>JQIA01000012.1_pt1 | contig 88503 bp, 89 predicted proteins | sample 811431 | NCBI WGS metagenome assembly JQIA01 (sample SAMN02998118, study PRJNA258478) | marine sediment metagenome | biome: marine; feature: seafloor; material: sediment; isolation source: oil-polluted sediment collected from 3 locations (0.5 km, 0.7 km and 0.9 km)... | place: USA: Gulf of Mexico ...
AGCCGATGTATCCCCGCCGAAGATGAAATCATCACCGTCGCCACCGTTCAACGTATCAACCCCATCGCCACCGAACAAAGTGTCATTGCCAAGCTCGCCGAACAAACGGTCATTACCTTCGCCCCCAAACAAGGTATCGTCACCAATATCACCAGTCAGAAAATCATTTCCAGCATTCCCTGTCAGAACATCATCACTATCCGTTCCTAAAAGGGTCACAGGTAAAATAAGTTGATCCACCGCAAGTGTACCATCCGCGAACTGAAAGTTTTCAACATTTTCAACTCTGTCAGTTTCACCGCCTGAAGTAATCAAAACAACACCATTGACCCGTGTCACCTGAACATTAGCAAAAGCAGTGCTAATTATCAGCGTGTCGACCCCTTCACCACCGTCAATACTATCATTACCGGCATCCCCAGCTAAAACATCATTTCCACCACGTCCAAATAATGTATCGTCGCCACTGGCACCAAATATTGTTTCAATAGCATCTGTGCCATCAATCATATTATCCGATGAATTTCCTGTCACCGTCACCTGAAATGATGATGCTAAAATATTCATATCTATTTGTGAAGAAGGCATTGTGTAGCTGGTTGGCGCATTATCTTGCACACCATAGATTTGCGTGATGCCATTAACATCGTCAGCCTGCAAATTTGTTGCACCAATAATCGGGGTCATAACCGAACCACTGCTAACATGGCCCAGACCCAAGGAATGGCCAAATTCATGTATCACAAGTGCCTGAAACAAGCTTGTATTCGTGTTCAATTGCGGATCAGTATCCAGCAAAACATCGCCAGCAATAGCTGATCCGAAACTGGTTGGGAAAAAAGCAAAACCCAATGTATTACCTGGAATAGAGCCAAAAAATATGCGAATATCAGCCACAGAGGTTGCTCCCGCAGCTCCGCCACTATCTTCGATTTGCATGAACTCGATATTACCTTCACTCGACCATTGCCCAAGTGCCTGAGATATCTCGGATACAAAATCAAAGTTTAAGAAACTGTTGCCATCAACTGAAACACCAGAACCACCACCAAACTGGCTAATATTAGCCCCTGGGGTAGCAATACTCCAAGTCACGACGCCGCCCGCGTCACCCAGTTGTGATGTACCCCAGTTACTTCCGTTTATGTTTGGCAAAATTATTTCCTATCATATATCATTAAGGTAAATCGCGGTTCAAGAATTATGCTTGCAAAATATACCATTCAAGAAGAAGCGCAAAACTCACAAACTATGCTAATAACTTTAAGAATGGCTTCCTGCCAAGATACTAGCATAGATTGATCTAATGTATATCTGCATTCAACTTAAAAAATAAATATTTGACACGGAACACGCTTAGATTGTGCAACTATGATCCGCAAAATATTTACAGATCATAAGATCGTATATATTCTTGGTGGTTAGATCACTTAATCTAGTAACTTGAACAGATCTGCGCCCAACTGGATATTGATCTCGGTTTGGCTGCCGCCATCCACTTAAGCCCACATAACCTAGCCCGTCGGGCGGTAAATTATAAAGACTTCTTCCACCGTATCATCACCAAAATGTTCACCTTCGGCATTAGCTGCGTGCCTAAAGTTTACTTAGAGCTGGTCTAGTGTGGCATCTGACTGGCCGAACAACATATATCGCCTTCAGCGATATTGTAACCTTGCACCCAGCCTGAGCTGTGATCAAACCCTCAAAAGCATTAAAGTCAGTTACACTACTAAATGTTAGAATTGCATCCCCGCCCAAAACCATGGCGAAATCTCGTATCTGCCCACCAATGTTAAGTAAGAAGTTTAACAATGTAATAAGATTGCCCCCCAAGTAAGGGTATTAGTTCTATTTCAAATGCAGAACTTAAAGGCACCTCAGTGTTGCTATTAACCATTGTTACAATATTAGTGTTATCCACAAGCGTTATATCATTACCGGTTGGGAAATCATACAAATATGATTATCTAAAACTGTATTAAATCCCCCATCAAAACAGGTATTATTATCCGTTATTCATTTTACAATGCTTAAGATATAGCCGTCAAATTATTGTTTCAGACGACAGTATAAATCAAATCAGTTTCCTAAGATGCTTAATGCCTTTGGCGTTCAATTTTTCATATAATGCTCTATCATTGCCATCAATTTTGATAGGGTGATCCGCAATGTGACAAACCTGCCAAGGCGCATGTGACACGCCGTCCCTGTTTTACCAAATACAACACAGAACGGTTGTTTCATATAACGCAACACGTTATCACAGCCCTTAGGGGATTGCGTGCCCAGCTTTGGGATTCGCAACGATAATAAGAATTAGGAGAGTACCCAATGGCAGATGCAGCCGCTCACGACCACGCAAGGCCAGGCTTTTTCACGCGTTGGTTCATGTCAACCAACCACAAGGATATCGGCATCCTTTATCTGTTCACCGCAGGTGCTTTAGGCTTCATTTCGGTGATGTTCACCGTTTACATGCGCCTAGAACTAATGAATCCAGGTGTTCAATACATGTGTATGGAAGGTGCCAGCATCACAGCGGCAGCTGTTGAAAATTGTACACCGAACGGGCATCTTTGGAACGTTCTGATTACCGGCCACGGCATCTTGATGATGTTCTTTGTAGTGATCCCTGCCTTGTTTGGCGGCTTTGGTAACTATTTTATGCCCTTGATGATCGGTGCACCTGACATGGCTTTCCCACGTATGAATAACTTATCATACTGGATGTACGTAGCCGGCTCTTCACTAGCGGTATGTTCTTTGCTGGCCCCCGGCGGTAACGACCAGTTGGGTTCAGGCGTGGGCTGGGTGCTTTATGCGCCATTGTCGACGAATGAAGGCGGCATCTCAATGGACTTCGCAATCTTTGCGGTTCACATGTCTGGCGCTTCATCTATCTTAGGTGCGATCAACATGATCACAACCTTCTTGAACATGCGCGCCCCGGGCATGACATTGCACAAAACACCATTGTTCGCATGGTCGATCTTCGTCACCGCATTCCTGATCCTTTTATCGCTGCCTGTTCTGGCCGGCGCAATCACAATGCTGCTGACAGACCGTAACTTTGGCACAACCTTCTTTGACGCATCAGGCGGCGGTGACCCGATCTTGTACCAACACCTACTATGGTTCTTTGGGCACCCTGAAGTGTACATGATTATCGTACCGGGCTTTGGTATCGTTTCCCATGTTATTTCAACTTTCTCAAGAAAACCAATCTTCGGTTACTTGCCGATGGTCTACGCGATGGTTGCTATTGGCGCGTTGGGCTTCGTTGTTTGGGCGCACCACATGTATACGGTTGGTCTATCCCTGACACAGCAAAGTTACTTTATGCTGGCAACAATGGTTATTGCGGTGCCAACAGGTATCAAGATCTTCTCATGGATTGCTACAATGTGGGGCGGTTCAATCAGCTTTAAAACACCGATGTTGTTTGCAATGGGCTTCTTGTTCCTATTCACCGTTGGTGGTGTGACAGGTGTGGTTCTTTCACAGGCTGGCGTTGATCGTGCATATCACGATACATATTATGTGGTTGCCCACTTCCATTATGTGATGTCTTTGGGTGCGGTTTTCTGTATTTTTTCAGGCATCTATTACTGGATCGGTAAAATGTCTGGGCGTCAGTATCCTGAATGGGCAGGTAAACTACACTTCTGGATGATGTTCATCGGGGCAAATGTCACCTTCTTCCCACAACATTTCTTGGGTCGCCAGGGCATGCCACGCCGTTACATTGATTACCCTGACCAGTTCGCTTACTGGAACGAGATCAGCTCATACGGCGCCTTCTTATCGTTCGCTTCTTTCGTCTTCTTCATCGGCATCTTGTTTTACACACTGAAGTTCGGCAAGAAAGTAACCGAGAATTCATACTGGGGTGAATATGCCGAAACACTAGAGTGGACATTACCAAACCCACCACCAGAACACACATTCGAAACCCTACCTACACAAGATATGTGGGACAAAGGCACTCACTAAATAAAATGTCTAGGCTTTCAAATAAAAATCAGGCCGAAGCAATCGCTTCGGCCTTTTTTGTCGCTACAGACCGCGATGTCCCCCCGGTATTTGATTGTTATGTACAACCGGTTAAAACATTACCTAATACGGGCTTTATCTGGCTCATCGGCATCAGTGCCTTGGGCTTTACCATCCCCTTATTGGCCTTGTTAGGCACAATGGCACTTTGGATGCTACTGTCCCACGTCTTACTGGCCTTAAGCTTGTTATGGTATCTGATCCGCCGCAATGATCGTGATCGCGGCATCTATGATCATATCCGCATCTGGCCTGAATTAATCGCCATACATCGCCACAACCCACGCAAACCAGATCAATATTGGCATGGCAACCCCTACTGGATACGTTTGAAACTACGCGATACCCGCACAATTCAAAACTACCTGACTTTAATATGTGGGGAACGTGAGATTGAACTGGCGGTATTTCTAAGCCCAAAAGAGCGCATAATCTTGAAGCATAAAATTGAAAAAGTAATTAAAGCTCTTTAGCTATAAGCCGCTTATACCGACGATAAATAGATCAAAGGTCTAAATACGTTCATTTAAATCATTGGGCCTAATAGAGTAAAGAAGGCCCAATGGAGTAGTATGTTAACCAAGTATTTTAACCTCGAACCAAAACATCAGTTTCAGATTTATGTAAAGACACAACGATTAATACAGTTATACCATTTGCCCAGTAATACGCAGCATCCAGCCCAGTAAAGCCGAATATTAATGGTGCCAGAACAAAAGTTATACCGACCAACCCATCAACGGTTAAATGAAGCTTATATGAAAGGACGCGAAACATACCCAAATGGTGATCTGTCAACAATGTTAAAGCAAAAGCAGCAATACCGGTTATAAGCGACAACCAAAAAGCCACCGGATTACTTGCTCCTAGGCCCAACAGTATAGGCATCCCCATCAATGCAATAGCAACGGGGTAATCAAGATATGCGTGAATTCTTTTAGTTACAAAACGTAAGGACATAGTTTTCTCTTTCAGATTATTGAATGGAGTATCATTATTCAGATACAATACCTCATAAATAACTCTATTTACAATTCAAACAATCACGAAAAATACCAATAAATTGATTGATCGTACTGAAATTACTTTAAAATAGGATTTTTGTTACTTTACTTTAAGTGTTTTTGTGAATGCTCAAAATAAACTGCAGTCTTGAACTCAGAGTGCTTTAATGTTGCAACTGGTGGAAAGAAACAAATCTGAAAAGCAGTATATAAAAGGAAATAATTTGAAACATGCCTTAGTAACAGGGGCCGCACGCGGCATTGGCCTGGCCACCACTAAGCAATTTCTGGCACAAGGTTGGCACGTTGCCATGATTGACAGAGATGATGATGCATTAACACAAGCTTGCGCAGGGTTAGACAATGTTTTGCCGATTAGCGCAGATATATCCGACCCTGATCAGGTAAAGCATTTAATTACAAAGATAGCACATAAATATAACCAGCTAGACGCGCTTGTGAACAATGCAGGTGTTGCTGATTTTGGCCCGATTGCGCAAACCAGCTTTGAACGTTGGCGCACGGTTATGGCCACCAATCTAGACGGGCCATTTCTTATGACACAGGCCTGCACTGGTCTTTTGGCTAAGGCTAAAGGCGCTGTGGTCAATATCACTTCCATTTCAGGCCTGCGTGCCAGCACGTTACGGGTTGCTTATGGTACCTCTAAGGCAGCCCTTGCACATCTGACCTTACAACAGGCCGCCGAGTTGGGCGAGCTGGGTATCCGTGTCAATGCCGTGGCTCCTGGCCCGGTTAACACCAAATTGGCACTGGCCGTACACAGCCCTGAAATTCGCGCGGCATATCACGACGCTATTCCCATGAACCGTTATGGCCACGAAGATGAAATTGCCAATCTGATTACATTTCTATGCAGCGATAAAGCCAGCTATATCACAGGTCAGCAGATTGCCGCAGATGGCGGTTTTGCAGCTATTGGTATTGGTTTGCCGGCTTTACGTGATAAGTAAATAACCCAAATGGATCGGGCATTATCCTAAATGAATTGACATAAAACCAACGCCCCAGATCAGCTCATCCCCGATCCTTCCCGGAAGGGCGCTTTGTGCTAACCTTAGGATCAGGCACCGCCCTTGCAATCATAACGGGTATTAATCTTTTATACACCGCAAATACTCTTGAACCACACATTTAGGATTTGCCGCCCGTATCTCAGTACCGCCCTTATGCTGCCACGCCCTTGCATCAAACGCGGGGAAAAATGTGTCGGCACCTTTGATCTCCAAATCCACTTCGGTCAACAACAGGCGATCCGCCATTGGAAACAGTGTTTTGTAAATCAGATTACCACCAATGCCATAGATACGACGATAGCCTTGATCTTGAGCGAATTGAACCGCAGCCTCTAACGAGGTAAACTCGTGCTCTGCCCCGCAACCTTTGGAAGTGATCACCAAATTCAGGCGGTTTTTCAAAGGTTTGAAAGGTAGGCTATCCCATGTGTTGCGGCCCATGATGATGGCCCCGCCATAGGTTTCACGTTGAAAGAACTTCAAATCCTCTGGTGCGTGCCATGGGATGGTGTTGTCTTTACCGATAGCGCCGTTGCGCGCACGTGCTGCAATAAGTGTGATCATATCTATACTGCAACGGGGGCTGATATATGTGGGTGCGGGTCGTAGCTCATCAGTTCGAAATCCTCATATTTGAAATCAAAGATGGAAGATACATCGCGTTTAATGATCATCTTGGGCAAAGGACGCAGGTCGCGCGACAGCAGCTCTGTCACTTGATCCATATGATTTGAATAGATATGCGCATCGCCTAATGTATGGATGAAATCCCCCGCTATATACCCCGTGACATGGGCCAGCATCTGCAACAGCAATGCATAAGAAGCAATGTTAAACGGCACGCCTAAAAACATGTCGGCTGAACGTTGATAAAGCTGCAAATGCATCTTGTCACCAATGATACGCACTTGCCACATGGTATGGCACGGCGGCAGGGCCATATCCGCAATCTCGGCCGGGTTCCAAGCTGAAACGATATGACGTCGGCTATCAGGGGTGGTTTTGATGTTTTCAATCAATTGCGCCACTTGATCCACAGAGCCAGCTTTACCAGGAAATGCCCGCCATTGTTTGCCGTAAACCGGGCCCAGATCACCGTTATCATCAGCCCATTCATCCCAAATAGAAACCCCGTTTTTCTTTAGATAACGGATGTTCGTATCGCCTGACAGAAACCACAACAATTCATGTATGATCGAGCGCAAATGAACTTTCTTGGTTGTCACCAAAGGAAAGCCATCTGACAAAGAATAGCGTGTTTGCAATCCGAAATGCGCGATTGTGCCCGTACCTGTACGATCTGTGGATTGTGCGCCATTTTTTAAGATTTCACGCAAAGCGTTATGGTATTGTTGCAAACCTGCCTCCAGTACCTGTGTTTTTCACGGGTATACGATTCAGGCACCACTATATCTAGTGATGCCCTTTTCGTGAACTGCTATATGCAGGAAAATTAACCTTTTTTGATCTCATCCATAGTTTTAAACGGCGTAATATCCTGCTCATCAATCATAATCTCAATAATCGCACCGGTAGAAGATGCCATCGCACGTTCAAAAGCGGGTTGAAAATCACTCGTTTTACTAACTTTTTCACCCAAAATACCATAAGCTTCTGCTAGTTTTACAAAATCAGGATTAACAATTTTGGTACCAGATATACGGCCGGTATAATGACTTTCTTGATGTGCCCGAATGGTACCATACATGGAATTATTCAAGATCAGCGTAATCGGATACAAGCCCTCTTGCGCTGCAGTACCCATCTCTTGTCCGTTCATCTGGAAATCGCCATCGCCCGCGAAGCAAATCACTTGAGTATCGGGTTCGACGGCCTTAGCCGCAATAGCTGAAGGCAAGCCTGACCCCATTGCTCCTGATTGCGGGCCAATATAACGCTGATTGCGGGAATAGCTAAGATGTTTGCCGGCCCAAATGGCAAAATTACCCGCCCCGTTAGTGACAATTGCGTTTTCATCCAGCGTATCACGTAAATAAGTACAAACCGCAGCCATATCCACAGCCCCCGTTTGCGCGCGCGCAGGCAGCATTTTATCATATATATCGCGCCCTTGCTTGCGCCATGAAGCCCAGTTCGAGGTCAGTTTTCTTTTTAACAACGCCTTGAGCAATTGATTGGGGCTGGCATGGATCGCCACATCCGGTTGGTAAATTTTGCCCAACTCACGGTCAGACACGTGAGAGTGAATGATTTTTTGCTTGGCATTGGGAACTTCCAATAATGTCCAGCCATCGGTAAAACTTTCAGAAAACCGAATATTCAATGCAAATATTACATCTGCATCTATTATCGCTTGTTTCATTTGCGGCCACATACCAACGCCGGCTTCACCAATAAATTGCGGGTTGGTATTGTCCATTAAATCTTGATAACGGAATGCCGTAACAACAGGTAGATCATTGGCCTCAGCCCAGGTAATCAAATCATCGCGCGCTGTTTCGTTCCAACCGCCACCGCCAACAACAACAAGTGGTCTCTGAGCTGTGTTCAACAAATCAATGGCCGCTGACAAAGCCTCTGGTGCAGGGGCAGGTTCGGTGGTTTGAATACGCGGAGCTGGTTGCTGCATTGTTTGGGATGTCAACATATCCTCGGGCAGTGCAATAACCACGGGGCCAGGCCTGCCCGAAAGAGCTGTGTGAAAAGCCCGTGCTATAATTTCAGGAATACGATCAGGATTGTCAATTTCAGTAACCCACTTCGCAACACTGCCAAAAAATGCCCTGTAATCCACTTCCTGAAAGGCTTCACGGTCCCGCATATCGCGACCGATCTGACCAATAAACAGGATCATCGGTGTAGAGTTTTGCATTGCTGTATGCACTCCGATGGAAGCATTCGTGGCCCCCGGGCCTCGCGTGACCATGCAAATGCCAGGCTTACCTGTTAGTTTGCCATAAGCTTCCGCCATAAACGCCGCGCCACCTTCATTGCGCGTGGTGATCAGCCGAATATTATTTTGCGCATCATAAAGCCCATCCAGTACTGCCAGGTAACTTTCACCGGGAACGCCAAATGTAGTATCTACACCTTGTTCTATAAGTGATTTAACCAATAAATGTCCTGCAAGCATTCTTAAAATCCCTATCAATGTTTTTTGCAGCCTATGCCCGCATTTTAGAAAGGTCTATGGGTGTTTTAATGGTTTTCTATAATTTTTATAAAGTGACATTTATCACTTTATTTACTGTATTATATATTAGCAATTACACCTTGAGGATCAAAATTATCCATCTTTTTTGCTCCTTATATGGGCTGCCCATTCCCGATCGGCAGCCCATTTTCATTGAGCAATCAACTGATCTATACGTTCAAGGCACAGTTGCGGGCGATCATGACTTTTACTGCTACAGACCTCTTCAATTGTACTGTCTCCGGTTAAGACCAATGCTCCGTCCATACCAGCATTTATCGCCATCGCGATATCCGTATACAAACGATCCCCCACCATCACAGAGTTCGCAACCCTAACCCCCAGTATTTCAGCCGCAATTTCAACAAGTGCTGGGGATGGTTTGCCAAAAACCTCTGCGCATTTGACATTGCAACACCCTTCTACAGCCCCGATTATCGCAGCGGCATCAGGCATTCCCAAACGATCTGACATCGGGCAATAACGATCCGGGTTTGTGGCCACAAGAATAGCGCGACCTTCTTCTACAATAGCCCGAAATGCAATATCCAGTTTGCTATAATCAAAACCACGATCAAAGCTGGCAATAACTATATCAATTTTTTTTGGATCATCTGAAATTTCAATGCCAGCATCTTGCAGAGTTTCAAACAAAGGCGGCTCTGAAATAGGATAAACCACAGCACCGGCTTTATGAGAGTTCAACCAGGCTGCCGTTGCGGTGCCCGAGGTAATCACCCGACCCTTTGCTGCCAACCCCATACTGCCCAAACGGGTTTCATAATCGGCTACGGTTTTGGATGGATTATTGGTGACGAACGCATAAGGTAAATCATTATCGGTCAACCATCTGAAAAGTTCTAAAACACCAGGCAGTAACCTGTCGCCCAGATAAATTGTTCCGTCAAGATCGAAGAAATAAGCTTCATATATCTTGGATGTACTGTTGGGAGGACAACCTGATATTGGCATTTAGTTTCCTGTCGTTTCAAAGCTTTGTTACAAGCTCTGGCCAACCGTATCAATGGCACTGGTTTTTCGTCTTAAACCATGGCAAATACAATTGATGAAACGTATTTTAATCCTAAACGGCCCTAACCTGAACCTGCTTGGCACCCGCCAACCAGAAGTTTATGGCACAACGACACTTAAAGATATTGAAGTGATCTGCGCAAACAGAGCGGCTAAGTTAAAAATAGAGGTGGAATGCCGTCAATCGAACCACGAAGGTGTGCTGATTGATTGGATACACGCCGCGCGCGGGAATTTTAACGGAATTATCATCAATGCGGGGGCTTATACCCATACCTCTATAGCAATTATGGATGCGATATCATCAGTAGAAATCCCAACGTTGGAACTACACTTATCAGATATTCACGCCCGCGAAGACTTCCGCCATGTCAGCTATATAGGTAAAGTGGCATTTGATGTTATCATGGGCCATGGCGCGGATGGATACCCTATGGCGATTGAACGGATGATCCAAGAATTAACTTAAATTACACCTTAAAGCCATTTCAAGAGAAATAAATAAACTTTAGTAGAATGCGAAAAGCATTAAGAAATACAAAAACTAAGCATATAAAGAAAACACCTCTTGGTTGCTTTAGGGCGTTTTTACATTATGAATGTAAATTACCAACCATTAGAACTGTGAAAGAAAAAATGAGCGCATATGTAATAGTCGATACCAAAATAAATGATCCGGAAGCCTACGAAACATATAAAACCCAAGCCAAGCCTATAGCCGAAAGCTATGGCGGCATTTACCGTACCCGCGGCGGTGAAACAGATGTTTTAGAAGCAGATTTATGGACACCCACACGCATTGTTGTCGTGGAATTCCCAGATATGCAGGCAGCCCGAAATTTTGCTAACAGTCCAGAATATGCCCCTGTAAAAGCCATACGACATGCCAATGCAAACTGTACTTTGATCATTGTTGATGGAGTATAGCGAAAAGCCCCACATCTAGGGGGCTTTTCTTTAGTATAAACTACTATTTAATGTATTGATGCTACGCCCAAAGGCACAGTGAATTTTGCACACCAGATATAAACTTCATTGAAGTGTGACAGATCTACACTTGCAGGAATAACAAAGCTTTGCTTGCCTTTAAGGTGCTTTAGATTGCCAAGGTGTGTGGCTTTTGAATATTTGCCATCCTTGCCAAAACCAACACTTGGGTCAGGGGCACCATCCAGGCTGAAATTGTCTTCCAAAGTGATGATATGGCTGCCATCTGCTTGCTTAGAGATCGTAAAATCCCCTGTTGTTACGTGGTCGCTGGCACCATGAAAGCTGCCGGTTTTAGTTCCAGCAATTGCAGTATTTGCAGTGAATGCTAACAATGCCACAGTCGCAATTCGAATAAAAAATTTGAACATAGAGGGTATTCCTTTGATTTCTTGCGGGTATCCGCTGTTGGTAAATTTCAAACGTAACGAGCATCACGTCTTTGTCTATGGCTTCGTATACAGTTAGGAACTGATTGGTACAAATCACATAATCGTGAGTTGTTGACCTACTGGTTCCTAATTAATACATGTAGATGGAAGGACATATACATAATGGCAAGACCTCGCGAGTTTGAAATCGAAATGGCAATCAGAAAAGCTATGAGTGTATTTTGGAAATATGGTTATAACGGCGCATCATTACCCGTTCTATTGGCAGGAATGGGTATTGCGCGCGGTAGTTTTTACAAAGCTTTTGACGGTAAAAAAACGCTTTTTATGTCTGTATTAGATTTATACGACAAAGAAGCCGTTACCCCTGCGGTAATCCTTTTATCAAGCCCCGACAGTTTAGACGGATGGGATCGTATTAAGTTGCTTTTCGACATGGTTTCAGGAGCAGCAGTAAACGGGGATCGGCGTGGTTGCCTTGTGTGCACTGCAGCTGCCGGGCCTGCGGCATATGATGCTGATATTGCAAAAGCTGTCGAGCAAGCACTTGATAAAATGCGTAAAGGCTTTGCAACAGCCCTAAGTGCATCTGTCGCGCATTCCCATATGGATGAAGATGAACGCCTTGCCTTTGCCGATATGTTAACAGCACAATATGTTGGCTTGCGGATACTCGCACGGTCTAAGAGCTCATTAGGTACACTTGAACGCAGTGTCAGTGCAATTCATAAATTAGCTGATGTCAGGCCATAAGCCTATATCACAAGCCCTTACGTCATCAAAAAAAGCTGTAAGTCAGCAACATTAGTACCCGTGGCCCCAGTCATCAACAGATCATCCGATAACTTCAAAGCCGCATAACTGTCATTATTGGCCAGCAGCTCAGATACCATGCCACCCTTTGCCGCAATGCGCTCAAGCGTAGCATTATCAACCAATCCGCCAGCAGCATCAGTAGGCCCATCACGTCCATCTGTACCACCACTTAAAAACACCCACTTGCCTTGCAAGCCTGCCCGTGTCGCTTTTTCAGCAAATAACAATGCCAATTCTTGGTTACGCCCGCCTTTGCCAGTACCAGTCAGCTTTACTGTTGTCTCACCGCCATAAGCTAAAATGAATGGCGCTTTGTGTTTCTTAACATCCGCCAAGATACGATCTGCCGCATCATGTACATCTCCGATTAAGGGTTCTTCAATCAAAATTGCCCCGGCTTTTTCAACCATTGCTGCAAGGCTTTGTGTATTAGAACAAATCAACGTGGCGTCTTGGCTTGGCTCAACTGGCCGTTCTTCAGAAATATCCAAGTGTTGGCGCACTGAAACCGGCATGTTATTAAAAACACCTTTTTCAATAAGCAAACGGCGGGCTTCGGCAATTGTCCCTATCGGGCCAATACTTGGGCCACTGCCGACAACCCGCAAATCATCTCCAAGTACATCTGACAAGATGTAAGACTTAACTTGTGCAGGTTTGGCGTAATGCAGAAAACCACCGCCTTTAAGGTTAGACAAAGACTGGCGTATCAGGTTCATAGTGGTAATATCAAAACCGCTGGTCAAAAGTATTTCGTTGACCCGAGACTTGTCCGCAAGACTAACACCTTGCACAGGTGATGGTAATAATGCTGAACTGCCGCCACTGACCAATGCCAGTACAACGTCGTATTTCGTAGCCGATTGCAGCAACGAGATCACCGCATCTGCAGCAGCCTGCCCATTGACATCGGGCACCGGGTGCGCTGCCCCAAATACAACGCAACCGTCAATCTTTACAACGTTTTCATAATTAGTGACAGCAATTGCATCAATTGTACTTCCCTCAGGCACAGCATTCATCGCCGTCGCAGCCATTTTACAAGCCGCTTTACCCACTGAAATTATAATATACCTACCCTTAGATAATTCTGAAAGCGGTTCTCTTTCAAAAACTCGCCCCAATGTTTTGACTGGATCAGCAGCGGAGACCCCTGCCATGAAAGCGGTTTTCACCTCTGCCCTTAGATCTTTCAAACTCATTGTGCCCTGCCTTAAATTACAAGTTGATTACCCTTCTATAAACAACAATGCAGGGCATTCCAGTAGGTTTTTCAAAGCTTGCACAAATACAGCCGCATCATAACCATCAATCACCCGGTGATCGAAGGAACACGATATGTTCATCATCTTGCGTGGTTGAAATTGTTGCCCATCCCAGACCGGGCGTATCGCCATTTTATTGATCCCTACGATCGCCACTTCCGGATGGTTAATAATCGGGGTGGACGCAATCGCCCCAAGCGCACCTAATGAGCTGATCGTGATCGTAGATCCTGTCAACTGGTCACGTGTAGCTTTACCCGTTCGCGCTAATTCCGCCAACCGTGCCATATTTTCGGCGCTTCCCCACAAAGTCTGATCTTGCAGATTTTTAAGCACCGGCACACTAAGCCCAGCAGATGTCTGCGTTGCAATGCCAATGTGAACGTTATCGTGCTGTAAAATAATATTTTCTGCGTCATCGAAATGTGCGTTCATTCCAGGCTGTTCGCGCACCGCATGTACAATTGCACGCATCATAAAAGGCAATACCGTCAACTTTGCACGGATTGCTTTATATTTTATATTTAACTGACCGCGCAGGTCTTCCAACCCAGTCATATCAATCTCTTCAACAATGGTGATATGGGGAATACGGGATTTAGATAAAGCCATCTTTTCTGCTATCTTGCGACGCATACCAATAACTTTAATCTGTTGTATATTCTCTGTTTGATTTTGTTTTTGTGGGATTACTGACAAGAAAGTATCCATATCCTGATGCACAATCCGCCCGCCCGGCCCTGTGCCCGTGATATCGTTCAAACTCACTCCAGCCTCTTTCGCACGCTTGCGCACTGAAGGGCCTGCTTGCGGCTTTTCGACCACAGGCAAGGCAGCTTTAGACAACTCAACAAAGCTATCAGGTTGTGGCGTTTGCAAAGGTTCATTCCCCATGCCTTGCACTTCCATCTTGACCAGAGCGGCACCAATAGCAAGGGTTTCGCCCACCTCTCCGGCCAACCAGGTTACGGTACCATCCTGGGCGCAAGGCACTTCAATTGCTGCTTTATCAGTCATCACCACGGCTAGAATATCATCTTCTTTGACCACATCCCCGATTTTGACATGCCATTCAGTAAGCTCTGCCTCAGCAATGCCTTCGCCGACATCTGGCAATAATATCGTATGAATCCCCATTTAAACCTCCATCACATTGCGTAAGTTTTGCGCTACCCGCGCAGGCCCCGGAAAATAATCCCATTCCTGCGCATGTGGGTACGGCGTATCCCAGCCGGTCACCCGTGTTACTGGGGCTTCCAGATGGAAAAAACAATTTTCCTGCACTAAGGCACTCAGCTCAGCACCATACCCGCAAGTTTTTGTTGCCTCATGTACAATTACACAACGACCGGTTTTCTTTACAGATGCTGTGATGGTTTCCAGATCAAGCGGCACCAATGTACGTAAATCAATAATTTCAGCATCAATGCCGGTTTCATCTGCGGCGGCTTGTGATACATAAACCATTGTCCCGTATGCCAGTATTGTAATATCACGCCCTTCACGCACAATGTCTGCCTTACCCAAAGGCGTGGTGTAATATGCTTTATCCACGTTCCCGCTTTCATGTTTTCTCCACGGCACAATCGGTTGATCATGATGGCCATCAAATGGGCCATTATAAAGCCGTTTGGGTTCAAGAAACACCACCGGATCAGGGTCTTTGATTGCAGCCAACAGCAATCCCTTTGCATCGCGCGGATTAGAAGGCATTACAGTTTTCAGCCCAGAGACATGTGCAAACAAGGCCTCGGGGCTTTGCGAATGGGTTTGCCCCCCGAAAATACCACCACCAGTGGGCATGCGGATCACTAAGGGGCAGGTAAAATCACTGCCAGAGCGATGACGCAAACGCGCCGCTTCACTAACGATTTGATCATAGGCAGGATAGACATAATCAGCGAACTGTATTTCGACCACAGGTTTCAGCCCATAAGCGGCCATACCGATCGCAGCCCCGACAATGCCCAACTCACTGATGGGGGTATCAAAACAACGGGTCTTGCCGTATTTTTCCTGCAAACCTGCGGTACAGCGAAATACGCCCCCGAAAAAACCCACATCCTCACCGAAAACCACAACGTTATCATCTTGTTCCATCGCCATATCATGGGCGTTCTGGATGGCTTCTATCATCGTCATATGCATGCGTTAATACCCCGCTTCTTGGCGCTGTTGAATCAAATGCGGTGGCATCTCGGCATAAACTTCTTCAAAAATATCGCGTGAAGATGGTGTTTTTCCAGAGATCAATGTGCCGATAGATTCAGCCGCTTTTTGGGCGTCGCGCACTTGGTCCATAATTTCAGTTTCAGCTTGCTTATGACGTTCTTCTGACCATTCACCAAGCTTGATCAGGTGTTTTTTCAACCGCTCAATCGGGTCGCCCAAAGGCCATGCATTGCTTTCACCCTTTGCCCGATAACTGGATGGGTCATCAGAGGTGGAGTGCCCTCCTGCACGGTAAGTAACATGTTCTATCAAAGTGGGGCCAAAGCCAGACCGGGCACGATCTGCAGCCCATTTCGCCACCGCGTAAACCGCCAGATAATCATTACCATCCACCCGTAAAGATGGAATGCCGAAACCATGTCCGCGCGCAGCAAAGGTTGCAACCTCTCCGCGTGCCATACCTTGGAACGTGGATATAGCCCACTGATTATTAACAACATTCAAAACAACAGGCACATGATAACTAGATGCAAAAACCATTGCCGCGTGAAAATCACTGGCCGAGGTGGATCCATCCCCGATCCAAGCCGCCGCAATTTTAGTGTCTTGCGCAATCGCTGATGCCATCGCCCAGCCAACTGCCTGAATATATTGGGTTCCAAGGTTACCAGAAATTGAAAAAAAACCGTAATCTTTAGCCGAATACATAATTGGCATTTGCCGCCCCTTATTTGGGTCTTGTGCATTCGAGTAAATCTGATTCATCATGGTCTGCATTGGGTAACCGCCTGCAATCAAAAGCCCGCTTTGACGATAGGTCGGAAAATTCATATCACCTTGCTGCAAAGCCATACGAAAAGCGCAAGATATCGCCTCCTCACCTAAAGATTGCATATAAAAACTGGTTTTTCCCTGCCTTTGCGCAATCAACATGCGCGCGTCAAACGTGCGCAGTGTCATCATATGGCGCAGTCCTGCTTTCAGCACATTATCTGGTAAGATTTCTGCCCATGGGCCAACCGCATCCCCTTCTTTAGTTAAGACCCGAACGATGGAAAACGCCATGTCACGCATCGATTGCGCGCTGGTATCTTGCGCTGGTTTACGTGCTTCCCCTGCTTTAGGGATGGTGAAATCTGAAAAATCCGGTTCATCACCTGGGCGACACCCCGGTTCGGGCACATGAAGCGTAAGAGGATGAAGTTGGGGTTTAAGTGTCATTACAAAGTGAGACCTTTCGCACGATAAACATGTATCCAGTTTATCATGGGCCATTTTGTATTTTTTTCTGAATCTTCTCACAAATCAGGATAATTCAGTTAGTTTTACTTTATCATGCGATATTTACAGTATATATTTCTATCATGGAAAACATAAAAGAAAAAAATCTTGATTTAATTGATTTAAAGATTCTAAAATCTTTAGTCGCAAATGCCAAAATATCGACTGCAGATCTGGCGCAATCCGTCGGACTATCTACCAGCCCGTGTTGGCAGCGCATTCGTAGACTAGAAGCGGATGGCTACATTACTGGTTATACCGCTAAGCTGGATCAGTACAAATTAGGTGCTACTGATATCGTTTTTGTTGAAGTTTCTTTAGAACGACACAATCAAGATGCATTAAACAATTTTGGCCGCATTATTAGAGAGTTAGATGAAGTTCTTGAAGTTTTTTTAACTTCAGGCGAACATGATTATCTGCTTAAAGTCGCGATCAACGGCACCCGTGGCTATGAAAAATTCTTGACCAATACGTTAAGTAAAATCCCCGGCATCAGGCAAACCCGTTCCAGTTTCGCTTTGCGGTGTTTAAAAAATAAAGATGTGTTCATTCCTTAACCGCCTCCATTACAACATGAGTAGACGTGCTTGCAACGCAAGGCAGTGATGATATCTTCTCGCCCAAAGCTTTACGGTAAGCTGTAATGCTTTTGGTTCGCACTTTTAACAGGTAATCAAACTGACCCGCTATCAAGTGGCACTGCTCGATTTCCGGAATTTGCATGACCCCGTTATTAAATGCTTTCAATGCAGTATCGCGCGTGTCGCTTAAACGTACTTCAGTAAATGCAATATGGCTGCGATCCAGTATTTCATGATTTAAAATCGCCCTAAAACCAAGGATCGTGCCATTTTCTATCATCTTTTTCAAACGTGCCTGACACGGAGTTTTTGACAGGCCGATGCGTACGGAAAGTTCCGATATTGTCATCCTGCCATTTTGTTCAAGTATTTCAATTATCTGGCGATCAAAGTTATCCATTTTCTCTAACTTTTAACAATTTTACATGCTTTTATAGCATATATAATCAATATATAAGAGTTTATGTCTATTAATTCTAAAATATAAGGGGAAATAACTTATCCTAATTTGCTAAGATGAATAAGACGAACCAGTATGCACTCAAGGATAACCCTATGACACACCTTATTTCTTTGCGCCAAAAAATCCGCAACCTACATTTATCCAACGAACAAGAATGCGTTAAGGCCCAAATTGAAGCCGCTGGTTTAACCGATAGCCTACGCGCAAAAAGCGTACTGCGTGCTGCTGATATTGTTAAAGCAATCCGTACTGAAAAAAGCCCGGGTTTAATGGAGGTTTTTCTAGCAGAATATGGGCTGTCAACCACCGAAGGCGTGGCCCTTATGTGTTTGGCCGAAGCGTTATTGCGTGTACCTGATGCAAAAACCATGGACGATCTGATAGAAGATAAGTTATCAGCAAAAAGCTGGAACAGCCACATTGGGCATTCTGATAGCTCATTAGTCAACGCTTCAACTTGGGCTTTAATGCTAACAGGTAAAGTACTGAATACAAAACAGGAAGAAGATATTGGCAGCTCTATGGGGCGGCTGGTCAAACGTATGGGAGAACCAGTCATACGGCGCGCAGTAAAAGCGGCAATGAAAGAAATGGGCAATCAGTTTGTCTTAGGGCAATCAATCCAAGAAGCCGTAAAACGGGGCAAAAACCGGCAAGCACAAGGTTATAGCCATTCCTATGATATGCTAGGTGAAGCAGCTCTAACCGACCGAGATGCGCAAGGGTTTGTAAAGTCTTACGCAGATGCAATAAGCTACCTTGCTACACAATGCACCAGCGATGATGTGCGCCAAAACCCCGGCATTTCCATTAAATTATCCGCCCTGCACCCGCGTTATGAACTTGTGCAGAAACAACAAGTGATGGATGTATTGGTCAAGCGTACTATTGATCTGACCTTGCAGGCACGCGCCGCGAATATGGGCCTGAATATTGATGCAGAAGAAGCAGATCGTTTGGATCTATCGCTTGATATTATTGAGGCGGTTTTATCTGACCCCCGGCTTGCAGGTTGGGACGGGTTTGGCGTGGTGGTTCAAGCCTATTCCAAACGCGCCCCCGCAGTGCTAGATTGGCTGCACGCATTGGCTGAAAAACTAGATCGCAAGATCATGGTTCGCTTAGTCAAAGGTGCTTATTGGGACACCGAAATCAAGCGCGCACAAGTAGATGGATTGCCAGATTTCCCAGTGTTCACCAAAAAAACCGCCACGGATATTTCCTACATCGGCTGCGCGTGCAAACTATTGGGGTATAATGCACGGATTTACCCGCAATTCGCCACCCATAATGCACATTCGGTACAAACCATCATGGATATGGCCGCTGCCAATAACGCTTATGAGTTCCAGCGTTTGCACGGTATGGGCGGTGGACTATATGATCAAATAATTGGGAAGAACAATATCCGCTGCCGCATCTACGCCCCTGTAGGTGTACATGATGATTTACTGGCTTATCTGGTGCGTCGATTGTTGGAAAACGGTGCGAACTCATCTTTTGTAAACCAGATTGTAGACAAGAATATTCCCGCGCATAAAGTGGTCAGCGATCCGTTTGATGCATGGGATACCACCAAGGACAAACCCAGTGCAGGTGTTCAAAAACCTCATGATTTATACCAGCCAGAACGGGTAAATTCACTGGGGTTTGACCTTACAAGCGTAACTGATCTTGCCCGCATGGAAACTGCGCGAGAAACCTTTATTAACACTAAATGGACAGCTGCAGCACAACTTGCCAAAGGCGTGCCATCTGGTAAATGCCACATTATTCTAAACCCATCCAACCCCAACGACGTGATCGGTCAAGTCACATTGGCCAGTGCCGCAGATACCAAAGCGGCAATTCTAAATGCCACCCCTTGGGATGTCTCACAAGAAGAGCGCGCAAAGGTTCTGACCCGTGCCGCCGATCTCTATGAAGAAAATTTCGCTGAACTGTTTGCCATTTTAACCCGTGAGGCAGGAAAAACCTTGATGGATGCGATTGCCGAGCTGCGTGAAGCCGTTGATTTTATGCGTTATTATGCGGCACAATCAGTGTATTATAAAGATCAATCAGCACGTGGGGTCTTTGCCTGTATTTCACCATGGAACTTTCCGCTGGCAATCTTTTCTGGGCAAATATGTGCAGCCCTATCCGTGGGCAATGCGGTTTTAGCCAAACCTGCTGAACCGACACCGATCATTGCGACACGTGCCGTGGAATTATTATATCAGGCAGGGGTACCACGCACTGCTTTGCAACTTTTAATCGGATCAGGTCGCGAAGTTGGGGCTTTAATTGTAGCGGATCCAAGCGTTGGCGGCAGCTGTTTTACAGGTTCTACAGCCACCGCACAGCATATCAATCGGTCAGTGGCTAAAACAGGGCTGGTTACAGCTCCTTTAATTGCAGAAACTGGTGGGTTAAATACGATGATTGTCGACAGCACCGCCCTGCCCGAACAGGCTGTACGTGATATTGTAGCTTCGGCATTTCAATCGGCAGGACAACGTTGCTCGGCATTACGCATGTTATATTTGCAAGAAGACATCGCGCCTAAATTCTTAAAAATGCTTTATGGTGCAATGGATGCCCTGATTGCCGGCAATCCTTGGGAATTGACAACAGACATCGGGCCAGTGATTACACAGGCCGCTCTTGACGGAATTAATGCGCATATTGAAACTGCGGTTAATCAAAAGCGAATTCTACACCAAATAAATGTGCCTACAACAGGCACATATGCCAGACCAACTGCGATTAGAGTCTCAGGCATTCAGGATTTGACTGAAGAAATTTTTGGCCCAGTTTTACATGTGGCTACCTATAAGGCCAAGCATGTAGATCAAGTTGTAGATGCAATTAACGCAAGCGGTTACGGGCTGACGTTTGGGGTGCACTCACGGATTGACACATTTGTAAGCAAGCTGTGCAAGCGCTTGAATGTTGGCAACATTTACGTGAACCGAAATCAAATTGGCGCAGTTGTAGGCTCACAACCCTTTGGCGGTGAAGGCTTATCCGGGACTGGGCCAAAAGCTGGCGGGCCGGATTACCTGAAGCGCTTTGTAATGCCAGATCAGGCAACAGTGCAGCCTTATGAAGAAACTGCACTTGACTTTAAGACTGTTCAAAAATGCATAAGAAATTGCACGGCCCTAAAGCCCGCTGCTTTACACACAAAGACCTTACCCGGGCCCACGGGTGAGTTGAACCAATTGTCTGCATATGGCCGCGGGACCGTATTATGCCTTGGGCCAACCTTGGAACAAGCCCGTAATCAGGCAAAAGATGCCAAAAAAGCGGGCTGTACAACCTTAATTATCGCCCCGAATGCACAAACCGATGAGGGTTTGTCCGGGACATTGCCATTAAGCTATTTAGAAAAACTTGCAGGTTTTAATGCAGTGGTTTTATGGTCGGATCAAGTAACTTTACGTAAAGCACGGTTTGCACTTGCAAACAGGTCTGGTGCTTTGTTGCCGCTTATCGATGCGCAGGATATCACTGATCGTTGTATTCTGGAACGACACATCTGCATAGACACCACAGCAGCAGGCGGAAATGCAGCACTTCTGGCCGCTGATAGCTAAACATTAATTGACACCCGATTAAACTCGACAAACACCCAACAACGCCTGCCTGGGCGGTTTGTTAGGTAAACTTATGGGGCATCAGCCACTCTATTAGACAGATCTAGACCCGCTTGATCACTTTTGCGATAATACGACATTAAATCGATCGTCACAAAAGTGTTACAATGTATGGTTAAAATACCTTAAACACTAAAACTACTGAAAGCACCATCATGTCCATAGGCGGCCCTAAAGTTCTCATAATAGAAGATGAACCTTCTCAACTTGAATTACTAAGCTATAATCTGGATGTCGAAGGGTATGATGTTTATAAGGCCGAAACCGGTGAAGAGGGTCTGTTAGTACTACAAGAGACTGAAATCGATCTGGTCTTGTTAGATTGGATGTTACCGCAAATTTCCGGCCTAGAGATTTGCCGGCAAATCAAACGCAATAAACTGACCAGGTCCATCCCGGTAATTATGTTGACCGCGCGCGGTGAAGAAGATGATAAGGTGCGTGGCCTAGATACCGGGGCCAATGATTACATCGTCAAACCTTATTCAATCAAAGAATTATTGGCGCGGGTTCGCGCCGGATTACGCAGCTCCAAGGGCGGCTTGGGCATCAATATGTTGACTTATGAGCAACTGACGATGGATCTAAGTCGCCACGTCGTCAGCGTGGGAAGCCAAGCAATTCATCTTGGGCCGTTAGAATTCAAATTACTGCGCATCTTGATAGAAGCCCCTGCCCGTGTGTTTTCGCGTGACCAGTTGCTGGAACGGGTCTGGAGCAACGCGTTAGAGGTTGAAACCCGCACCGTGGATGTGCACATCGGGCGTCTGCGCAAACAGCTAAACGCTGTGGCGGATTGTGAATATATCCGTACCGTGCGCGGTTTTGGCTATTCTTTGGATAAGGCAGCCTAAGGCCATTTTGCCACAGGCGGCATGCTCATCAGCACTGCTGATGGATCATGGCCTGATTGCAGGCCAAAATGCGTGCCGCGATCATAGACCAGATTAAATTCCACATAGCGGCCACGTTTAATCAATTGGGCTTCGCGATCTGCGTCAGTCCATGGTTCATTACAACGTTTTTTGGTGATTGGCACAAAAGCATCTAAAAATGCGCGACCCACATCTTGAGTAAAGGCAAAATCTGCATCCCAATCACCTGTGGCCAAATCATCATAGAAAATGCCCCCCACCCCGCGTGGCTCATTCCAGTGTTTGATGGTGAAATATTCATCAGCCCAATCTTTATACTTGGGGTAATAAGCAGGATCATGTTGGTCACAAGCCTGGCGCAAAACATCATGGAAAAACGATGTATCTTCCGGCACTTCAACCATGGGTGTCAGATCAGCACCGCCGCCAAACCAACTGGCACCCGGCGTCCAGAACATGCGTGTGTTCATATGTACTGTGGGTGTTTTAGGACTGTTCATATGGGCCACAAGCGATACGCCAGAAGCCCAGAAAATTGGGTTATCTTCTAGCCCTGGAATATCTTTGCGCGCCGCCATCGCTTTAATCATCATTGGGCTAAGGATACCGTGAACAGTCGAGATATTAACCCCGACCTTTTCAAACAATCGCCCGCCGCGCATTACTGACATCAGCCCGCCCCCGCCCTCACCATCAGTGCCGCGTGTGGTTTCGCGCAACTCAAACCGACCCGCAGGTTTATGCGCATGCGGCCCCGTAATTTGTTGATCTTCCAATCGCTCAAAACTGGCGCAAATCGTATTGCGCAGTTCTTCAAACCAACGCGATGCGGTTTCTTTTTGAATTGATGCATCTGTTGGCATGTTTTGGCTCTCCGAATGAGGGTGGTTTTATCTTGATTACTGAAATCAAAGCAGATTTGCCAGTAAGAAAAGCTAAAAACGTAACCCTTCAAAACAGTAAAACTATATCAAAACCTGAGTATATTAAAGCTTGTGAGCCGCCATATATCTATGACCCTATAAATTGTTCTTAATTTTTGTTAAACTTGTGTTTTGAGGGCATCATGGCCGAATATTTTGGGGATAAACACAACATAGCAGTGCAAAAAGCAATTCGCGCACGCGTCGAAACATTTACCAAACAACCTTTATTGGCCAATGGGGGCAGGATTATGAATATTCTTGATCCTGAAACCTACGGTTGGAATAATGTGCGAATAGATGCTGAACGTGACGGGTTTATTAGCCTTACCATGGTTGATCGGGATAAAACACTTGCACGGCTCGTCAAAGAGTTTGGCTCTGACATAGCATTTCCCTATTGGGAAGTTTTCACCGCACCCTCAAGTAAGGTCATCCCGACATGCCAAAAAATCGTAGAAGCTTACGCCTTACCCAATGGCTGGACACTGTCAAGTAAGACGCATCCTGATGAAAAAACCATAGAGCAATCCCAACACCTTAACCAAGCGACAGGTGTTGCACCGACACCTGCATATTACCAGCGTGGAGATTATTTACCCACTGTTTTAACCTGTCTGCGAGATGCGCAGAACACACTGGTTGCCTGTGCCTCTGCGACAATGCGCTACCATCCTGACGGGCCTCTGGCAGGATGGCTGTTTGCAGGTGCAGTTTCGGTCAACCCTGACCACCGCAAAAAAGGACTAGGAGTTAGCGTCAACGCAAAACTTCTTTGTGACAGCCACAAAGCATTCAAGTGGAATAATGTTCTAGAGCAAGCCAAAGCCGATAACTCAGCATCAATTGGCATGATAACTCGGTGCGGGTTGCATCAAAATCCGAACATTTCCACCATCGTTATCAGCTTGTCCGGGAGATCTTTAACAAGATAACCCAAAATTAGCATAAAAATAAACCTTGGCTCTAGGGCTCAACCTCTAACATCCTTTCCAGACCGGATTACGGTTTTCTGCAAAAGCTTTGGCACCTTCTAATTGGTCTTCGGATGTATAAAGCCGTTTCACAGTGTCAAATTCACTGCCTGTAATTTTTTTCAACGCATCCTGAAATTTCATATTTTCAGCTTCGCGCACGATCTCTTTAATCGCGGCGTTTACCAATGGCGGGCCATTAGCGATCAATTGTGCCATTTCACGGGCTTTGAGCATCAGTTGATCTGCGGGATGAATGTGGTTAATCAAACCCCAACGTGCGGCTTCTTGCGTATCTATCCAACGGCCCGTTAACAGCATTTCCATTGCAATATGATAGGGAATGCGTTTGGGCAGTTTCAGCGATGCAGCATCAGCCACTGTGCCCGAACGTATTTCTGGCAGCGCAAATGAGGCATGTTCAGCAGCCATAATAATATCGCACGATAAGGCCAGTTCCAGACCTCCACCACAGCAAATACCGTTCACCGCAGCAATAATCGGTTTGTTCAGATTGGGCAATTCTTGCAAACCGCCAAATCCGCCAACCCCGTAATCACCGTCTACCGCATCCCCGTCTGCGGCCGCTTTTAAATCCCAACCGGGGCAGAAGAATTTTTCACCTGCCGCGGTTACAATCGCCACACGCAAATCGGGATTATCACGGAAATCCGCAAAAACATCTCCCATAACCCGGCTGGTAGCCAAATCAATCGCATTGGCTTTGGGCCGATCTAAAGTCACTTCCAGAACGGCACCCTCTATATGGGTTTTAATCGGGTTCTCAGTCATCGCAATCTCCTATCTGTAATAAAGCATCTGCAGCTATTGCACTGGTTGGCGTGCATAACAGCGGGTTAATTTCAATTTCTGAAACGCGGCCTGCGTTTTCTTGAACATAGTTTTGCACAGCCATAATACTATCGATAATAGATTTGATATCAGCCGCAGGCTGGCCACGAAAGCCGTTTAACTGTTTCCCAATGCGCAGCTTTTGCAAAGCCTCTTCAATTTCCAACCTGCTGCTGGGAATGAGCAACGATACACTGTCAGTCAACAGCTCGGTTAAAACCCCACCTGCAGCTAAGGTCAGCACGTAACCATGCGCATCATCCAGCACAACACCAACCAGCAGCTCTGCCACCGTGCCCGTGATCATTTCTTCCACAAGAAATTGATTTGCAGGCATATTTTTAGCAGCAAAAACAACTGATTTTTCAGTGGTTAAGTTCAGCGCCACGGCCCCCACATCAGATTTATGGGCAATGCCCTGCCCTTTTAACACCACAGGAAAACCGATACCCAAAGCACTTTGCCCTGCCATTTGCGCAGATTTTGCCGTTAACGATTTAGGAACACTTACGCCACATCGTTTCAAGAATACTTTAGCTTGATCTTCTGGTAATATATTCGGGGAAACCGGTCTTTTGGGCAGTAACACAGGCAGAGCTGTATCGGTTTTTCGCCCACAAAACGCCGCCGCTTCAACGGCCGCCAGTGTTTCATCTAATCCGCAAAGCGGTGTTATGTCCTTAGCAATCAAATCCATGGCGATCTGTTCTGGCATATTCTCAGGCAGTGACACGGCAATCGCCATCGGCAACCCACTCGCATTACCTGCCTGTTCTACTGCCTCAATGACACCGTTCCATGCACTAAGATCACAACGATCTTCTCGGGGGAAATCTAAGATCAAAATACCCAAGGCCAGATCTGCTTGCATCATAGCAGTAAAGGTTGCGGTCATAGCCTCTTGGTTACCCCAAATATAAGTGTGGTAATCTAAAGGATTGGCTAATTTCACCATTGGGCCAAGGGCCTTACTTAATTTATCTTTCTGGTTTTGGTTCAATTCTGGAAAAGTAACATCATAGTTAAGGGCACAATCAGCCATCAAACTGGCTTCGCCCCCTGAACAAGACATTGAGGCGATGTTATTGGAAGGCAAAGGCCCCGCAACGTGTAACATCTTTAACGTTTCCAACATCTGCGGAAGGGACTGAACTTCTGCCATTCCTAACCGCCGGATCAAAGCAGAAGCCCCTGCCGAGCTGCCCGCTAGTGAAGCCGTATGCGATACTGTCGCCACTTGTGCTTGCTCAGATTTGCCGACTTTTAGAATAACAATCGGTTTGCCCAATTGCCGGGCAGTTTGGGCCAGTCTTTCAAATTCTCGTAAATTATCTATACCTTCAATATGAAGCCCCAAAGCCGTCACACGTTTATCTTGTAGTAAAGCCGCCCCAATTTGGGAAAGCCCGGTTTGCGCCTGATTACCTGCGGTGACCGCATAAGCAAGCGGCAGTCCGCGCTTTTGCATGGTCAGGTTAATCGCAACATTTGAAGATTGCGTGATAATCGCCACGCCTTTATCCACACGCACCCCGCCATGCTGGTCAGGCCATAAAAGTGCGCCATCTAAATAGTTTACAAAACCGTAGCAATTAGGGCCAATCAACGTCATATCGCCTGCAGCTTTTAGCAATTGTGCTTGCAAATCAGCCCCGTCTGCATCTTCACTCACCGCTTCAGAAAATCCACTGGCAAAGCAGACAACACCACCTGCCCCAATGGCCTGTAATTCGGCTACGGCTTTGATTGTCGCAAAACGGTTGATACCAATAAAGCAAGCATCAGGGGCTTTGGGTAAATCAGCTATGGTGCGCAGGCAATTCATGCCTGCAATCTTATCTTTCGTCGGGTGTATTGGGTAGATTTCGCCTGTAAATCCAAATTTATGACACTGTTCAATAACATTGCTACACCATGTTCCTCCGCCAATTACAGCGATGGATTTCGGGCGAAATAAACGTTCTAACCCCACGCTCATCCCCCCAGTGGCCGCAGTAGGTCACGACTGATGATATGACGTTGAATTTCCGATGTGCCATCCCAAATCCGTTCCACGCGCGCATCGCGCCAAAACCGTTCAATCGGGAAATCATCCATCAGCCCCATGCCACCATAAATTTGCAAAGTAGCATCCGTAATACGGGCCAGCATTTCACTGGCGTATAATTTTGCGCTGGCAATTTCACGGTTCGCAGGCAAGCCTTGATCCAGTCGCCAAGCCGATGCCAGTGTCAGCCAGTCAGCGGCATCTATTTCAGTGATCATATCGGCAATTTGAAAGCTGATACCTTGGAATTTACCGATTTGTTGGCCAAATTGTTTACGTTCAGCCGCATAGTTAAGCGCATAATCAAAGCACCGCCTTGCGCGCCCAACCGACATCGTGGCCACGGTAATACGGGTGGCATAAAGCCATTCATTCATCACAGCAAAACCACCATCGACTTCGCCCAGAACTTGCGACTGGGGCAAGCGACACTGATCAAAATCAAGGATACAGTTTTTATAACCCTTATGGCTCACCGAGTTATAACCATCACGTACCTCAAAGCCTTTTGTGCCGCGATCCACTAAAAACGTGGTGATACGTTTCTTTGGCCCACGCGGGGTGTCATCCACACCTGTTGCCACAAAAACAATAAAGAAATCAGCATGTTCGGCGCCCGATATAAAATGTTTAGAGCCATTAACAACCCAATCATCACCGTCACGCACTGCATTGCATTTCATCCCGCGTACATCACTGCCCGCATCAGGTTCAGTCATCGCCAACGCATCCATACGCTCACCGCGTACAGCGGGCATCAGATATCGTTCTATCTGATCGTCTTTACAGGCCATCAAGATGTTTTGCGGGCGGCCAAAAAAATGGTTTAGCGCCATAGACCCGCGCCCCAGTTCACGTTCTACAAGGGCAAAATCCACATGGCTAAGGCCAGCACATCCTACGGATTCTGGAAAGTTACAGGCATAAAACCCTAGATCAAGAGTTTTCTGTTTGATCTCTTGAGCGATCTCGTTGGGCACAACGCCAGTTCGTTCAACTAATTGCTCATGCGGGTATATCTCTTTTTCAACAAAACTGCGCACAGTGTTGACAATCATATCTTGCTCTTGGGTCAATCCAAACTGCATCATTATCCCCTTTTTATATGTGGATCAGGTAAAAATGATTGCGCCTTGGTTGCCACTAACAACCGTTTTAGTACTTCAGGTTCAGGGTCACAAGTACGCCGTGTTTTCAGGCTAACATGCAGCATGAAATGATCCCCAGTCGCTAATAGCAATCCATCTTGGTTAAACATACGATGATGCACTTTCAATTTCTTGCCTGCGCCAAGCATGATTTGAGATTCTATCGTGATCCGTTGACCAGCATGGGTTTCAGCCAGATATTGGCAGCTTAGATCAACAGTGAAATAGCTAAAACCACTGGCAATGTAAGCAGCATCCGCACCAAACGTTCCCATTACAAAGTCTACCGCTTCCGAAAAAGCTTCGGCATAGCGGCTTTCGTTCATATGGCCATTGTAATCTGTCCAATCCACGGGGACAACACGATCGGCCGATTGAATGGGCTTATCGAAATCAGGAACCGCGCGGGGGGTAATTTGTGCCTGATGTGCATTGATCAAGGCACCAGCGGCACTGTTTTGCCCCTTTAAAGCGCGCATCATTGCCACCAAATTGTCATCGCGCAAGCGTTCCAGCTCACGGATCGATAAATCACCTGATTGCAGATCTGATTGATCCGCAATCATATCAGTTAATTCTTCAGTCAATTCAGGCACATCCATCAATTTTGTCCATGGCCATTTCAAACAAGGGCCAAATTGAGCGATGAAATGGCGCATACCTGCTTCGCCCCCTGCGATGCGGTAGGTTTCAAACAGGCCCATTTGCGCCCATCGCAAACCAAACCCATAGCGGATAGCGTCGTCAATTTCTTGCGTCGTAGCAATACCATCCTTGATCAGCCACAAGCCTTCACGCCACACGGCTTCAAGAAAGCGATCTGCAATATGGGCATCGATTTCCTTGCGCACATGCAAGGGGTACATACCAATAGATGTCAGGATAGACTTTGCTTGCTCAATGGCTTTGGGTGCATTTTTCGGGGTCGGCACCAATTCGATCAAGGGCAACAGATAAACTGGATTGAATGGGTGTGCTACCATCACAGTTTCTGGGCGCTTTAAACCTATTTGCAACTCAGATGGTTTATATCCTGATGTAGAAGAACCTATGATCGCCGTTTTAGGTGCGTATTTTTCTACTTCCATAAAGACTGTATGTTTTATATCGAGCCGCTCTGGCACGCTTTCTTGTACCCAATCAGCATTTTTTACTGCGGCTTGGATGGTGTCACATTTTGTTAATTTTCCTTCACCTGGCAAAGCCACATCATATAACATCGGCAAAGAACGCCGGGCATTTTCTAATACTTCACCGATTTTGCGTTCGGCTTCTGGATCGGGATCATATAAGTTCACATCCCAGCCGTTCAGCAGAAACCGGGCCAACCAGCCTCCACCGATTACACCGCCACCGATTATTGCCGCTGTTTTTGTCATTTCAATCCCCAATCAAGCGTTAATTGTTTCTGTGTGACCATCCACAGGCATGACCAAACCAGATATTTTTGAAGCTGCGGGTGAAGCCAGAAACAAAGCTGCATCTGTCAAATCATCCGTGTTGACCCAAGTCTTCATCGACACACCTGTGACGTAAGATTGACGTATGTCTTCAACATCCCTGCCTGTCGCCGCCGCTTCATTTTTTAAAACCCGCTCCATGCGATCACCTTCAACCGCACCAGGGCAAATTGCGTTTACACGCACGCCATATGGGCCAAGTTCACAGGCCAGCGTTTTCATCAACCCGATCACACCCCATTTTGCTGTCGCGTAAGGGCTACGCATTGGATATCCAAACATACCGGCAGTCGAAGACGTCAAGATAATCGCCCCTGATCCTTGAGTTTTCATATGCGTTGCCGCCCATTGGCACAGTAAAAATGCCCCATCCAAATTAGCAGCAATACAGGCGCGCCAATCTGTTAGGTTCAACTTTTCAATCGGACCAGCAGGGCCGCCTGTGCCTGCATTGGCAAGCGCCACATCAACACCACCATATGCAGCATCCACTTCGCCTAGAAATGCAGACATATCATCAGCACAGGTCACATTAGCGACACAGCCCAGAATTTCAGGCTCAATCGCGGCCAATTCAACAATCGCATCCGCATCAATATCACAAACTGCGACCCGCGCACCTATTGCGTGAAACGCAAGTGCTAACGCGCGGCCAATACCAGCCCCGCCTGCGGTGATCACCACCCGTTGTGACACGGTCATTTCGGCGTGCGTTTGGTTAAGTTCAGCTTTTCACGCACCGCATCCGGCCCCATGACAGTGGCGCCCATAGCCTCAATAATGGTTACAGCGCGTTCAACCAATTGCGCATTAGTTGCCAGTTGCCCTTTAGCCAACCACAGGTTGTCTTCTAAACCCACACGCACATGCCCGCCCGCTAAAACGGCAGCTGCAACATAAGCCATTTCATCACGGCCAATGGAAAAAGCTGACCAATTCCAGTCACTTGGAACATTATTTACCATCGCCATAAAGGTATTCAAATCATTCGGTGCACCCCAAGGAATGCCCATGCAAAGCTGCACCAAGGCAGGTGACTTCAAGATGCCTTTTTCAACCAAACTCTTAGCCAACCATAAATGGCCTGTGTCAAAAGCCTCTATTTCAGGTTTCACCCCCAGATTTTCCATCATCGCACCCATGGCTTCCAACATGCCAGGCGTGTTGGTCATCACGTAATCAGCTTCAGCAAAGTTCATTGTGCCGCAATCAAGCGTGCATATTTCAGGCAGGCATTCGGCAATATGGGCAACACGTTCAGCCGCACCAACCATATCGGTACCTGCCGCCAGTGGCAACGGCGCGTTTGGTGCTCCAAAGATCATATCTCCGCCCATACCCGCCGTCAGATTTAACACCACATCTATATCTGCATCGCGCACACGGTCTGTGACCTCTCGGTAAAGCATCAGATCACGTGATGGCACCCCAGTTTCAGGGTCGCGCACATGGCAATGCACAATTGCTGCCCCAGCACGCGCGGCCTCAATAGCACTGTCAGCGATCTGTTTGGGCGAGCGCGGCACATGTGGGCTGCGGTCTTGGCTGCTGCCTGAACCAGTGACAGCACAGGTGATAAAGACATCTTGGTTCATAGTTAAAGGCATGGGGTTACTCCAGGTTCATTTTATAAAAGTGAACACTGGATTGACCTATTAAACTATACCATTATAGTCAAAAATCATGCCTATTTGGACAAACACACCTAAACAGCCGATCAAAATCAGCTTTTTGCTGTTTGATCAATTTTCCAATAATTCTTTAGGCAATTGTCTAGAGCCATTACGGGCCTGTAATTCATTCACCACCACACCCATTTTTCAATGGCAATTCCTAACCATTGACGGGCAATCAGTTCAATCATCCAGCGGTTTACCAATTCTACCCAGTGGTGCCCTATCCAATATGAAACGTTGCGATTACCTATATGTAATAACAAGTTACGATTACATTAAACATGACACGCAAAAATCCCGTGTTGCACTTCAAAAAGCCGCAAAACTTGCAGACGCAGTTGTCGGGCTGGATACAGGCGCATGGTTAATGGCAGCTGCAAGTTTATTAATAGGGAGATCTGCAACCATTCATTGGGATATATTCGACAGTTTCGTAGAAAGATTTCCATTTATAAATGCCAAACGTAAAAGAGTTATCGAAGATAATAACAGAATCACATGCGCTGGCGCCATGTCTTCATTTGATTTATCATTATTTATTATTTCCAAACACTTGGGGCAATCCTCTAAAGTAGATATAGAAGCATTTTTCATGCACCGGGATGCATCTTTAACAACATATATTCCACAACATAACACTCGCGATCCACTGTTGAACAAAGCATTAGACTTGATGCACAGCCAGATAGAAAATCCGCTGTCACGTATTGAACTGGCAAAACAGCTATCATGTCAGGCAAAAACCTTAGATCGCCGCTCTATTGTTGAGTTTGGTGTAACCCTAGGTCAAGTATATCGTCACATCCGCCTGTCTGCAGCCCAACAATTAGTAACGTCAACCACACTCAGTATCTCTGAAATATCTCTGCGGTGCGGTTTTCACAATCCTAGCGCAATGGCCCGTGCCTATAAAGCCCGTTTTGGGCTGAGCCCACGACAAAATCGCCAACAATAGCACCTGCATTGTCGCTTTGGCCTTTAAATCTTCACAGATTTCGCTTATATTGGTTTTGTTCCTTCGGGGACTATGGTGATAAACGCGCATGTAATACACGGATCGGACCCGGGGGCGGTACCCGGCGACTCCACCAAAAATCCCTTCATTTGGGGGCGGTATGGGGTCGAAATAGGATCGACGGACGTCTAAAGATGTTAGCCTTTGCCCGGCAGACTGCCACCGTTATCGGCGTAAAATGTACAATTGCAAATGACAATCGTGCTCCGGTAGCTTTGGCTGCGTAAGCAGTTCGAGCAATCGAAACTTAACTCCTTGCGTTTAGCGACGTAAGGCGGGGTTCGCAGGTACCTGGCAACAGAAACCTGCACTTTCATTTGAAATCTGTTAAAACAATGACGAAATAAGCCTTTTCAGCCGTACCCAATTCTATATGCTGTAAGTGAGTGGATACTGAAAGAAGACAATGACAGAGACAATCAACTACGCACAATTAATGCACAACGCCATGCGCGGTCTTATGGCTGATCTGTTACGCAAAGTGGGCAAAGACGGGCTGCCCGGTGAACATCATTTCTTTATTTGCTTTGATACCAAACATGCAGGCGTGGATATCGCTGATTGGTTGCACGAGCGCTATCCTGATGAAATGACAATTGTAATCCAGAGCTGGTTTGACAATTTGGTGGTTTTGGATGACCGTTTTTCGATCACGCTTAATTTCAATGATACCCCCGAACCGCTTGTAATACCGTTTGACGCAATTAAAACCTTTGTTGACCCAGCTGTTGAATTTGGCTTGCGGTTTGATGAAGATGACGGAACGACAGTTGAAGATATACCTGAAAGCCCAATGCTAAACATAGATGATGATGAAACTGACGCGCAAAAAAGCGATGCCGAAGTGATTTCACTGGATAGTTTTCGCAAATAGAAACGACATATTTTGCACCAAAGGTGTAGTCTTTTAGTTGTCTTCCCTTCTTTTGCGGCATATAAACATGCACAAGACAGCTTGGAGCTTGCCATGATCAATACACGCACAGAAACCGACAGCTTTGGCCCGCTAGAGGTACCATCTGATAAATATTGGGGCGCACAAACACAGCGTAGCCTGATAAATTTCCCCATTGGTTGGGAAAAACAACCTGTCGCTGTCGTGCGTGCATTAGGCGTCATCAAAAAAGCCTGTGCCCAGGCCAATCTTGAGCTGCAAAAACTGCCAGCACAAATTGCTGGCGCTGTGATCGAAGCCGCGACTGAAGTGATCGAAGGTAATTTGGATGACCATTTTCCGCTGGTGGTCTGGCAAACCGGTTCAGGCACTCAATCAAATATGAATGCCAACGAGGTTATTTCCAACCGCGCGATTGAATTGATGGACGGTGAGATGGGCTCTAAAACCCCGGTTCACCCAAACGATCATTGCAATATGGGCCAGTCTTCAAATGATACATTCCCCACTGCCATGCACATCGCCACCGCGATGATGGCTCATGACGTGTTAATTCCCGGACTGGAAAAAATGCATGCCGCACTTGCAGGAAAAGCAGATGCGTTCAAGGATATTATCAAAATAGGCCGTACACATACTCAAGATGCCACCCCTTTGACCTTGGGACAGGAATTCGGCGGATATGCCTTTCAACTGGAACAGGGCATTGCCCGGGTCAAACATGCATTGATCAATATTTATCCGTTGGCCCAAGGCGGCACTGCAGTTGGCACTGGATTAAACACGCCTGTCGGCTGGGATCAAAAAGTAGCTGCAAACATGGCCGAAATAACCGGATTACCGTTTGTCACCGCGCCCAACAAGTTTGAAGCCCTTGCCGCACATGATGCGATGGTTGAAATGTCTGGGGCACTGAAAACTGTGGCAGCATCTTTGTTTAAAATCGCTAATGATATCCGCTTCCTGGGCTCAGGCCCACGTTGCGGTCTAGGCGAGCTGATCTTGCCCGAAAATGAACCAGGGTCATCGATTATGCCTGGGAAAGTGAACCCAACTCAATGCGAAGCCCTGACACAAGTGTGCGCCCATGTGTTCGGCAATGACGCCGCAGTTGGCTTTGCCGGGTCACAAGGCCATTTTGAACTGAATGTTTACAAACCAATGATGACATATAACGTATTGCAATCCATGCAGCTTATGGGTGATGCCGCGACCGCATTCACAGATAATTGCGTCGATGGAATTGAAGCCGATGAAGATCGTATCAGCACGTTGATGTGGGAAAGCCTAATGCTTGTGACCGCTCTTGCTCCTGAAATCGGGTATGATAATGCAACAAAAGTAGCAAAAACTGCACATAAAAACCGCACAACTCTAAAAGAAGAAGCTATAAAGCTTGGTTTTGTCGATGCTGAAACCTTTGATCGCGTAGTACAGCCCAAAGATATGATCGGCCCCAAATAACCTTCAGCTGCCTATAAACTTCAGCAAAACTTAACTCTCGAATTCACCATATATGGCTTGAACTCTCTGACAGGCACTCAAATATATTGTCTTTATATACATTAGAATGCACGGCCTTTTGGGCTCTGTAAATTGTTGCAAAAATGCAAAGCAAAACATTCAAATACTTATATAAAATTTACTGAACATCCACGTTAACACAAAGTAAATTATATTAAAAATCAAGTATTCTTGTATTTTCAGTGAACGGTTCAGAGGTTAATCATTCATTAGTAAAAAAAAATTTAAATTTCCGTAAACTAATTAGGCATATACATGGATTTCATGTATATGTTGGCTATTAGTTAACCCGCAGCAAAAAGCGGGAAGGTAAAATGAATAATACAGGCGGTAAAACAAGCGGTTTAAAGCTTAATTCGTTGGCATTGTCAGCGGACCTTATTGTGATTCCAGCGACCCCGATTGCAAACGCCCCCCCTGCTTCAGCTGCACCAACCACACCCAAAAGCTATGCTGAAAGACTTGCACGTGAGCATGGCAAGGTTATGGGCACGCCAGATCAAAAGGATAGCGATCTTTTTGCACAGTTTAGGGACGTGCCTGAGAACCCGGTTTTAATACTGGAAACATCACAAATATTAAAAGACAGCCCTAAACAAAAGGTAAAACCTACTGATCAGCCAAGCCAGAAAGCAACTCAAGATAAATCAACCTCCCCGTTTACAATCCCAAAACAACGAACCAAAGCCAGTAATGCATCTGGCACGGAAGAAAAGACAGTCGCACCCCGCGCACAGCCATTTTCTGAAGACACCCATGTTCGAGTAAAGATCATCGTCCAAGATACCACTCTGAACGCGGCTCAGGCTGGCACAAGCAAAACCGAAAGCATCACTTGGATGCAGCGCGATGCAATCCAGCAATATGTGTCCTTGCGCGATATGGAACGCCGGCGTGCGGTCATGAAGGGGGCGGTTTACACATCGTTTCAACATGATGCTTAGTTGTAAGTACATATATAGCCATCAAAGCGGGGCCATGTAATGCCCCAACAGTTTACATCAATACGCATTAACGGTGATCCCTTTAACAACGGCAGTTTAACAGCTGGCGTAAGTGAAACTGTGATTGTGTTAGATGATGACAGTTTTTTGCAACCCAACAGCCAAGATACAGGTGATCAATTCAGCATTGGCGGGGTTGGCTTTACCTCATCTGCATACCCAACTTTTGGAACCAACAGCGGGGTGGAAATCTACACGGCTACAGTCAACGGACAACCCGTAACATTTGGATATCTTACAGCCGCAAACGATGGCATTGATGACGCCATCGACAGGTTGGTTGTGCTTACGGGCACAATAAACCCCGGTGACAGCATCACTGGCATCAGTTTATCCAGCACCAATACGAACATTGCATATACAACAGTCCCTAGTATTGTTTGTTTTACCCCAGGTACAATTATAGCCACGCCTACGGGCTCTGTGGCAATCGAGAATTTACGGGTTGGAGATCTGGTTATCACAGCTGATAATGGCTTGCAGGCAATTCGCTGGATCGGATCAAAACATGTAACGGGTGCCCGTTTAAATGCGCATTCACATTTGCGCCCAGTGCGGATCACAGCTCATGCTTTTGGCCACAACCGCCCTGAAAAAGATTTACTGGTATCCCCGCAACATCGGATGTTTTTAAAATCGCGGCAAGCCCAGCTTATGTTCGGTGAGGCTGAAGTTTTGATGTCAGCAAGATCGCTGATCAATGACAAAACGATTATGGTAGATTATCAAGCCAAACATGTGGATTACATCCATATCTTATTTGACCGACACGAGCTGGTGCAAGCCAACGGCAGCTGGTCTGAAAGTTTTCACCCCGGTGCAGTTGGTTTGGCCTCTATTGAAGAAGCCTCTAGGATGGAACTGCTGGAAATCTTTCCAGAGCTGGAAAAAAATCCAAACAATTTTGGCCCAAGTGTGCGCCCGTCCATAACTGAAAGTGAAGTGAGAGCATTGTTAAAGACTTCGATTGCTAGAATTTAATGGTAAATTAAACAGTTATAAATAACATTAAATCATCATCACAACTAGTTGTTAACATTAGATTTAAATAATTAAAAACTATTTAATGCGCACTTAAACCTACTAACAAAAACAATGTTCTTTCTATTAATTCATCGAAAATGGAAAACCAACCTATGGCTGATTTGCAACATAATTCTTTATCTCTATCGTCATTTCATTAACGCTCATTAACAATCATTAATAATACACTGTTTAATAACAATTAAAATTCAGTTATTCATATATACTGTGCTGTATTAAATTCATTGATTAAATGCAGTAACTACAGTAGTTTATAGGAAGCGAGTATCCAGTAACTATCATTATCAGTAATGCAGTAAGCTTAGACCCACAACAAGATGGGCAATAGCATGATGAGGCGGGCAGTTTAGATCACTCACTAAAAGATGTGGCTACCTGTTCAAAAGAACGGTGCAAACAGGTAAATGCCACAAACATTTACATCCTTTCGGATCGACCGTGATCCATTGAATGCCAATCGTATTAACGTTGGCATTTCTGAAACTGTGACTGTCACAGATGACGATGGTTTCCTAACACCCAACACACAGGATACAGGTTCTCAATTCAGTATTGGCGGTGTAGATTTTACCTCATCAGCATACCCTAATTTCGCCGCAACCGGGACTGGAGTGGAAATTTACACAGCCACTGTGAACGGCGTTCCAATAAGATTTGCCTACCTCACTTCAAGAAATGACGGGGTAGATGATGCTGTCGACCGTATTGTTCTTCTTTCAGGCACATTATCACCAGGCGATAGTATCCGGAATATCAATCTTGATAATAACGGTGCCAACGATAATATTCCTTATGATAATATCCCCAGTATAATATGTTTTACACCTGGAACTTTAATCACCACCCCGCGCGGGGCTATCCCTGTAGAACAACTGCGCGTCAATGATCTGGTCATTACTGCAGACAACGGTTTGCAGGCCATTCGATGGATCGGTAAAAAACGCATCACAGGCGCCCGGCTGAAAGCTTTCCCCAAGCTGCGCCCAATCCGCATTCGCAAAGATGCCTTCGGGCCCGGAACCCCCAGCCGTGACATGCATGTTTCACCACAACACCGCATGTTGATAGATGCAGACCGTGCTTTAATCAATCACGGTGAAAATGAAGTTCTGGCCCCAGCAAAAGGCTTGCTAAACGACTATAGCGTAACGGTAGATTACGACATCAGATATACCGATTACATCCATGTTATGTTTGATCGCCATGAAATTATTTTTGCAAATGACGCAGCCACAGAAAGTTTTCATCCAGGGCATATGGCCATGTCTGCGATTGATGATGCACCACGTGAAGAGCTTTTTGAAATCTTCCCTGATCTTGAAAATGATACCAGCCTTTATGGCGCTTCTGCACGTAAAACCCTGCAAGTTCGCGAAACAATATCCTTAGGCGATGAAGGCTTTTCGCTGTTTTCGGATTGAACCATGATCAACCTTATTGATCAACTTAACCTAGGGCGCCCGAAAAAACATTCATTAACCCTGCGCGGGCATAGAACAAGTGTATCCTTGGAAGATCCATTCTGGCAGGCATTTGTAAAAATTGCTCACCACGAAAATATTCCACTTAACACATTAGCCAGTCAGATAGATACCGCCCGTAAAGCCGATGCCGGGCTTGCCAGTGCGATCAGGCTGTTTGTTTTGAAGTGGTATCAGTCCTGCGCCTCGTAAGCTTCAGGTAAATACCATCCTTGGAGCGCACCGTCAGATGCGCTACCGGGGTTGGCGCCTCACCCGAGGGTTCCAGCTTAAATTCGCGCAAGATCATCGCCAGCATCAAGACCCCTTCGATCATCGCAAACCCCGCCCCTGTGCATACTCTTTGCCCGCTTGAAAACGGCATATAGGCTTTACGCGCACAAAGCTTGGTTTCTTGGGTTGTCCAGCGGTCAGGATCAAACACATCAGGCCTATCCCAAAGCCGTTCATGACGATGGGTATGCCATGGGCTAAGCACAATTTGACTGCCAACTTTTATTTCACGATCTCTGAAAGTTTCGGGCTGCAACGTTTCGCGTATCATCATCGGCACTGGCGGATAAAGTCGTAATGCTTCACGAAATACATCGCGGGTAAACCGTAATTTTGAAAGGTTAGCAAAACTTAACGTCTCAATTTCACTGACTTCTTTTGCAACCCGCGCTTGGCTGTCTTGATCCACAGCTAACAGATACAATGTCCATGCCAAGGCACTGGCCGAAGTTTCATGCCCTGCCAAAAAGAAGATCGCCACCTGATCAACCATCTCGTCAGGTGTAAAAGTTTTCCCTGTCTCCGGGTCTTTGGTGGTCATAATTTTAGTCGCCAGATCATCAGGGGCGTTACCTGCTTTGATCTGGTCAAAACGATTTTGAGTTAACTGGGTCAACAACGCTCGAATATCCGCGCTGGTTTTACGCGTGCGCCTGCTTTGCAGTTTTGGTATCCAGTTTGGGGTCTTTAGAAAACTTGCGATATTCAATAACGGTTGTGTTCGCTGGTAGTCACGAAATTTATCAAATACCTGTTTGGCCACATCATCTGTAATCGGAATGGAAAAAAGTGTGCGAAAGATAATGTCTGCGGCCATTTGACTAGCTTGCTCTTCAATCTCAACCGGACCACCATCCGCCAGCCCATCTAAACGCGCAACAGCGGCCTGACCTGCATTCAGCATTGACGGAAATACATCACGTAAACGCCCACCTTCAAAGGCGGGGTCAATAATTCGCCGCTGGCGTTTCCATGTCTCTCCGTTGGTAACGAAAACACTATTGCCCAACAGTGAATACAAAGCCCCTTTGATGATTTCTGATTTCGGAAAGTTGTCTGGGTCGACATTTAACACATGATCAACAAGATCAGGGTCGTTTATAAAATAGGATTTAAAAAAGGGCAGCCGGAACTCTGCCATCCATGCGCGATATAGCTTTGCAGGTTGCGAAGCGAAAATATCTTTTCGAAACAATCTGATATGGGTAAATATCGACACTTTTTCTGCGCGCGCTTCAGGTTTAGGTGGGGTGAAATCATTATTCATCTCGGGGCCTTTTGGCTGGTATATTTATTAACAGCACCAGTAATGGCAGAAGGGCTGGCAGCGCGCCCTTTGAACCTTGAACCAAGGGTCATTGGCCCGGCGGTAATTTGGAAGTAATCATAATCACCTGGCCGATCAAAGTGACAAAGATATTGAAAATGCATACGGAAAAACTTGTACTTAATACTGGAAAAATACTTTGCGGACAAGGTTTGTGAGAATGCAGCCGATAAAATCAACGGCCATTTGTGCCCATCTTTAGGCGCAACACCACTTACAGACGCAGGGTCACAAAGCGCGAATGTACAGCCATCCCCAGGGGCTGTAACATCTATCCAGGTCAATTCATCACGTTGACACAAGTAATTCAAATCATGACGTAATATCCAAGCTTTCGGTAAGAAACTGACCATAGGAACCACATGTCCCAAAGTTAAAAAGGCCAATTTAGGTGCATTATCCGATACATCGAAACGGCGGATCAGATCTGCAAGAATAGAGATTGCTATATGCGCACCCGATGAATGCCCGACAACAAGAACCTCATCGACATCACTTTCCAGCGCCTTGTAAATATGATCAGAAAACTCACGCATCCTTGTCATCAACTCGGGCGGAATGTCGCCGCCATATTGTGCTGAAAACGCGTAATCGTGCATCAGGTAATAGGCATATATTTTATTATCTTTCGACTTGAACCAAATCATTACGCCAGACAAAATACCAAAACCAGTTATCACCCCAGGCACCCAATGCGTATAATTTGCAACCGTTTGAAAGGCCAGGTAGCCTAGTATCATCCCAAATATAAGCTGTGCCAACAACACAACAACGGGGTAAAGCGCTGCAATAATCGGCCCCTTTTGCAACTTCATCAAGCGCAACAATGATCCGGTTGATATATAACTCCAGGCTGTACGTGTCAGCAGCCAAAAACTGCCTGCAATACTGCGTTTCATTGAGGCTTGAACAATGTCTGACCACAACAAAAACTCGAAATCAGTATGGGTTTTTTGACCACCAATGTTTGTATCCACGGTCCAACCGTAGTTTTCTGCCTTGCTATTATGCCCTTTCAAAATCAAATCATAGCCAGAAACCACTGCCTGTAATGCCCCTTCGCTGCGGTACAACTCTCGGTATCGGCGCGGCAACATCGGGTCATAGCCCGGAATGTAAAACACTTTACGTTGTTTAACTTGTTGCGCCTGTTTTGGCATGACTCTACGCCTGCTAGATTATTTTAAGCTAACTATAGGCAGAGAATTGGTAAATGGTAAGGCGACAAACTAGCCAATTTCAGCCAAAGCTGGAAAAACCTCTAGCAGCCAGAAGGAAAAAGTGGAAAAAGCGCCTGTGATCAGCATCACACCGACAAACACTAACATACCTCCCATAACCTTTTCAACCATTCCCATATGGCGTTTGAAACGGTTCATGATCCCGATAACACGGTTAATAAAGACCGCAGCAATGATAAACGGTACCCCTAAACCAACAGCATATGCCGCCAGAAGTATGGTGCCGCGTGTAATTGATGCTTCTTGAGCGGCCAATGACAAGATTGTACCTAATATTGGGCCAATACACGGTGTCCACCCAAAGGCAAAAGCCAGTCCTAAAACATATGCACCAAAGGCGCTACCGCCACGGTCGCCTGCATCCATACGTACTTCGCGATGCAAAAATGGAATGTTAAAAACACCTAAAAAATGCAAACCAAAAATAATGATTACACCACCTGCAACACGGCCCATAAGCTCTTGATATTGCAAAAACACCTGACCAAAAGCTGAAGCGGCAAAGCCCAGAAATATAAAGACAGTTGATAATCCCATAGCAAAGAAAACCGCGGCGATTACAGCCGGTTTATTAGAAACTTTTTCATCGGTCATCTCTGCCATTGAAATCCCGCCCATGTAAGCCAAATAAGGCGGTACAATCGGCAAGACACAAGGGGATAGAAAGCTGATTACGCCAGCCACAATGGCAACGATCAGGGACGGCATCAAAGCCGCATCAAATAGGTCAATTCCAAACATATACCCCTTGTAACGGGGCAATCCACCGACGTCACGCTGCATTACGTCACAGGTTCATCACATATGCGTGGACTTTTTGAAACACTCCGCCTAAGGGTCTTATTATGAATTGTGATGCTGAACTCGATGCGACTGGCTTATTATGCCCCTTGCCTGTGCTCAAAGCACGTAAACGGCTGAAAGCCATGGAAAAGGGCGCTATATTGAAAATACTGGCCGACGATCCCGCAGCCATTGTCGATGTTCCACATTTTTGCGCTGAACAAGGCCACAGATTACTAAAGCAAGCCACTGAAGGCGATGCACAAGTTTATTTTTTACAAAAAGCCTGATATTAAGTCTGTTTTTTCTAGAAATCATAGCTATATCCGCTATTGTTGCAAAAAACGCATAGCTGGAGGATATTATGGATTGGGATAAACTGCGCATATTTCATGCGGTAGCTGATGCAGGCAGCTTGACCCATGCCGGTGATACTTTGCACTTGTCGCAATCCGCTGTCAGCCGTCAAATCCGAGCTTTAGAAGATAGCTTGGATGTAACTCTGTTTCACCGTCATGCCCGCGGCTTGATTTTGACAGAACAAGGCGAGCTATTGTTTGACGCCACCAATGACATGTCAAAAAAACTGGAAAGCACAGAAGCCCGTATTCGCGATTCCGAAGATCAAGTTTTTGGTGAATTACGCGTCACCACAACCACCGGCTTTGGCACGCTTTGGCTGGCCCCGCGCATTGGCAAGCTTTATGATAAACACCCGGATTTGAAAATCGATTTACGGCTGGAAGAGCGTGTATTAGATCTTCCTATGCGCGAAGCCGATGTCGCCATTCGCATGAAAGAACCCAGTCAAGCCGATCTGGTGCGCCGCCGCTTAATGACAGTGAATATGCGGTTTTATGCAACGAAACAGTATTTAGACCAGTTTGGAACCCCGGAAAAATTTAATGATTTGAGCAGTCACAGAATTTTAAGTCAAAATCTGACAGCCCGGCAAGTGAATGAAAGTGTGAAATGGTTAAAACCGTTGCTAAGTGCAGATCACACCTCTCATTTGACGGTTAATAATTATTTTGGCGTTTTACAGGCAACACTTAATCACGTCGGTATTGGCGCCCTACCCGATTACGTCAGCAAGAAGTTTCCAGAACTGGTGCGGGTTCTGCCAGAAGAGGAAAGCCCCGAAGTACCGGTGTTCTTGGCCTACCCAGAAGAATTGCGGCATTCAAAAAGAGTTCAAGCTTTCCGAGATTTCATTGTTGACGAAATCCGCGCATATCGAAGCGATAAAAAGAATGATTAACTTCAATAGGTTAATACCTTAATTTACCTCAAGTTAACCTGCCATGCGCAAACCGACTAACGGGTATGCAAAAAACGCGCAGACTCTACACTTGTCGTAAACACTTTTGCTATATAAATGCAAAGATGAAGCGGCGCAGATGAGCAACACTGTTGCGTTCCTGCACTTCTTCACCTCCCTGTTGGACTTCAAGGCCGAGCTCTGCTCGGCCTCTTTTTTTGTGGTACGGATTTTTGAGTAAACACAGATAGTTTTAACCATTCCGCCCTTCCCCTTTGTCGATAAGATGCGTAAAAGGCCCGCAAACATCTGCATCTTGGGGACACCTTATGACCATCGAGCCGGAAATTACTGAAAGCTTAATCGCAGACCACGGGCTAAAGCCCGATGAATATGCCGAGATTATTCGTCTGTTGAACCGCACGCCCAGCTATACAGAATTGGGTATTTTCAGCGCGATGTGGAATGAGCATTGTTCTTATAAATCCTCAAAAAAATGGTTACGCACTTTACCCACCACAGGCCCGCAAGTGATTTGCGGCCCCGGTGAAAATGCCGGTATCGTTGATATTGGCGATGGCGATGCAATCGTATTTAAGATGGAAAGCCACAATCATCCGTCATATATTGAACCTTATCAAGGGGCGGCCACTGGCATGGGCGGCATTTTGCGAGATGTATTCACCATGGGGGCACGCCCGATTGCGGCAATGAACTCACTTTCTTTTGGCGAAATAACCCATCCGAAGACTAAATCACTGATTAACGGTGTGGTCGAAGGTATCGGCGGTTATGGCAACTGCTTTGGCGTACCCACAGTGGGTGGCGAAGTCCGTTTTCATGAAGCTTATAACAACAACTGTCTGGTCAACGCTTTTGCAGCAGGTCTGGCAAGAACCGACAGCATTTTTTATTCTGCGGCTAGCGGCATTGGTATGCCGGTGGTCTATCTCGGGGCCAAAACCGGTCGTGACGGGGTTGGCGGGGCCACAATGGCGTCTGCCGAATTCGACGACACAATTGAAGATAAACGCCCGACCGTACAAGTGGGTGACCCGTTCACCGAAAAACGCTTGATGGAAGCCACGCTGGAATTGATGCAAACAGGGGCGGTGATTTCCATACAAGATATGGGGGCCGCTGGCTTGACCTGCTCTGCCGTGGAAATGGGCGATAAGGGCAATCTAGGGGTGAAACTTCACCTTGAAAACGTCCCAGTTCGCACCACTGACATGACCGCCTATGAAATGATGCTCTCAGAATCCCAAGAACGCATGTTAATGGTCTTGAATCCTGAATTAGAAGCCGAAGCCAAAGCCGTTTTCGAAAAATGGGATCTGGATTTTGCCATTGTTGGTGAAACCATCGCTGAAGATCGTTTTTTAGTATTGCACAATGGTGAAGTTAAAGCGGATCTGCCTTTAAAAACACTTGCAGGCAGCGCCCCCGAATATGACCGCCCGTGGGTGGAAACACCTATCCCTGAAGCTTTAAAAGATGCGCCAAATGTTGATGCCGCCGATGCTTTACTTAAACTCGTTGGTACACCTAACTATTCATCTCGCGCATGGGTTTACGAGCAATACGACCAAATGGTGATGGCCGACACAGTTGTGCGCCCTGGCTCTGACGCTGGCGTTGTGCGTATTCACGGCAAGGAAAAAGCCATTGCGTTTACATCCGATGTAACCCCGCGTTATTGCAAAGCCAACCCTTATGAGGGCGGTAAACAGGCAGTTGCCGAAGCTTACCGAAACCTATGTGCAACAGGTGCCAACCCTTTGGCAACAACCGATAATCTAAACTTCGGCAACCCTGAAAAACCAGAGATTATGGGTCAGTTCGTAGGCTGTATCAAAGGTATTGGTGAAGCTGTTGCAGCCCTAGATATGCCAATCGTTTCTGGCAATGTTTCACTTTATAATGAAACTGATGGCAAGGGTATTTTACCAACACCAACCATTGGTGCAATTGGCCTTTTGGCTTCATTGGATCAGGTAATTGGCATCCGCCCTAATACTAACGACAAGCTGGTACTTATCGGGAAAACAGAGGGCCACTTAGGTCAATCTGCTTTACTTAAAGAGCTGTTTGACCGTGAAGACGGCGACGCACCGCATGTTGATCTGGCTGCAGAAAAAGCTGCAGGTGAATTTGTCCGCGCAGCCCATACAAACGGCTTAATCAGTGCAGCCCATGATCTGTCAGATGGTGGCTTGGCTTTGGCTGTGGCAGATATGGCCATGGCAGCAGATGTTGGTGTCACTGTTCAACAGGGTGATACAGGTTGGTTCTTTGGTGAAGATCAAGCACGTTATCTGTTGGCCACATCCGATGCCGACGCTTTGATTACTGCTGCACAAGATGCAGGCGTTCAAGCTGAAAATATTGGTTCTTTTGGCGGAACGGATATTGTTTTAGGTGGCACACAAGTATCACTTGCCGATATTAAAACTACATTTGCAACCGGCATTCCAAATATTGCGACTTAAGGTCTGTAAAAACGGCATGACTTTTATGGCTATGTCGCTTTTATGATCGACATAAAACAAGCAGCTTCATAGACTTTCAGTAACATCACTGGAGGTTTTATAATGCGCACCCTTACCCAAGCCCAAATTGATGCATTTTGGGATGTTGGTGTCATAACAATTGCAAATGCTATATCCCCCAAAGAACTGGCGGATCTACAAAGCCAATTCAGCGATTGGATTGAAGAAAGCCGTTCATATACAAAAGCTTATGGCGCAATTATGGATGGGCGCCCGCGGTTTGATGTTGAGCCAGACCACACCGCAAATAAGCCAGGTCTGCGCCGTGTTGCATCGCCCACAGAAATTTCTGATACCTGTAAGAAAGTTACTTTCGATAGTAAAATAGGCGATTATGTAGCTGACTTACTGGGGCCAGACATTCGTTTTCATCATGCCAAAATGAATTCAAAACTACCTGGTACAAAAACCGTGGTGAAATGGCATCAGGATTTTCCTTTTGACCCTCACACCAATACCGATCAAATCACCGCCCTTTTATTTCTTAACGACGTTACCCCAGAAAACGGGCCACTTAAGGTGGTGCCTGGCACACATAAGGGCAAACTGCATTCACATTGGCAAAACGGACAATTTACCGGGGCGATAAAAGACAGTGAAATACCCGCGTTTGAAGCCAATGCAATAGAATGCTACGGCGCTGCGGGCAGTCTGTGTCTCATGCATGTTTGTGTCGCTCATGCATCTAGTGAAAATAACTCTGATGGGCCGCGCACTTTATATATCAACACTTATGCGGCTGCAGACGCAGTTGCCCTATCACCCGTGGCAGTGCCCAGTACCCATGCAGGGCGGTTGGTGCGTGGGGTTGAACCCAACACGATCAGATCTACAGCATTTGAATTGGAAATTCCTGAAATCCCTAAAGGTGCTTCATTTTTTGTACAACAGGCTGGTAGAAGTTAACCCAATAGCCTAAAACGCCATAGAACTTGATATACTCTGATAAGGATAAGAACATGGACGCCTCTGTTTTAGAAGACCTGCTACGCAAAGCTTTTCCAACTGCTGACATTATGGTTGATGGGGCAGACGGCGTTCACATGGCGGCCCAAATTGCTGCCGAAGAATTCAAAGGTAAAAACCGTGTAGCCCAACAACGCATGGTTTATGCAGCCCTAAAAGGCAAGATGGACGGGTCGAACGGAGAATTGCATGCCTTGGCTTTGACCACGAAGGTTAAGGAATAAAGTTGCCCGAAGCTACTTATCATACATCTACTGTTTTACTGTCATATTATTTGTCCTGATATTAAGTCTTGTGGTTATCGCTATCCCGGTTAAAATATTTTCAAAATACAGAAAACCTAAATACAGATGGCAAGCAGAAACTGATTATGATGTTATAATAAGCAATTACACGGCCCATAACGGAACCTATTCAAAGACATATCTACGCCCCAAAGATCCACATAAACAAGCAAAGTATTTTGCGCCGAAAAAGAACCATAAGTGAAATCTGCCTGAACGGTATTATTCATAATTATCTACTTTTTTCTGATCTTGGCAGTTTTCGCAAATTATACAAATATGGTATGCGGGGCTTGCGCATAGATGAAACTGCGCTAGATACGAAGGCAACACGTAATTCAGCAATCAAGGATAGTTCTGATGACTGACGCAAATGCACAAATCAAAGAAACCGTAACAGACAATGATGTTGTTTTGTTTATGAAAGGCACACCCGCGATGCCGCAATGCGGGTTTTCATCGCGTGTGGTGGGCGTACTGAACTACATGGGCATTGAATATAAGGATGTGAATGTACTGGAAGATGAAGTGGTTCGCCAAGGTATCAAAGATTTTTCCGACTGGCCAACCATCCCGCAACTTTATGTTAAAGGTGAATTTGTTGGCGGATGCGATATCATCACCGAGATGACCTTATCGGGTGAGTTGGACACCATGCTGGAAGAAAACGGCGTTAAGTTTGACAAAGACGCTGCTGACAAGATCCGCGCCTCAAACGCTTAAAGATAAGGGCTTATACGCCCTGTTTTTCTAAAGACACAACCATACGGTCCATCGCCTTTAGGGCGGCGGCCACATCTGATTTTGCATCTATCAATTCTTTTTCCTTTGCCGCAAGCGCCGCTTGCGCGGTTTTGTTGTTTTCGGTGGCAGCTTTTAAATCGCCTTTTAATTGGGCAATTTGTGCAGTTACCTCACTGGCCAGTGGCCCGCCTTCATTAGCACGATCCGCCGCTGCCAGTTGATCTTCCAGACTTGCGGTTTTATCCGCCAGCATCAAACCGGCCATTAATAACATACGTGCCTCTGGGATACGCCCCATCGCCCCTGTTAAAGCTTGCGCTTCAATATCCAGTAAAGCCGCGGCAGATTGCAAGAACGGTTCTTCACCTTCTTTACAGACAACATCAAAATCACGGCCACCGATATGAATGGTAATTTCCGGCATCTTATTTACCCTCTACAAGTGGTGTCAATTTTTCCAAGATAGTATTGACCTCTTTCAAATCTGTTTGTCTTTGCCCGTGTAACGCTTCCATTTGTGTATGTAGCGCTTCCAATTCAACCTGCATTACTAGATTTATATCTTCAGCATTCACAACATTATCTTTTACACTGGTTCTTAGTTTGATCAAAGCGCCGCGCAGGTGGCTGATTTTTGCAAAATGGTTTTGCCGTTTTTCTTCGGTTTCTTCCAATTGCTGTCTCAAATCTGTAAGTTCTTGAGCAGCCCCTGTTGTATCAACGACATCAGATGGTCTTTCTGCGAATTCTTTTAACTTACCTTGCAAGTTACTGACTTGTGCCAAAGCAGTTTTATTTTCCGCCTTCACTTGATCCAGCGTCGATTGCAAATCCGTTACTGTTTTTTCTGCCCCGGCTCCATCTTTTTGAAAATTATCAGCTAACTTTACAGCTTTTGCTTCGCTATCAGTTAAGTGCGTTACACTTTCTCGCAGCTTTCTGATTTCCGCATCTTTATCAACTTCAATGGTTTCCAGGTCTTTTATCCGCGTGAAAAGCTCTGCATTCTCTTTTACCTTCGCGTCGATATCAGCCCCGGTATCCATATTTTCTAATGCTACTTGAAAACGTTTTTCTAGTTCTGATACTGCCTGCATCCTGTTCCTCATAGTCAAACATCGTTACTTGATTCGAAATCTCTTGTTTTGATTATGCATTTTTTTCAATAAAAAACAAATCAATGCAATGATTACTTCGCGCAAAAGCACACATCCGCTTGACCCATCCCAAATGCTTGTTATCACAGGTATTGAAACACCTAATTTTCAGCTGCTAAACGAAGGGCCGCAACCAGTGGAACTATCTGACCTTAAAACCCAACATCCTGAACATTTCAAAAAAGCTGCCGCCATCCGCATCATGGCTGCGGATGCAGTGCATGCCGCCGCCTCGGGTCATCAAGGCATGCCGATTGGTATGGCCGATGTTGCCACAGTGCTATTTGAAAAGCATCTGAAATTTGACGCCAACAACCCAAATTGGCCTGATCGTGACCGGTTTATCTTGTCTGCAGGTCACGGCTCTATGTTGATTTATGCGCTTTTGCACCTGACAGGTTATCAAGACATGACCATAGAGCAAATCCGCAATTTCCGCCAAACAGGCGCAATCACTGCAGGTCACCCTGAATACGGGCATGCAACAGGTATTGAAACCACAACTGGCCCCTTGGGTCAGGGTATTTCTAATGCGGTCGGATTTGCGATGGCAGAACAGGCATTACAAGCACGGTTCGGCAAAAAAGCGGTTGATCACCACACGTATGTGATCGCAGGCGATGGTTGTCTGATGGAAGGCATCAGCCATGAAGCTATTGGTATTGCGGGACGCCACGAACTGTCAAAACTGATCGTGATGTGGGATGATAACAACATCACCATCGACGGCACAGCAGAACTTTCTGACCGCACAGATCAAATGATGCGGTTCGAAGCGGCTGGGTGGTCTGTGTTTGCTGTCGACGGGCATGACCCCGCGGCAATAGACCGGGCATTATCAGAAGCCAAGAAATCACCCAAACCATCTATGATTGCTTGTAAAACCCATATCGCTTTAGGCGTTGATGGGGTGCAAGACACCTCTGGTGGCCATGGTTATAACATCAAGGCCGATCAGCTTGTGCAAATGCGCAAAACATATGACTGGCCCTACCCCGCGTTTGAAATCCCGCAAGATGTAAAATCCGCATGGGAAACAATTGGTGCACGTGGTGCCGTTATGCGTGAAGCATGGGAAGCCACATTTGCAACTCTGTCAGGTGCAAAACAAGCCGAGTTTAACCGCTGCTTGGCAGGTGAACCTTCCAAGAAACTATCTGCTGCAATTAAACGCCTGAAGCGCGAGATTTCTGAAACACAACCAAAGAAAGCCACCCGCCAATCCAGCCAAATGGCTTTGGAAGTGATTAATCCGATCATGCCCGAAATGATCGGTGGTTCAGCTGATCTGACAGGGTCAAACAATACCCTAACCGCAGGTTTGGGTACGTTTGAACCGGGCAATCGCGGCGGTCGGCACGTTTACTGGGGCATCCGTGAACACGGTATGGCCGCGGCGATGAACGGCATGGCTTTGCACGGCGGCATCCGCCCTTATGGTGGCACATTCATGTGTTTCACTGATTATGCACGTCCTTCAATGCGCTTGTCTGCCTTAATGGGAATTCCCACAGTTTATGTGATGACCCATGACAGTATCGGTCTGGGCGAAGACGGCCCCACCCACCAACCTGTAGAACATCTGGCAATCAGCCGCGCCACACCCAACACATATGTGTTCCGCCCCGCTGACAGCGTGGAAACAGCAGAAGCTTGGGAACTGGCCGTAACCTCGACCAAGACCCCGTCCGTGTTATCACTGACCCGACAGGGCTTGCCCACAGTGCGCACCAAACACACCAACAAGAACATGACAGCCATGGGGGCCTATGTGCTGGCTGAAGCTGAAGGGAAGCGTAAAGTTATCCTGCTTGCTACAGGTTCTGAAGTGGAAATCGCGCTTGCCGCCAAAGCCAAACTAGAAGCAGATGGCATCGGTACCCGCGTGGTTTCCATGCCATGTTGGGAATTGTTTGAACAGCAAGACGAAGCTTACCGCCGCCGCATCTTGCCACCTGGCCCTGTGCGTGTGGCTGTTGAAGCCGCATCACGCCAAGGTTGGGATCGCTGGTTGTGTGGTGAACGCGGTTCATGGAAAAAATCCACTTTCGTGGGCATGGAATCATTTGGTGCCTCTGCCCCTATTGATGAGCTTTATGAGCACTTCGGGATCACTGCAGATAAGGTAACTAAAGCGGCAAAAGACCTGCTTTAGACTACTTTATCGCTAACATATCGCGCTATTTTGACGCCTATGGGTAAAACCATAGGCGTTTTACTTTTTATGAAAGCTTTAAGCCTCTATCTGTAAATCAAAATAACATCGGCATTATGCTTAACTATCGAGGAACACTATGACATTAAAAGTAGCCATTAACGGGTTCGGGCGTATTGGCCGTTCCACACTTTCCGCCATCATAGAAAGCGGGCGCACAGATATCGAAGTCGTGGCCCTGAACGCCACTGGCCCCGTTGAAAGTGCTGCACATCTGTTAAAGTATGACAGTGTTCATGGCCGCTTTGTTGGTGACATCAGCATTGAAGACGGTGCTTTAAATGTGGGCAAAGGCCCGTTGCGGATGTTCTCAACATATGACCCGTCTGAACTGGATTGGAATGGCATTGATCTGGTGCTGGAATGCTCAGGCAAGTTTAACTCCAAAGAAGCCTGTCAGGTGCATCTAGAACAAGGTGCGAAACGTGTCTTGATTTCTGCCCCCGGCAAGAACGCGGATAAAACCGTTGTTTACGGTGTTAACCATGACACTTTGACCGCAGATGATCTTATCGTTTCAAACGCATCTTGCACCACCAACTGTCTGGCCCCTGTCGCCAAAGTGTTGAATGATGCGATCGGTATCGAGAAAGGCATCATGACCACAATACACGCCTATACAGGCGACCAGCCAACACTGGATCGGCGCCATAAAGATCTGTATCGTGCCCGCGCTGCCGCGATGTCCTTAATCCCAACCTCAACCGGGGCGGCCAAAGCTGTTGGTCTGGTTTTACCAGAACTTGCGGGCCGCTTAGATGGCTCAGCTATCCGCGTACCAACGCCAAATGTGTCTGCGGTTGATTTGACCTTCACCAGCACCAGAGACACAACAGTAGAAGAAGTTAACGCAGCGATGGAAGCCGCCGCAAATACTTCCATGAAAGGTATTTTGGAATATTCAGATGAGCCGCTGGTTTCAGTAGATTTCAATCACAGCACTTATTCTTCAAGCTTCGCATCCGAGCAAACCAAAGTAATGGGTGGCAATATGGTTCGTATCATGGCTTGGTACGACAATGAATGGGGTTTTTCTTGCCGTATGGCAGATACTGCCGTAGCTATGGGCAAGCTTATCTGAAAATAGGATGGCCCGCGTCATGCGGGCCTATTTATATGACAAACAAAACCGCAATCATATTTGGTATTTGCCTGTTGGCTGTCGTTTTCTACGACATCATCACAAATGGCGGCGCCAATCTGGTTTTTTTAGGCAAACAAGGCTTGCGGTTGATCGAATGGATGGCCTTTTGGAGGTAAGCTAATGACTTGGAATACAATTGATGAGATGGATATGGACGGCAAAAACGTTCTGATCCGTGTGGATGTAAATGTACCTTGCGAAAATGGCAAAGTGCTTGATGCCACTCGCCTTGACCGTATCGCACCAACAGTTCTGGAAGTGTTGGCCAAAGGCGGTAAACCGATTTTACTGTCACATTTCGGCCGCCCGACACGCGGCTTTGAATTACCCTTAAGCACCCAGCAGGTTGTACCCGCTTTAGCTCAAGTTTTAAACCGACGTGTTCATTTTGCCAGTTCATGCATTGGTCAGGTTGCCCGCGACAGTGTCGAAACCTTGCCTGATGGCGATGTACTCTTACTTGAAAACACCCGCTTCCATGCTGGCGAAAGCCGTAATGAACGTGGCTTTGCTAAAGACCTCGCCGCTTTGGGCGATGTCTATGTCAACGATACATTTTCCACCGCACACCGTGCACATGCCTCGGTTGCGGCCATTGCAGAGCTGTTACCAAGTTGTGCCGGCCGCTTGATGGAAGAAGAGTTAAGTGCATTAACAGCCGCTCTATCAAACCCAAAACGGCCGGTTCTGGCTGTCATTGGCGGCTCAAAAGTATCTTCAAAATTAGAATTACTACGCCACCTGATCGGCCCAATGGATCAAATTGTCATTGGCGGCGGCATGGCCAATACATTTCTGGCGGCTCAAGGCCATAATGTCGGCCAGTCTTTATGCGAGCATGACATGCAAGAGACTGCACGCGCCATTTTGCAAGATGCCAAGGCCGCTGCTTGCGAAATAATCTTGCCTGTAGATGTCGTTACAGCCAGACAGTTTAAGGAATTTGCCGAGAACCAGACTGTTGCTTCAGATGCTTGTCCGCGCGATTCTATGATTTTGGATGCTGGGCAAAAATCTATCGATGAGATTTGCAATCATCTTGATCAGGTTAAAACCGTGATTTGGAACGGTCCCTTGGGCGCCTTTGAAATCCCGCCTTTTAACGTTGCAACCGATGCGGTTGCCCTAAAAGTTGCAGAATTAACTGAAGACGGTAAAATATTATCCGTTGCAGGTGGTGGTGACACAGTTGCGGCCTTGAAAAAATCAGGTGCAGCCGATAGTTTCTCGTATATATCAACTGCGGGTGGTGCTTTTCTAGAATGGATGGAAGGAAAGACATTGCCAGGCGTTGCGGCCCTTATCAACAGTGCCAAATCAAATTAAAGCGCATAAACTGCGCTACCATACAAATATATAACAGGATTTAACATGCCGAAGATTTCTCAAACACAACAAATGCAATCAGGTGCAGGCTTTGTCGCCGCGTTGGATCAAAGCGGTGGCTCTACGCCCAAAGCCCTGATGCTTTACGGTGTTTCTGAAAATGCGTATGAAAATGACGCACAAATGTACGACCTGATCCATGCCATGCGTGCGCGTATTGCTAATGCTCCGGCATTCACTGGTGATAAAGTAATCGGGGCTATTTTGTTTGAAATGACTATGGACCGTGAGATTAATGGCAAACCAACCGCCACTTATATGTGGGAAGATCGCGGTGTGGTGCCTTTTTTAAAAATAGATAAAGGTCTGGAAGACGAAACAAGTGGTGTCCGCTTGATGAAACCTATTACCGGGCTCGACGCAACCTTGGAACGGGCCGTTGCTGCGGGCATATTTGGCACGAAAATGCGTTCTGTAATCGATGCCGCTTCCCCTACAGGCATTGCCAAAATTGTGGCACAACAATTTGAACTAGGCCAACAAATCATATCACATGGTTTGATGCCTATTCTGGAACCCGAAGTAACGATTTCCATCACTGATAAATCAGCGGCAGAAGATTTACTACTCACCGAGATCACCAAGCATCTGGATGCGCTGCCTGAAGATCAGCAAATCATGCTGAAACTTAGCCTGCCCAACAAAACCAATATCTATAAATCTTTAGTAGATCATCCGCGCGTTATGCGAGTGGTCGCTCTGTCAGGTGGTTACAACCGGGATGACGCCAACCTGAAGCTGGCGCAAAACACCGGCATTATCGCAAGCTTTTCACGCGCCCTGACCGAAGGATTAAGTGCCGATCAAAACGATGAAGCATTTAACGCAGCTATAGCAAATACGATTGACAGTATTCGCACAGCATCAATGGCAGGTTAATAATTTAGTCCAGCCATATTTTTTTACATTCATGCATTTTAGGGATTCACAAAGCGAATCACTTATGCAATGATTCCCTATGAGTTTGGCAAAAAGATCAAACCGTGAGGCAGTATGTATAAACAAAACGGTAATTCAGGTGCATTAAGTACAAGCATGTTTCTTGTAACAGCTTTGTTGCTAATGGCATATTTTGGTTTTGCCGCAATACAAGGTGATTTTGGCCACTTTCGCCGTAATCAGATCAATGCAGAAGCGCAGGTGCTGCAACAACAACTGACACAACTTCTATCAACACGTGAATATTTGCAGAACAAGACCCATAGGTTATCGGATAAATACCTTGATCTTGATCTGCTGGATGAACAAGCCCGCAAAGTATTGGGCATGGCACGCGAAGATGAGATCATTGTAAGATAAGGCCGATTATCCCAAGGCTGAAACTAAACCGCTAAGGGCCCGTCCCAGAGCGGTTTATTTTTATGAAAAAACCACGTGCTTTTCTTACACAACTTCTCTATAATATAGTTTAACGTTAAACTAGTTTAATTTCGGAGGGGCGCATGGCTGCCAAAAAACAGGCACGCAAGACGAACACGTCAGGCGAAGAACTGCTAGAACACTATAAAAACATGCTGATGATCCGCCGCTTTGAAGAAAAAGCCGGGCAACTTTATGGCATGGGCGTCATTGGCGGGTTTTGCCACCTTTATATCGGCCAGGAAGCCGTTGTTGTGGGGCTTGAAGCCGCTGCAAAAGAAGGCGACAGTCGCTTAACATCTTACCGCGACCACGCCCATATGTTAGCGTGCGGCATGGACCCCAAAGGTGTCATGGCTGAACTCACGGGACGTGAAGGTGGTTATTCGCGCGGCAAAGGCGGCTCCATGCACATGTTTTCAACCGAGAAAAGATTCTACGGCGGCCACGGCATAGTTGCCGCCCAAGTGCCCATTGGTGCAGGTCTTGCCTTCGCTGAAAAATATAATGGCACCGATAATGTAAGTTTTACTTATTTTGGCGATGGTGCGGCCAACCAAGGTCAGGTTTACGAAGCTTTTAATATGGCCAGCCTTTGGAAATTACCGGTAATTTTTGTCATTGAAAACAATCAATACGCGATGGGCACATCTTTGCAACGCGCCTCATCCAGCCCTGAACTACACACACGTGGCCAAGCTTTCATGATCGAAAGCGAAGCCGTCGACGGAATGGATGTCTTGGCAGTCAAAGAAGCGGGTGAACGTGCTGTCGCCCATTGCCGTGCAGGCAAAGGCCCTTACATTTTAGGTGTCAAAACCTACCGGTACCGTGGCCACTCTATGTCAGATCCCGCTAAGTACCGCAGTCGCGAGGAAGTGCAAAAAATGAAAGATGAACGTGACCCAATAGATCACATTCGCGACATGCTGGAACAAGGCAAACACGCCACAGCAGATGAATTAAAAGCCATTGACAAAAGCATCAAGAAAACTGTGTCAGAAGCTGCAGAGTTTGCCCAAACCAGTCCAGAGCCGTCCACTGACGAGCTTTATACTGATATCTTGCGCTAAGGGGAAAATATTATGCCAATTCAAATCCTTATGCCCGCCCTATCGCCCACAATGGAAGAAGGCACACTGGCAAAATGGTTAGTCAAAGAAGGTGATAGCGTCGAAAGCGGCGATATCATGGCCGAAATCGAAACAGATAAAGCAACAATGGAATTCGAAGCGGTTGATGAAGGTATCATCGGTAAGATTCTAATCGCTGAAGGCACCGAAGGTATAGCGGTAAACACTGCCATCGCAATCTTGTTAGAAGATGGTGAAGATGCCAGTACCACAGATACCGAAAACGCGCCAAGCCCGATGCCAACCGATACCTTGACAACAAAGGCCACAACAACACCGGCCAAAGCCATAACGCCTGTTGATGTCCCGATGGAAGATATCCCTGAAGGCACCACATTCACCGCCACCACTGTGCGTGAAGCCTTGCGCGATGCTATGGCAGAAGAAATGCGCACAGATGAAAAAGTGTTTCTGATGGGCGAAGAAGTCGGCCAATATCAGGGTGCTTATAAAGTGTCCCAAGGCCTATTAGATGAATTTGGCGAAAAACGCATCATCGACACCCCAATCACAGAACACGGTTTTACCGGCTTGGCTGTCGGTGCAGCTTTTGGTGGCCTGAAACCTATTGTCGAGTTTATGACTTTTAATTTTGCGATGCAGGCGATGGATCATATCATCAATTCTGCAGCTAAAACGCTTTACATGTCAGGCGGCCAAATGGGCTGCCCAATTGTATTTCGCGGAACCAACGGTGCTGCAAGCCGCGTCGGCGCACAACACAGCCAGTGTTATGCTGCATGGTATGCTCAAATCCCCGGCTTGAAAGTGGTCATGCCTTATTCTGCCGCAGACGCAAAAGGTTTATTAAAGTCCGCGATCAGAGATCCTAATCCAGTCATATTCTTAGAAAATGAAATGATCTACGGCACTAGTTTTGACGTGCCTGACCTTGACGATTTCACCGTTCCCATCGGTAAAGCCAAGATCTGGCAGACAGGGGAAGATGTTACCCTTGTCAGCTTTGGCATTGGTATGAAATACGCATTGGAAGCGGCCAGTAAATTAGCCGATGAAGGCATCTCAGCCGAAGTTATTGATTTGCGCAGCTTACGCCCGATCGATTACGATACGTTGATAAATTCAGTAAAGAAAACAAATCGTTGCGTAACAATTGAAGAAGGTTTCCCAGTAGCCTCAATCGGCAACCATTTGTCTGCTGTGATCATGGAACGCGCCTTTGATTACCTTGATGCCCCTGTGATTAACTGCACTGGCAAAGACGTACCGATGCCTTATGCCGCTAACCTCGAAAAACTTGCTCTTGTTACCACGGATGAAGTCATTGCCGCGGTCAAACAAGTCACATATCGATAGGAGATTACTGATATGGCGATCCAAATCCTTATGCCTGCCCTATCGCCCACGATGGAAGAAGGCACACTGGCGAAATGGCTGGTAAAAGAAGGCGACAGTGTTCAATCGGGTGATCTGTTAGCTGAAATAGAAACTGACAAGGCCACAATGGAGTTTGAAGCGGTTGATGAAGGTATTATCGGTAAAATCTTAGTCTCTGAAGGCACTGAAGGCGTTGCAGTTAACGCCCCCATTGCGGTTTTGTTAGAAGATGATGAAGACGCAAGTGCAATTGACAACGCAGCTGCCACACCAGTGCCAGCACCCGTAGAAGTAAAACCAACCAAAGAAGAAACACCAACAGCTGCATATATTATCGCCACACCACCATCTGTAAAATCAGGTGATCGCATTTTTGCAACACCGCTTGCCCGGCGTATTGCAGCCGACAAAGGCGTTGACCTTGCAAACATCACAGGGTCAGGCCCACATGGGCGCATCATCAAGGCAGATCTTCTTGATGCAACACCGTCAACAATGACTACTGTGGCCCCTGCTAAAGCCCGAAACACATCTTCGGCCACATCCGACAGTGTCAAAGCCATGTACCAAGATCGCGCTTATGAAGAAATCCCCTTAAACGGCATGCGCAAGATCATCGCGGCACGTCTAACCGAAGCCAAGCAAACCATTCCGCATTTTTACCTGCGCCGCTCAATCCATCTTGATCGTTTGATGCAGGCCCGCAAAGAAATGAATGCTGTTTTGGAAGCTGATGGTATTAAATTATCTGTTAACGACTTCATCATCAAAGCCTGCGCTAAAGCTCTGCAAGATGTGCCAGATTGTAATGCGGTTTGGGCCGAAGACCGTATTTTAAAACTGGACGCTTCTGATGTTGCCGTAGCAGTTGCCATCGAAGGCGGCTTGTTCACCCCTGTGTTACGCGACTCTGATACAAAGTCCATTTCTGAGTTATCAAAAGAAATGAAAGACTTGGCAAGCCGCGCCCGTGACAAAAAACTGGCACCCCATGAATATCAAGGCGGTAGTTTCGCTATTTCCAACCTTGGTATGATGGGCGTCGAAAATTTCGACGCAGTGATCAATCCACCTCACGGTTCAATCCTTGCAGTGGGTGCTGGCATGAAAAAACCAGTGATCGCAGATGACGGCAATGTTAGCACTGCCATTGTGATGTCGGTTACACTTTCGGTAGATCACCGGGTTATAGACGGCGCACTGGGGGCTCAGTTTTTGGCCCGCGTTGCATTATACCTAGAAAACCCATTAGCAATGTTTTCTTAACAAAATAAAAAGCCCTGAAGTGTGATACTACAGGGCTTTAAAACAACTATAGAATGATATCTATTTCACTAATATCTGGTTCATAGATTGTGCCGGCTGCGAACATCCTGCTTCCCCCACAATCTTCGCAGGCACCCCAGCAACGGTTTTGCAAGGCGGCACTTCTTTCAAAACCACAGAGCCCGCGGCAATACGGCTGCAATACCCTACAGTGATATTACCCAGAACTTTCGCGCCAGCACCGATTAAAACACCGTTTTCGATATTCGGATGGCGAATGATATCGCCTTTACCCGTGCCCCCTAAAGTCACCGAGTGTAGCATCGAAACATTATCGCCAACACGCGCGGTTTCCCCGATCACAATCGAATGGGCATGATCAATCATTATACCTTTACCAATTCGGGCCGCTGGATGAATATCCACACCAAAAGCCTCTGAACTGCGCATTTGAATGAAATATGCCATCTCTTTTCGGCCCGCATTCCACAGCCAATGTGCAACACGATATGCTTGAATTGCCTGAAACCCTTTAAAAAACAACAAGGGCTGCAAGGGGCTGTGGCAAGCTGGGTCACGTTCCATCACAGCTGTAATATCTGCACGTGCATCATCAGCCAAACTTGCATCAGACGCATAAGCCTCATCTACGATTTCACGTAGAATTTGCGGCGTCATCTCATCACTGGATAACTTTAAAGCAATTCTATATGCCAATGTTTTTATTAACTTATTATGATACAAGATACTGGAATGAACCATGCCTGCCATCACAGGTTCGCTTTCAGTCAAATTTTTTGCATCATGCCTGATGCGTTCCCATATCGGGTCGACTTCACGTAAATTTCCTGCTGTCTGAGCCATTTTCATGCCCCTATTATTGTTACCTTTACATCTCAATGTAATACATAATTGACATCGTCAATACAAATCAGTTTTAGTTACAGTCATCATGACAGCTGATGAACAGATAAAATTTGCAAAAATTCTACAAGCACAAATTATCGGATTACAAGATTATGACCAGTGTGCCAAAGATAGCCGCGCCACCGTTATCCTAGACCAAACTTCCGTAGGCCGCCTATCACGCATGGACGCCATACAATAACAAGCCATGGCAAATGCCACCAGCCAAAGACGCAAAGCTGAAATCATCCAGACAAAAGCGGCATTAGAACGCTTTGATCAAGGCGAATTCGGCTATTGCGTTGAATGCGGCGAAGATATCGCACCAGAACGGCTTAGTCACAACCCATCCGTTGCCACCTGTATCACTTGCGCTTCAGGATAAACCCACCTCAGGGCTTAAAATCCGGTTAAAAACAACACGCAAACAATGGGCATATTCCTTATTAGATAAAAACGGTTCTGGTTTCCTTGGCAAATCACCACAAGCAGATACCAGACTGCCCGAGCCAAAAGTGTGATGAATTCTCTCAAAGCGTTTGCGATATTTATCACCTGTATGCGCGTGCATAAAAACCTTATCACAAAGCAATGCACGTTTATCAGCCTCAACCATCAATAGACACCGCGCCAAAGTCACAATATCCACATGCAGTATCGCGCGCATTACACGGCGGCAGGGGGTGTTAGAATAAGCGCATGAATTGCAATCTTAATAGACCCGCTGACAAAATCACCACCATCCGCGGTCAACAAGACCGGTGTATCAGACCAATAAGTCAAGGGTTGCCCGGTCAAACCTTGAACAAAAGTGTTCTGCCAATGCCCATATCCACTGCCATAACGATCATCAGCGCCTGAAACCCCCATTTTAAACGTGGTCGCTCCCGAAAAAACAATCTCATTGGTCACCCGCGCGGTTATGCCAACCACACTGCTGTGATCAGGAATAACCACAGTGGTTTGATTGCTTGGCCCCGCAGTCAACACATGGTCAAACTCCAGATTAACCATTGTGGCAGATGCTTTCACTGGATCAACTGAGACACTTTCATATTCCCAAACTCCGGCTCCAAAACGCAAACTGACTGTTTCATCAATCACCCATGCAGACCAGCCATCCAAAGCCGTAACAAACTCCCAGCCACCGTTTAGGTATAACGCGACTTGAAGGTCCTGCCCTGTCCACGCCCCAGTGGCCCCAACAGGCACAATATAAGCATACCCATCTATTGGGGCCGCAGGCGTATTTGCACTGCGTGATTGCACCCGCAACTGCGCAAAAGCATCCAACCGGGATAAAGCTTCATTCACCGTCACGTGTTTTTGTGCTTGCGCAGCTTGTAATAACGGTAATTTAAATTGATATGTTTCAGACATTTATCATCATCCTGTTATAAGGTCCAATTCCAAATCTTGTTGATACCTGCGCAACTTCAACACTTAAGGTGCCAGTGCCGCCATCGGTTGCTATATCATTTGCGTTATAAGCCCATGCAGGCACAGTGGCATCGACCTCTCTTAATAAGTGCGCCCCATCCCAAATCCGTAAATGATACTGCTCGCTGTCTTCCCCCAAAGGCACTTCGATTGATTGCCAGCTATCCCCATCTATACGTGTGCGCCGTATCCAGGTAAGTTGCAGCCCTCCTGAACCGTCCGAATAATTACGCAAATGCACAGGGGCGTAGGGCCGCAATCCAACCCCGTCAAAGGCCAGTGATATCTGCGTGTAAGCTTCCCCCGAGACAGGCTTGTTTGCTGGCCCAACACGGTAATGGCGCACCAACCCTCGCGCGGTTTCAGCCAATTCTATTTGCCCTGTCCCTTCGCTGAGCAACACCACCTCAGATCCGATCGGCCAAAAATCAGGTATCACCCATTCCGTGCCTGCTTGCCCGCGTAAAAGCCCGTGTAGTAAGTACCTGCCATCACCTTGCAAATCGGCTTGTGTGAACTGAAACACTTCCCAGTCACCTGATCCATTTCTAATTGCCGCCGCATTGGCTCCATTTAATGTATCCAGCTCTGATCTTGTTTGCACATCATCAGAAAATTTAACAAGCACTCCGCCGCCACGATCCCAGCGCGCGGGATCAGCTTTAACCAATATACTGCTGGTCAGCCCAAACACTGCAGGTGTATCAGCTAGGATATTCAACCCAAACCCTTCCAGACTGCTGGAACTGTAAACCGCCACTCCAGTGCCCCAAGGTACCTTGGTGGCAGCAAAGTGCGGTGTATGCGCCAGTTCCGTCCCCGTTAATAACGGCAAATCCATAAAACTAAAATACGGGGCCGTAGCAGCCAAAGCAGGCACTGGCTCTGCCCCCGGTTCATTGTTGCGCACGGCGTCAAACACACCACGTTCCACCCGCACGGCCTCAATCAGACGTGCCCCAAAATCTTCAATCCGGTCAATCCGGTATGCAAACGGGCTGTCCCCAATCGTGACATAATCCCCCAACGCTATATCAACATTGGATGGCGGCACCGCAAACTTCACCTCATCACGCGCAATACGAGCCTCAGCAAATAAACGGTTCGCAATATTTTGCCCCTGCCCCCGCTCAATAACCAATGGCAGTTGCAAAGCGGATATCGCTTGCGCATTATCTCCTGTAAACCGCGCCTCTACTGATGCTGCTTCATAGTTCTGGTTTTGATCCCAAAACTGCACCCGCAACCGCCCAATACGTTCAGCTTCTGGCGCGCGCAATTTGGTCAAAACATCATCCTGATCCTCTAGAACCGCTAGTGCTGCTTCATCCAGATGCACCGCATCATCCGCATTGCGTGATTTGAAAACCAGCATCCCGCCATCTTCAAAACTTGAAAACCCGTAAGCCATCATCAAGCTTTGCAAGCTTTGCCGCCCAGTTTGTACATCCCTTATCGCGTACCCCACCAGACTGCCATGTAAACCACTGACATCGTACTCAAACACGCCTGATATTTCACAAATTTCAGCTACAACATCAGCCAGGCTTTGATCCGCAAACCGCCCTGAAATCCAATGCCCGCGCGCATAATTACCACCATCACTCCACAGGCTTAAACGATCCGGAAAATCTGGCCAAGGCCGTGCATCCCAAGCCCATACACTGGCGTTTTGCATATCCAGCATTGGTGCTGCATATAAGTTTGAAACTGGATTATGCGCTATATCATTCCAATATAAATGCATTGCTGCCAAATATTGCCTTTGCAAATAACTATCCAATCCACCGTTAGAATAATAAGGCGCAAAAGATTCAGATGATTTCCCATCTAAAAATACATTCGGCTGATTTGTCCCTTTATCAATCGCAGGGCAGCCAAATTCAGTAAACCAAATCGGTTTTGACTGCGGTACCCAACCTGTAGCAGTTGGATTACGCACCCCTGCCACACGGTTATGATGGCTATTGCCCCACCAACCCGCAAAATCTTTATACCGATAGATCCAGTCTTCACCATAAGCCCCGTCTGTAATAGGTGAGCGCGCCTGTACATCTCGATCCTCTTGACTGGCATAAAACCAATCATAACCTTCGCCACCTTCGATATTGCTTTGCAAATATTCTAAATCGTAAAGCGATCCGGTAATTTCAGCGTCCAGATGTCCAGGCGTATCTCGCCAATCAGATATGGGTACATAATTATCAACCCCAACAAAATCGATATCATTATCGGCCCAAAGCGGGTCCAGATTAAAATACACATCCCCCGTACCATCTTGTGGTTGATAGCCGAAATATTCTGACCAATCCGCAGCATAGCCAATTTTCACATCTGCACCCAGAATAACACGTACATCATGCGTTAATGCAACCAGTTGTTCTACAACAGGAAAACTACCCAAAGCTCCACGAATTTGCGTCAACCCGCGTAATTCAGACCCGATGCAAAACCCATCCACCCCGCCAGCCAGCACACAAAGATGCGCATAATGCAAAATAAACCGCCTATATGACCACTCCGCTGGACCGCTATATTCAACAGTTGTCCCGTTCACCATAAAGTCAGCAATCGCGGCCTGACCAAAGAACTGATCTACCTCTAACGTCGCCGCAGCCGACTTGTCAGGCGATCCTGTCACACCGGGCGCACGTGAGGTTGTGATCCGCCCCCGCCAAGGAATAGCAGGTTGATCCGCCACCCCGGTGTATGGGTTAATCAACCCGTTACCTTCTTGAATATCCATCAAGATAAACGGATAAAACGTCACTTTTTTATCACGCGCCTTTAACGCTGCAATCCCTTCCAATACAGATGCATCCGCTGGTGTGCCGCCAAACACAGGTCGATCATTTTCTTGACTGACCTGTAAAGCCACTGTCCGGCCTATACCTGACACCACCCAAGGCATTGGCGCGCCCTCAGACTGGTTTTGCTCAACCAAAGGCCGTAATTTATTCAATCCACAGCGCAAATCTGTGCCAAACCACGTCACCACCAGTGATGCCGCAACAGAAACAGGTAAGTCTTCAACCAGATCATCCAAGGCATGCACAACATTTGCCGCTCCACGGTTCGTATTCACATTGGCACTATCGGATACACCAAACCCAAACGGATAAGTCACAGGCGTGGTTGCCAGCGCATATTCCCCGGTGCCCGGGATTAAACAAACCGATTTAATCATCCCTGCAGGATCATCCGCACCAAAGTTCGCAGGCTGGGCAGCGCGAAATACCTCAAAATTCAACTGCGGAATGCGGTTGCCAAACTGTTCCAACGGTAAATCTTCAATCACCACATAGGCCGTGCCGCGAAACGCAGGCGTGTGTTCCAGCCCTTCCACAGCCGCAATCACAGGGTCAGGCAATTGATCTTGTGTACCTTTATAAACTGTAAAACCCAGATCCCCTGTCGCGACTTCAGCACCATCCGCCCAAACCCGTTTCACACGGTCGATTTCACCTTCGCCCAAAGCAAAAGCCAAACTGACAAAGTAACTGTAACTTTGTGTTGTAACCGAAGATGAAGGTGCTCCCTTACCTCCCCCTGTGGTGCTCGTGGTTACAACTTCTTTAAAACGACTGGACCAAATCATTTGCCCACCAATACGCATCCGCCCCATCACACGTGGAATAACAGCGCCTTCTTGCGCAGATTGCACCCGAAAACTTTCTACCTGACCAGTTTCTACCATTGGGGCTGCCTGCGCAAATAAACGTTGATCAATCAACCCACCTAAAGAGGCCCCAACCGCGCGGCCAATAACAGCCCCGGTTAAACCTAAGATAGTGCCGCCAACGCCACTGCCAATCGCAGCCCCTGCGGCTGCTAATATAATCGTTGCCATTATGAACCCCTCTTTGGAAACTGAAACTGTGCTACGACCTTACGTACCCACGCATCTGTCAGCGGCGTTTCAATCACACCGCGCCCCGTATAAGCGTGAACAACGGTCGCATAATCAGCTCCTCTGCCGACTAAAACCCCAAGATGCTTGGCCACATGGCCCTTGCGCATGCGAAACAACACCACCTGTCCGCCTTTGGCAGCATTCACAGGCACAGCATCCAAATTGCGCAAAGCAGCCGCCCACAAGCGTTCCTCGCGCCCCATTTCAGACCAATCAGGCGTGTAAGACGGCACCACTTCAGGTTCAGGCCCCACAACCTCACGCCACACCCCGCGTAACAACCCCAGACAATCGCACCCGCGCCCCTTCACAGAGGCCTGGTGCCGGTAAGGCGTACCAATCCAGCTCCGCACAACGCGGATTATTTTCTCTTCTCGTTTTGTCATGGTTACTCCAGGCTGCCGCCATCGTTTTGCCCGTCCCGCACAGGGTAAGACAAAGCCCAGTCATCGCCAGGCATCTGTGGAAAGCCTCTAAAATTCAAAAGGTTGGAAAACTTGTTAATGCAAATATCTTTGCTTTTGCCACACCCTGCCGTCAGCCGCACAGTATCACCCACGGCTATTGAGTGACGCAGGTCTTCCCAAACTTCCAGAATACGTCTTAATCCTTTCGTTTGGTCTGTCTTGATAATCCGCGTTGCCCCTGCATTCTTGCCGGTCACAAATGTTAGCTGCCCTTGCAAAAACCAGCCATCATCATAGCTGTCCAACCCTTTCATATACAACACACGCTGTCCCACCATAAAGGTCAATTCGGCTTCGCCGGTAAATTCAGGCCCCAATATATCAACACCGCAACGCGCATCACCCAGTTGCGCATCACATTGCCGCAAATATGCCCGCCCGTTTGGCTGGTTCAACCCCTCACTTAAGGATCGTAGCTCAACCTCAAAAGCACCGGACCCCCGCTTGATCTCTCCCATAGAGCCGCGAAACATTAAAACTCTTTGCGTCACATCTTGCCAGTTCACCAGATACTGCACAATCTGGGCCCCGTCATAAAGCCCTTGCTCAATATCTTCATCGGTCAGACCAACAGAGCTTAACGCCCCCACTGCCTGTGAATTATCCACCGACAGGCCTGTAGAGCTTTGCAACGCTGCGGCATCCAACCCCGTGGCAGGCGCGCATGTAATTTGATCAAAGCTCAATGCGGTATCGTGATCTGTAAAACCCATCTCCACCCCGTCAGCACGGGTCAAAACCCAACAACGACAAAGACTGGTTACACCGGTTTTTATATGTGCAAGTAACGCTTCAGGAATATCGCGCATCAGACCCGCAGCTCCACCACAGGAACGCTGGGTATCTCACCTGCCTCAAAACTGGCATGGTTCATTTCCAGACGATCCGCGTCAAAGCGTACGGGCACATCAAACTCATACCCCGCTGTGATAAGAGCACCTTCGCCAGGCGCAACGTTAAACACCACCACCCCTGTGGCCAGATCAATCGTATAATGCAAGCCCTCTTCCTGTGCGTCCCCCCCCACACCGATCATTATCGTATTGGCTACAGGTTTACGAATATCACGGTGATAAGCACCTTCACCTGACCGGTAGATTTTGCGTAGCTGATACCGATCAGTCACATCATCACCTATACCAATTTCCTGATCCAGAAAATTAATACCCAAAGAGGGCAACGCACTTTTGTAATCGGTCCAGTCTTTCCAACGAAAGCCAAACAAGGGGCCGCGCCGTGCTTCATAAAACGCAATAACTGCATCCATATCATCCAAAGATCGCATCGAAATCCCCGCGTCATACCTTCTGCGTGAATGTGCCCAAGGCGTATTACGCTCTTCAAACCCGCTGTTTAACGTCACAATTTCGGTACGCCGTTCCGGCCCGCCACTTGACCCAAAAGATAAGTTTTCGGGAAATCTTTCTTCTATAAAGCTCATGGTTTTCCGCTCCTTTTAATTATTCCGTTGCCCGCGGGCAATCGCACGCTGGATACCTGCTGCAATTTGACTGCCCGAACGCTTAAATCCGGTTGCATCCGGCGTTGTTATATTCATATTCACCGTCACAGTGCCGCCCCCACCGCCACGGATACCAAGACGGCCATCGGCCCCGCGCGCCAACGGCACAATCGCCTCTGGCCCGGCTTCCCCCATCAAGCCCAGAGCGCCACCATGCAGCCCAAAATTTGTTGGATTACTGACAATCCCGCCTTTGGCAAAAGCTGTCACACGTCCGCCTGCAAACACGCCGCCCTTACCAAAAGGCAAAAGACTTCCAAATAAGTTGGTCAACCCCCCTGTTAACACACCAGAAACTGCATCCGTTACAGGCTTCAACGCTCCATTTAATGTGGTGCGGATCATGGATCGCGCCACATCTCGTAATACATCTGATACTTTAGCACCTTCCAAAATCAGATCACTAAACGCATGCCGCATACCAGAACTTAAAGACCGCGAAAGCCCTGCGGCTTCACGCCCTGTGCCAGCAATACTGACTTGCATACCTGTCAATTCCCGTTGGAAAATCGCACTCATATCAGACGTCGCGGCCAAACGGCTTTCCAAGCCTTCCAACTGTACCTCCAACTGGTCAATCTCTTCTTCAAAATCTGCCATATCTACTCCATTTTAGCATCAGGAAAGCGCGCGCATAATCCGGCCAGATCTGCCCGTGTCATCCCCACCGAACTATGTCCTTCAAGTCCTGAAATCATTAAGAACTCCAATGGGGTTAACCCCCAGAACTCATCTGGTTTTAATTTAAGCTCGTGCAAAGCTACACGCATCATTGCAGGCCAGTCGAACCGGTTCATTCAGCCATGCTAAAAGCAGACATCAGCAATTGTCCGGCACGGCGTGCAGCCACAATTGGCCCGCCTTCAATCTGTGCTGCCAACAAATCTGTTTTAGTTCCTTGCCATCCCGCACCACGCAATCCTGCAACCAGCAAGGCGACAATATCCAATGCTGAAAAGCCGCCGTCTTCAAACCGTTCAATCAAAGTCATCAAGGTGTCACTTTCCAAACCCGCCTCCAACTCTGCCAATGCTCCCAAAGTCAGGCGCATCGGCAAAGCTTGGCCATTAACCACTAGTTCAACATCACCACGATAAGGATTGCCCATCAAAGAGCTGCAAAAGTCAGCGCACCAGCTGAAGCAAGAGCCAGTTCATAAACCGCCTCACCATCATAATTACCAGCATATTCCAGGCTGGTAATCTGAAAGGCTCCTTCAATAGTGCCAAAATCTGGCACGATCACCTGAAAGCCAGCCTTTGTACCATTAAAGAATAACTGTCGGGCGCGTTCATCTGTATCTGCGTCATTAAAAACGCCAGAACCAGATATACTGGCAGATCGCACACCACCGCCATCCAGCAATTCACGCCAACCACCCGTGCTGCCCAGAGACGTCACATCCACAGTTTCCGCATTAAACGCAATACGGCTGGCGCGCAGCCCCGCAAGCGTCGTGAATGAACCTGAGCCATCCAAATCTATTTTGATCAAAAGATCTTTACCATTTTGAGATACCATAATGTTTCCTTTTTAAAACAATAGCTAAACGTCATCAACAAATGCACGAAATGTTAAATTTATCACCCGCCGATCAGGGCTAACCCCTTTACGTGCCCGTGCAGATTTAAAATGTAAGCGGGTCAAAACCCCGCGACTTAAACTTAGATCAGCGTCGATCAATGCATCACAAACCGCTGCGGCCAATGCTTTAACCGATTGAAATCCAGATACATCGCCATGAATATCCACAGCCAGATCATGCGCAGCACCTCTGGTGGTTTTGCTGGATAAATCCCGTGCCTTCTCTTCTCCCAAAGCAATATAAAGATTAGGTAATGTACCACTTGGTAATGCATCAAAAATATCGTTACCAACCAAACTCGCCACAATAGAATTCCCGCTCAGGTGTGTAAAAACCGCCGTTTGCAAAGCCTCTGAGATTGCAAAGCTCATGCCACCACCTCAATTCGGGCCCAGCATTCCAGATATAATCCAGCTTCATCATGCGGGGCGACTGCATCTATCAAATATGCCTTCGCACCATCCGAAAATCGTTGGTCCGCTCTGGGGCGCATATCTGATCCTTCAGGGGCAGAGCGCACTATGATACGATAGCGCACCACTGAGATTTTTGCCCCATTACCGTCACGAATACGCCCACTGCGCGCATCTATATTGGCCCAAAGCACGCCTAAAGCCGCCCAAGCCTGTGTGTAACCACCTGCCCCATCCGCCGTTTGCGTAACTCCTTCCAGCGTTAATCGCCGCGTTAAAGAAATCTCACCCATCTCAAAGCCCTCGCATCAAACGTAAGGCACGATATGGTTCGATCAAACTTAACGCGGCCGCCGGCACGGCTTCATTTATGCCTGTGCGGTGCTCATAAGCGTTCGCCGCCACGATCAGTACCGCTTGTGCCAAATCACGAGGCACATCCGCCCATGTTGACCCAAAACCCGCATCAAAAACCATTGCAACCATGCCTCCCATAGGTAATTTGGGTAAAGTTGCCTGTGTCGCTTCAATCGCAGGGTAAATATCATCTGGCACAAAACGATAAGCATCCGTATCAGCCAAGGTTTCGTTGCCCGAAGCATTAATCATCTTAATCTCTGTCACACCAGACACAGGGCGCACTGGCAAAACCTGTCGCACGGCATCTCGCCAGCGCGTCAGCTGCCACGCGTATTGTTTTTCTAATAAGATCCGCCCCGCACGCGCTTCAATCGTTGAAATTGCCGCCCGTAAGTAGCTTTCCAAAAGCGTATCTTGCACATCACTGTCCGAAAACCCGGTTCCCAACCGTAAGTGCGCTTTAAACACATCAATCGGTAAGGTTGCCGCCGCAACTGATGTCAATTCCGTTAAAATCATTAAACTCTCCAGATAAAAAGGACGCCCCCCACATCGCTCGAACGGAGGGGAGCAGCTAGACGACACAAGAGGCGCCCAAAACGCGGGGGCCATAAGGTTGAAAACCTGGGCCCCCGCTCATCCACCCCGGTTAGGGGGTGTTTGTTCTCTTAAGCTGCAAATTTCAGCAATTTAATCGCATTAAAATCACTGACATCACCGCCCACACGTTTCGTTGCATAGAATAAAACATTAGGCTTTGCGCTGAACGGATCCCGCAATATGCGCAGATCAGGTCGCTCAGCCACTGTATAACCTGCATTAAAATCACCAAACGCAATTGCGGGCGCCCATGTCGAAATGTCTGGCATGTCTTCAGACACCAGTACCGGATAACCCATCAACCGTGCAGGTTCGCCTGCGGCCAACCCATCTGACCATAAAAAACGCCCGTCCGCGTCTTTCATTTTCCGTACAGCACCTGCGGTTTTTGAATTCATTACGAAATTGGCATTTGCTCGGTAACGCGCGCCCAGTGCATATACCAAATCCACAATTGCATCCGCAGGGTTTGTTGTCGCAAAATCACCGTCAACACCTGTTAATACATGACCAAGTTCGCCCCAAACTGCCGACGTATAATCCGCAGTCCCGTAGGTTAGAAAACCTTTAGGTTTATCCACTCCATCACCCGATACAAAAGCATTGCCCTCGGCACGTGCAAACTTATCCGCAATACGCTCTGCCAGCCAACCTTCCACATCAAATGCACTGTCATCAAGCAAACGTTGCGATGCTTTTGGTAAAGCCGAAAGTTCATGCAAAGCAATCGAAATGCGTTCGACCTGTGGCGTACCGGTCTCGACACTATCAGCTATCTCTGTTGCCCAGCCCGCACCTATATCTGTGGTGTCCACCAGCACATCATAAGCTGTTGCTTCTATTGCCACCACATTTGCAATAGACCGGATAGATGCCGCAGAATACAATACGCTAGAGATTTTATCCGCTGTCACCGGATCAACCAGGTAGCCGCCATCGCCTGATACCGCCGTAGACAAAGCTTTGCCTTCCAACACCAATCCACGCATTCCGTCATCATCGCCTGATCGTAAGTAGGTTGCAAAAGCTTTTTGATGCGGTGCCTCAATCGCTGTTGCCGCAGACAATGCAGGCCGGTTCAGTGTTTCAAGTGTTTTTCGTTCTAACATTGCTAATCTGTCTTCCTGTGTTTTTAGTTTCGATTTCAATTCCGTATTGAATTTGGAAAAATCCTGCACAAAACCAGTCATGGCACTTTTCACTTCCAAATCCTCAGATTTGGCGCGCACCAAATGGCCCGCAGACACTTTCGTCTCTCGGTTACTCATCTATCAATCCTATTTTAGATAAAATTTGCCTCCCTATTCAGGTCAGCATCTCAAGGCGCGCCGCGTTCAATGCCGCCGCCAGCTCATTTGCAAGTTCATCGTCAGCTTTGCCGTCCGTTGTCACTCGCGCTTGGGGAAGCATTGGAAATGTTACCAATGATACTTCCCAAAGTTCCAATTCATGTAATAATCTTTTGTTATTTTCTTTTTTTTCTGCTCTTAATGTTCGATAACCAATAGATAAGCCATCAATAGCCCCTGCTTTAATCAACATCAAGGCATCAGATCCACCCTGAATTTCAAGCAGTAAACGCCCCTTAACAAATAACCCATTACTATCTTCATATACTTCATCCCATACGCCGATGGGTTTGGATGGGTCATGTTGCCAAAGCATCTTAATGGATCTTCCTTCTGCCACCAATCGTTGTAAACTCACTTTATAAGCACCGGCCTGTACCACATCCCCGGTTTGATCCGCTTGCCCAAAAACAGAGGCATAACCCGATATTTCGCAGCCATTTCTCAATGCTGCAGCCCCTTCGAATTTTGAAAACTTGGTCTCTAATTGATAAGCTTGATTTGTATAAAACATATAATTTCCTATTATTTATTGGCCATTTCCAAGACGCTCAACACACCACGGGTCAGCACAAAACCCACCACGCCATAAACTGCCAGCCATAATCGTTTTTCCAAGCGTTCTAACGTCGCTTCAATTTGTCCCAGCCTGCGCTCTAACCCTGACCAACGTTCATTGGTTACCTTCTCGTGGGTCTCCAGGCGCGCTGATGCTACATCAAAAGGATCATATAGAAACCGCGACCCACTCACCCGTTCACGCATCTGCAACTGCAGGTAACCCCAGCATCACACGTTTCTCTGCATCCGTCAGGAACGTAGCTGCGGCAACCCGTTTCCACTGCGACTCGCGTTCATGCGCTAAAGCAGGCACACCGTCCAGGTCAGCAGATAACTTCAAGTTTGAATTGTAATATCCTGATAACAAAATAGAAATTGACCCAGTAACTTTACCCACAAGGGGTAAGACCGTCAGCCGGTAAAAGGCGCGATTAGCTTCTTGATAATTTGCATAAGTATTGTCGCCGGGCAGCCCCAACAACATTGGCGGCACCCCAAAGGCTAACGCAATCTCACGTGCAGCACTGTCCTTCGTTTTCTGAAACTCCATGTCAGAGGGCGAAAACCCCATCGGCTTCCAGTCCAACCCACCTTCCAGTAGCATTGGCCGCCCGGCATTACGCGCTCCTTGGTGGTTGTTTTCCAGTTCATCCACCAAACGATCATACTGGTCACTGGCCAATACCCCTTGTCCCTCTGTTCCTTTGTAAACAATGGCACCCGAGGGTCTGGCCGCATTATCCAATAACGCTTTGGACCAACGGTTTGCCGCCGTATGCACATCTAATGCACCCGCGGCTGCCTGCATTGGCGACAACCCGTAATGATCATCTTGTGGGTGAAACAGTTTCACATGCGTAATCGGGGCCAGGTTTCCAGTCATATCAAACCGGTGTTTCTTTGCCCCCACACTATATTCATAAGCTACAGGCCATCCATCTGCCCCAGGGATCACCCGCATCCGGTCAGATCGCAGCACGTACAATTCCGCAGGCCCGCCATCAACATGTGCACCCGCCGCTTCAAAATACCCGTCCCCAGACAATAGCAATTGCCCGTAAAAAGCCTCTAGAAAATCCGCCCGGCCCTGTGCCGCATTGGGGTGTGCAAGCAAGCTTAATAAGGGATGTGTCTCATAGCGCCGCTGATCATCTGACAACAACCATGGCACTGCTGCTGCGGCCTCAGCAATCATCTTCACACAGCGAAAGCCCACAGGGTTCCCAGTAAAGCCCGTGCGCGTTAAAGACACCACATCGCGCGCTGACCACGCAGGCCGCCCGGCCCCGTGAAAAGCGATAACGGGTGCCGCCCCCGAGGTTTTCGTTTCAACCACAGGGGATTTCCCCCGCAAAAATTGCAGAACCATGAAGCTCGCTCCTAAAGTAAGTGTTAATATAAGGCCCGCACCTGCGGACGATGGTAACTTTGGGCAGCATCAACCATGAGATCGGTCAAAGCCCAGACAAGTGCATCCACCCGATCAGGGCTGCCTTTGCCGCTGAACCCAGCCAAACTCATTTGACACATCTGATCTTCTAACCCGCGCAGGCCGCCTAGATGAAACACGCGCCCTTGCTCATATAATGCTGCTACAGGTTCAGCACGTGCTGATTTCCCACGTGTTGCATGCACTCCTTTATAGGGCAACAGGCCAGAATGCTGGCGTAAAACCGCCTCAACCATTTCACCACCTTGATTGACCTCAGCCACCACGCGGTCGGCCTCAAATTCTTTTGCAGCCACGACCACTGCAGCAGCCCATGCGTTTGGTGTGACATTGCCCAATGTCAAATCCGCCAGTACATATGCCCGCCAATCTTGTGGCGGCCCTTGCGCAACAACGCCGGCAACAATAATCCCACAGGCATCCGCATTTTCCCCACTTGTTGTCGGCGGATCCACCGCAACGACGACACGATCAAGCTTAGGCACGTCTTTCACACGGGCGGCATCGATATCGGATAAATGCCACAAAGCACCATCCACATCCTCTAATAGCTCTCCGCCCAACTCCTCCCGTCCCATTCGTGTCCCGCCATACTCCTGCATGACTTTATCCAAAAAGGACTGCGCTAAGTTTACCGCATTTGCCACAGTGGGTGCCGTCGTCATAACCACATCACGCCCTGCTAATATCTCATGCAAAACAGCGATATTCCTTGGTGTTGTGGTCACAACTTGCCGTGGATCACCACCCAGACGCAAAGCAAACTGCAACATATCCCAGGCTACGCGCGCCTTCTTCCATTTCGCCAGTTCATCCACCCAAGCCGCATCAAATTGCGGCCCACGCATCGCTTCAGGATCATGGGCCGAATAGCACGTAGCCACTGCCCCGTTGGGCCAAACCAAGCGCCTGCGGCTGGCTTCCCATTTTGGCCTGCGATCAGGTGGACAACAGGCCAATATGCCACTGTCGCCAAACACCATCACATCACGCACCTGATCATAAGTGTCCCCAACCAGCGCAATCTGCCGACACTTGCCCTCATCCAATGGCCGCGGCCCTTCTACTTGGGCACGCACCCATTCTGCACCAGCGCGGGTTTTGCCTGCTCCGCGTCCGCCCAGAATAATCCATGTCGACCAATCATCATGCGGAGCTATCTGATGCGGCAAAGCCCAAAACTCAAACATCCACGGCAAGGCCTTTAGCGCATTAGCACTTAAGCTTGATAAAAATATATCAACCTCTTGTTCGCTCGCGCAGGTTAGCAATTCTGCCAAGGATCTCTGTTTGTGCTTCTGCAAGGTCACAGGCACCGCCTTGGATAACGCCGTTGATGGCATCGTGTTGTTTTGCATATTCAGCCTCTTGTTTGTTCACATGCACCAATGCGGCTTCATAATGGTTCAGCAATTTTGATACATTTGTTGGTAATTCATCCACAGGAACATCTGCGCCTAAACGCTCAATCGTGTGCATGATATTTGTGGCAAGTCTTTCATAGTTCTCTTGTGCAAAGCCCAGCCGTTTGGCCTGTGCTTGCAATCCCTCAGGGATATCATCAGTCATGTAGTATGGCTTCCTCTCGGGTTGTACCGTCGAGTAGACATGACAAAGCAGCGACCATTACGATCACTGCTTACCCACGTCTTCCAGCTTGCCACAAGGTATACTTCCGACCGTTCGCAAAGTCAATGTTTTCAACTATGGGTTGATCGAACTCAGTTGTAGCACTTCATTAATAAGTCTTACAACATACTGATATTACTAATTATTACCAGCAGCCTTCTTTGCTTTACGGCGTTTCGCCTCAATCTTGCGCCACTTGATAACATTCGCATTATGCTTACGTAAACTGGGTGCAAACACATGCCCGCCAGTGCCATCTGCGACAAAATACAGGTTATCAGTGGTGGCAGGTTGCATCACGGCTTCAATCGCCTTACGCCCGGGGTTTGCAATCGGCCCAGGTGGTAAAGCAGGGATAATATATGTGTTATATGCTGTCTTTTTTGATAATTCACTGCGCCGCAAGCCACGTCCCAATGCTGCCTTACCTTCCGTAATTCCATAAATCACCGTGGGATCAGTTTGTAATTTCATGCCCTTATTGAGACGATTAACAAAAACACCTGCCACTTCAGCCCGTTCCGATTTTATACCAGTTTCTTTTTCAACAATAGAAGCCATTATCAAAGCTTCTTTAGGCGATTTAAATGGTAAATTATCGGCTCTACCAGCCCATGCTTCTTTGAGTATTTCACTTTGCGCAAGTTTCATTCTCGCAATAATATCTGTCCGTAAACTCCCCATACGAACTTCTATCGTATCAGGTGCAAGACTGCCCTCGGCAGGGATTTCCAAAAGCGCTCCTTCCAGAAAATCGGCTGCATTCAATGCTTCAACAACTTGCCAGCTCGTCGTGCCTTCGGCCACAGATATTTGATAAGAAATTGGTGTTTTTGCAGCTTTCAGATCTACATATGCTTTAGGCAGTTCTTCGCCTGCTACAAATGATGCCAAAATTACATTCTCGCCTTCATCTGCAGAACGTTCCCGCAAAGTCATTTTCGCAGGGCTGGCAATCCGTACATTATAACGTGCCACATAGCGAAAACTGCTGCGACCACCCTTCGTCACTATCTCTAGGATTTCAGCCATAGAGGCTTTGGCTGGTATTTCATAATTGCCAAATTTCAGTTGTTGGCTTTTCTTTGTATAATCTGATCCAACGGCCATAATACGACTATATGTCACCGCACCCTTTGCTTCCAGTTCTTTAGATAAGCCATGTACAGTTCCACCACGTGGCACTTCAATAAAGATTGCGTTTTCTAAGGGGCCAGCTTTGTAAAACTCAGCCTTAGCCCAATAAACCAACCCTGAAAGCCCAATCAATAGGACGATCAAAAGGTTAAAGAAATTTGCCGCGAAATGCTTATTCATCAGCTCAGCCGTCAACCTTGCCCATAACAAGCGAAGCATTTGTGCCGCCAAAACCAAACGAATTTGACAACACAACATTGATCTCGCGCTCAACAGCTTTATTCGGCGCCAAATCCAGCTCTGTTTCCACATCCGGATTATCCAAATTAATCGTCGGTGGGGCTATTTGATCACGCAATGCCAAGATGCAGAAGATCGCCTCAACAGCCCCTGCCGCTCCTAACAAATGCCCGATGGAAGATTTTGTTGACGACATTGTCACGCCTTTAACCGCATCACCCAGTAACCGTGTCACCGCCCCCAGTTCAATCGTATCAGCCATCGTCGACGTGCCATGCGCATTAATGTAATCAATATCTGAAGGCATAAGATTGGCGCGTTTCAAAGCCGCTGTCATCGCACGAAAACCACCATCGCCATCTGAAGACGGTGCCGTAATGTGATAAGCATCACCAGACAAGCCATATCCCAGAATTTCTGCATAAATCTTGGCACCACGTGCCTTAGCATGTTCATATTCTTCCAGAACAACAACACCAGCACCTTCGCCCATGACAAAACCATCACGGTCACGATCATATGGGCGTGATGCATTTTCCGGGTCGTCACGATGTGATTTCGACAAAGCTTTACAAGCATTAAAACCAGCAATACCGATCTCACAAATCGGGCTTTCTGCTCCTCCTGCGATCATGACGTCCGCATCATCAAGCATGATTAAACGGGCAGCATCGCCAATGGCATGAGCCCCTGAGGAACATGCTGTCACAACTGCATGGTTTGGTCCTTTATAACCGTGCCGTATCGCAATCTGTCCCGATACAAGATTAATCAAAGCTCCTGGAATAAAGAAAGGTGAAACCCTGCGCGGCCCGCGTTCTTTTAGCACAATTGCTGTTTCAGCAATCGATTTCAACCCACCGATACCAGAACCGATCATAACGCCCGTACGTAACAAGCTTTCTTCATCGTCTGGCGTCCAACCCGCATCCGCAACCGCCTGATCCGCTGCCGCCAACCCGTAAAGAATGAAATCATCCACTTTGCGTTGCTCTTTGGGCTCCATCCAGTCATCAGGGTTAAACGTGCCATCTGTGCCATCCCCGTAAGGTATCTCACAGGCATAATTCGTGCCCAGATGATCCGCGTCCCAGCGTTTAATAGTACCCGCTGCGGATTGCCCCGCAATCAAACGTTTCCAAGTTTCTTCCACACCACACGCCAGTGGTGAGACCATTCCAAGTCCTGTGACAACAACCCGACGCATAGAAAACCTCATATTTAAATTGTTCTTGCAAGGTTTCTATCCTGTCACTTTGGTAGGGGCAAGCAATCATAAAGTCGAACAAGGAAAATCATCGCGCCCCCATCATAGAAATCAGAAGATCTGGCTATTTCTTACAGCCGAGTTCTTTCATTCGTCTCAAATTTCACGATATTTTTCTGATGACCTTTAATCTTTTTAGACATCTCTTTTATATTTTTTTCAAAGTTTTTTTCTTTGCTCTATCTGTTTCAGAGTTCAATTGCACTTTTAACCTACTGCGTTTCTTTTCAGTGGCAGCAGCAGCTTTGTTGTTACGTGCCAATGCATACTTGCTAAACCTTAAATTCAACTCAAGTTTTTTCTCATCACTCACATCAACATTTTTTGTTTTTGCGTATTTTATATTCTACCTGATCTCCGCTAAAGATCTTTTTAATTTACCACAGTTCTGTTTGGAAACCACGGTGACAGAGGTATCTATACGCGCATCCCGGCCGCCGCTTGCCAATACAGACGTCGCAAAGATCAAGCCCAACACAAGAACTACGGCACTTAATAAATACAACACAATCGTTTGAATTCGGCGATAAATTTCGTATGGATATTTAAACACCCCAGCTTCCTCGTAAGAAAGCATCCATTCATTGCTATGCTTCATCATACTTTGAAATAGCTAATTTTGCAAATAAACTAGGCCAATTTAGCTTTTCTGGATTTGCAGCTCTTACCTATAATCATATAAGCATTAAAGTTGGTCAGTTCACGTTTTATAAGCTTCATCCATAAAAAAACACGCCCCAAATAGAGCGCGTTCTTAAAAAACAATAATGTTTTACAGTATTAGCCTGCTTCAGTGATGAATTTTACCGCATCGCCAAATGACTGAATTGTTTCAGCTGCATCATCAGGAATTTCGATGCCGAATTCTTCTTCAAAAGCCATAACCAGCTCAACTGTGTCCAAGCTGTCAGCGCCTAGATCATCAATAAAAGATGCGCCTTCAGTTACTTTTGCTTCGTCAACACTTAAGTGTTCTACAACGATTTTCTTTACACGATCTGCGATGTCGCTCATGTTTCAGTCCTCATATTGCGGGGTTTTCCCCTTGATTTTCATCACCACCCAATTGTGGGCACTGATATCTGCCTTATTTCTAAGACCATGGTCCAAAAGCGACCCCGCCTTTGGTTAATTCTGGCCGCGCTATAGCATAAAGATCAGCCTTGGCAAATGGTTTACAGGCGTTAGGTTAAATATTGCAACAGAATACAAACCACGCCAAGGGGAAAACACACACTTGTGTTTCAAATATCATTTGGTAATGCTTTTCTCAAAACATAAAAGGTATACCCCTATGAAATATGAAACTCTTGAACTGCTAATTGACGGTAAATGGACCACAGGTACATCCGACAAATCCCAGAACGTCATTAACCCCGCAACAGAAGAGGTATTAGGCACGCTTCCTCATGCATCCATTAATGATCTGGATGCGGCCCTTATTGCCGCCGATAAAGGTTTTAAAATATGGCGCGCCACATCCCCTTTGGCCCGCCAGGTCATTATGAACAAAGCTGCAGATCTCATGGAGGAACGCAAAGCTGCGATTGCGGTCAATATCAGTCACGATATGGGCAAACCTGCAGGTGAGGCCAGTTTGGAAATGGATTTTGTCATCGGCTGCCTGCGGTGGGACGCTGAACAAGGTAAACGCGCTTACGGGCGTATTATTCCTGCTCGCGTTCCAGGTCAGCGCCAAATGATGGTACGCGAACCAGTAGGCCCTGTTGCTGCCTTTGTAGCATGGAACTTTCCGGCCTCTAACGTGATGCGCAAAATTGGTAATGCATTAGGTGCAGGCTGCTCCATCATCATGAAAGCTGATGAAGAGACCCCCTCAGCCGCCATTGCCATCGCACGTTGTTTACAAGATGCAGGTCTGCCAGATGGTGTTTTAAACCTTGTGTTTGGTGTACCTTCTGAAATTTCCAGCTACCTGCTAGACAGCCCGATCATCAAAAAACTCAGTTTCACGGGTTCTACTCCTGTTGGCATGCTATTACAGGCCCAAGCCGCCAAACGCATGATCCGCTGCACAATGGAGTTGGGTGGCCACGCCCCGGTAATGGTATTTGATGATGCAGATATTCCGGCTGCTGCAAAACTATGTGCTGCCACAAAATTCCGCAATGCAGGGCAAGTGTGCATATCCCCCACACGGTTCTATGTACAAGACGGCGTCTATGATGAATTTGCAGAACGTTTTGCACAGCACGCGGATGAAATGGTCGTGGGCACCGGTATCAATGACGGCGTTCAAATGGGCCCTTTGATCGGTGCCCGCCGTTTAGATATGATGCAAGATCTGGTAGAGGATGCAGTCGCCCACGGTGCCACGCTATTGACAGGCGGTGAACGCCTTGGCAACAAAGGGTTTTTCTACAAACCCACAGTCTTAAAAGATGTGCCCGAAGATGCCAAAATTATGAACGAAGAACCCTTTGGTCCTATTGCCCCCATAGCCTCTTTTAATGATTTTGACGACGTAATAGCACGGGCTAACAAGCTGGAATACGGGTTAGCATCGTATGCTTTCACCACAAACGGTGCGCTTGCAAACCGCTTGGGCGATCAAATCAACGCCGGCATGTTTGGCGTCAACCATTTTGGCATCGCCACCCCCGAAACACCCTTTGGCGGTGTGAACCACTCTGGCTATGGCTCAGAAGGCGGTGAAGAAGGTATTGCCGCGTATCAGCGAGTGAAGTTTATTTCCGAGATCGGGGTTTAAGGGGGGGGGCATTTGCTCTACATCCTCTCCGGCCTACCCGCTTCTGGCAAAACCACCCTCGCCAAACGGCTCGCACAGAAATGCGGAGTGGTTTATATTCGTGTGGATACTATCGAGGATGCGCTGAAAGCCTCAACACTCAACATTCATCCCGCCGAGGACGCGGGTTATGTGGCAGGCTGCGCCCTTGCGGCCGAAAACCTGCAACTTGGCCAATCTGTGATCGTCGACAGTGTAAACCCGATAAAGCTTACCCGCGAATGGTGGCACGATGCGGCTTTACAGGCAGATAGCTCTTATATCGAAATTGAAGTGGTATGTTCCGATATTGATACGCATAAAAGTCGGATCAGTGATAGAGGTTGGGATTGGGCACGCGTTGCAGATCGGGAATATGAAATTTGGGATAAGGATATTATTCAGATAGACACCGCTTATGTTAGCATTGATCAGAGTATTCGGGAACTCATGCGTAAACTATCAGATTCGGGTAAATAAATTGTGAATGTGGGTGTAAGGGCAATTCCTTACAGAATTGCCCTTAGGTTGTCATTTTAGAATGCTACTTGCATTCTGACCGCAGTTTGCGAGCGCAAATTGCAGTTAAATCATAGCCATGCCGCCATTTACATGCAGGGTTTGGCCTGTCACGTAACTGGCTTCATCAGATGCCAAATAGGCCACGGCTGACGCGATTTCTTCAGGGGTACCCATGCGTCCGGTCGGGATATTTCCCGTCATCTTTTCCTTCACCGCATCAGGCAGCTCTGCTGTCATCGCAGTTTCAATAAAGCCCGGTGCCACACAGTTCGCCGTAATCCCGCGCGTCGCAATTTCTTGCGCATAAGATTTAGTCATCCCGATCATACCCGCTTTGGAAGCCGCATAATTTACCTGGCCTGCATTACCTGTCACACCAACAATCGACGTGATGTTGATGACCCGCCCGAAACGTTGCTTCATCATTGGGCGCATCACGGATTTCATCAGCCGCATGGTACTGGATAGGTTCACGTCAATCACTTGTTGCCATTCATCATCTGACATCCGCATGAAAATATTATCGCGTGTAATGCCTGCGTTATTGACCAGAACATCCAAGCCCCCCATGGCTTCTGACGCTTGACCTGCAAGAGCTTTAACCGCATCAATGTCACCTAGATTACAAGGGGTTACAAAAGCCCGCTCCCCTAGTTCCGCGGCCAAAGCTTCCAACGGAGCAACCCGTGTACCTGATAAGGCCACTGTGGCACCTTGCGCATAAAGTCCGCGTGCAATCGCACCACCAATGCCACCCGATGCGCCTGTGATCAGTGCTTTTTTACCTGTTAAATCAAACATATCTTATCCTTTTAGTTCAGCCGCTACTGCAGCAACATCTTCGGGGCTGTTCACTGCCTTACAGACAATCGCGCGATCAATACGACGTATCATACCGCTTAATGCTTTACCTGCGCCTATTTCGTATACTTCGGTCACGCCTTGGCCTGACATATAAGAAACGCTTTCACGCCAGCGTACAGAGCCTGTAACCTGTTGCACAAGCAAATCCGCAATGGCATTTGCTTCAGTGTTAGCATCGGCCAGGACATTCACAACAACAGGCACATTTGGCGCAGATATATTAATGCCAGCGAGGGCTTCAGCCATCGCATCCGCCGCAGGTTGCATCAAAGCACAATGGAAAGGCGCCGATACAGGTAATATCACCGCACGTTTTGCGCCCTTGCTCTTGGCTATTTCACAAGCCCGCTCAACAGCTGCCTTATGGCCTGAAACCACCACTTGGCCGGGGTCATTATCATTTGCTGCCTGACAAACCTCACTCTGGGCCGCTTCTGCTGCCACTTCTTGTGCAGTCGCAAAATCCAACCCCAACAGAGCTGCCATTGCGCCCATGCCCACAGGCACAGCCGCTTGCATCGCTTGGCCCCGAATACGCAACAACCGCGCGGTATCGGCAAGGCTAATCGACCCTGCTGCACAAAGGGCTGAATATTCACCAAGGGAATGCCCCGCAACATATGAAGCCGCTGAAATATCCACCCCTTCAGCATTCAAAGCTGCCATTGCTGCCATGGATGTTGCCATTAAGGCAGGTTGTGCGTTTTCAGTTAAGGTCAGTTCAGCAATATCACCTTCCCAGATCAAGCTTGACAGATTTTGGCCCAAAGCCTCATCCACAGCGTCAAATACTGCTTTGGCCGCAGGATAGGCATCCGCAAATCCTTTGCCCATTCCAATGGTTTGGGCACCTTGGCCCGGAAATACAAATGCGCGTGTCATGGTTCCCCCGTTTATCATTGTTCAATTGGTCTATAACGCCGGTAATCCCCCGTCTACCCCTTGCATTCACGCACCATCGCAGTATAAGCGCCCAATCTTCCGCAAATTACTTCAACGCGGCCGCCTCTCGTATCTGGGCGCGGAAGACTAGTCCTGATTTTGAAGCACGCTTAACAATGGTGAATAATATGGCGCTCTACGAGCACACATTTATCGCGCGTCAGGATATTTCCAACGCGCAAGCCGAAGGTCTGATAGAACACTTCGGCGCAGTCTTGGCTGACAACGGTGGTAAACTGGTTGATAGCGAATACTGGGGCCTAAAAACAATGGCCTATAAGATCAACAAAAACCGCAAGGGCCACTACGGATACATGAAATCCGATGCCCCTTCAGATGCTGTACAAGAGATGGAACGCCTGATGCGCTTACATGATGACGTGATGCGTATCATGACCATCAAAGTTGATGCGCATGAAGAAGGCCCATCAGTTGTTATTCAGGCCAAATCGGCCAAAGAAGAACGTCGTAGAAACCGCTAAGAGAGGACTTAACCCATGGCAAACAAACCATTTTTCCGTCGTCGTAAGTCTTGCCCGTTCTTAGGTGATAATGCCCCTAAGATCGACTATAAGGACACGAAACTATTGCAACGCTATGTATCAGAGCGTGGCAAAATCGTCCCATCCCGTATCACCGCAGTCTCTGCCAAGAAACAACGCGAATTGGCCAAGGCCATCAAACGCGCGCGTTTTCTGGCCCTTCTGCCCTACGCTGTGAAGTAAGGAGAGAAACATGCAAGTTATCCTACTAGAACGCGTCGCAAAGCTTGGCCAAATGGGCGATGTTGTAACCGTAAAGCATGGCTTTGGTCGCAACTTCTTGTTGCCTCAAGGCAAAGCATTACGCGCAACTGATGCCAATAAAACTGTGTTTGAGGCGAAAAAAGCTCAGTTGGAAGTCGCCAATCTTGAAACCAAGAAAGAAGCTGATGCAGTCGCCGTTAAATTGGACGGCCAGCAATTTATTGTGATTCGCTCAGCATCCGACGCAGGCTCACTATACGGCTCTGTCACAACCCGTGATGCAGCTGAAGCGGCAACGCATGCTGGCTTTACAGTCGATAAAAAGCAAATAGAGCTGGACACACCGATCAAAGAGCTGGGTCTACATGACATGACTGTGGTTTTGCACCCGGAAGTTTCATGCACCATTCAAGTGAACGTCGCACGCTCACAAGAAGAAGCAGAAATTCAAGCGTCTGGTAAATCCATTCAAGACCTTGCCGCTGAAGCTGAAGCTGAAGCCGAGTTTGAAATTGCTGAACTGTTTGACGATTTGGGTGCTGCTGCTGCCGATGATTTCGGTGACGACGCTGAAACGGCCCCTGCTGCGACTGAAGAAGCATCAGAAGACACAACTAAAGCATAAGCTTCTAGCACTGTAAGAACTCTAAAGGCCTGCCATTTTGGTGGGCCTTTTTCATTGCGCGTAACAAAAAATATATTATCCTTTAAAAATATTCCGAATAAAATACCCAGTTACTTGTTTACCAATTGTACACAATAAAAAATAAGGATTTCAAATGTCGTTCTATACACTTACAGCCGCAACACTTGCGCTAAGTTTAACTGTTACAACAGTATTCGCAGCCGGGTCGGACACAAGCGCACCGCCCACACCCACACAAACCACAAAAGAATGTAAAAAGAACAAAGTTTGGAGCGATAAAAAAAGGCGTTGCGTCAGGATTAAACATAGCCAGTTTAACGACAACAGCATCTATAATAATTCCCGTGAGTTAGCTTATGCAGGACGCTTCGAAGATGCATTGGAATTGCTACACATGGCGGCAAACCCATCTGATCCACGCATACTGAATTACAAGGCGTTTACCAACCGCAAGGTGGGAAATACCAAGATCGCGATGGAATATTACCGCCAAGCCCTACATGCCGACCCCGATTACATTCTGGCAAGGTCGTATTTTGGCCAAGCTAAAATGCAAAATGGCGACATAATGGGAGCAAAAGAGCAGCTGGCACGGATAGAAGCAATCAATGGTACGCAATCATGGGCTTATGAAAGCCTTGCGGCTGCAATTAAGGGCAAAAGTAGATACTAAGCCCTAAGTCGCAACGCTTTATAAAAACCTGCACTTGATAAATAAGTGCAGGTTTTTCCCCTTTGCAGGTTTAATTTTGCTAGATTAAGAAAAGAACTACAAACAGACATAGGCAAATGATCAAAAATCCACTTAAAATCGACGAAAGCATTAACGTATTGGGCGAAGAACTGCGCCCTTGCTCTAACGATCCTATCACTGGCTTTTACCGCGATGGTTGCTGCAATACCGGGCCTGACGACAAAGGGCAGCATACAGTCTGTATCGAAGCCACCGCCGAATTTCTGACTTTTTCTAAGATGCGTGGTAATGACCTGTCCACGCCGCGCCCCGAGTACGGCTTCGCGGGCCTGAAACCCGGTGACCGCTGGTGTCTGTGTGCTGAACGTTGGGCCGAAGCTGACGCCTATGAAGCTGCCCCACATGTGATTTTGCAAAGTACACATATCAATACGCTGGGAATCATTCCACTTGCGGCATTATGCGCCAAAGCGCTGGATATGAATTAACCAGCAAGAAACGGGCTGACTTATGCTGCGCGCTTTGGCACTCAGGTTCCAGACAATCAAAGGAACTAATATGTCCCTAAACTTCAAAGCGATCCCAACCCGTGACGCCCGCAACGCCCAAAATGGCAAACCCGATGCCAATGGGCAGCACCCCGAACACACCATATCAGATGGCAACGGTAATCCCTGCCGCCACTGCTTAACCGACATCCCAAAAGATACCCCAATGCTGATCTTAGGATATCGCCCCTTCCCCACTGCGCAACCCTACGCAGAACTTGGCCCCATTTTCCTATGCGCGGATCGCTGTAAACGCCACAAAGACGGCCAATCACTACCTGACCTGTTCAAAAACACAAAAGACTACCTGATACGCGGTTATGACACACAAAACCGCATCGTTTATGGTACCGGGCAAGTCACCAAAACGCTTCAAATAGAGCAGGCCATCAGAGGTGGGTTTTCCAACAGTACAATTGAGTATTATCACATGCGTTCTGCTAGCAATAATTGCTTTCAGGTCAAGATAACACGCAAAAATTGAGACGGAGTTTCATCTTTTCCGAAACCACAAAACAAATGCCCGAAGGTCATATTTCTGCCTGACAAACTCTATTTTCCCTGCCATCCTTATAATAGATTCTATATATACGGAGGTTCCTATGGACTATCTTACAAACAACGACATTCAAGACATTGTTGAAGCCGACCGCGAACATGTTTGGCATCACCTAACCCAGCATAAATCACTGGAAACCAATGAACCACGTATCATGGTCGAAGGTAAAGGCATGCGGGTATGGGATCAAAACGGCAAAGAGCATCTTGATGCGGTTTCTGGTGGCGTTTGGACAGTCAACGTGGGCTATGGCCGTGAACGCATTGCGAACGCCGTGCGTGACCAATTAATAAAGATGAATTATTTCGCTCAATCCGCAGGCTCTATTCCGGGATCTATATTTGCAGAAATGCTGCTGGATAAAATGCCCGGCATGAAACGGGTTTATTATTCAAACTCTGGTTCTGAAGCGAATGAAAAAGTTTTCAAGATGGTGCGCCAGATCAGCCACACTAAACACGGGGGTAAGAAAAGTAAAATCCTTTACCGCCACCGCGATTACCACGGCACCACTATCACCACCCTGTCGGCAGGCGGTCAAGAAGAGCGTAATGCGCAATATGGCCCTTATACACCAGGCTTTGTGGAAGTGCCGCATTGCTTAGAGTACCGCAACCAATTCGACAGCGCAGAAGATTACGGCGCCGCTTGCGTTAAAGCCACTGAAGAGGTGATCTTGCGTGAAGGCCCTGACACTATCGGACTGTTGTGCTTGGAGCCGATCACCGCAGGGGGCGGCGTTATCGTCCCTCCAAAAGGTTATTGGGAAGGCATTCAAGAATTGTGCCGCAAGTACGAAATCTTGTTGCATATTGATGAAGTTGTCTGTGGCCTTGGCCGCACCGGCACATGGTTTGGGTACCAGCATTTTGGTGTGCAACCTGATTTTGTAACGATGGCTAAAGGTGTCGCCTCTGGTTATGCCGCAATTTCTTGTACAGTGACCACAGAAGCCGTGTTTGAAATGTTCAAAGATAATGCATCTGACCCAATGAATTATTTCCGCGATATTTCCACTTTTGGGGGATGTACCGCAGGCCCAGCAGCGGCGATTGAAAATATGAGGATCATTGAAGAAGAGAACCTGCTGGAAAACTGTACTAAAATGGGCGAATACTGTCTTGGCCTGCTGCACCAATTGATGGACAAGCATGAAGTCATCGGCGAAGTGCGTGGCAAAGGCCTGTTTTTGGGTGCCGAGCTGGTTAAAGATCGTGTCACCAAAGAACCGGTGGATGAAAAACTGGTACAGGCCGTCACTGCTGACTGCATGGCAAACGGAGTAATTATTGGCGCCACCAACCGATCGGTTCCAGGCTTTAATAATACGCTTTGCCTATCACCAGCATTGATTTGTACCAAAGAGGACATTGATAAAATCGTAAGCGCAATCGATGCAGCTCTGACACGGGTATTTGCATAAGTGTAAACACATGAAAGGGCGCCTCATAAAGTTGCTAATTAGCAACAAAGTGCCCTTTCATATAACGCCAAATCACAGTTTTAGGCCTAAATAAGAGTAATTAAGGCACAAATGTGGCAAAAAAATTTACCACTACATCTGCTACACTATAGATTAAAAACCACTATATACCCTTAAAATACTGGTTTTTTTCTACTATTTCCAAATATGAAACACACTGTTTTACTATATCACAAAAATTTCACTTCTCAATTTCGCCATATTTGCTAAACCTGTCTCAACGAACAAGCGAACAACGCTCAATCGACTAAAACAGGCACTACAGCCAAAATAGGAAATGAGGCTCACCACGAAATAACCCGTGGAAAGACAGCAGATAAAAATGGCAACTAGACTGCTTGCAAGCACGTAATCTGACCTTCGTACCCTCCAAGTCTGGTCGGTCAGATAACAAGCCGCAAGATCAGTCGCTGCAAGTCGATGTATATCGGCCCCTGCCCTTTTAATCTCAGCGATGTCATCCACATGCGCATATGCAGTTCTAGCTACAACAACAACTGCATTTGCACCCCCAAGCGCGGCGGTCATATCGGGAGAAGTGACCGCCGCTGCACTGGCGCCCCCCTATTTTTATTGCATCAGAATACTTCGTGTCAGCAAACCAGCAAACACTTCACTTCGGCCCCAGATCTATCTTGCTCTCAGGCGGTTTTTACGTCACCCTTTGCACAATCATACAG
>JQIA01000013.1_pt1 | contig 86665 bp, 82 predicted proteins | sample 811431 | NCBI WGS metagenome assembly JQIA01 (sample SAMN02998118, study PRJNA258478) | marine sediment metagenome | biome: marine; feature: seafloor; material: sediment; isolation source: oil-polluted sediment collected from 3 locations (0.5 km, 0.7 km and 0.9 km)... | place: USA: Gulf of Mexico ...
CCCGGTTTTATTGATGAATTACGTGACCGCTCCTCGATCGCACAGGTCGTTGGGCGCAAAGTGTCGTGGGATGCGCGCAAATCCAACCCCGGCAAAGGTGATTACTGGTCACCTTGCCCATTTCACGCAGAGAAAACTGCGTCTTTTCATGTGGATGACCAAAAAGGCTTTTATTATTGCTTTGGCTGCCACGCCAAAGGCAATGTCTATAGTTTCATTCAAGAAACCGAAAATGTGAATTTCATGGAAGCGGTAGAGATTTTAGCGCGTGAGGCAGGCATGCCGTTGCCCGCACGTGACCCAGCTGCCCAAGAAAAGGCGGATCACCGCACGGTTCTGGTTGATATCATGGAACAAGCGGTGCAATTTTATCGCCTGCAACTGCGTACTAATATCGCAGCAAAAGCCCGCGATTACTTGAAAAAACGCGGACTACCCGAAGCAACGCTGGAGCAATTTCAGATCGGATACGCTGATAACAGCCGCAATGGGTTATTTCAGCACCTGACCGGCAAAGGTGTATCGGCTGCTGACATTATCACCGCAGGTCTAGCAATTAAACCTGATGATGGTGGCAACCCGTTTGACCGCTTTCGCAATCGTATCATGTTCCCGATCCGTGATGCCCGTGGGCGGTGTACCGCCTTTGGTGGCCGCGCAATGGACGCTAATCAACCTGCCAAGTATCTGAATTCACCCGAAACCCCGCTGTTTGACAAAGGCCGTTCCCTTTACAATCATGGGCCTGCGCGTGAAGCAGCAGGCAAGGTGCAAAGCTTGATCGTGGCTGAAGGCTATATGGACGTGATTGCCTTGTCACAAGCTGGTTTCAAACATGCAGTGGCCCCTTTGGGCACAGCTATTACTGCCGATCAGTTGCAATTGATGTGGCGTATTTCATCTGAACCGATCATCGCACTTGATGGCGATAAAGCAGGACTGCGGGCTGCGATGCGGTTGATTGATATTGCTCTGCCGTTGCTGGAAGCTGGAAAATCCTTGCGCTTTTGCATCCTGCCAGAGGGCCAAGACCCTGATGATTTGATCAAAGCCTCTGGCGCCAAAGCGATGCAGGCCTTGCTGGACGCGGCCCAACCAATGGTTAAGCTGCTGTGGCAGCGGGAAACTGAAGGCAAAATATTCGATAGCCCCGAGCGCCGCGCAGCACTGGATGCTGATTTGCGCACGGCTTTAAACACAATTCAAGATCGCTCAATCAAATCGCATTACGGCCAAATTATTAAAGATTATCGATTTGAACTATTTAGACAAAAACGCCCAGAGAAATCTTGGGACGGCACTAAAAACTGGCGTAAAAATGCCCCTCAAAAAGCCACAGAAGGATTAAAAGCATCTTTATTGGCACAAGGCACACAAGCGGATGTAATGCTGCGCGAAGCCGTCATTTTACTATCTGCAATCTTACATCCCCAAGCCGCCTTGGAAAACGAAACCGCACTTGAAAAGTGTCATATTCACACCCCGAATTTCAAAGAAATTCAAAACGCGCTCTTGGCAAATCTACATGAAGACCTATCTGACGATAATGCTGCTTTTGACTTAGCGCAGAAAATGGCGAAAGCTTTGGGGTATAACCCGGTAGATCGCTTGGGTGAATTAAAAGCCGTGCGCACGCATCCCTACTTGCGCATTGGTGCAGACAAGGCACAGATAAAGCGCACACTAAAAGAAGAACTGACAAAGCACGCAGCCATTTTGGGCGCATTGCATGAAATACAAGAAGCCGAAGAAGAGTTAAATGGAATGGCCGACGAATCAACCACTTGGCGCATTCAACAAGCAACGGATGCCCGCAATATGGCGACGCGAACGGATTACGGTAACGAAGATAATACGGGCGATGACAGTGAAAACCTGTCTGAAAGTCTACAAAAAATGCTCGATGATCAAATTTGGGTAAAGAAAAGCAGATAAACCCATTGCGAATCGTTGATTCGCAGTGTTGATTCGCCTCTAACACAGGTGATTCGTTTTAATCCTTACTTGGAGTAAGAAATGGCAGCTAAAGATACCGCGCAAAACAAGAATGAACAGGCCGAAGGTGCCTCTTCTATTGCCGACAACAGTCAGGCCAAGATCAAAAAGATGATCTCTGTGGCCCGGGCGCGTGGCTACATCACTTATGATGAGCTTAATGAGGTTCTACCGCCCGATCAGGTTTCGTCTGAACAAATCGAAGATGTAATGTCTATGCTCTCTGAAATGGGCATCAACATTATCGAAGGCGATGATGTGGAAGAAGATGGCCCGCGCGACCTGACGGTTGTTGAGGCCGACAAGAAAGAACTGGCGCTTGCCAACACCGGGGAAGCCAAGCTGGATCGCACGGATGATCCCGTGCGCATGTACTTACGCGAAATGGGTTCTGTGGAATTGTTGTCACGCGAAGGCGAGATTGCCATTGCAAAACGCATTGAAGCAGGGCGCAATACAATGATTGCTGGGCTTTGCGAAAGTCCGCTGACATTTCAGGCGATCACCATCTGGCGCGAAGAGCTTTTAGACGAAGAAATTCTTTTGCGCGATGTGATTGATCTGGAAACCACCTTTGGCAACACCATGGAAGATGGCGATGTTGAACCTGTGGCCAGCACATTGGGGTCAACCCCTGCAAATATGAAAGTCGCTCCCGTCAAGAAAGAACCAGAGCCCGAAGTGGATGCCGATGGCAATCCCTTGCGCAATGATGAAGATGACGAGGATGAAGATGAGGCCGCTAACCTATCGCTAGCAGCAATGGAAGAAGCCTTGAAACCACAGGTTCTTGATACATTAGCAAAGATTGCCAAAAGCTACAGCAAGCTTTCTGAAATGCAAGATGTGCGTATCTCGGCAACCTTGAATGAAGACGCTTCATTCTCTGATAAAAAAGAAAAAGCCTATCAAACATTACGTACGAAACTTGTGGATCAGGTCAAAGCCCTGCATTTTCATAATAACCGTATCGAAGCCCTGATTGACCAGCTTTACGGCATCAACCGCAAAATCATGTCTCTCGACAGTGGCATGGTGAAACTGGCTGACCAATCACGTATTAACCGCCGCGAGTTTATCGATGCTTACCGTGGCCGCGAACTTGATCCGATGTGGATGGAAGATATTGCAGCAATGTCTGGCCGTGGTTGGAAAACCTTCATTGAAAAGTACAGCGAAAAAGCCCAAGCCATTCGTGAAGAAATGGCTCAAGTGGGTCAATATGTCGGCGTGGACATCCCTGAATACCGCCGGGTTGTGAACCAAGTACAAAAAGGCGAAAAAGAAGCCCGCGCGGCCAAGAAAGAAATGGTTGAAGCGAACCTTCGTCTGGTTATTTCCATTGCTAAAAAATACACCAACCGTGGTTTGCAGTTCCTTGACCTTATTCAAGAAGGTAACATCGGCCTGATGAAAGCCGTGGATAAGTTTGAATATCGCCGTGGTTATAAATTCAGCACATATGCAACATGGTGGATCCGTCAGGCGATTACACGCTCTATCGCAGATCAGGCCCGCACCATCCGTATTCCGGTGCATATGATCGAGACGATCAATAAATTGGTGCGCACAGGCCGTCAGATGCTGCATGAAATAGGTCGCGAGCCAACACCTGAAGAATTGGCGGCCAAGTTGCAAATGCCGCTTGATAAGGTTCGCAAAGTGATGAAAATCGCTAAAGAGCCAATTTCTTTGGAAACCCCGATTGGCGATGAAGAAGACAGCCAACTGGGTGATTTCATTGAAGATAAAAATGCGATCCTGCCTTTGGAAAATGCCATTCAAGGCAACCTGAAAGAAACCACAACCCGGGTCCTGGCATCCTTAACGCCACGCGAAGAACGGGTTTTGCGTATGCGTTTCGGCATTGGCATGAACACCGACCACACTTTGGAAGAAGTTGGACAACAGTTCAGCGTGACCCGTGAGCGGATCAGGCAAATTGAAGCGAAGGCTTTGCGTAAGTTAAAGCATCCAAGCCGATCACGAAAGTTACGCAGTTTCTTGGATCAGTAATAAAAAGGCACCTTCGGGTGCCTTTTTTATTTCTTCAATTTCAGTTGATTAAGTAACTCTACTATACGTTGCATTTTAGATTGCTTTCCGTTGCTTATCCGTTTACTGTCTATTGTTTACAATGTTTTGGGATGGAATTGACTGTGGAACGATATAAAAATGTAGATGGTAGCTCTGGAGTGCTCGCATTCGATATTGGGTTAGATATCATTATAGTGGCATTTAAAAACGGTAATATTTATGAATACACATCCCTATCGACAGGTAAGCAAAACTTGAACCGTATGGCTCAATTAGCAAGATCTGGCAGTGGGTTACACTATTTCATAAATAAGCATGTTCGAAAAAAATATGCCAGAAAGATACAATAACATTAGCTTCACAATTAAATACACTCTAAAGTTGCATTTACTTCCCACACACCCACTGGCATCACGATAAGAAATGCGCATAAAGCACACATTTTACATCTGTCATAAGAAGAAGGTAAATCCTTATTATTTATACCTTAAACTCTTATTCTGTTTAAAACGATGATCTCATTGATATCCGATCTATCCACGTTCACTCATCACCACCTGAAACCGTGCCATTGATTTTTCCGACCAAGCCTCGGCGCGTTGGTAATAGTGTTCATAAGTCGGTAGCCGATCATTCAGCAGCAACCAAGGCTGTTTGCTTTCGGTAAAGATATGAACATCAGGTGGGCAATCATCGGCCCTGTCCAGTGTGCCGACTTTGACAAAAGAAAAGTCCATACCCAGCCCCAGATAATTGGCCCAAAGAGCAACTTTGCACGTGGCACAGCGATGCACCCTTTGCCCTGCTCCGCTTTCGCTGGGGATATCCACAATCTCAACCTTGCCTTTAGTCAACTGCACATGTTTTGCCTCTATAAAAGCATTCAGCGCAAAAGCCGAACCGCTTTCACGCTGGCACCAGCGGCAATGGCAGCAATGTACAATCAACGGTTTTTCCAGCACCTCGTAATGTGCCGCCCCACAAGCGCAATGGCCTTTCATTATTCTTTCCTTACTTGATTAGAAACATGATTGAACCGGTAAAGATCAATCTAGGCTACACCTGTACAGCATCACCTTGACCGTTATATTACGTAGTATGATCCAACAAACAACATTCAAAATTTCGACAAGTGGTCAGGGCTTATATGAGTTCACAAAAAAGGTTGAACATTGGGTGCATAAGCAAAATCAGCCAACAGCGCTACTAACCCTATTTGTGCAACACACATCATGCTCTTTGCTTATCCAAGAAAATGCAGACCCTGAAGTTCAAACCGACATGTCCGCATTTTTCATGCGTCTGGTGCCAGACAGCAATCATCCGGCAATGTCATATCTGACCCACATCTATGAAGGCCCTGATGATATGCCCGCACATATCAAAGCTGCTTTAACACCCGTTTCAGTGTCGATCCCTATTATCAATGGCAGGCTGGCCTTGGGGACATGGCAAGGAATTTACCTGTTTGAATACCGTGACGCCCCCCATATGCGTTCTGTTATCGGTCACCTTAGCCGTTAAGATCAGGCCACTTAACGGTGTGATCCAGATAACGCTGACAATATACGCAGTAAAATCGTTGTAATAAAAATGGGCACCCACAAATATCTGATCTCAGATAGGATAACCTGCACTCCGCGTTGATTGAAAAAGTTATCAATACCAATGGGTGATACTTTTACCGGCCTCCAGTGGAAAAAATAACGGGTTTCATCCAATGGCCACAGCAAAGCAACACCAAGCCCGCCGTTGGTCAGCGCATCCATCAAGGGATGTGATAACATGGATAAAAACAGTACCCCCCAAACCAATATGAATGAAGGATGGAAAACCTTATGAACTGGGTATATGAGCGCCGCACAAATCGCCGCAAATACCATTGAATGCGTAAAGCCTCTATGCCCGAAGGGCGATTGGTAAGGGACCCCGAGGTTAAACGCTATGACATCGAAATCAGGAATGATCGTAAACAAAACCCCTAATGCACATAACTTCCAAGAGATATGCACGCGTTTACCGCCGGATATCTTAAGGCTGAGTGGGATAATTGCGTGGGTAAACAAAGATGCCATGGATAAGTTCACTGTTTTATAGGGAAAGTTAGGGTGGACAAGCTAGCAAGTTCTTATCGCTTGTCAAATATACATTTTCCACAGTATTTTAGATATAGCGGCTTGGCAGATACACTATATTTAGTTGCGAATCACTTTTCTCTACCCAAATGCCTGAATTTTTTGTATAGTTATTCACAACAATAAAAATAATATCGAGGTAGAGGCCCATGAGATGTCCGTTTTGCGGCAACACAGATACGCAAGTCAAAGACTCGCGCCCTGCAGAAGATCATGCAGCGATCCGTCGCCGCCGTTTATGCCCTGCTTGTGCGGGACGTTTCACCACTTATGAACGCGTACAATTACGTGACCTGGTGATTATCAAAAAGAATGGTAAGCGCGAAGATTTTGATCGCGATAAAATGGCCCGCTCAATTCGCATAGCGATGCAAAAACGCCCCGTTGACATTGATCGTGTTGAACAGATGATTTCCGGTATCGTGCGCCGTTTGGAAAGCATGGGCGACAGTGACATAGACAGCGATAGAATCGGTGAAATCGTGATGGATAGTCTGGCACGAATTGACACAGTCGCTTATGTGCGCTTTGCATCGGTTTACAAAAACTTTCAGGAAGCTGATGATTTTGAAGACTTCGTGCATGAATTGCGCCCACCTGAAACCGACAAAGATTAGCAATGAGAAAGCATTCGGCAGATGACCGCTGGATGCGTCTGGCCCTTGCATTGGGTGCGCGCGGATTGGGGCAAACATGGCCCAATCCGGCCGTTGGCTGTGTCATTGTCAAGGAAGGGCGCGTTTTAGGACGTGGCTGGACTGGAAAAGGTGGCCGCCCGCACGCAGAACGCGTAGCCTTAGCGCAAGCTGGGAATGCCGCCAAAGGTGCCACGGCCTATGTCACACTGGAACCTTGCGCCCATACAGGCAAAACCACACCTTGTGCAGATGCCTTAATCGATGCTGGTATTGCACGTGTTGTGGCAGCTTGCGGTGACCCTGACCCGCGCGTGGCCGGCAAAGGCTTTGATCAGTTACACGCTGCAGGTATTGATCTGTGCAAAGACGTTTGCAAGCTTGAGGCAGAGCAAGCCCATATTGGTTTTTTAACCCGCGTGACGCAAAACAGACCTGCTGTAACTTTGAAACTGGCCAACAGTCTGGATGGCAAAATTGCGACATCCACAGGTCAGAGCCAATGGATTACCGGCGATGCATCACGGGCTTATGTTCATTTTCTACGTGCCACCCACGATGCAGTGATGGTGGGCAGCGGCACCAGTGTGGCGGATGACCCCAGTTTGAATGTGCGTTTATACGGCTTGGAAAACCGCAAGCCTGTGCGCATTATTTTGGATCGCAATCTTTCAACACCAGCGAACAGTCAATTGGGGCGCACGGCAAAAGACGTTCCTGTTTGGATCTGTCATGGATCTGGGGCAAAACGAAATGATTGGGATAATACTGCGGCCACTTTAGTGGAATGTGCTGTTGAAAGTGGTACACTATCGCTAACGGATACCTTAAGCAAACTTGCTAAAAAAGGCATCACACGGATATTTTGCGAAGGCGGCGGCAAGTTAGCTGCATCATTGATCCGCGCAGGCTATGTAGACCGTCTAATCACAATGACCGCAGGTATTGCAATTGGCGCAGATGGCATTCCAAATCTAGGGGCACTGGGCATAGATGCTTTGGCCCAAGCACCCCGTTTTAAGTTTATTTCCCAAAGGCAGTTTGGCAATGATTTAATGGTAGAATGGCACCCTACTTAAGCCAAAACTTTACTGATAGGCTAACGATATCCTGCATTATTAAACTAGAAAACTAGTTTAGTAGCGCAGGTCATTTTGCCTTACTTTAATTGGCAAACGCCCTTGTTTCATTACAACAATCTTACCAGTAAAGATGCCACGTGGATCCAATTTAATGGTAAAATACTTAACGCCAAATAGAGGCATAGCTCGCGAAAATACCTTGTAATTTTGCCAAAATACGCACAGATTTACCTGTTTTTGCTTGCATTTGCCCATATTCAAATCGTTCTAGAACAACCTCTACCGAGCATGGCATACCTGTCACAGGGTCCCAGTATCGTGGGTATTCTATCAGGCTTGCATGGATTAAAGATGCCAATGTTGGGCGCGCTTTACGGCGTATTATTTTAACACCTCGATCATCTGTCAGCCCCCAACCACTATAAAATGGAGTACCGTAACAAGTTACAAGTTTACCGCGTAACAAAGCCTCAAATCCCGCAAGAGATGTGATTGTGGCGACGCGGGTTACCTGTTCAAGAAGGGCAGCCATGTTACTTTTCACCGCCACGATATCTGCATATTTATTTGTTGTAATACTGCCCGTACGCAAACCCGCCTCAACATCCGGGTGCGGTTTATAAATGATATAAGCATCCGGAAAATCCCGGCGTACAGCTTGTAGCAAGTCAAGGTTGGTTTTGATCTGCCCCGCGCCTTTCACGATTGAAGCATCATCCTCAACCTGCCCCGGCACCAAAATAACCTGCTGGCCTTTTCGGGCAAAAGTTTCCACAGTTTGATGTGGCAAATTATATTTGGTCATTTTCAATGCAATAATGCGTTCTTTCACCGCAGAAACCCGTTTTAAATCACTATCTGACAATTCAACATTCGCATTAATAATATGTTCCAACTGGCTGGGCCGCGTCGGATCATAGTAAATACCGACACTATCAAAAGCCAGTGATACCGGTGCCACTAATTGCGCGCCAAGCCCCACAGATCGTAAAAAACCATCCTCAACACGGATCAGCGGCACATCGCGGTCGATACAAATATCCACAAGGCGTTGTGTTTCTTTGCCCGCCCAAACCAGTACCTGACCATCTTTACGACTGGCAACCTCAGTTGCAGCATAAATATCCTTTACAAACAAAGGTGCGCCACGACCGCCAGATAAAAATTTACGCAAGAACCCGCGCTTCCATAACCGCATCCCCACACATACAGTAAATATCTGATTTTCAGCATGTTGACGGGTGCGCGCATGCAGATTTCTTACGGTTGTCGGCAAATCCGTCGCCCGATTGAAATATGGATCATACCATTTAGAATATTGCATATGCGTAGCCCAGAACATCTGGACAGATGTTAGTGTAATACCTCGTACCGATAATGGCCCGCGATCATCCGATAATCCCATACCTGCATAAAAAGCTCGTCCGAAAACCACAGGGATTAACCCTGCAAAGATTGCCTCCAATCCCATTTGCGAGGTAACACAATAAACTTTCAGTGCTTTTTCAAACAGATCAGCAGGGCGGATATGCCCTGTAATCAAGCTGACTTGGTCATCACAATCCTGTTCTGAGAAATAACCCTGCCGCTTACCTGCTATGGTTTCGGGATGGATCTTTATCAATATCTTTTGAGTGGGGTTTTCCGCTTTGGCTGCGGCCAACATTTTTTGGAAACTTTGGGCATCCGCCCCACCCAAAGTGATCGCCGCATCATTTAAACTTTGGTCGACTACCAGTATATAATTTTCTGGTAACGCCGTTTTTCTTACTGAATAATTATTATATTTTGAAAGTTTCATACAGCTTATAAGTGCCATATTGTCAGCTACTTGCTGTAATTCTACCTTTGATAATAACAATGATTTCCTAAACCAGTGATCTAAATCATTTGGCGCGGACGTATCAAAATAAATACCAGTTTGATCTACAACAAGCCCAATGGGCGCGTCACCTTCACGACCTGTCATAACGGATCGTAGAAATGCATCTTCTATTGTCACAAGTGGTTTTCTGAAATGCCGGGCAATCTGTTGGCCGCGCTTGGCTACAGGCTTGCGCCCCCAAACACCAACCATATCATCGGGCCCACGTGGGAAGCCCAGACATATTTTATAACCATGCGCCTTTAGGATATTGCGCACTCGGGCTTGCCATAAAAATCCAAGAGTATAAGCAAACAGGCGCGACCGATTATTTTTTCGAGGCGCGCCTGAAGATTTTATCATCATTTTAACCGTATCTTAAGAGCCAGACAATGTTTCCACCGCTGCCGCAGCACCGATTGTACCTGTCAGAACACTAAGTGATTTTGTCCATGCAACATATGGGGCTTCAGTAACGTAAATCGTATCTCCGTCTCGAATTTGAAAATCGCGTCCTAAAAAGATACCTGTCGGATCTGTTAGGTTCAGCACATAAGCAAAGCGCTTAGGGCTGACAAAATCATCACGCCCTAAAACACGATTTGCATATTCTGCAGTTTCGTCACGGAAGATAAAGATACCTGTTGGGTCAGCCAGATTACTGCTCAGCCCCCCCATAAAAGCAATCGCCTCTATTGCAGATATTTCAGGGGCCGGAAACTCAACCAAAGACTGTGCCCCAGTTGCACCCAGCGCTGTAAACCGGCGGGTATCTTCTTTTAGTAAAATACGATCGCCAGGGCGCAAGGCAATATCCTGGCGGTTACTTTCGTAAAGGTTTTCTAACCATACCGTGCCTTTTTGTGCGCCGCGAATAACTGTCACACGGGTGTTTTCAGGAGCCGTCGAAACCCCCCCGGCTTTTGCAATCATTGAAGACAGGGTCGTTGTTGAAGCTTCAATCGGGTAAACACCCTGCGCGGTTGAGCCCACAATCGAAATTGTAGAACCATCGCCCGGCACACGGCGCACAATAACTTGTGGGTCTGGTGTTTGAATATCCAGCTTACCTGTGATCACACTACGTAAACCTTCAGGCGTATTGCCCGCTGCTTTTATACGTCCTGCATATGGCACGAAAATAAATCCGGCTTGATCAACTTGTAGCTCGGTTAGGGTTGATGGCGCGCCTGCAATCCCGAGCAGGCCTTCATCCACGTTCTCATAAACCGTCAGCGCCAAAACATCGCCCCGACGAATTGTATCCGCACCTATCCGGCCTGCGGATTGGAATGTCTGGTCAAAACCAATCGCGGGGGCCTTTTTAGTAGCCTGCACAACCCGATCATTGACCGTAACAATAAAAGCATTGCCTTGGCGTTGGATACTGCCAGCAAAGATCTCTCTTTTATTTGGGCCAGACCGTGGCAAACCACAAGCTGCAATTGAAAATACCATAGTGAACAGGGCCGCTTTGCGGACCCAAGATGTACTGCGACGTGACATGTAACCTGCCCTTCTCGTCTTAACTGCCTCAATTTGTCTTTGAAGTTAGTCAATTACGATATGTAATACTAGTATTTGTTTGCTTTATGCTTCTCGCAGTATCGACTGTTGCACTGCTGCCTCGCTCGTATTTGTCAATATTTTGTATGTATCTTGCCGATTTAACACCAAATCCACAATTTGTAGTAGTAAACGTTGCCGACTGATCCGCGAATAAAATCCACCGGGAACCTGTGAAGTGGTCAAAAGATACTGCCTATAATCACGATATGCGGCCAAATCAGGCTTTTTCGGGTTAGCAAAGAACGCCCCCAAATCCTGATTTGATGTAAATTCCGCCTTGTCGTAAACACTTTCACCCATGGTTTTCAAAGGCAAACCCCGCCATAGGGCTTGCTGTGCGGTGGTCGAATTAATCGTCACCACACTAGAGGCAAAATCCAGAATTTTAGCCAGCTTACCACCGCGGATATAATGAATGCGTCCCTGAACATTAAATTCTTTGGCTAAATCATTTGCCACCCGCGCCAACGGCTTGCGTTCATCCTCTAACGGGTGGGCTTTAAAAACAAGGTGATGGTGTTTCGGAGCATATTTGGCAAAACTTTCCACACATTCGCGCATAAAACTATCCATACCGGTATATTTACTGTAGCGCCGGATCGATGCATCATGACCTAATTGCAAAACACCTAAATGATATGTCACCCCGCTTGCAATCAGCCTATTAGTGCTGATCCTACGTTGTATTGCATGCGGTAACCGGTTTAGAATTTTCATGAAATGTAATCGAAACTCACTGCGCACCGAATTATCCCTGTGCGGGGCGTATTGCGAGAAATCTTTGTTCCGAAACATGATATGCCAATGATAGATAGCCCCCAGTAATATGTGTTGGCGCATATCCCCCCAACGCACCGGCGCAGCGGCTTGCTGCATCTCAACTCCCTTAAGTGCAGACCGCATTTGATTAACAGATGTTTGAACCAGACAAGAGGCACCATTAATGCCGCCGCGCTCGTAAGTCACCCAATAGGGGCGTAAATAACCTTCTTCCAGATAATGCACAGTGATGCCCAGTGCTTTGGCGTGCTTTGCCGCAATCACATGAACTGGGCGATTATCACCGTAAATCACAACATCGGTGAAGCCATCTTGCAAAGTTTCAGTAATATACTCAGACCATTCGTCATTTTTACCCAGAAAATCAGATCTGGTTTCAGCATTACGCCAAAAAAACCGATCTCCTGCGTTAAAGCATATCTTATGAACCTGCACGCCTCGTGTCATAAGCCGTTTTGAAAAATGATATTGAAACGGCCCGTGTGGCCCCTGTAAAAACAGGAATTTCCGGTCAAAATTTTTGTCTTTAGTCATAATTTACCAATCAACAGTCCCGCATCGCGAAAACATAGACTCACTTAGTAACCTGTTTTTATGGATAATATAAGGCGAACAGGCTTTTATTGCACATTAATCAACCCCGCAACCGCATTTGACAGGATCACATCTTGCCGTTAGCGCAATGACAGGCTAATTTAAACAGTGTTAAATGCAAAGGTAAGCGCATGTTCACAGGAATTATTACAGATATTGGTACAGTGGTCGCACTAGAACAGCGCGGTGATTTACGTGTGCGTATCATGACGCAATATAACCATAATGGCATAGATCTTGGCGCATCAATTGCCTGTAGTGGTGTTTGTTTAACGGTTATTGAAAAAGGCGAAAGCAATGCGAAAAGCTGGTTTGACGTAGATGTTTCCGCAGAAACCACTTCAAAAACCAATATCGGAGCGAAATGGCAAGCTGGATCAAAGATCAATCTGGAACGCGCCTTAAAAGTCGGTGATGAACTGGGCGGGCATATTGTATCTGGCCATGTCGATGGGGTCGCTGTGGTTACGTCCATCACCGATGAAGGTGATAGCACGCGCGTTACCTTTGAAGCGCCTATTACATTAGCAAAGTTCATCGCCCCCAAAGGGTCTGTTGCACTGAACGGTACATCTTTGACCGTCAACGGCGTTGATGGCGCCCGTTTCGATGTGAATTTCATTCCCCACACAAAATCAGAAACCACGTGGGGTGATTTGACCTTGGGCGACCCGATTAATCTGGAAATAGACACGCTGGCCCGTTATGTGGCGCGATTGAACGAAATGCAGGACAATTAAATGACTACGGTAATATCACCTATTGAAGACATTATTGAAGACGCGCGCAACGGCCGTATGTTTATTCTTGTTGACCACGAAGACCGTGAAAATGAAGGCGATCTGGTAATCCCTGCCCAAATGGCCACCCCTGAAGCGGTAAATTTCATGGCCACGCATGGGCGCGGGTTAATCTGCCTGACCCTGACAAATGAACAAATAGACCGGCTTGGTGTGCCGATGATGACAAGCAGCAATTCATCGCGACACGAAACCCCGTTCACTGTCTCAATTGAGGCCCGCGAAGGTGTGACCACAGGCATTTCCGCCCATGATCGCGCCCACACAGTTTCAGTGGCAATTAATCCGCAAGTGCGCATGGATGATATTGCCACCCCGGGTCACGTCTTTCCATTACGCGCCAAAGATGGTGGTGTTCTGGTGCGCGCAGGTCATACCGAGGCTGCTGTGGATGTATCGCGCCTTGCAGGCTTGAACCCCTCAGGTGTGATCTGCGAAATTATGAATGATGACGGCACCATGGCGCGCCTTCCTGACCTGATTAAGTTTGCGCATAAACACAAATTGAAAATTGGCACGATCTCCGATTTGATTGCATACCGTCTACGCTATGACAATCTGGTGCGCGAAACCGATAATCGCATGGTGACGTCTCAATTTGGTGGCGACTGGCAATTGCGTGTCTTCACCGATCAAACCGAAGGCACAGATCATGTGGTGCTCACCAAAGGCGATATTACCACGAACGATCCCGTTCTGGTGCGCACTCATGCAATGAACACCTTTGAAGATATGCTGGGTATAGGCCCCGGGCGCAGTGATAAACTGGCTAAAGCCATGCAGCATATTGCAGATGTAGGGCGCGGTGTTATCGTAGTATTTCGCGATCTGGGTGTAAAATTGCCGACTCAAGATGAGGTGCAACCCAAAACCCTGCGCCATACGGGGCTTGGGGCACAAATTATGTCTACGATGGGCCTGACCAAGATTATATTATTGACCGATACGCCCCTACCCAAGTTCATCGGGCTGGATGCTTACCATCTGGAAATCGTCGGCACTCATCCCTTGTCGAAAGATTAACCCATGGCCCAAAACGAAACTCATTACAGCCTGCCTGCCCCAAAATTTGAGACCAGCACACCTCATCTGCTAATCGTGATCTCACCATATTATAAAAACATCGCAGATAATCTGTTGGCAGGAGCCAAAGCCGCCATTACTGCATCCGGGGCGACATATGATGTGGCTGAAGTGCCGGGGGCTTTGGAAGTGCCTACCACTATACGCCTTGCTTCAAACCGTGATCAATATCAAGGTTATGTGGCTTTGGGTTGTGTCATTCGCGGCGAAACCACGCATTATGATACGGTTTGCAATGACAGCTCTCGCGGATTATCTGAATTAGGATTACAGGGCCTTTGCATTGGTAATGGCATTCTAACCGTTGAAAACCGTGAACAAGCCGATATACGCGCCAACCATACCGAACAAAATAAAGGAGGTGGAGCTGCTGAGGCCGCTTTACACTTGATTGCGCTGAGTAATCGCTTCAATAAGCCCACTAAAGGCATCGGTTTCAAATCGGCCTCTGAGCATATCATCATTGCAGACAAAACAAACGGTAATAAAACGGCATGATCAAGCCTGATAGAAGACAAATGAAATCAACGGCGCGGCTTTACGCGGTACAAGCCCTATTCCAAATGGAAGCGGGCGACACCACACTGGAAGAAGTCCGCGACCAATTCATCGAGCACCGTTTCGGCGCCGAGGTTGAAGAAGGTACTTTTGTGCGTGGCAACGTCAACCTATTTGAAACACTGATTTTTGAAGCCGTAAACCAACAGGCGAAAATAGATCAGTTAACTGACCGTGCACTGGTAGCCAAATGGCCGATTGATCGTATTGACAGCACATTGCGTGCCCTATTTCGTACCGCAGGGGCTGAACTGGTTGTGGCCAAGACCCCGCCTAAGGTTGCCATTAGTGAATATGTGGATATCGCCAAAGCTTTTTTCCCCGATGGGCGCGAGCCAAGTTTTGTGAATGCAGTATTAGATCATATGGCCCACGAGCTTCAACCCGAAGCTTTTTTATGAATTGAACCGAGTATGCTCACGGGTTTGCGTATTGACAGAGACGCATACACACGAAAAGGGTATGGGTATGCGTTTACTTTCGACCCTAATTTTTATTTTCCTTAGCTCTGGTCATGCCCTTTGGGCTGAAGCCATTCGTTATGATATTGTAAAAGACCAATCAAACGTTGGCTTTCTCTACCAATTCGGGGCGAATACAGTTATGGGGGCGTTCCCCAAATACATCACAGATATTGTGATAGATTTCGAAAACCCCGCGAACAGCCATGTCAAAGTCAGCTTGAATACGGTCACTGCCAAAGCCGGGTTCGCTTTTGCAACACAGGCTTTACGATCAAAGAATGTGTTAGATGCACAAACCTATTCCAATATCGAATTCATATCGGAACACATCAGGCCCGATGGCAATATGATTGTAATAGAAGGGCTGGTGACGGTACGTGGCATCACCAAACCGCTGACATTAAACGCACAATTATTACGCGCACCGGGAACCTTACCAAATGAGCGTGACAACCTGAAAATGCGCATCAATGGCACGTTGAACCGGCATGACTTCGGGGCAAGCGGTTACCCTAATAACGTTGGCGAAATGTTGGGAATTAAAATAGACGTGCAAATCAAACGCAAACCATAACCGCATGTTCCGATGATCCACTAACGCCAATATATGTCGAAAACAGACTAGTAGAGACCCTGAATTTCCGTCAAACTGACCCTGAAACCAAAGCGATAATTCATGCGACTACTCATTTCCTTCGCCGCCCTCATGCTTTCTGTTATGCTTTTGCAACTCAGCACCGGGGCTATTTCCCCGCTTGATGCCTTATCAGGTTTGCAAGAAGGGTTTACAAAAACGCAGATCGGTCTGCTTGGGTCATCTCACTTTTTTGGCTTCTTCATCGGTTGCTGGTGGGCGCCTCGCTTGATCGGTACGGTTGGCCATTCGCGTACATTTGCTGTTTTTGCCGCAATGGGTACTATCGGGGCCATTGCCCATCCAATGTGGATAGATATTACCTTCTGGGTCATTTTACGTATCTTGTCTGGTTTGTGTGTCGCAGGCTGTTATACCGTGATCGAGGCTTGGTTTCAGGCCAAATTAACCAATGATAACAGAGGTAAAGTGATGGGCGTTTACCGCGTTGTTGATATTGGTGCGTCATCCTTGGCGCAGATGATGATCGGGTTTCTAGAGCCCGGTGCCTATGTATCTTACAACCTGTTGGCTATCCTTGCCTGTGCTTGCATTTTACCCCTGACATTAACCACATCGAAACAACCAGAGGCGCCATCTCGCCCACGCTTGCACCCCATCCGTACCGCGATTACATCCCCTTTGGGCGTGGCCGGTGTTGTAGTTGCAGGTGTTTCATCATCTTCATTTCGTATGGTAGGGCCGATTTACGGGCAGGATGTAGGGCTAACGCCTGTACAAATTGGGCAATTCTTGGCCACGGTTCTGGTTGGTGGTGCCTTAACCCAAATTCCTGTCGGTTGGCTTGCAGACAGGTATGATCGCCGTTGGGTACTGCTTTGGCTTTCAGTTACCAGCATTGCTATATGCGCAACGATGGCATGGGTTAATTCCACTGATCCTATGACGATTTATACGATGGCCTTTTTGTTTGGCCTCTTCACTTTCCCGATCTTTTCAGTCTCAGTTGCCCACGCCAATGATTTTTCCACTCCTGAACAGCGGGTGGAATTAAACGCCTCTTTGATGTTTTGCTATGGCCTTGGGGCAATTTTCAGCCCGTTGATCGCGTCAGCCTTAATCCAGAGCTATGGCCCTGCTGCCTTATTCAATTTCATCACAATCGCACATATCGGGCTGTTTATCTTCGGTGTATTACGGATGCGTGCACGCCCTGCAGCCACAAAAAAAACCAGCTACCGCTACACGCCAAGAACCAGTTTCACCATCAGTAAATTATTAAGGCGTAAAAATTCGGATTAACCTATTAAGTATCTTTATCACCACTTGATTTTAATTTTACGCGCACATAACTATAGCCGTTTAGCATATCTTGGGTTACATCAAGTTTGAAACTAACTTTCGGCCTTGTACATGACACGCATCCTGATCACTTCCGCTCTACCTTATATCAATGGCATTAAACACTTAGGCAATTTAGTTGGCAGTCAATTGCCATCTGATGTTTACGCCCGTTTCAATCGCGCATTGGGTCGTGAAGTGATGTTTATCTGTGCCACAGACGAACATGGCACACCTGCTGAGTTGGCTGCGGCCAAAACCGGGCAAAACGTAGCAGAGTTCTGTGCAGAAATGCATAAGGTACAAGCAGATCTTGCCAAGGGTTTCGGCCTGTCATTTGATTATTTTGGCCGCTCATCCAGCCAACATAACCACGCATTAACCCAGCATTTTGCAGGTAAGCTAGCTGAAAATGGGTTGATTGAAGAGGTCAGCGAAAAACAAGTCTATTCCAACGCCGATGGCCGTTATCTGCCAGATCGTTATATCGAGGGTGAATGCCCTAACTGTGGTTATGACGGCGCGCGCGGCGATCAGTGTGAAAATTGTACTAAGCAACTTAACCCCACTGACCTAATCAACCCACGCTCCGCTATTTCAGGTTCTACTGATTTGGAAGTGCGTGAAACCAAACACCTGTACCTGAAGCAATCCGATATGCGCGATAAGCTGGATGCATGGATCGACAGTAAAAAAGACTGGCCGATCCTGACCACCTCTATTGCCAAGAAATGGCTGCATGACGGTGATGGGCTACGCGACCGTGGGATCACCCGCGATCTAGACTGGGGTATTCCAGTCAAGCGCGGTGATCAGGATTGGGGCGGCATGGCAGGTAAAGTTTTCTATGTCTGGTTTGACGCCCCCATTGGATATATCGCGGCCACCGCTGAATGGGCCGAAGCAAACGATCTGGATGCAAATGCATGGGAACGCTGGTGGCGGACGGATAAAGGCGCGGATGATGTGAAATATGTCCAGTTTATGGGTAAAGACAACGTACCATTTCATACCCTATCATTTCCTTGCACCATCATGGGATCAAATGAGCCCTGGAAACTGGTCGATTACATCAAGTCCTTCAATTATCTGAATTATGACGGCGGACAGTTTTCGACCTCTAAAGGGCGCGGTGTGTTTATGAACCAAGCTCTGGACATTTTACCAAGCGATTATTGGCGCTGGTGGCTACTGACCCATGTGCCTGAAAGCTCTGACAGTGAATTTACTTGGGAAAATTTTCAGGCCACAGTGAATAAAGATTTGGCTGATGTCTTGGGTAATTTCGTGTCTCGAATTACCAAGTTTTGCCGTGCTAAATTCGGCGAAGAGGTGCCTGCAGGTGGCGCCTACGGCCCAGCAGAAGAAGCCGTAATCACAGAGATCACTAAACGCCTAAAAGCCTATGTCACACATATGGAAGCGATTGAAATTCGCAAAGCCACTTCAGAGCTACGTGCGATCTGGGCTGCGGGCAACGAGTATCTGCAAGCAGCAGAGCCTTGGGCCAAGTTTAAAACAGATCCGGATGCCGCCGCCGCTATTGTACGTTTTGCCTTGAACCTGATCCCGCTTTATGCGGTTCTATCAGAGCCATTTATACCAGATGCCGCCGCCACAATGCTAGACGCAATGAAGTCAAAATCCGTGTGGCCAGCCGATGTAACTGCCGCTTTGGAAGCTTTGCCTGCAGGGCATGCTTTTAGCGTACCTGATGTGATGTTTGCTAAGATCAGTGATGATGCGCGCGATGAAATGCAAGCGACATTCGCGGGGCAAAAAGGGTGATAAAACTGAACCTAAAATGTTCTAATCAACCCACTCCCAAGGTCTGATAAAGCTGCCCAAAACTTTAGTCACAGCTTTATCAGTAATCGTATCATCGGCTTTCAGCAGTTGTGCGACAAGCCCGCGTTTTTTACTCTCAACAACTTTGACGACCGTGGCATCCAGCCCTGCATCCGCAAGCGCTGCATTATATACCCTGATAATCGCAGACTTACGCAAATCCGGTTTGAAAATCTTTCCTACAGCGGTTTTTGGAAGTTCATCCATAATTTCCAGATACTTAGGAATAGCTGCACGTTCATGTACATGCTCTTTTGCGTAAGCTATTATTTCATCTTTGGTCACTGTCGCACCGTCGACAAGCTCAACGTAAACACAAGGTAGCTCACCTGATTTTGCGTCTGGTTGGCCGATGGCACCGGCAAAAGCGACTTGTTCATGGCCAGCCAAAGCTTCTTCAATCATTGCAGGATCGATATTGTGACCGCCACGGATGATCAAATCTTTGGCGCGCCCTGTAATCCATAAATACCCGTCTTTATCTATTCGCCCCAAATCTCCCGTGCGCAGGTATTTTTTCTTGACATAAAGCCCTACATTTTTGCGCGCATCCGTATAAGTGCCATTTACAACGATACCTTTGTTAGAAATACAAATCTCACCCACTTCGTCAGGTTTCATTTCTTTTGTCACTTTATCATTACCATCAAATCCGTAAATCTTGACCTCAGTATAGGGCAAAGGAATACCCACAGACCCAACCTTACGTAGACCACCTACCGGATTGCAAGATACCAGGCAGGTTGCTTCAGACATGCCGTACCCTTCTATAATCTCAACTCCTGTAGCGGATTGAAATCGTTTAAATAGCTCTACAGGTAAAGGGGCAGACCCACAGAACACTGCATTCAGCGAAGAAATATCAGCATCAACCTTGCGTTGCATCAAAGCTGATGCCGCTGTAGGCACGGTTACAAAGAATGTGGCATCCCAGCGTTCGATCAATTTCCAGAAGTTATCAAAAACCCCTTCACCACGGTAACCAGCAGGGGTTGGTAAGATCATATGTGCCCCTGATGACAGACAACCGGCCCAAATAGGGTAAGCTGCAAACACATGAAACAGCGGTAATGGACAAATAACATTATCGTTTGAAGTATAAAGCAATGTCGCACCGATCCAGCCGTTATATAAAACACCCGAATGTTTATGCTGCACAATTTTTGGCATCCCTGTTGTTCCACCAGTATGAAAATGCGCACAGAAACGGTCTCCGGTTTCGGCAAACTCCAAAGTATCTTCGCGTTGACTAGATAAGGCTTGATTAAAGTCGATCACTTTAGCTGTATGGGTCACTGGATTTTTCGGACGAATAAAGGGCACAATCCAACTTAAAGGGGGGGAAAGATGTGGTAATAAATCAACTTCAATCACGGTTTCAATCGACGGGGTCAAAGCGACAGCTTCAGCGGCAAGCTGGGCTATTTCAGTTTTGGGAAACGCTTTCATCGTCACCAGAACCTTGGCCTTAGCATCGCGGAGCAAATCAGCGATTTGTTCTGGCTCTAGTGTTGGATTAATCGGGGCCACAATACCTGCAGTCATCCCGCCCATCAAAGTAATCAATGTTTCATGGCTGGTTGGCAACAGGTAGGCAACCACATCATTTTTACCTATGCCTAAGGATCGAAACAGATTAGCACATTGTGTCACCCGTTTGGTTAAGTCCGTCCAGTTAAGCGTAATCGCTTTATCTTTTGGCCCGGACTTCAGCTGAAAACTAACAGCTGGTCTATCTGGATAAGCATCGCGGGTTTCACAAAGCTGTTCGTAAACAGTTTCGACAGTCCAGCGATCTTCAACCGGCATTTCTTTTTCAATCGTTTTGATATCGTCAATTGTTGTAAATTTATATGTCATTATTTTCTCCCAAAATCCGCAGGCTCCCATCCGCAGAATAATCACAGAATGCGCGGAATTCTAATGGGGTGCAACAATTACGATACGTCTAAATCAAAAAAGAGCAGGAAAACCTGCTCTTTTGAAAAATCGTATAAAAGAAATATTAACTTGGTATACGTAAAACTTGCCCCGGATAAATTTTATCGGGATGTGTCAACATTGGTTTATTCGCTTCAAAAATTTCAGTGTAACGGTTGCCTTCACTCAAAGTTTTCTTGGAAATAGCCCAAAGCGTATCCCCTTTTTCAACAGTATGAAACGTACCGCCGCCACCTGCATTGTCTTTCACACCGGCGACACCTTCTACGTTACCAACCGCTAAAACAATCTTTTCCTTCATCTCTTGACTGACAGCATTGCCATCCACAGAAACAGTATCACCCTCAACACTTATCTCTAAGCCAGTGGCATCCAGTCCAAGGTTCTCGATTTCCTGTTTCAAGATATCCGCATCTGGTTCTGCGGCTTCTGCTGCACCAAACAAAGATTTCCCTGCAGTTTTCATAAAACTCATAAGTCCCATAGTACCCTCCTAAATAATTATTCAATGGCAAGGAATTACCATTCTAAAGCATTTGGGAATTGCCTAAGCAATTTACAAGTAATTTGGAAACAAACTGTTACGCAGTGAATTGCAATTTCGCAAGCCGTGCATACAACCCGCCTTGTTTGACCAGTTGCGCATGCGTACCTGTTGCAACGACACAGCCTTCGTCCATCACAACAATACGGTCAGCTTTTTTCACCGTAGCCAATCTGTGGGCCACAATTAATGTTGTACGATCTTTAGCTAAATGTTCTACAGCTTTTTGCACTGCTTGTTCACTTTCTGCATCCAGTGCAGAGGTTGCTTCGTCCAGTAACAAGACCGGCGCGTCACGCAATATCGCCCGCGCAATAGCAATACGCTGTTTTTGTCCCCCCGACAGCATAACACCGCGTTCGCCAACGAAACTGTCATAGCCATTCGTCAGTTTTATCAAGAAATCATGGGCTGCAGCAGCTTTTGCCGCTTCAATAACTTCTTCATCAGTGGCCTCTGGCCGACCGAAGCGGATATTGTCCATCGCAGAGGTTGCAAAGATAACCGGATCTTGTGGCACGTAAGCCATTTCCTTACGGAAGATATCACGATCAATTTTCTTTATATCCACCCCATCAAATAAAATTGCCCCTGTGTCTGGATCAAAGAACCGCAGAACCATCTGGAATACAGTTGATTTACCCGCCCCCGATGGCCCCACCAACGCCACCGTTTCACCCGCCGCAATGGTTAGATTAATATCTTTAAGTGTTGGCATATTAGGCCGCGATGGATAAGTGAAACTCACCCGATCAAAACTGATTTCTCCACGCACGGGCTGTGCCAATACTTTAGTCACAACAGGATCAGTAATATTGTCTTTTGCATGGATTAATTCAACCAAGCGTTCCGTTGCCCCTGCTGCGCGTTGCAATTCGCCCCATATTTCAGACAATGCCCCAACCGCGCCGGCAACCAGAACCGCATAGATCACGAACTGCACTAAGGCGCCGGGCGTCATCAGGTCGGCACGCACATCACGTGCCCCCATCCACAAAACTCCAAGAACGCCAGTAAACACTAAAAAGATTACAATCACTGTCATTATCGCGCGCACGCCGATGCGCTTACGTGCCGCATCATAAGCTTGCTCTGTCAGGCTGGAAAACCGCAAGCGACTAGGGATTTCATGGCTAAATGCTTGAACTGTTTGCGCTGCCAAAAGGGTCTCAGAAGCATTCCCAGAACTTTCGGCAATACAATCTTGGTTAAGTCGACTTAACATCCGCACACGGCGCCCCAAAACAATAATTGGCACGATCACCGCAGGCACGATAAGCAACACCAAGCTGGTCAATTTCAAAGATGTCAGCAACATTAAAACCATGCCTCCTAGAAAAATCAGAAGGTTACGTAAAGCAATGGAAACTGAACTGCTAATTACAGATAGAATCAGCGTAGTATCTGTGGTGATCCGCGAAAGGACTTCCCCTGTCATCACACGTTCAAAAAACTGTGGAGACATTCCTATCATCTTGTTATAAATAGATATTCTTATATCGGCGATCACTCTTTCACCCAAGCGCGTCACAAAATAATATCGACATCCTGTACCAACCGCCAACAAGGCGGCGATGGCGATTGCTGCGCCAAAATATTGATCTAATTGGCTGACCTGCCCGCCTGCAAACCCATCAACGACACGGCGTACAGCAAGGGGTAATATCAATGAAAGACTGGCGGTAACAATTAACGATAACAACGCCAAAACCATTAATGTGCGATATGGTGTTAAGAAAGGCGTTAGGCTACGTAACGACCCGACTTTTTTGGATTTTTCACGTTCTTCTGTGTTGCTTGCCGAACTGCTGCGCTGTCTCATTGCTTATCTTTCACATGCGATTATGTTTCGATAACAGGATAAGTCAAAAGTGCAAGGGAAGTTGGAGCGGGCAGCGGGAATCGAACCCGCGTCATCAGCTTGGAAGGCTGAGGTCTTACCATTACACAATGCCCGCGCAATATTTTGACGTCCTATTTCAATTGCGAAAGGCCGTCAAGAAGCGAGTTAATTCTATTGTCTTTTCCAATTACATACAGTTGCAAAATATTACGAATTGCGCCACCCTAGGTCAACATAATCAGGAAGAATATCATGTCACAGCTTTGGCAGCTTTCAGCTTCAGAAATTGCAGATGCGGTAAGGTCGAAAGAACTTTCCGCGGTGGATGTTACCGCTGCACATCTTAAGCGTTTATCTACGGTTAACCCTACATTGAATGCTGTAGTGCAAGAATGCCCTGAACAAGCCATGGATGCCGCCCGCGCAGTAGACATGCAAATCGATAAAGGCATAGACCCCGGCCCGCTTTGCGGCGTTCCGGTCACCATAAAAGTGAACGTGGATCAAATCGGTCACGCCACCACGAACGGTTTAAAGATCCTGAAGGACATGGTTGCAAAATCTGACAGCCCTGTGGTGTCAAATATCAAAAAAGCTGGCGGCGTCATCGTCGGGCGTACTAATACGCCCGCATTTTCACTGCGTTGGTTTACTGATAATGAACTGCACGGCCAAACCTTAAACCCCCATGATAAAGGCATCACCCCCGGTGGTTCATCTGGGGGGGCCGCATCTGCTGTCGCCAGTGGCATTTGTGCCATTAGTCACGGCACTGACATTGGCGGCTCTATCCGCTATCCGGCTTATGCGTGTGGGCTGCACGGATTACGGCCAACACCGGGGCGTATCCCGGCCTATAATGCATCAGGGGCAGATCGTTATATCGGAGCGCAATTGATGGCTGTATCTGGCCCTATTGCCCGTACAATGGATGATATAGCACTGGCACTGGAAGCCATGTCTGTACCTGATCCACGCGACCCATGGTCGGTTCCAGCTCCGCTTGATATGGGCGTATTTTCAAAACGCGCAGCTTTATCTATCGCACCTGACGGCATGCCTGTTGTCGCAGAAGTTAAAGCCGCTCTGTACAGTGCCGCTAGCATGTTAGAAGCTGAAGGTTGGATTGTGGAAGAAGTTCCCTGTCCGCCAATGCGCGAAGCTGCAGATCTAAATGCAAAGCTGTGGATGTCTGAAATGCGCCACGGCGCAAAAGAAATGATCGCAAAAGAAGCCGAGGCTAACGCGATGTTCATCTTTGATCAAATGACTAAACGTTCACCTGAGATTGATATGTCAGGTCTTTTAACAGCTCTACAGGCCCGTACTGGCTTGATACGTGAATGGTCTTTATTTTTGCAAAAATATCCAGTTCTGCTTTGCCCTGTTTCAGGTCAACTGCCTTTTCCGCAACAATATGATGTCAGTTCAGAGCAAAATTTTGAAGCGGCAATGCAAGCCCAACTCACCCAGCTTGCTATTCCTTTACTGGGTTTGCCGGGATTATCCGTTGCCACAGGGTTTGCGGGCAAGTCACCCGTTGGTGTGCAATTGATTGCAGATCGTTACCGTGAAGATGTATTATTAGCGGCTGGGACCTCAATAGAAAATGGTGGAGTAAGGCCAAAAGTTATTGATCCACAGTTTTAAACTGTTTCTAAAATCGCGTTTTCAACAATGGTCAATGCTGCATCAAGATCTTCACGTGAAATCGTCAGTGGCGGTGATAAAGTCAATACACAGCCTTGGCTGATTTTAAAACTTAACCCCTTGTCCAGACATTTGTAATAAATCGTTTCCGCCAATTCGACTGCGGTGACTTCTGGCGACTTATCAGAAGTAATCTCGACCCCAAACATCAAACCACGCCCGCGCACATCACTTACAATCAAACAGTTTTCGCTAAATGCCTGAAGCCGCGCCAACGCATGGGCCCCAAGTTCGGCAGACCGTGCAACCAGTCCCTCTTCTTCGATGATCTCTAGTGTTGTTAAGGCCGCCCGTGTCGTCACCGGGTTTTTTTCATGGGTATAATGCCCGATAGCAAAATCACCACAAACATCCAAATCCTCACGTGCAATGCAAGCTGCAATCGGCAAAATACCCCCTCCAAGGGATTTACCAAGTGTGACAATATCAGGAATGATCTCATCATGTTCAAAAGCAAACATCTTGCCAGTTTTACCCAGTCCTGTAGGGATTTCATCCATAATCAATAAAGCACCATGGCGGTTACAGGCTTCACGTATTTGCTTCCAGAACCCAGGCGGCGGTACGCTCGGAATAGCACGCATCGGTTCGGCAATAACAGCAGATACATCGCCCTCACGTTCCAACACATACGCCACCATATTTGCACAGGCCTGACCACATGCTTCTGCGTTGGTTTGGTTATAAGCATAATAACAATCATACGGGGCCACATGTTCTGTACCGGGCAGTAATGGCCCTGCGATATGGCTTCGAAAAGTACTTTCTCCCCCCACGCTTGCAGCCCCAAAACCCGCGCCATGAAACGCATCCCAGAATGAAATTGTCTTAAACCGCCCAGTTGCAGCGCGCGCAATCTTCAATGCAACTTCATTTGCATCAGAGCCGCCCGTGGTAAATAAAACTTTATTCAAATCACCCGGTGCAATCTCTGCCAGTTTTTCAGCCAGCGCAACGGCCGGTTCATTGGTAAAACGGCGCGGTGCAAAAGGTAAATCATCCAATTGGTCCTTAATCGCCTGCTTAAGCTTTGGATGGCCATAACCTATATGATGCACAGAGTTTCCGTGGAAATCCATGTATCTTTTGCCGTCCATATCTTCGATCCATATCCCATCCGCCGTTTTGATCGTGCTGACGCAAGGGCTGGAAAGGCTTTGATGCAAGAACACTTTTGCATCTCTTTCCAGCAAAGGCTTAGAGCTTGGCCCGGTTGTTTTTGCCGACCATACTTGGCGCGCCTTTGAAGTGTTTGATTCACCTTCCATATGAATAATCTGTTTTGCCATTTTAAACCCTCGTTATAGATCGAAATAATTCGCAAATTATGCGATTGCCCACAACATAATAAGAGTTGTGTAGATAATAAAATTAATAATATTATATTTATTATAAATTCCTCTAACTTTATCGTTTTACGGTTGCCCGATACGACCCTGTTTGGGGATTAGATCAAATAAAGCTTTTATAGTATTACGTCTGAACTGAGATTTTAGACACACTAAACTTTCATTGCAGCGGGTTGTGCGCCCGCTCAGGCGCACCTTTGCAACTCTTGGATCGTTGATAACTTCTTTGTCGAACACAAACCCCACACCTAATCCACTGGATGCGGCTTCGATAATTGCATCGCGGCAATTCATATGAAGCCTTGATGTTACGTTCACTCGCGCCTTGCTAAACCAATCATCCATAGTTTTCTGCGTGTATGAGCCATCGCCACGGCTTAAAATGGTTTCTTCAATCAAATCATCTGGCCTGACATTTTCCTTAGTTGCTAGCGGGTGATCAACAGAAACCACAAGAACCAGTTCTTGTTGCAAATATAAGCGCACATAAAACCGTTCATTTGAAATTGGGCCGTCAAGAATAGCCACATCAACGCGATTTTGCAGAATCATCGACTGAACTTCATCAAAATTCCCCAGCTGAAGTGAGACTTTCACGTTTGGATATGCCAAATTATATGTTTTAATCAATGGCATTATCAATTGTGAACTGCCTGCGGCCAAAGTCAGCGCCCCTTCGGTTAGGTCGGATTGACGTGACAATAATTCGTCAACTTCGGTTTCCATATTATGAATTGATTGCGTGATCTGGTACACATCCGACCCAAGCTTCGTCAAGCTCACGTTTTCACGGCTTCTGACAAACAACACCACTGAATATAGATCCTCAAGCGAACGCACTTGTAGCGTGATGGCAGGCTGGGTCACACCCAAGTTGGTCGCGGCTTTTGAAAAGCTACGATCCCTTGCCACGGCATTAAACGCGCGAATTTGAGCATATGTTAATCGCATTTCTTTTCACTTTTTCTTAGTGTTTAAATTTGCAAAATCATTTATCTCGGGGCCTGCTATCGCATCAGGTCATGAATTAAAGCGCAGGCATGTCATGCCGTGAACTTTGCGCTTTGGTTTAACAGTTATCAAAACATTAAAAAAGCAAGGCCCATAGGCCTTGCAGTATATCCATCGCAAGAAGTTAGCGACAGGGAGAATAAGGTATCGCTACTCTGGCCAAGGCAACGAGTAGGTTTTGACGTTGGTAAAAAATTTCATCGCCTCGGTCACACCTTCCTTGACCGCGTTGCCGCTGTCTTTGATGCCCCCAAAGGGAGATGTCTCAATTCGGTAACCGGGTTGCTCCCAGATATTGCAAGTGCCAACGTCCAGACCGTTAATATAAGCAATCGCCCGGTTCAGATCGTTTGTACACACACCTGACGACAGGCCAAAATCTGTACTATTAGAAATTGCCATGACTTCTTCATCATTATCAGGCACCCGCACAATCGGTATGATCGGCCCAAAGGTTTCTTCCATCACCAGCTCTGAGCCATGGGGCACATGATCGACCACGATCGGTGGCAATAATGCACCTTGGCGCCCAGGGTGATATAAGATTTTTGCGCCTTCCTTTTCAGCCTGAAGCACACGGTTTTCAAACATCTCTGCTGCTTGTGCGTGTATGACACAACCCAATTGCGTTTCCGGATCTTGCGGATCACCAAACTTGATAGCCTTGGCTTTTTCCAGAACCAATGGCACAAACTTATCAGCCACACTTTCCTGCACCAAAATCCGTTTGATCGCGGTACAACGCTGCCCTGAATTGCCGGTAGCCCCCGCAACAGCAATGGTTGCAGCTTTTTCCAGATCAGCATCCGACAGATCATTACAAACAATCAACGGATCATTACCACCTAATTCCAAGGCTTGACGGGTATAAGAAGCTTTTGAAGCAATCAATTTACCCACAGGCACACCACCCGTGAACGTAATGATATCAATGTTTTCATTAACGATCATCTCTTCGCCGATGTCTTCCGGCAAGCCAGTGACAACCTGAAGCATCTCAGGCGGAAGACCCGCTTCATAAAGGATATCAGCTAAAGCAATCGCTGTAAGTGGTGTCAGCTCAGTTGGCTTAAGCACCATACAGTTATTTGTTGCAATGGATGGTGCAATTTTGTGACTGACCATATTCAACGGGTGATTAAACGGTGTGATCGCAGAGATCGCCTTCACTGGTTCACGTTTGGTAAAGATCTTACGTTCTTTACCATTATGTGTCAGATCACACGAGAAAATCTGACCATCATCATTCAACACCTGATGTGAAGCGAACTGGTAGACATCTTGTGCCCGCTTAGTCTCATAGATCGCATGTTGATGGCAAATACCCAACTCCAATGTCAACCATTTGGCCAGGTATTCACGCCGTTCACCGATCAGCTCACCTGTACGTTGCAGAATTTGGCTGCGTTCATAACGCGACAGCTTTGATTTATAAGCTGCCGCGATTGCAAATGCTTTGCGGGCATGTTCAGCCTTACCCGCCGGCACCGTGCCGATCACTTCGTCAGTATAAGGGTATTTTACATTAACCACATCGTCAGTGAAGACAGCTTCACCGCCGATGCGCATACCTTCATTGCGAATTTCAATTTTGTTAGTCATGCTTACAGTATCCTTTATCTTAAAGAGCTGCCGCTTTCGTAGCATAGAAAAACGCATCAAAGTTACGCAGATCAGGGGCTGCATCCAATTCCAGTACACGGTTAACAATGAACGGTACTGTTTGCTCATGCAAGCCGCCATGGCTGCGCAAAGGGTCTTTCAATGCAGCTAGATCGTGGCGATCCTCAGAAGTACCGATGGTCACGTTTTCACCAGAAGTCAAAACAATGTCACCAATACGATCTGCTGGCAGACCAAAGCGGCCACAAGCCTCTTCGCGGCCACAAACAAACTCGATACCATCAATTTTGGCAAGCCGATCAATGATATCTTGACGATCTGCATCCGCAGGCAAATACATCGTTGCAAATGATCCTAAAGCACCGTGGTGAACCACATATGGGTCGGTGATCGGCAGGATCACGCGGGCCACAGCTTCACCCAGCCATTCGTCCATAACATCTTGGATATAAACCACATTCGGGGAGCCATCCGCATGATGTTTTGGTTTCATACCATGGTCGCCAGTGATCACAATCGCTGCACCCATTTCATCTAATTGACCTAAGTATTTGTCAAAATTCTCATAGAAAGAATTCGCTACAGGCGCGCCCGGTGCGTGTTTATGTTGAATGAAATCGGTTGTGGTCAGATACATTACATCCGGCTTCCATTCTGCCAGCAGCTTTACACCTGCAGCAAAAACAAACTCTGACAGTTCAGCAGAATAAACCTCTGGCACATCCATGCCTGTCCATTTGCTGCCGTTTTCAATACCGTGTTCGGCCACAGTTGTTGTGTCAGAGCATTCAGCAGAGAAACAAATCGCTGTGTCATTATCAAAAGTTAATTTAGCGCCAAGCAGCGCACGCAACTTATCTTTCGCCGTTACAATCGCAACCCGCGCGCCCGCTTCCTGGAATTTGTGAAAAATAGTTGGCGCACGCAAGAAGCGCACATCATTCATCATCACTTCGGTTTTGGTTTCAGGGTCATACAGATAGTTACCGCAGATACCGTGCACAGCCGGTGGACGGCCTGTTGCAATCGACAAATTGTTTGGGTTGGTGAATGACGGTACTACGGAATGTGCCAAACGCACGGTTCCGGTTTCTTTGATCCGTTTGAGATTTGGCATCAAGCCCGCAGAAATCGCTTCGTCAAGATAGGCAGGCTCACAACCATCCAAACAAATCGCAATTGCGCAGGTCTTGGGGGCGGCATAAGTGCGGTCATTCACAACCACAGGGGACAAATTAGACATAAGTTAAGTTCCTTTTGTATTTCAGGCGGCCAGTTTGGCGCGCTCAATGAGGGCTATTTCAGGTGGAGCCGCATTAGCGACCCCCATATCGGCTAGTGTATCTTTTGCGGCTTCAACCACACGGCGCATAATATGTTCATCCATCTGACCAATACAGCCAACGCGAAAGCTGTCCACGACAGTCAGCTTGCCCGGATAAATGATAAAGCCTTTATCTTTCATCAGATCGTAAAACCTGCTGAATTCAAATTCTCCGTCTGCCGGACAAAAGAAAGTTACAATAATTGGTGACAACCAGCGGTCTTGCAACAAAGTCTCGAACCCCAATGCGCGCATGCCTGCAACCATCACATCACGATTGCGCGCATACCGCGCACCACGCCCAGCAACACCGCCTTCAGCCTGATGGGCTTTCAACGCCACCAGAAAGGCGGCCACAACATGGGTTGGTGGCGTAAAACGCCACTGCCCGGTTTTGTTCATTGTTGCCCACTGCTCATACATATCTAGACTTAGCGAATGACAATTACCCTTGGCTGCGCTCAGCGCATTTTTACGTGCAATCACAAAGCCAAAACCAGGAACCCCTTCAATGCACTTATTGGCAGAAGAGACCATTGCTTCGTATTGAACCTTATCAAAATCCAGTTCAACCGCCCCAAAAGCGCTCATACTATCAACCAGCAATTTGCGCCCTGCAGCATGTGTCGCTTCGGCAATTTCAACCACCGGATTTAAGATACCTGAACTGGTTTCGCAATGAATTGCCAGCACATGGGTAATAGAGGGATCAGCGGCTAGTGCGGCTGCCACCTCATCGCCGCGCGGTGGCATATAATCACCCTTATCAATCAAGGTCAGGCCACGGCCAATACGGGTCACAGTTTCAGCGCCGCGCTTCCCATAAGCCCCATTAGCCAGAACCAAAACATGGCCATCTTTTGGCACAAATGTTCCCAGCATCGCTTCAACTGCAAAAGTACCACTGCCTTGAATAGGAACGCAATCCAGCAAACCTTTACTGTCGCCTGTTAATGCCAGCAGTCGTTTACGCAGATCAACTGTCATTGCACGAAAATCATCATCCCAACTGCCCCAGTCGCGCAGCATTGCTTGTTTCACTTCATAAGAAGTGGTTAATGGCCCGGGGGTTAGTAAAAAGGCCTCCCCCATATGTGGGTTTGGTATTTTTGCACTGTCGGTCATAGGCTTGAAACACTTTCCTAATTTAACATCATTAAGTTCTTTTTTAAGCCGAATAAACTATTTGTAAAATCGCTAAATAATATTATTATATCAATTAAATTTATAGGTTGAATATCATGCGACACGTTCAGATCCGCGCCTTTCATTATGTAGCCACATATGGTGGGTTTTCGCTTGCCGCACAGGCTTTATTTCTGACCCAGCCAGCGATTTCTGATCAGGTTAAAAAACTGGAAGAAGAATATGATATTCTGTTGTTTAGTCGTCAAAAAAAGCAAATCTCTTTGACCGAACATGGCCATAAGCTATACGAAATCACCAAACGATTGTTTGAAGTTGAAAACCAAGCCTTAGAATTCCTGTCTGAAAACAAAGCTTTCACCACGGGCACGTTGCGCATTATTGCAGACTCAGTCCATCACATCCTTGACCCGTTACAAGAATTTCGTAAAAAATTCCCAAGGGTTAAAATCGAAATCAAAACGGGTAACTCACAAGATGTGATATCTGACCTTCTATCTTATGATGCCGATATTGGTGTTCTGGGCACCATTCCAAAGAATCCCAACATTCAAGTGGTGAAACTTGGTAAAAGCCCAATAATCGCCTTCACAGCCAAATCAAATCGATTATCCAAACATAAAGCTTTAAGCATACAACAGCTTGCCAAAATGCCGTTGGTAATGCGTGAGACGGGCTCGAAAACCCGTCAAAAACTAGAAGCTGCGGCAAAAGCCGAAAAAGTTGACCTTATTCCTTCAATTGAAGCAGAAGGCCGTGAAGCAGTACAAGAAATCGTAAGTTCCGGCACCGGGATAGGTTTTGTGTCGCAAAAAGAGTTTTTAGATAGCGATCATCTGCTTGCCATTAAAATCAAAGGCCCCCCGATAGAAATGGAAGAAGTTGTGATCAATCTTAAAGAACGTAGTGGCGGTAAACTGATCCGCACTTTCATGGCAATAATCAACGCATAAAGTCAAGCATCGCGCCAGAAGTGGTCAACACATAAATACCCACTGATATTGTTGCCGTACCGATAAGGTAATGCAGCCCGTTATTTAAACGGGTCAAGGCGCGTGCAGGGATTAATACCAGTGACATCACAAGCGTGACACATGCCATCCCCAGGATAGATCCCACACCAAATATCGCGATATAAAACAATCCTATCGGAGCAGAATTCAGAGTTGCCGCCGTGGTCATAATAACTGCCGCTGAACCGGCCAGCCCATGCATAACCCCAACCAGAAGCGTACGCAAAGCAGACCGGTCAGGATGTGCATGCCTGTGCTTCGCGGGCGTATGCGGTGTGGTATCATTTTGGTGGCTGTGAATATGGATATGTTCGACGCCATCTTGGTGATTGTGGCGGTGAAAGTGTACACGGTCACGACGCAAGCGGTAAATCACATGGGCCCCGAGCCCAACCAACATTATGCCGACAAGCATTTCAAGGCCAATGGCAAATTGCACAGGCAGGGCTGTCTTCAACAACAATGCGGCCCCACCGACAATAAGTAAGACCAGCGTATGCCCCAACCCCCAAATTGCCCCGTGCCGGATAATATCACGGCGCGAAGATTTATCACTGATCAATGTGGAAACAGCTGCCATGTGATCAGGCTCAAACGCATGGCCAACACCAACAAAAAAACCTAAAATCCAAATGGAAAACACAGCGATTACCTTTTCTTAGAATCTTGTATCATTTTGCAATAATCACTCATAAAGCTTCGGTCAATCAGGAATACAAGGTTGACCTCACTAAGCCGGTTTACAGCATAATTCTGCCGCCATACGCCCCAGTTCATCCGAACATTTCGCCCCTCGCCCACATCCTGCCGTAGCCACAGTAATACGATCAGATTGCCGCGTGATAATCGGGCGATCATCTGCGCTAAACGTGGTCATGCAAGCTTCTGTGTGTATTGCCTCGACGCGCAGGTCAGGCATAATCTCCATCATGATAGCCTGTTGAAAAGCGCCTATCTTAGCAGTGCCAACACCCTTAAACCACGCCTTTAATTCATCAAGCGTATTCAGAGGCACGTCTGCCAATTCGCACCCCAGTTTCAAATACATTTTGCCATTAGGATACCGGATAGGCGGCAACAGGTACGGATCACGCCCATCTACAAATTCCATCACGAGAGTTGGCATATCCGCTAATCGCGCCGCCTCATTCTCACTGACCTCAAAAAAACTGATTGTACGGGCGTAATTTTGAAAACCCACAGGCTGCGGCAACACCATGTTCGTAAAACCGCCAGCCGCCACTAATACCTGATCCGCAGAAATTTCGCCTTTATCTGTCGAAACCAAAACACCGCCAGAGTTTTCTGTAATAGCCAAGACCGTCGCTTCAACCCATGTAGCTCCAGCGCGCATTGCCGCGTTAGATTGTGCCTCGACCAGCTTACGCGGGTTGATATAACCTGCCCCTTTTTCTTCATAAAACACCTGCGAATCGCGCTCGAAACGGAAAAATGGAAGTGCTTTTTTTAGATCAGCCCCAGAATATTTTTCGCAAGCAACCGCATTGGCTTTTTGTACATGGCTAACATTTCGTATAAAGTCACTATCTTGAGGCCCCAGCATCACACTGCCGCAGTTTGTAAAAAAAGCAATGCCGCTTTGTGCCTTAATCTCAGTATAACGCGCAATTGATGCCCGTGTTATATCTGACCAATACAAGCTTGGATCCAGTGCTCGGGTAATCCGGCCCGCATCATAATGACTGCCAAATACTCCGCCATGAATGGCTTTATTATTAGGTTCCGCAGGCCCGATCAATGTCACTTGGTATCCCGCACGCGCTAAATGACGTGCCGCGGCAGACCCAATCATTCCGCGCCCGATAATCGCAATATGGATCATACCAGTTTGCCGGCCAGCCGATCCAGCATTTTCAGACATTCATCCAATTGTGAAACCTCTACATATTCATCAGGTTTATGTGCTTGTTCTATTGATCCCGGCCCACATAATGCGGCACTGATCCCTGCACGTTTATAAAGCCCCGCCTCAGTACCAAAAGAAACCACTTCCGTAGAGTTTCGCCCAGTTAGTTCACGAATGATCCGAACCGCTTCGCTATCAGCTTCAGGTTCCAACCCTGTAACCTCACAACTAAAGACTTCCTCAATATTGGTTTTTGCTGATTTCGCGCGCATTTCCGGTAGTAATACCGTATCAACAAAATCTTGCATCGCTCCGCGTAAAAAATCATGATCTGATTGCTGTATTACCCGCATTTCCCATTCAACCAGCGCTTTATTGGGAATAACATTATGGGCGACACCAGAATGCAAACCACATATGGAACTGGTGCTATAGGGCGGGTCAAAATTCGTATTTTCAGGTGCAAGAGCAGGCAGTTCTTCACGTACCTCCATCAAGCGGGTGATAAAACGGCTCGCATATTCCAATGCGTTTACAGACAGGTGTGGCAGGCTTGAATGCCCTTCAACCCCAGTGAATTCAGTGGTGTACTCACAACATCCCTTATGTCCATCGATGATACGCATGGAGGTCGGTTCACCCACAATACAAGCCGAAGGTTTCAGCCCGTCTTTAATCAATTGGTCCACCAGAACCCGCCCCCCCATACAGCCAACCTCTTCATCATAGGTAAAGGCGAAATGGATCGGGCGTTTCAGGTTTTGTTGCGCATAGCTACGCGCAGTCACAATACAAGCCGCAATAAACCCTTTCATATCGCAGGCGCCGCGCCCATATAACCGCCCCCCTTCTTTGCGCAAAATAAACGGGTCAGATGACCATTCCTGGCCTTCTACGGGTACCACATCAGTGTGGCCCGACAGAACGATGCCGCCATTACCTTCTGGCCCAAGGGTCGCAAACAGATTGGCTTTACCATCCACTTCAGACGTCAATTGGCACCGCGCGCCCAACGATGTCAGATAGTTCTGTAAGTACGTGATACATGCCATGTTGCTGTCGCTGGAAATCGTCGGAAAACCAATCAGGCGATCCAGTACATCAATGGTTTCGTTCAAGCGCTCCATGGGAATTCCTTCACAAGCAATATATTTAAGTGCTTTGGCTTCCTAAAAGGAAAAGAATTTCGCCACGATTGTAGCGATTCTATTTTAGCCAACAGGCTGAACTTACGCAGGTATGTGAATAGGTCAAACAAAAAGGGCGGCCGTTAAAGGCCGCCCTGAATAATCGTTTGAGCACTGTTTAGTTAGATGTTGCAGCGTCGATTGTACCTTGAATGGCACTTGTCGCATCATCCACAGCCTTGGCAGCAGCATCTTCTGCAGCTTTCGCGGCTTCCTCTGCTGCTTTAGTGGCAGCTTCTTGTGCAGACTTGGTTTCTGTTTCCGCTTGCGCCGCGGCTTCTTCGGCCGCTTTTGTTGCGGTTTCTTCAGCGGCTTTTACTTGGGCCGCTGCTTCTTCGGCGGCTTTAGCAGCAGCTTCCTCTACTTGCGATGCGGCTTCTTCAGCGGCTTTAGTGGCAGCTTCTTCTGCTGCCTTAGCTTCTGTTTCAGCTTTCGCTGCTGCATCTTCTGCTGCTTTGCTGTCCATTAGCACTTTTTGGGCGGCTTCTTTAGCTGCGCGTTCTTGCTCAACATACCAATACGTACCACCTGCAATTGCCAGTAGAACAATCAATGTAATAATTTTTTTCATAACCGTCTCTCCATGTTTCGGTTTTAGGCCCTTAAAGGCAGTCATCATGTGCCCCTTGATCCCCAAAATTACAAGGGCAACCCAATTATAAATCCCAAAAACTGCAAAAATAGCTGATTCCGGCTTAAAACTGCAAAACCACGCTTGACCTTCGCCCTTACGCCATACAGACAGGTTTATAGCTTGATCTAACTGCCATTTAGGCATTAGGCTTCGCAAAAAGAAACATAAGAAGGATTTGAAACCATAGCCCGCAGACCGCACCAAGCGCCCCCGACGCGCGAAACTGGACCCCGCGTAAATGAACGCATTACCTCAAACGAAATACGATTGATCGGCGCAGATGGCGGCAATGTAGGTGTTGTATCACCCGCACGCGGCATGGAACTGGCTGATGAAGCTGGCCTTGATCTGGTAGAAATCTCACCGAATGCAAACCCACCAGTTTGTAAAGTGATGGATTTCGGTAAATACAAATACGAGCAACAAAAGCGTGAAGCAGAAGCCCGTAAAAAACAAAAAATCATTGAGATTAAAGAAATCAAGTTTCGGCCAAATACCGACACGCATGATTACGACGTCAAGATGCGTAACGTTTTCAAGTTTCTAGCCAATGGCGACAAAGTAAAACTTACCATGCGCTTTCGCGGCCGTGAAATGGCCCACCAAAATCTGGGTATGGAACTGTTGATGCGCGTCAAAGCAGATGTGTTAGAAGCTGAAGCCGGTCAAATTGAAAACCACCCTAAACTTGAGGGACGTCAGATGACGATGCTCATGGGGCCGGTTTCAAAGTAATCCAAAATAAAAGCGCGGTCGATAATACCGCGCTTTTCATATCCTGCTAAACAGATTTAGTACAGTTTGCGCGCAGCCAAGATCGGACCACTGTGTTCCACTTGAACGATCACAGCTGCATGGGTACCTTTAGGCACAGAATGGTTTATCCTCAAGTTTGACTGGCCATCCCATTCACCAATACGTTCCCACGACGTCACAATATTTGTGTGGTTCAGTGTTTTCCCACGGTTTTCACCCGCTTTAATTATAGATATAGAATTAGGGATATAGTGGACAATAATAACGTCCGCTGCGGAAATATCTGCGCCATTCGGATCGATATTAATGTTAAAAGCTTCGCCTTGTTTTTCAACATTTAAAGTCAATTTTTCGGTTTGATTTTCCAGCTTTTTTAAGTGCGCTTCAACCTGATTTGGCTTCGCACCCGCAACGTAGGATTGCCCTTGAAAAATCATTTGTGGTGTGACCAAGCGATAACGACTGCCCAGAACCATATTGTAATATTCTTGGCGCTTTGTGAACTTCGCTATTGAGAACTTATCCTTCCAACCCAGATAATCCCAATAATCCACATGCAAAGACAAAGCCAAAACATCATCACGATCAGCAAGCTTGGTTAATATCTCATCTGCAGGTGGGCATGATGAACATCCTTCAGAAGTATATAGCTCGATCACAACAAGCGATCCATCGTCCCCTGCGAACACAGGCATTCCAGACAAAACCAAAAACAACGACGCTATTAAATTGCGCATAAACGCACCTTTCTTATTCCTGACAACACACTTCCTAATACAACCCGACCCTAAATACCAATAAAGTGTTTGCGATTAAACGTTACAAAAGGCATAAGCCATGCGTATTTTGGTTGCAGTTCATCACACAATGCGCAAATTGCGATTATGGAAACAACAATTCTTATCACTGTAGCCGCATTTTTTGCAGGCATCTTAAATGCAATTGCAGGGGGCGGCACCTTTCTAACCTTCCCTGCACTGGTCTTTGCAGGCGTGCCACCGATTATCGCTAATGCGACAAGCGCAATTGCAGTATTTCCGGGCTATCTGTCTTCAGCCGCAGGGTTTCGAACAGACATTGCGACGATCGAGCGTAAACAACTGATCCGTCAATGCATTTTGTCACTGGCAGGCGGTCTATTAGGCGCACTTTTATTACTGATCTCATCCAACGATTTTTTCACCCTGATCGTGCCTTTTTTACTGCTTGCCTCAACCGCTATCTTCGCGTTTCAGGATCGCATTCTTGCATGGGGTAAAGGCGGCGGCATTGCACTGACCCCATATGGTGCATATGGGACATTGGCAGTTTCCATTTATGGCGGTTATTTTAACGGCGGCTTGGGTATCGTCCTGCTGGCACTTTACGCCCTATGGGGGCTGACCAGCATTAATCTGATGAACGGCCTGAAAAACGGTATATCCTTTGTCATTTCAGCCATATCGGTACTGACCTTTGCGCTGGCAGGCCTGATCGTGTGGCCCTCAGCCATTATCATGATGGTTGCGAACATCTTAGGTGGTTACATCGGTGCCAAAATTGCAAAACGCCTGAGCAAACCCGTCGTCCGCACAATCATAATTATCGTGGGCTTGGTAATGAGCTGTGTGTTTTTCTATCGCTTGATTGGGTAACCCCCTTAATGAGTATACGTCTAGCCAATATAACGGATGCATCCAGCCTCGCGGCACTATCGCTTGAAGTATGGCTGGGCACCTATATTCGCGAGGGCATCAATGGGTTCTTCGCAGATTATGCCCTGGCAGAATTCACTGCGCAAAATTTTGAAACCATATTACAAAACCAAGACGAACGTATTTATGTATCAGACAATACTATCGGCATAGATGGATTCATCCGTATTTCCAGTAAGCACATCACAGACATAAAAGGTTGCTCAGATACCGAGATTGCCACGCTTTACGTACAAGCTCGCCATCAAGGTAAACAAATCGGAAAACAACTTTTAACCACCGGCTTAGAATACTGTACAAAAATATCGGCCATGACACCTTGGCTTGCGGTAAATTCAGAAAACCCCATAGCCATTAATTTCTATCTGGCCAATGGGTTTAAAAAAATCGGCCGAACCCGTTTTAAAATACAAAACCAATCTTATTTAAATGAGGTTTTGGCAATTAAGTTACCGCCAAATGAAACTTAACACCCCATAAAAAAGGCGGCCTTTAAGGCCGCCCTTTTCAATCCGTATATATCAGCCCTTATGCAGACTTAGCCAAGTTACGCAGTACATAATGCAACACACCACCATGTTCGATATACTCAACTTCTATCGCAGTATCGATACGGCATTTCAGCATGATTTCTTTAACATCACCATTTGGGTAAGTGATGGTACAAGGCACCTCTGACAACGGTACAAGATCACCTTCTAACCCAGTAATCGAAACAGTTTCTTCACCTGTCAGGCCTAAGGATTTGCGCGTCTCACCATTTGTAAACTCAAACGGAATAACGCCCATGCCGACAAGATTGGAACGGTGGATGCGTTCAAAGCTTTCTGCAATAACCGCTTTCACGCCCAATAATGCTGTCCCTTTGGCTGCCCAGTCGCGCGAAGATCCCGCGCCATACTGAATGCCGCCAAAGACAACCAGCGGGGTGCCGTTAGCCTGATGCGCCATAGCCGCATCATAGATCGATGTTTTGACACCGTCCGGCCCTTTGGAGTAACCACCTTCTGTACCTGCCAACATTTCGTTCTTGATGCGGATATTGGCAAATGTGCCACGCATCATCACTTCATGATTACCACGTCGTGAACCGTACGAGTTAAACTCGCGCACAGGCACTTGGCGCTCATTCAGGTACTGACCCGCAGGCGTGTCCACTGCGAAAGACCCCGCAGGTGAAATATGGTCTGTCGTGATCATATCGCCCAGTAAAGCTAGTACTTTTGCATTTTTCACATCCGAAATCACACCCGGTTCTGCACTCATACCCTGAAAGTAAGGCGGGTTTTGCACATAAGTCGAGGCCGCAGGCCAGTCATAAGTCTTGGCGTCCGTGGTTTCTACCGCCTGCCATTTTTCATCGCCTTTGAATACATCGGCATATTTTGACAAAAACGCCTCACGCGTTACAGTTTGATCAACCAGATCAGAAACTTCCTGTGTCGTCGGCCAAATATCCTTCAGGTAAACATCGTTACCATCTTTATCTGTGCCAATTACATCCGTTGCCAGATTAATATCCAGTGTACCTGCAATGGCATAAGCCACAACTAAGGGCGGAGAAGCCAGATAGTTGGCACGTACATCAGGTGAAATACGACCTTCAAAGTTACGGTTTCCTGATAGAATTGAGGTTGCCACCAAATCACCTTCGGCAATTGCCGCAGACAGTTCTTTTTGGATCGGGCCAGAGTTGCCAATACAAGTTGTACAGCCGTACCCCACCAGATTAAAGCCCAGCGCATCCAAATCTTTTTGCAGATCAGCCGCTTCCAGATAAGCTGAAACCACCTGACTGCCGGGGGCAAGTGAAGTTTTCACCCAAGGTTGCCGCGTCAATCCCAAGGCAGCAGCTTTGCGCGCCACAAGACCTGCGCCAATCATCACATAAGGGTTCGATGTGTTGGTACAAGACGTGATCGAAGCAATAACGATCTTACCGCTTTCCATCGTGTAATCTTCACCTTCTACCACCACCTCTTTACCCATGGGGCGTTTAAAGGTTTCCTCCATTTCCTTACGGAATGCAGTTTGGCCGTTCGTCAAAGCCACATAGTCTTGTGGCCGTTTCGGGCCAGAGATTGCCGGTACGATCGTCCCCATATCCAAATGCATCGTGTCTGTGTAAACAGGCGCGTAATCTGCATTGCGCCAGAAACCGTTTTCCTTAGCATAAGCTTCAACCAAAGCAATACGATCCGTGTCGCGCCCTGTGTTGGTCAGGTAACGAATGGTTTCGTCATCAATTGGGAAGAAGCCACAAGTCGCACCATATTCCGGGGCCATATTGGCAATCGTCGCACGATCTGCCAGAGGCAGCACGTCCAGCCCTTTGCCGTAGAATTCCACAAACTTGCCAACCACACCTTTTTCGCGCAGCAATTCGACAACTTTCAACACTAAATCAGTGCCTGTGGTGCCTTCCATCATTTTACCAGTCAGCTCAAAACCCACAACTTCTGGGATCAGCATAGAGATTGGTTGACCCAACATTGCAGCCTCAGCTTCAATGCCGCCAACACCCCAGCCGAGAACGGCTGCTCCATTGACCATAGTTGTGTGACTGTCCGTGCCCACAAGCGTATCAGGGTAAGCTACCTCTACACCGTTTTGATCGGTATCTTTCCAAACCGTTTGACTTAGATATTCAAGGTTCACCTGATGGCAAATACCTGTACCAGGGGGCACAACGCGGAAATTGTTAAATGCTTTTTGGCCCCATTTTAAGAAAGTGTAGCGTTCAAGGTTACGTTCATATTCACGTTCTACATTCATCTGAAACGCACGTGGATTGCCAAACGCGTCAATCATCACAGAATGGTCGATAACCAGATCAACCGGGCTTAGTGGATTAATTTTCTCCGCATCGCCCCCTAAAGCCACCAGACCGTCGCGCATTGCAGCCAAATCCACAACCGCAGGCACGCCCGTGAAATCCTGCATCAAAACGCGTGCAGGACGATAAGCGATTTCGCGCGGATTTTTACCGCCTTTGTCAGCCCATTCTGCAAAGGCTTTGATATCGTCAGTCGAAACTGTGCGCCCACCGTCTTCAAACCGCAACATGTTTTCCAAGACCACTTTTAAAGCCGCCGGAAGTTTTGAGAAATCCCCCAACCCTGCCGCTGTCGCTGCCGGTATCGAATAATAATCAACGCTTGCGTCGCCAACTTTCAGGGTTTTACGGGTTTTATTGGTGTCTGTGCCTACGGTAACAGTCATGCTTCCTCCGATGGGTGTGGTTGAATGAAATTAAAGGGCTTTTGCACGATAAATTCGAGTCTCGCAAGGGGTATTGTATGCAATGGTATGCAAATTACCTTGATATGCGAAAATCTTTGCAAAATCTGGCTGCGAACTTAATATTCCTGACGATCACCGCACGCACGGCAAACAAACTCTAAATTTTCAACCATCACAAGCAATTCTGACGTCAAAAATCATTAACGGTTTTTTATAAGAAAATTAAGTTAACTTAAAAACCACCATACCTTAACCGTTACCAGTAGTTGCAAGGGTACCCCCTTCTTTATTCGGCATCAAACCACACTGGTGGCGCTCTCTTTTTTAACAACATCACATGTAATATAAAAACCTTACCAACCAGATAGCTTAACAAGATAATCGCCTGTGACAACAGCTTCCCATTCCCAAAGCTTTCAGTTATCCATTCCCCATGACGGTTAACGTTACAAATATCTGCTGCACGCGTGGTGTCCGACAAGTTTTGCAAGGCGTATGCTTTAGCCTGGCATCCGGCGATTGCCTCATCTTGCGCGGCCCTAACGGGGTCGGTAAGTCAACATTACTACGCGTACTTGCAGGCCTTAGCCAACCCGCAACAGGTGCGCTGGACTTAGATTATGACGATGTAGCTTATTCGGGCCATCTGGACGCAGTGAAATTTCAATTAACAGTTGCCGAAAACCTGACATTCTGGGCAGGGGTTTATGGCACAAACATCACAGATAAGGTAATCGAAAGTTTTGATCTGGGCCCACTCAGAGACCGGCTTGCAGCCAATCTGTCAGCAGGGCAAAAACGCCGTCTGGGTTTGGCCCGCATGACACTTTCGGGACGCAGAATCTGGTTGCTGGATGAACCTACCACTTCGTTGGATACGCAAAACACGAGCTTGATAGCCAACAACATATCAGCGCATTGTGCATCGGGTGGCATCGCTATCTTATCAACACACCTTGATCTCGACATTCCAACCGCCCACACCCTTGATCTAGCGCAGTTTATCCCGACCGAAAACACCAGCGCCTCTATTTTTCTAGAAGGGGTGTTCTAAATGCTGGCCCTGTTTATCCGTGATCTGAAATTGGCCCTTCGGTCTGGCGGCGGTTTCGGGTTGGCATTAGCGTTTTTCTTGATCGTGGTGATGTTTGTACCTTTTGGTGTAGGCTCTGACCTCACCTTACTGGCCCGTATTGCCCCTGGCATCTTATGGATTGGCGCATTACTGGCATGCCTTTTATCTCTGGATCGGATCTTTCAACTTGATCATGAAGACGGCACCTTGGATGTACTGGCAACTTGTCCCTTGCCACTAACCAGTATCACCGCGGCCAAAGCCGCAGCTCACTGGGTCACAACTGGCTTGCCGCTTACGCTGGCAGCAATACCTTTAGGGTACCTTCTAAATCTGCCGGCACCAGCTTACATTTGGCTATTCACCAGCCTGCTAATCGGCACCCCTGCCCTATCCTTCATCGGCGCGTTTGGGGCAGCGATTACTGTTGGCGTCAAACGTGGCGGGTTGTTATTATCTTTACTTATTTTACCTCTATACATCCCGACCCTGATTTTCGGTGCCATCACGGTCACCAAATCTGTGGACGGCATTGACCCATTACCCAGCCTGGCTCTGCTTGCAGGCATTAGCCTGTTCAGCATCGTCTTGATGCCCTTTACCAGTGCGTTGGCCTTGAAATCCAATCTTAACGGATAGTTCAATAGTTATATTTTAAGATTGACGACCTTATATTATATCAATAAATCATGATGTATGGATGTAAAAATTGCTCTTTCCGCTTTTGCCGCGCTTAGCCAACCGACACGGCTTGACGTCTTTCGCCTCTTGATCAAAGCAGGTCAGGACGGTATGTTATCTGGTGATATCGGCACAGCCTTAGACGTGCGCCAAAACACCATGTCCGCCAACCTTTCGGTTTTACGGCAATCGGGCTTGATCCGTAACGTGCGAACAGGCCGTACCATCCGTTACTATGCAGATTTTGACGGGGTTCAGGAACTACTGGCCTTTCTCATGGAAGATTGCTGTGGCGGTAACCCTGCACTTTGCCAGCCCGCGATCAATCAGATTTCCAACACCCCATAGCCCAAGTTAAGAAAAATCCCTTATGACTGATACCTCTAATATTTCGGACGCATATTTTAACCCGATAGATACATCCAGGCTGGCCCAACCTATCGCGTCAACAACCCCACCAAAAATCCTGTTACTTTACGGCTCATTGCGCAAGCGGTCATTCAGCCGCTTGATCTCCGAGGAAGCGGCTCGTGTGCTCAATAGGTTCGGTGCGAAAACCCGTACGTATAACCCTTCTGGCCTACCACTACCTGATGATGCAGATAAAACTCACCCCAAAGTACGTGAATTGCATGATCTGGTGACCTGGTGTGATGGTATGGTTTGGTGTTCACCAGAACGTCACGGCGCAATGACAAGCATTATGAAGGCCCAAATCGACTGGATACCCTTGTCATTAGGCGCAGTCAGGCCGACACAAGGCAAAACTTTGGCAGTGATGCAGGTCAATGGTGGTTCGCAAAGTTTCAACACAGTCAATCAATTGCGTGTTTTGGGGCGGTGGATGCGGCTTTTGACCATTCCAAACCAATCTTCCACGCCCAAAGCATTTTTGGAGTTTGATGACAATGATCGCATGATGCCATCAGCCAATTACAATCGCATGGTTGATGTGATGGAAGAATTAATTAAGTTCACCCTGCTGACACGCGGGGCCAAAGAGTATCTGGTAGAACGTTATAGTGAACGCATAGAAAGCGGCAGCGATCTAATCAAGCGGGTTAATCAGAAACCATAAACGCAGGCATGGTTTCTAACCGCGCAAGATCAATTTTCATCTGGATGATTTGCTCGCTCAAAGCATTTTCCGCATCCGCTATCGCACGGATTGTAATAGAACCTGCTTCGGCTTGTACTTGTTCCAATATCGCCCCCCCCAAGAACCGCATACGTATGGCAGATCTTTCAGTTTTAGGCATGATGCTTGCAACAAATCCTGAAATAACGCGCGCCATAAAGAATACAGGTAAAAGTGCTATTAAACTTGCAATACCATTAGGTAATAATATTAAAAGGATTGCGAAAGTGATATTTTGCAATGTTAACTCAGATAATCCAAGTAAAGTTAAAAATGAAACGAACCAAATACAATGGCTAGTGAAATTGAAAATGGGTAAGAATTTGACGCTATAAAAACCTCTACCATATGATCCCCATTGGATTGCATATAGGACGATATTATGTTTTTTAAAGTGAGTAACTGTTAAATTCACAAATCAAACAATCAAATTGAAGTGATCTGGGTGAAAATATTCAACGGCTATACACACATGTGACAACAGACCCATTGCCCTGCCTCCAAAAACATATAAAAACTCTGTTATGTCTTTATGGGAATATGCAAATCCGGTTAAATTTATGCGGCTTACAGGCCGCCTATTGCCGTTGCTATGCACTCTGACAATTATATGCCTGACTACAGGTATTATTTGGGGCTTTTTCGGCACGCCTAACGATTACAAACAAGGCTCGACTGTTAAAATTATCTTCATCCATGTGCCCGCAGCCACAGTCGCAGTCAGTGCTTGGTTTATGATGTTGGTGACCAGTCTAGTATGGCTGATCCGCCGTCATCATGTATCCGCCCTTGCAGCAAAAGCCGCCGCACCGATCGGAATGACCCTAACTTTGATTGCCCTTGGAACCGGGGCCATTTGGGGCAAACCAATGTGGGGTACTTATTGGGCATGGGATCCGCGGTTGACCAGCTTTATGATCCTGTTTGTATTTTACTTAGGCTATATTGCACTATGGAATGCAATCGAAGACCATGACACTGCCGCTGATTTAACCGCAATCCTATGTATGGTCGGTTCGGTGTTTGCTTTCCTGTCTCGCTATGCGGTGAATTTCTGGAACCAAGGTTTACACCAAAGCGCTTCAATTGCCGTGAACAAGCAGCAGCATGTGGACAATGCCTATATTTATCCTCTTTTCTTATGTTTTGCCGGGTTCTTTTTACTGTTTATCACCTTGGTATTCGTACGTACACGCACCGAAATCCGCTTGCGCCGTGTAGCCGCTTTACAAGTTAGGAACCTATAATGCCGGATTTAGGGAAATACACCGATACGGTCGTTCTGGCCTATCTTGTATCGACAGTACTTTTGGGCGGCCTCGTCGCCCTGACATGGCTGCAAAACCGTCAAGCCAAACGCTTACTGGACCTGCACGAGGCCGATCGTGATAAGTAAAATATCACCTTGGGTAGCAGCCCCCCCTCTCCTTTTTGCCTCTCTTGCCGCACTTTTTGCAATCGGCTTGAACCGGGAAGATGCAAACGGCTTACCCAGTACAATGATCGGACGCAACGCGCCTTTATTAACCATAACTATGCTGGGCGACCTGCCCGAATTAACAGTGACAGATTTAAACACTGAAGGCTTAAAGCTGGTCAATTTCTGGGCCAGTTGGTGCGGCCCGTGCCGGGTTGAACATCCAACACTTGAAGCCATGGCCAATGAAGGTATCGTCATCCACGGCGTCAATTACAAAGATCAAAGCAAAAATGCCCTGTCCTTTCTAAACAGCCTCGGCAACCCTTACACTAAAATCGGCAAAGACGAAGGCCGCACAGGTATTGACTGGGGGGCCACAGGCGTACCGGAAACATTTATTATCGATGGAGACGGCAAAGTTTTGTTTCGCCATGCAGGGCCGATCACAAAGCGGGTATTGAAAGAAACTATTCGACCTATTTTACAGAAAAATTAACCCACACCAATATAACTGCTACCTGAAGACGCATGGACACTGATTTGATAGACACCTAACCTAACACGTAGCGACAGGCCTGGATTCCCCAATAATAGCCCAAGCGAATATACAAATAGATACACTTACAATGTTGCAAAAACTCACTCTTATTCTCTGCACTTTCAGCACAATTGCTTTTAATGTGGTGGCACAAGAAAAACCTGTTGACGGAAATATCCTAAGCTTAACCGAACTGGGGCAATCCTTGTTTTTTGACACTAATCTGTCAAAAAATCGCACTCAATCCTGCGCAACTTGCCATAATCCTAACAACGGCTTTGTGGATGCACGCAGCACGCTTGCAGGCCAAGCTTTTTCAATGGGCGATGATGGCCACTCACTGGGGGATCGCAATGCCCCGACAGCAGCTTATGCAATGTTTTCTCCCCCGTTTAGAAAGACCGATAAGGGCTATTACATTGGTGGGCAATTTTTAGATGGGCGCGAAACAGATTTAGAAGGGCAAGCAGGTGGCCCCCCTTTAAATCCAATAGAAATGGGCATGCCAGATAAAGCCAGTATTGTGATACGCCTGCAAGAAAACCCTGATTACGTGATAGCGCTACAGACGTATTTCGGGGCAGATATTTTTGACAATACCAAAGACAGTTATCGTGCCATGGCAAAAAGCATTGCCGCATACGAACGCACAGAAGTGTTCGCGCCCTTTGATAGTAAATATGATCGGTATCTACGTGGCGAATATGAAATGAACCGTGATGAAGAACTAGGCCGTTTGCTGTTCTTTTCCCAACAATTCACCAACTGCAATCTATGTCACCAATTACACAAGTCACCAATCGCCGCGCAAGAAACTTTTAGCGATTATCGGTATTACAATATCGGGGTGCCGACCAATGTTGCGGGGCGTAAACACAACGGCGTGCCTGTGGCTACAGTAGATCACGGCTTAATGGGAAATCCAGCTGTGGCAGATGCAGCCGAAGACGGTAAGTTTCGCACCCCTACCTTGCGAAATATAGCTGTAACCGGCCCGTATATGCATAATGGCGTTTTTGCGGATCTGCGTACAGTTGTACAGTTTTATAACCGCTATAACAGCAAGGCAGAAATTAATAAGATAAACCCAGAAACCAACGCACCTTGGGGAAAGGTGGTCGTCCGCGAAACCTTGGCAACAAAAGAATTAACCCATGGCCCTGCGCTTGATGCCGAACGCATAGATGCGCTGGTAGCGTTTTTGAAAACCCTGACAGATGCCCGTTATGAAGATTTGTTGAAAAAGTAATCTTTGATAAAAATGGCCCGAATGCCACGGGCCATTCCATAATAATATATCTATAATTTACTGGCGAACGCCTTCGGCTACGATATTCAAAGCAACATCTGCCGGGCCAATCACATTACCCATGCCATAGTCGCCCAGATTGATTGTTGTGGTGCCAGTAAAACCCGCGCGGTAACCGCCCCACGGGTCTTTACCTTCGCCGATAAAACTTGCGTCTAATGCCACAGATTTGGTCACACCACGTAAGGTAAGGTCACCTGTGATGACCGCAGTATTATCACCTGTTTTTTTAATGCCTGTGCTAACGAAGCTAGCTGTAGGGTTATTTGCTGCATCCAAGAAGTCCGCACCACGCAAGTGGTTGTCACGTGCCCCGTGATTTGAGTTTATCGACTCTGTTGAAATCTCAACATTCACAGATGCAGCTTCAAGGTTGGCCGCATCAAATTCAAAACCACCTGAGAAGGTATCAAAGCGACCTGTCACAAAGGAATAGCCCAGATGGCTGACACTGAAATTGATCGAGGCATGCGCTGTATCGATCTTATAGCTGTCAGCAAATGCGCCTGTGCCCAATGTCAGGGCTAAAGCGGCCAGTATCAATCGTTTCTTAAACATGTCTATCTCCTAGAATAATGGTTTAAGGTGGTTATTTTATTGGGCCTTTGATCATGCTGATCAAAACCCTGTCTCGTTTTATAAAATGATGCCAAAGCGCCGCAATTGCGTGTAATAGTGCTAATCCAATAATGAGATAAGCCAGCATCCAGTGCACTTTACCCGCAAGCTTTTCCAAGCCTTTTTCGGTATGGATCGATGGGATGTCAAACAGGTCGAAATAAGGAATAGCCCGCCCATCGAGCGTGGAAATAAAGTAACCAACCACCATTACCGCCAACAACAAAACATAAAAACCCCAGTGCATTAAGGCTGAACCTTTGTGTTCAATAGATGTCAGGCCCGCATGTTCTGGTACAGGGTTAGCAAGTTTCCAGATAAGCCTAAACACCAGCAAAGCAAATATGGTCAGACCAATACCTTGGTGCAATTCAGGAGCGGTTTTGTAATATGGGCTGTAATAAGTCAGCGTGCGCATCCAGTAACCCAAACCAAACAAACCAAAGATAACAATGGCCATCAACCAATGCAACAGACGCGCAACCGATCCGTATCCAGTTTTTGTATTGCGATACGCCATATTTTGGCTCCTTTTTCTAAAGCTTAAACTACACAGGAAAGTTGATCAAAGTGAACGTGGTCTGATCACAAATCTGTGTTGTGTATTTTGGAACAATCTCAGCGAAAATCCGCTTCCACTCATCTGGCGCTTCTATAAACACACCTTTGTTAGCAAACAGCTTTCAAATTGCATCCAGTTGATGTTTGTTAATGTTGATGTTTGTTAATTATGACAACATATTGAAAGGCCATATTATGACTGAAAACCAAACTGAAGATGACACAGGCTTCAAGCCATATGATCCCGATTATAAATCAAAGGTCGAAACCAGTTTTGCAAAACAGCACGCCATGCACACTCTTGGCATTCAGTTAACAGATGTCCGACCCGGCGTTCTGGAACTTGAAATGCCTTATAGTGAAAAACTTACTCAGCAAAACGGGTTCATCCACGCAGGTATCATCACCACTGCCCTTGATAGTGCTTGTGGTTACGCTGCTTTTTCATTGATGAAACCAGAGACCCAAGTTCTGACTGTAGAGTTTAAAACAAACCTTCTAGCCCCGGCCCAAGGCACATATTTTATTTTTCGTGCCAAAGTTTTAAAACCCGGACGCACCTTAACAATCAGTGAAGCCAAGGCATATGCCGTCACCGCAAGCAGCGAAAAACTGATCGCATCGATGACGGCTACGCTTATGGCGATTTATAATCGCTAGATTGCTTGGTGAACAGTTAAAGTCTGTTTTACCGCTTTAGCCGCCTCAGCCCCTTTTTTCACAAAATGCTCTGAGAAAAATGCGATTAGATCAGGGGTTTCTTGAAAGTTATGCGGAGTTAAGGATACTGAGAACATCGGCACGCCCGTGTTCATCTGACCCTGCATCAACGCGTCTACGACAGCGGTTGAAACAAATTCGTGATGGTAAATGCCACCATCCACAACGAAGGCAGCGGCAACAACCGCATCATATTTGCCAGTTTCCGCCAATTTCTTTGCCAGAAGTGGCATTTCAAATGCGCCTGGAACATCATAGACATCCACATGCGCGTCACCGATTTCTTGCTGGAACCCTTCCAGCGAACGGTCAACAATTTGCGCGTGCCACTGCGCTTTTATAAAGGCGATATTTACGGGTTTTGTCATGGCTTTAAGTCCTTTCTGCTACAACAAGACCCAGAGCGCTCAGGTACGCGCACGAGCTTAGCCGTACATGAACCCATTCTCTACCATCCAGACTATCACTGTCGGCCCCCGAATTTCACGGGTGTCTGCTGACCTTATGATCTTGATGCCAAAACCAATAAGCGCTCGCGGGCTATCACCGCCGGTGGGGAATTACACCCCGCCCTGAGAATGTTTTCAGGCTAAGGGATTCCGTGATTGTTGGAAACCCCAAACACGACTAGAATTGCCGGAATTAAGACGGGATTCGAAAGCATGACAGAAACCATCACAATCATCCGACCGGATGACTGGCACCTGCATCTGCGCGATGGCGACATGTTGCGCGCGGTATTGCCAGAAACCGCACGCCATTTTGGCCGTGCGATCATAATGCCTAATCTGGTGCCCCCTGTGGTAACGGCTGTTGATGCCGCCAACTACCGTGCACAGATTATTGCAGCCTTACCCAAAAACGCAAACTTCACCCCCCTTATGACACTTTACCTGACCGATGATACTGATCCTGCAGATGTTGCAGCGGCCCATGCCGACGGGCTAATCACGGCAGTAAAATTATACCCTGCGGGGGCAACCACAAACTCGGCTTTAGGTGTGACAAACATCAAACAAGTGATGCCTGTACTTGAAAAAATGGCCGCAATTGGTTGCCCGTTGTGCATTCACGGTGAGGTTACTGACCCAAGCGTTGATATTTTTGATCGCGAGGCGGTTTTTATTGAAACTGTGCTGGACCCGTTACGTCGTGCGGTGCCTGAACTGAAAATCATTTCGGAACATATCACCACCAGAAACGGTGTTGATTATGTGATGTCAACTGCACGCAACCTGGCCGCAACCATCACCACGCATCATTTGATTATCAACCGTAATCACTTGCTGGTGGGTGGCATCAAACCGCATTATTATTGTCTGCCGATAGCCAAACGTGAAGAACATCGTTTGGCCTTGTGCAAAGCTGCCACAAGTGGCGATGCCCGGTTCTTTTTGGGCACAGACAGCGCACCTCATACCGACCCTAACAAAGAAAGTGCCTGTGGTTGTGCGGGTGTATTTTCCGCGACCAACACAATATCATGCTTAGCGCATGTGTTTGAAGACGATAATGCATTGGGCAAGTTAGAAAGTTTTGCATCCCTTAACGGCCCAGCTTATTACGGCCTGGCACCCAATAAAGACACGTTAACACTGGTGAAATCCACAACACCCGTTGATTACCCTGTCAGTGTTGACACCATCGATGGGCCGGTTACTGTGTTTGATCCGGGGTTTTCGTTGCATTGGCGGGTTGTTTAAAAAACCCGATTGCAAAAGCAACCGGGCTAAGTTTCACCTGAAATTACGGTTAGGACCTTGGAGGGATCTAAAACCGTGAGGCAGTGGTAAAATCCGTGTTCGCCCGCGTTACGGCCCCTAAAACCAAATCGCCTGTACAATCCAACTTTTTGCGGCCAGCACGGTTTCATTACGAATCGTAGCTTACACGTTCTTTTAGCATAAATTGTAGTCACCGCAAACTTATCCACAGTATATTGTGGATAATTCTAGACCAATAAGCTTGATAACACATATTAAATTAAATTTTAGGTAAGGGATGGCAAATCAAAATACTGGGTAAACTCAGGTTACCAACAGGTTATCCCCAAAACTTCAACAGCTTGTACACAGGATATACAGATTGCAGTGAATAGCATTTTTTTCTATAACATAACCCTTAGGAGAAGCATTATATGAGCCAGATATCAGCTGTGAAAGACATTAACGAGAATACTGACAAGCACGAGGTTCAAGCTTCACCACATAACATCGAAGCAGAACAGGCTCTTTTGGGGGCTTTGCTGGTCAATAATGATGTTTATGACCGGGTGGCATCAATTGTGAACCAAGTGCATTTTTATGACCCCGTGCACGGGCGTATTTTTGAAATTGCAGCCCAACGCATCCAAAAGAACGCTTTAGCGTCCCCAGTGACCTTAAAAGCGTTTATGGAAGATGATGAAGGTCTCGCCGAACTGGGCGGGCCGGCTTATCTGGCACGCCTTGCCGGGGCTTCTGTTTCCGTCTTTGCCGCGCGTGATTACGCCCAGATGATTTACGATCTGGCAATCCGGCGTGATCTGATGGCGATCGGCGAAGAAATTTCCGACAAAGCCCGGCGCATGGAAGTCAGTAATGAACCTGCAGAACAAATCGTAGAAGCAGAACAACGGCTTTATGCGCTTTCAGAGCAAGGTCAAGTCGACAGCGGCTTTCAAAGCTTCCTTAAAGCCGTCACCGATGCGGTAAACGTGGCAAATGCGGCTTATCAACGTGAAGGCGGCATGGCGGGCACCTCTACCGGTTTAAGTGATATGGATAAAAAACTGGGCGGCTTGCACCCGTCTGATTTGTTGATCCTTGCAGGTCGGCCTTCGATGGGTAAAACCGCACTGGCCACAAACATCGCCTATAATATTGCCAAGAGTTACAAAAAAGGTACCAAGCCCGATGGCTCTGTTGGGGCTGTACAGGGCGGCGTTGTGGGGTTTTATTCGCTAGAGATGTCATCAGAACAGCTGGCATCCCGTATTCTGTCGGAAGCCGCAGAAATTGAATCGCAACGCATCCGCAGTGGCGACATGACTGAAGAAGAATTCCGACGCTTGGTAGAGGCAGCCAAAACTCTGGAAAGCTGCCCGTTGTTTATCGATGATACCCCCGCATTGCCGATCAGTCAGTTGGCCGCACGCGCAAGGCGTTTAAAACGCACCCACGGACTAGACGTTCTGATCATAGATTATTTACAACTGGTACGCCCTGCCACAGCCAAAGATAGCCGGGTAAACGAAGTGTCAGAAATCACTCAAGGCTTAAAAGCCATTGCCAAAGAGCTGGATATTCCAGTGATCGCTTTGTCTCAGCTTTCACGACAAGTAGAGAACCGTGAAGATAAACGCCCGCAATTGTCGGATTTGCGCGAGTCTGGTTCGATTGAGCAAGATGCGGATATCGTGATGTTTGTATATCGTGGCGAATATTACAAAGAACGCGAAAAACCTGCTGATCACGAAGCCGATAAAATGATGACATGGCAAGCCGAAATGGAAGAATTGCATGGTAAGGCCGAAATTGTTATCGGCAAGCAACGTCACGGCCCTATTGGTACGGTTTCATTAGCATTTGAAGGCCGGTATACACGGTTTTCTGATCTAGCACCTTCACGTTATGGCAGCCATAATGATCAAGAATTTTAAACGACGGTATTTTTTGAGCGCGATGGCAGGGGCAGCATGCATGGCAAAATCTGGTTTAACGGCCCCCCGCACCACTTTGCCTGCAGGTTACAAAGTACCCGCAGAAGACTTACCCCATAGCCACACTTTTATGCAGTGGCCCAATAGCCGCAAAGTATACAGCAATCACGCTTTTTTGCGTATGACCCAGCAAACCATTGCAGATATTGCCAATACAATTGTGGAATTTGAACCTGTGATCATGCTGGCTGATAAGGCACAACATGGGCGTATTCGTAAACTTGTTTCTGGAAATGTTGAGCTTTGGGATATCCCCACCGAAGATCTGTGGTGCCGTGATGCAGGGCCTTTGTTTGCAGTGCATAAAACCAAGGGTTTGGCGGTTAGCAACCTGAATTTCAATGGATGGGGCCGCAAGCAAGCTCATGCACACGATGCAAAAATCGCAGAATATGTGGCCGAACGTTTGGGCCTGCCAATCTATGACAGTGGTTTGCACGGTGAAGCTGGCGGAGTGGAACAAGACGGGCATGGCACGTTGATGGCGCATGAAAGTTCATGGGTGATCAACAATAGAAACCCTATGTCTAAGGCCGAAGTAGAAGCACGACTTTTGGCCGCCTTTGGGGCCTCAAACATGGTTTGGGCCAAAGGCATAAAAGGCCAGGATATTACCGATTACCACATTGATAGCCTAGCGCGGTTCGTGGGCCAAGATCAGGTTTTGATCCAACTGCCCCATGCTCCCGACCCCGCCGACCCGTGGTCAATTGCAGCCTTTGAAACCTATGACGCCTTGAAAGCCGCAAAGCTGGATGTGACGGTGATCGCAGAGCCCACCAATCCGCGCATAAAATCGTATGATTTTGTAGCGACTTATGCGAATTATTATGTCTGTAACGGTGCCGTGATTACAGCTGAGTTCGGCGACCGTAAAACCGACAAAATTGCCAAGACGGCTTTACAAAACCTTTACCCGGGTCGCGAAGTTATCACCCTGAACGTCGACACATTGGGCGAACTTGGCGGCGGTATTCACTGTGCCACCCAACAACAACCCGCGACATAGGCTTGACCTTAAGGTGCGACTGTGGCCCATAGGTTAAAAAGGACAGGCACATGACTGCAGCAACCTTGAGCATTGATCTGAACGCGATTGTCGCCAACTGGCGTGCATTAGATGCGCTTTCAGCACCAAACGTGCAAACATCTGCCGTGGTCAAGGCCGATGGTTACGGGTTGGGGGCCGGGCCGATTGCGATGGCTTTGTTCAAAGCGGGCGCGCGCAGTTTTTTTGTGGCCTTGGCCCAAGAAGGTGTCGCCGTGCGCAAAGCCGTGGGCAACGCCCCCGCAATCTATGTATTTTCGGGGTTGATGCAAGGCGATATACCTTTGATGCAAGAGTATAATCTGGTACCACTGCTGAATTCTGCCAAGCAACTGGTGAAATTTCGCATGCAGGCCCCTAACATGGCGTATGGTGTACAAATTGACACCGGCATGAACCGCTTGGGCATGGAATTATCCGAATATATCATGGTACGCGATAAAATCGCCAAAGCAGAACTGATTATCAGCCATATGGCTTGCTCGGACATCCCTGAGCACGCACAAAACTCACAACAGTTGCAAAATTTTACCGAGATGACACGCGGGCTTTCCATACCTCGTTCCCTGTCTGCAACGGGGGGTATATTACTGGGCGCCGATTATCATTTTGATATGGTACGTCCTGGTATCGGGCTATATGGTGGCGCACCTTTCAGGCAAGCCAAACCCGTGGCCACCGTTTCTATTCCCGTCATCCAAACCCGCAACATCAAGGCAGGTCAAACCGTGGGCTATGCAGCCCTTTGGACGGCAAAACGCCCGACAAAAATAGCGACCCTTGCGGCAGGCTATGCCGACGGGTTGATCCGGGCGTTAAGCAAAAGCGATTTAAAAGTTTGGGCCGGCAACACGCCTTGCCCGATTGTAGGGCGTATTTCGATGGATTTGATCACTGTGGACGTGACAGATACGGAACGAGTGCCCGATCATATGGATATTATAAATGCAGACCAAACTGTTGACCACGTGGCCAAAGCCGCAGGTACCATCGGATATGAAATCCTGACAAGCCTTGGCGCGCGCTACAATCGAGACTATATAGGCAGATAAGATGATACAAGTAATTGACGGAATTCTGGCGCGGATCGGGCGCAGCACACTTTCGATGTTTGAAAGCGTCGGGCGGCTGGTGATATTCACCGCCGTGGCGGTCAGCCATGTATTCCGCCCACCGTTCTACTGGAACGCGTTCGCCCGCCAGTTGATGACCATCGGATTTTACTCGCTCCCCGTTGTCGGCTTGACCGCCCTTTTCACCGGGGGTGCTTTAGCCTTGCAAATTTATTCCGGCGGCTCACGTTTCAGTGCCGAGGCTGTGGTGCCTTCAATCGTTGCCATCGCGATGGTGCGTGAATTAGGGCCGGTTTTAGGTGGCCTGATGGTGGCAGGGCGGGTTTCAACCTCGATTGCGGCTGAACTGGGCACAATGCGGGTGACCGAACAGATCGACGCGCTGACAACATTATCCACCAACCCGATGAAATATCTTGTGGCTCCGCGCTTGTTGGCCGCGACCCTGACAATGCCCATTCTGGTCTTTATCGGTGATACTATCGGGATAATGGGTGGATTTCTGGTCGGTGTCGGGCGACTGGATTTCAACGCTTCAACTTACTTGCACAACACTTGGGATTTCCTGCAATTTGACGATATTGTTTCAGGCCTAACCAAAGCCGCCGTATTCGGTTTCATCATCGCCCTTATCGGTTGTTACAGTGGCTATCACTCAGGGCGCGGCGCTCAGGGCGTTGGAAATGCTACTAAATCTGCCGTTGTTACCGCATCGGTACTGATTTTCGCGGCCAACTACATTCTAACAGAGATGTTCTTTTAATCATGATTAAAATTCAGAACCTGCATAAAGCCTTTGGCAGCAACGAAGTTTTGACCGGCATTGATATGCACATCAAAAAAGGCCGCTCGATGGTGATCATTGGCGGCTCCGGCACTGGTAAATCCGTTCTATTGAAGTGTATTTTAGGGCTGATCACACCTGATACGGGCACAATTTCAGTGAACGGGATTGATCCCAATACCGGCGACCGCAAAGCCTTTCTGGATCAGTTTGGTATGTTGTTTCAAGGTGGCGCGCTGTTTGATAGCTTGCCCGTTTGGCAAAATATCTCATTTCGCCTGCTGCAAGGTAAACGGCGTTTATCCAATACAGACGCCCACGCACTGGCAGTTGAAAAACTGCGCCGTGTCGGGCTAAAGGCCGAGGTCGCTGATCTGTTTCCTGCCGAGTTGTCAGGCGGTATGCAAAAACGTGTCGGGCTGGCGCGTGCTATCGCCGCCGACCCGCAGATCATTTTCTTTGACGAACCCACCGCAGGCCTGGACCCGATTATGGCCGGTGTGATTAACGAGCTGATCCGAGAGATTGTAGATGAAATGGGTGCAACAGCCATGACCATCACCCACGACATGAGCACGGTGCGCACAGTGGCCGATGAGGTGGCGATGATCCACGAAGGGCTGGTGCAATGGTCGGGGCCTGTGGGTGATATTGACGACAGTGGTGACCCGTATCTGGATCAATTTATCAACGCGCGCGCTGAAGGGCCGATTGAGGCGGTTCGGTAGGAATGACAATATGATATCATTTTTACCTTGAGCTAATCATCTTTTCTACTTTCATCATTATGTTTTATTTTTTGGCGCATATATTTCTGGTGAACATCAGCGTAAGAATAAATTGCATGTATATATATCAACGCGCGCTTTTTTATCTGCCGTGATTGTTGGAATATATATAGCTACAACTTAAGGACACCGCCCATGAAAATCGCCACCGCTACCTACCCTATCGATTGGCACGATAGTTGGGATTCTTACGAAACCAAGATCACCCGTTGGGTTACAGATGCGGCATATAACGGGGCGGATTTACTGGTTTTCCCGGAATATGGTGCGATGGAACTGGCTTCGCTTTCAGGCGTGGAAACCGCTGGTAATATTGAGCAATCCATGCGCGCGGTTGATGCATTGTTACCGCAAGTTAATGCGCTTTATGCAGGGTTGGCCGCGCGATATAACGTCCATATCCTGGGCGCCAGCGCCGCGTGTTATGATGGTAATACGCGCCCTTCAAACCGGGCAATGTTTTTTGCACCAAACGGCAAGCAAGCCTATCAAGATAAACAAATCATGACCCGTTTTGAACGTCATCCAATGGATGTGCACCCAAACGGGCCTTTGACCGTATTTGACACCGCCTTGGGCAAGATCGGGGTGATCATCTGTTACGATAGCGAGTTCCCGAGCCTTGCGCGCGCATTAATAGAAGCCGGGGTCGAAATTCTGCTGGCACCTTCTTGCACTGGCAGTCTTGCAGGTTATTGGCGGGTGCGCATCGGATCTATGGCACGGGCTTTGGAAAGCCAATGCATTGTGGTGCATTCACCCACCACAGGCCTTGCGCCCTGGACCCCTGTTGCTGATGTAAACATCGGGGCCGCGGCCATATATGGCCCGCCCGATATGGGCTTTCCCGATACTGGCGTTCTGGCCGAAGGTATTTTGAATGTACCGGCATGGGTCTATGCGGATATCTCGCTGGAAGCCATCCGTGCCGTTCGCGCTGACGGGCAAGTGTTGAATATGACCCATTGGCACGAACAAGCAGAACGGATTCCAAAAATAGCAGTAACAAAAACGCTTTAAAGGCAGCTAGAGATGATTGTCCTCTTCTATTTCGCCAAAATAAAAGGTTATTTTAGTGATTAAATATCTAAACCTGTCGCTATTGGTTCTGTTTCCTATCGCGTGGTTTGCGCCACTGATGCGTGCAGGGCTTTTGCCATTTTTCTCACTTGATGAAATCTCGATCATTACAGGGATCACAGAGTTATGGAGCAAGGATATATTTCTGGCTTTTCTGGTCAGCTTATTTGCGCTTGTTGCCCCTGTGCTAAAGGTTATGGGAACAGGGTTAATCCAGTTTGGTATCATTTCCCCCAAAGCCTTGCCCATATTGTCAATTTTAAGCAAATTGGCGATGGCAGATGTGTTTCTTGTGGCAATCTATATTGTTGCGGCCAAAGGTGTAGGCGTGGGGCGGCTGGAAACCGCTTGGGGGCTTTATATGTTCAGCTTTTGCGTACTTTTGTCTTATGCCATCACTTTGATGTCTAAACCAAAAGCTTAATCCTTGCTGAATTGTCCTGACCCCGTTAAACCCTTGCGCAATGGCTAAACAAAACACAACATTCACTTGCATGAAATGCGGTGCTGCCCACAAAAAATGGGCAGGCCGGTGTGATGCTTGTGGCGAATGGAATTCCATCGCAGAAGAAGCCCCTTTAGCCGCAGGGCCTTCCGGGAAAACCTTAGGTTCAAGCAAAGGCCGCAAGGTGGCTTTAGGTGATTTATCTGAAATTGACAAACCGTTGCCACGTATGGCCAGCGGAATTGACGAATTTGACCGGGTTTTAGGCGGCGGCATGGTGCCTGCCAGTGCAATACTTGTGGGCGGCGACCCTGGGATCGGCAAATCAACCCTGTTGTTACAGGCTGCTGCCAGTTTTGCTCGGGCGGGCAAGAAGGCAATTTATGTATCAGGTGAAGAAGCCCCCAGTCAAATTCGCATGCGCGCACAGCGTTTGAATTTGACAGATGCCCCTGTCAAGCTAGCTGCCGAAACCAATTTGCGCGATATTATCACGACCTTAGAAGCCGAACGCCCCGATGTGGCGATCATCGATTCGGTACAAACCATGTGGGCAGATAACGTGACCAGCGCACCGGGATCGGTTTCACAAGTGCGCGCCACAGCACATGAACTTGTGACTTTTGCCAAACGGCGTGGGGTGGCGATAATTCTGGTGGGTCACGTTACTAAAGATGGCCAGATCGCAGGCCCGCGTGTGGTTGAGCATATGGTTGATACTGTGCTATATTTTGAGGGCGAGCGCGGGCACCAGTTTCGCATTTTACGCGCGGTGAAAAACCGTTTTGGCCCTGCGGATGAAATCGGTGTGTTTGAAATGACCGGAGCGGGCTTACAACAAGTTACCAACCCATCGGCTTTATTTTTATCAGACCGTGAAAAACAGGCTTCCGGCTCGGTGGTTTTTGCCGGCATGGAAGGCACACGGCCCGTTTTAATTGAAATTCAAGCGTTAGTCGCCCCATCCTCGCTAGCAAGCCCGCGGCGCAATGTGGTTGGTTGGGACAGCAGTCGTTTGTCGATGATCTTGGCAGTTTTAGAGTCGCGTTGCGGTATTGGGTTTGGCAATATGGATGTTTATCTGAACATCGCAGGCGGCATGCGGATTTCCGAGCCCGCGGCTGATTTAGCGGTGGCTGCAGCGTTGATTTCTGCCCGGCAGGACTTTGCTATAGAAAAGAATACCGTGGTATTTGGTGAGATTAGCCTGTCAGGTGCCTTGCGCCCGATAGCACAGGCCGATAATCGCCTTAAAGAAGCCAAAAAGCTGGGTTTTAGTGCCGCATACGCGCCATCAGGCGTGAAACTTGCTGGCAATTCTGGCATGAAAGTGCAAACAATAGACGATGTGGGCGGCTTCATTACCGCCTGCTTTGGCGAAATAGACGCCTAAGGGGATAATGATGGACGGATTCACACTGGTAGACGCAGGTGTTGGCTTGATTATATTTGTGTCAGCAATACTGGCATATTCGCGCGGACTTGTGCGTGAGATACTTTCAATAGCCGGTTGGGTTATTGCCGCTGTTCTGGCCTTTATATTTGCCCCTCAAGCGTTACCTCTTGTACGCGAAATCCCTTATTTAGGCGAATTCATCGGCACATCTTGTCAATTAGGTATCATCGCGGCTTTTGCGGGTGTTTTTGCTATCGCTTTGATTGTTACATCTATTTTCACCCCGATTTTTTCTGGTCTGGTACAAAAATCAGCTATTGGTGGGTTGGATCAAGGGTTGGGTTTTGTCTTTGGCGTAATACGCGGTGTGGTCTTGGTTCTCGTCGGCTTGATAATTTACGACTATATCGGTGCGAATGAAGCCGTCGTAGAAAACTCAAAAACCAAAGAGCTTTTATCGGCCAGTCAACAGAAATTGCAAACCATGATCCCGACAGAAGCACCTAAATGGATTGTTGAACGCTACGAAGAATTGACTGGAAGTTGTACAGCAGCTGACAGCTCTGCGAATTAAGTTGGGCAGATATGTGGAAGAAGTGATGACAAACATACCTCTTCCACAGTATAGAGACCCCATCTTATCACTGCACGAGTCGGACTGTCTATGCTAAGCCAAACCAAACCGTTCCTCGCCCATCCGTTTGATGATGACAAACTTAAAGAAGAGTGTGGAATATACGGGGTTTTAGGTGTGCCCGAAGCCGCCAATTTCGTAGCACTTGGCTTACACGCCCTACAACACCGCGGACAAGAAGCAGGCGGTATTGTTTCATATGACAAAGACGCTGGCTTTAATAACGTACGCCGTTTTGGCTATGTACGTGATAACTTCACAAAACAATCACTGATGAGCACACTGCCCGGCGAAGTTTCTATCGGCCATGTGCGCTATTCCACAGCTGGTAATAAAGGCCAAACCGCCATTCGTGACGTGCAACCCTTCTTTGGAGAGTTTTCCATGGGCGGGGCCGCAATTGCCCATAATGGCAATCTGACCAATGCCGAAGAGCTGCGCAAAGAGCTGATCAGTCGTGGCTCTATCTTTCAATCATCCTCTGACAGTGAATGTATTATTCACTTGATGGCCCGCTCGATGCAGCCAAATATTCCAGAACGTTTAAAAGATGCTGCGCGCCGTGTTGAAGGCGCGTTTTCCATTGTAGCAATGACCCGATCAAAACTGATCGGTGTGCGCGATGCTTTGGGCGTGCGCCCACTTGTATTAGGCCAGCTTGGTGAAGGCTGGGTTTTAAGTTCAGAAACCTGCGCTTTGGATATTATCGGCGCCAAGTTTATCCGTGAGATTAAACCCGGTGAAATGGTTGTAATCACTGCAAAAGGGGTTGAAAGTTCCTTCCCGTTTGAACCTAAAAAACCGCGCCCGTGTATTTTTGAGCGGGTTTATTTTTCTCGTCCCGATAGCATTCTGGACGGCCAATCGGTTTATGAAACCCGCCGTCGTATCGGCGTGGAACTGGCCAAAGAAGCCCCGGTTGAAGCTGACATGGTGTGCCCGGTACCAGACAGCGGTACGCCAGCCGCGATTGGTTATTCGCAAGAAAGCGGCATACCTTATGCCATGGGGATTATTCGCAATTCCTATATGGGGCGCACATTTATTGAGCCGACTGAACAGATCCGTAATATGGGTGTGTTGTTAAAACTGAATGTGAACCGCGCCTTGATCGAAGGCAAACGCATCATATTGGTCGACGACAGTGTGGTGCGTGGCACCACCAGCCGCAAGATCAAGGAAATGATCTTGGCAGCGGGTGCCGCTGAAGTGCATTTCCGCATTGCTTCACCACCAACTGCATGGCCGTGTTTTTATGGCGTAGACACGCCTGAACGCGAACAATTATTAGCCTCGAGCATGACCGAAGATGAAATGCGCGAACATCTGGGCGTTTCCAGCTTGCGTTTTGTAACGCTGGATGGGCTTTATAAAGCATGCGGTGTTGAAGCTGGACGTACTAAAGCCTGCCCAGAATATTGCGACGCTTGTTTTTCCGGTGAATATCCTGTGCGACCCGCAGATCAAATCAAACACGGCTTTAAGATTAAAGAACCGGCTTAAATCATGGGCGTATTTGATCGACAAACTGCCCTGATCACAGGTGCATCTCGCGGATTTGGCTATGCGGCAGCCGTTGCACTCGCATCCCAAGGTGCCGAAATAATTGCAGTGGGGCGTACCAGCGGCGCGCTAGAAGAATTAGATGATGCGATCAAGGCCGTCGATGGAACAGCTACCTTAGTGCCTTTAGACATTACTGATGACGCAGGCCTGCAACGGTTATGTCTATCGATCCATGAACGCTGGGGCGGGCTAGATCTATGGTTGCATAGTGCCATTCATGCAACCCCTTTGGCCCCAACAGCACATGTTTCTCAAAACGATATGAACAAAGCGATTGCGGTGAATATCACCGCAAGCCTGCGGTTGATCACAATGGTTGAACCTTTGCTGAAAGCCAAAAATGGCACCGCAATTCACTTGGATGATCGCCAAGCAGGTGCTAAGTTTTTTGCCACTTACGGCACCACAAAAGCAGCACAAAAAGCCCTGTTCGACAGTTGGGCCGCTGAAACAGTCTCTATTGGGCCCCGTGTCCTTAGTTTCATGCCAAACCCGATGCCTACAGCAACCCGCGCCCGGTTCTTTCCCGGCGAAGACAAGACAAGCTTAAGCACACCAAAAGCTGAAGCGGCACGGTTTATGACTTGGTTAAAAGATAAAATCCAGTGAGCTGAAATCGTTCAGGGTTAAGCCTGAACCATCTGCGGTATCAATACGAATTTCCTCCCCTCCTGCGATGATCACTGCGCCGTAAGATCGTGGATAAATTTCCAACCCGTTGATCCCATTAAACCCTGTCAGCAAAGACAGATCAATACGGTCCAGCCCATCTTCATAATCACGGATCAAATCCAGTGTATCATCAACAACAAACTGAAATATATCAGCCCCTGCCCCGCCATATAGATGGTCGCGGCCCTGACCATCAAGAATTCGATCATCACCAGCTCTTGCATTAATCGTATCACTGCCCCCCCGGCCATTCAGGATGTCATCCAGCGCAGAGCCGTTTAAGATTTCATGGTCATTGCTGCCTATAAATGTTTCCCCGATACTATTTGTATCAATCAAAATATCAGTAAAACCGTTCTCAGAACCACTGCTGACAAAAACATGGATTTCATCCCCGATCCGAGCCACTTCAATATCCGTGATATTATTCAATGTGCTATCAAAATCATCTGCTAAAACCGTTAAAAAGGTCAATCTGCCGCTACTGGATATCTCTAGCAACGTCAGACCATCATCTGAGCCTGCCGCCAAAATATAACTGCGACCATTTACGCTAAAGCTGGCCAGGCTACTCGCATCATTAAACCGTGTGTTCACCCCATCAATCAGGTGATCCACTTCCAGTAAACTGCCCGTGTTACTAACAGAATAAACTGTCAAACTATCAGTACCGGCAGAGGCCATCACAAGATAAACCTGCCCCTGCACAGTAATTGTCTCAAGCGCTTGGGGTTGGCTGAAACCAGAAGCATCCGAATTGACGACACGATCAATAAATTGCAAATCACCACTTGCATTAATTCTAAAGCTGTTCAGCCCTGCATCAAAAGCGGATGCGGTAAAAAGATACGTTTGTGTCTCGATTGCAACTGATGCAAAAGCAGATATATCGCCGAAAAAATCAAACGCATTATCGGTGTAGATGGTTTGGGCCGCGAAACTATTGCCCGAAAACATCTGGTAGGCTGCCATGCCCGGCACCCCATGCGTGACCGTATAAAGATAAGTTCTATCAGCAATATTCACCGTATGGGTTAAACTAAGATTGCTTAAGTTTGGGCTGCCAACAGGCTGTGAAACCGCGTTGGTAATATGCCCTTGCCCATTTACCAGATACGCGACCACATCGTTATCATGCCGCGCCGAAGGCAGTAATATTGACGCCCCATCCACTTGTATAAGATCAATGTGACTAACAGTAAAAGTACCAGATGTAGCACTTAAAGAAAGCGTATCAACCAATTGCAACGCGCCGGTGGTATTGATCCTGAAACTGCTGACAGAGCCATCAGCCTCTGCGGCCACAAATAAAAAACCCTGTCCGCCTATTGTGATAAACTCTAAATCCGAAACCCCCATAAGTTCCGAAGAGTTGTTATCTACAATGGCGGATACAACCGTAAATCCAACCACCCATTCGCTCCTGTAATACCTACAGGTGAAGGTGCGATCAGGGCATTAACAGATGCCTAAGTTAACCAATTGTTCGATTACGTATTATGTAGAAAATGCAATACATCTCCGTCAGAGACGATATATGTTTTACCTTCCGCGCGCATTTTACCCGCAACTTTACTGCCTTGTTCACCGTCAAATTCAACGTAATCGTCATATGCGATAGTTTCAGCACGGATAAATCCACGTTCAAAATCACCGTGAATAACACCTGCAGCTTTAGGCGCGGATGTGCCTTTGGAAATTGTCCATGCGCGTGCTTCCATCGGGCCGACGGTAAAATAGGTTTGCAATTCCAAAAGCTCATATCCTGCGCGGATCAAACGGTTCAGACCGGCTTCTTGCAACCCCAGTTCTTCTAGGAACATTGCGGCTTCTTCATCTTCCAGTTGGCTGATCTCTTCTTCGATAGCGGCTGAGATCACCACGCTGGCGGCCCCTTGCGCGGCAGCCATTTCAGCCACACGGGCAGAATGGGCATTGCCTCCGCCCGCATTTTCTTCTTCGACATTACACACGTATACGATTTTCTTGGACGTCAGCAGGCCCAGCATCCGCCAAGTTTTTTCTTCATCTTCTGCGATATCTATCGTGCGTGCAGGTTGCCCCGTTTCAATCGCGGCTTTCGCACGTTGCAGCAGATCATTTTGCATCACCGCTTCTTTGTCAGCACCTTTAAGCTTACGCACCAGACCCGTCATACGTTTTTCGATATTCTCAAGATCGGCAAACATCAGTTCAGTTTCAATAATCTCAGCATCTGCCACAGGATCAACCCGGCCGTCCACATGGGTCACATCATCGTCTTCAAAGCAACGCAATACATGCGCAATGGCATCACATTCACGGATGGTGGCTAAAAATTTATTGCCCAGCCCTTCGCCTTTCGAGGCGCCTTTCACAAGGCCCGCAATGTCAACAAAAGTCATGCGGGTTGGGATGATCTTGCCTGAGCTTGCGATTTTAGCCAATATATCAAGACGCGCATCGGGCACTGAAACTTCCCCGACATTAGGCTCAATCGTGCAAAATGGAAAGTTCGCCGCTTGGGCCGCTGCCGTTTTGGTCAGCGCGTTGAACAATGTGGATTTCCCCACATTTGGCAGACCGACAATACCCGTTTTAAAACCCATGACATGCACCTTAGAATGATCGCTTCGGGCGCATCTACGGGGCAAAGGGGTAAAACGTCAAGTTCAGCGGTGATTTTTTCGCCTGACCCCATTGATTTTCGCAAAATTGTGACGCAAACCATGCACTGACTATTCAAGAGGTACCCAATGACACGGATTGACGACAAATTTGCAGAACTGAAAGCCGCGAAAAAATCAGCTTTTGTGTCTTATATCATGGCAGGTGATCCTGATTATGATACCTCGCTTGCGGTGATGAAGGGCCTGCCGGGTGCTGGTGTGGATATTATTGAGATGGGTCTGCCGTTTACAGACCCAATGGCTGACGGGCCAACCATTCAATTAGCCGCAGGACGGGCATTAAATGCCGGCATGACTTTAGTCAAAACTCTGGGCATGGCCGCCGAGTTTCGCAAAACCGATAACACTACCCCGATTGTGTTGATGGGCTATTACAATCCGATTTATGCCATGGGCGTAGACAAATTTATTGCCACTGCAGTCGCATCAGGTATTGACGGGTTGATCATTGTTGATCTGCCGCCCGAAGAAGATAATGAACTGTGTATCCCTGCCAATGCGGCCGGTATGAACTTTATCCGTCTGGCAACCCCCACAACTGATGACCGCCGCCTGCCAAAAGTACTGCAAAATACATCAGGGTTTATCTATTATGTAGCGATCACCGGTATTACCGGTTCCGGTTCTGCTTCTACCGAAAAAGTCGGGGCCGAAGTGGCACGGATCAAAAAATCCACTGATCTGCCGATCTGTGTCGGCTTTGGTATTAACACACCGGATGATGCACAAGGTATGGCACGCGTTGCAGACGGGGCTGTGGTCGGTTCTGCGATTGTGTCTAAGCTAGGCGCTGGTGACAGTGTCGAAGATATTCTAGCATTCGTGGCCGAACTGTCTGCCGGGGCACATCGAGCATAAAGCGACATTTTGGGTCATTGAACTTACCAATTTTCACATTTTTATATTGTCACGATCAGCATAGGATATGTAAACTAAGGCACTTGCATTCCTAAAGGACAACCCTATGCCCGTGATCACTCATATCGACGATCTCAAAAGAATTTATAAACGCCGTGTCCCCAAGATGTTTTACGACTACGCGGAAAGCGGATCTTGGACAGAACAGACATTTCGCGAAAATGTAACTGATTTTACTCAAATTCGCCTACGCCAGCGGGTGGCAGTGGATATGTCGAACCGTTCAACTGCGATGCAGATGATCGGGCAAGATGTATCAATGCCTGTCGCCCTCGCCCCTGTTGGATTGACAGGTATGCAATGTGCTGATGGTGAGATCAAGGCGGCCAAAGCAGCAGAGGCCTTTGGCGTGCCTTTTACCCTATCGACGATGTCAATCTGTTCAATTGAAGATGTTGCAGCACATACTGATAAACCTTTCTGGATGCAAATTTACGCCCTACGCGACGATGATTTCAATCGCCGTTTACTGGATCGCGCAAAAGCCGCAAAATGTTCAGCATTAGTCATCACCGCTGATCTGCAAATTATGGGACAACGGCATAAAGATTTAAAAAATGGTTTGTCCGCACCACCAAAACTAACCGCTAAATCTATTGCAGACATGATGACCAAAGCCCATTGGGGCCTGGGTATGCTGGGCACGAAAAGGCGGTTCTTTGGTAATATTGTGGGTCATGCAAAATCTGTAAAAGATCCTTCTTCACTGTCATCCTGGACCGCTGAACAGTTTGACCCGACATTAGATTGGGCCAAGATCGAAAAGCTGATCGCGCTGTGGGACGGTAAAGTTATTATCAAAGGGATATTGGATGTAGAAGACGCCAAACGGGCGGCTAAAACCGGTTGTGACGCGATTATCGTATCCAATCACGGCGGACGGCAACTGGATGGGGCGATATCATCCATCCGAATGTTGCGCCAGATTGTAGACGCGGTCGGCGACACTGTTGAGGTACATATAGACGGCGGTATTAGGTCAGGCCAAGACGTGCTGAAAGCAATCGCAATGGGGGCAAAAGGCACTTACATCGGGCGTTCTTATATCTACGGCTTAGGGGCTATGGGCCAACTTGGCGTTACCAAAGCACTGGAATTACTTCATAAAGAAATGGATTTTTCGATGGCTTTATGCGGGCATCGCCAGCTTACGAATGTGAGTGAAAAAGATCTATTGATCCCGAAAGATTTTAACCCTTCGGACGCATATGAAGACTAGAGCTAAACAGGTTCTATTGTTGACAGAATCGCAACAATAGCCCTAAAATAAGGATAATATCTACTTTCTTGGGGGAAAGTTCATGCCTGCTGCCATAGGACGTGCTGCGTCCGTTACCACTAATCTATGCTACCTTTTACTGGAAGCCTATTACAGTATGTTGGAAAAAACAGTTGATCTGTTTTTGAAAACAAATCGAAAATAGCAGAAATCCACGCATTATAGCTGTTTTCTCTTTTCTTTCCCTGCTTTCGCGGTTATCAGGCGCATTCATGCGGCACTGCACCCTTGGAGGAGGCCGCTTTTGTATATTTTAGGAGAATTCAAATGGCTGGAAAGATACCAGATTTCAATGCCACAGCACGCGCGGGGACAGGCAAGGGGGCCGCTCGCCAGGCTCGTCGTGACGGGCTTGTACCAGGTGTGGTTTATGGCGGCGAAAAAGATCCGCAAGCAATTAACGTCGAATTCAAGGTGCTACTGAAAGCCCTTAAAGCCGGCCGTTTCATGTCAACATTACTGAACCTGAAGGTTGAAGGCGAAGACGATGTACGTGTGATTTGCCGTAGCGTTCAACGTGATGTGGTTAAAGATCTACCAACACACGTGGACTTTTTGCGCTTACACCGCAACACACGGATTAACCTGTTTATTCCTGTTGAGTTCATTAACGACGAAACCTCTGTTGGCTTGAAACGCGGCGGCACAGTTACGGCTGTACGTACTGAGGTTGAATTGAAAGTGACTGCGGATAACATTCCTGACAGCATCGTAGTTGATCTAGCGGATCTGGACATTGGTGATATCGTGCATATTTCCGATATCGACTTGCCAAAAGGCTCTCGCCCGATGATCACAGACCGTGATTTCGTGATTGCCAATATCACCGAACCATCCGCACTGAAATCTGCAGATGATGACGATGATGCAGCCGGCAGTGAAACCGAAGCATCTGAAGGCGACGAAAAAGCAGCTGAAGAATAATTTTATCTGACATTTGTCTTTATCAGAACGCCCGCGCATCTTGCTGCGGGCGTTTTTCGTTTGTTGATAAAAACTTTATCACATCTTAAACAGGTAAAAACTTATATGCGAGATGTTTTACCATGAAATTATTTGTCGGCCTTGGAAACCCCGGTGCTAAATATGCGATGACCCGGCACAATATCGGATTTATGGCCGTAGATGAAATCGCCGCCAGTCACGGATTTGCACCTTGGCGAAAAAAATTCCAAGGCCAGATTTCAGAAGGCATGCTGGGGCGCGAAAAAGTAGTTTTGTTAAAACCTGAAACCTTTATGAACCTCAGCGGCCAATCCGTGAGCGAAGCCATACGGTTTTATAAGCTTTCAGTGAATGATATTATCGTATTCCATGATGAGCTGGATTTAGCCTCTGGAAAGCTACGTGTCAAACAAGGCGGCGGGCATGCTGGTCACAATGGCTTGCGATCCATTCACCAACATCTATCCCCCGACTACAGCCGTGTCCGTTTGGGTATTAGCCATCCGGGGCGTAAAGAAATGGTGGCAGGTTACGTCTTACATGACTTCCCAAAAGCAGATTTAAACTGGTTAGATGATCTGTTACGTGGCATTGGGGATGGCGCTGTGCATCTGGCAGAGGGGCATGCGGATAAGTTTATGAATGCGGTGGCTTTACGTCGCGCCCCCATACGCGAAGCTAAACCAAAAGCGACCAAACCCAAACTTGAAAAAAAGATAGAACCCGCGATTGAAAACACCCGTACGGCATTGCAAAGGTTAGCGGATAAATTCAAATGAATGTCCGCGACAGCTTTAATGAGCAGGCAAAAGCCTGTCAAAATCTTGGTTCACCTTTTACCGCCACATTGTTGCGGTTATTGGCAAGAAAACTATCTAACGATACGTCCATCGGGGCTAAAGTTCTACAATGGCCCCGTGACCCCAGTTATCGCACGGATGCAGTGGGCTTGCGCCTAGTCGGCGCATTACATGCCTTAGTCTTACAAGGCAGCTGCCCTGAACTTATAACCGTTTATCCGCCGAATGAAGCTGGGCCTTCAGAACTGTGGGGTGCAGTAAAAACTGCTTTTCAACGCCATGAAGCTCATATTATGAGCACGCTTGATCTACCGCCCCAAACCAATGAAGTGCGCCGTTCTGCAGCCTTGATCCCAGCATGTTTAAGTCTGCAAGATCATTTCGATCTGCCGCTTGTGCTTTCTGAACTGGGTGCCAGTGCAGGGCTCAACCTTAATTGGGATCAGTTTTGCCTAACTTTGAAAGGTGTTGCGTTTGGTACAGCTCGGTCAAAAGTGCATCTGACACCTGACTGGACTGGCCCTTTACCCCCCAATATACCCCCTCATGTGATCGACAAAGCGGGCTGTGATCTGAACCCGCTTGATCCAACCTGTGATGCCTTACGCCTACAATCTTATATTTGGCCAGATCAGATAAACCGTATGACCAGAACCAAAGCGGCCATATCCATTGCTCAAAACTGCCCTGTGCCCATAGCAAGTGCGGATGCAAAAGATTGGGTGCCCGAACGGCTTTCACAACATCATCAAGGTGCTGTACATGTGATCTATCACACCATCGCATGGCAGTATTTTCCGCTCGCAACCCAAAAATCTTGCACAGACTTAATCCATGCAGCGGGGCATAAAGCCACCACGGGCGCCCCTGTTGCATGGCTGAGGGTAGAAGCCGATGACGATCCCGATGGTGCAAATATACAGGTAACTTACTGGCCTGACGGGAAAACACAGAATTTAGGCCGCATTGATTTTCACGGGCGTTGGGTTAAGTGGAATGGCATGTAAACATAACTTAGAACGATTCTAAACTGGCTTGACACCTTGCGCGAACAAGCGCATATTTATATTAACTCATAAGGATAAAGACTGATGTTTATTCAAACAGAATCTACACCAAACCCAGCCACGCTGAAATTTCTGCCCGGTCAAGCTGTTATGCAATCAGGCACCGCTGATTTTCCTACCTCAGAAGCCGCCAGCAATTCACCTCTGGCATTGCGTATTTTTGCAGTTGAAGGTGTCACTGCCTTGTTTTTCGGCCCTGATTTCATCACCGTAACCAAAAAAGACCCTATCGACTGGAACCATATCAAGCCTGCTATTTTAGGCGCTGTTATGGAACATTTCCAATCAGATGATCCTGTGATGCAAGGCGAAGGATTAGCCGCGGCAGGCCACGCAGAACACAGCGGTGAAGATGCAGAGATTGTAAATCAGATCAAAGAGTTATTAGATACCCGTGTGCGTCCAGCAGTGGCACAAGATGGTGGTGACATCACTTTCCACGGCTTTGAACACGGTGTGGTTTACCTGCATATGCAAGGCGCTTGTGCGGGTTGTCCATCATCCACAATCACATTGAAAATGGGTATTGAAAACCTGTTACGCCACTACATTCCAGAAGTGACTGAGGTACGCCCTGTTGCCGCATAAGGCTCTTATTCTAGCGTTTGACACATCGGCTGCACATTGTGCAGCCGCTTTGCTGTTGGGAGATGAAATTTTATGCACGCGTCTAGAACCTATGCATAAAGGACAAGCCGAACGCTTATTTCCTTTGCTTGAAGAGGTTTTGACTGAAAACAACAAAATCTGGTCTGATCTGGATGCGATCGGTGTTTGCACAGGCCCGGGAAATTTTACCGGCGTGCGTATTTCCGTGGCATCTGCACGCGGGTTGGCTTTATCATTAAGCATACCTGCGATTGGGATCACAAAACTAGAAGCAATGACTTACGGCACCAAAGGCCGTACAACAGCGGTTCTGGATGCACGGCGTGCGCGGGTTTATACGCAAGCTTTCGATGATGCTCAGCCCACAAGCATACCGAAAATGTCAGAGCTATTGGATATTTACGATCAATTAGAGACAGACGAAACTATCTATATGATCGAAGATGAGGCTTTAAATCTGCCCAAAGCCCATTTTTCTGAAGACATTGCCAGTGCAGTAGCGCATTTGACCGCGCAACGTTACAAACAAGAACAGCCACGCCCTGCCCCGCTGTATCTACGATCTGCAGATGCAGCTTTACCCAAAGACCCGCCAGTTGTGATCCTACCATGACGCCTGAACGGATGGCACAGATCCATACGCAGTGTTTTGATCAGCCACGGCCATGGGGCACGCAGGAATTTACGGAATTATTAAAAAGCAATGGCGTTTACCTGTGCGCAAGTAAACACGGGCTTGCCATAGGGCGGGTTGCTGGACCAGAGGTGGAATTGCTGACCCTTGCGGTTGAACCTGATCATCGCCGCCAAGGAATAGCGCAAATATTGATGAATGACTTTGAAACTCAAGCCAAAGCGCGCGGCGCAACAGATGCGTTTTTGGAAGTTGCTCAAAGCAATCTGGCCGCGATTGAATTATACCAACGGCTCGGGTTTAACCAGGCAGGCTTTCGCAAAGATTATTATGCAGGGCCAAAAGGCATGCGCATTTCAGCGAGTGTTATGAGCAAAGTACTTTAACCCCGCCCGACAAACGGCATTTTATTAGCCATGATGGTCATTGACAAAACATTGGTATCAAGCGGCAGGTTTGCCATATTGAAAACTGCATTTGCAGCGTCAGAAACATCCATTGTATCAATTGGCCCATCTGCGTTTCTGATCAAGTTTTCAACCAATTCCGTACGCGCATTGCCAATATCGATCTGACCACAACAAATGTTCAGGTCACGCCCATCAAGCGCGATCGATTTGGTCAAGCCGGTAATAGCATGTTTGGTAGCAGTATAAGCAGCTGAATTTATTCGCGGGGTAATTGCGGAAATAGAGCCGTTGTTGATAATTCGGCCGCCTTTATTCACCATATGGCGAAACGCCTCACGGGCGCACAAGAACATGCCCGTCAAGTTTACATCAACAGAGGTTTGCCAACTTTCCAATGAAAGTTGGTCAAAGCGGCCTGACGTAGGAAAAATGCCGGCATTGTTGAAAAGCACATCAATGTGGCCAAAATGATCAACACTTTGCTTGAAAGCGGTGATGACAGAATTCTCATCAGTAACATCACCCGCTATCGGCAGCGCATTATCATGACCTTTGGCCAAGTCTTCCAACCGATCTAAACGCCGTGCAAGCAAGGCAACATTCCAGCCTTGTTGCAGAAATTTTGATGCGCTCGAGGCGCCAATGCCACTGCTGGCCCCGGTGATCAGAATTGTTTTTGCCATCTTGCCCTCATATTTCTTGCCATAGGCAATATTTGCATGTCAGAGTTCAATTTAGACATGCAACATGAGGCCTTACAATGACCAATTCCGATAAATCGTATTTTCAACCTGTTTCCGGCATGGAGTTGCCGCGATTTGCAGGCATTCCAACTTTCATGCGCTTGCCAGCGATTGATCTGAACGATGCCAAGATCACGGATGTGGATATCGGCCTGATTGGGGTACCTTGGGATGCGGGTACCACCAACCGCCCTGGGCCACGCCACGGGCCGCGCCAATTACGCGATTATTCAACGATGATACGGTCCACGAATGCCGCGACAGGGTTAAAGCCGTTTGAAATGGCAAATTGTGCCGATCTGGGTGATGTCGGTGGTAATCCGGCTGATTTACAAGACGCAATGAAAAAAATCACCGCTTATTATGCGCAGATAAAAGAACAAGGCATTGTACCAATGACTGCGGGGGGCGATCATTTGACCTCATTACCGGTCTTGCGCGCTTTGGCCAGTGACGGGCCATTAGGAATGATCCATTTTGATGCCCATACAGATTTGTATAAGGATTATTTCGGCGGGTTTAAATACACCCATGGCACCCCTTTCAGGCGCGCAATAGAAGAAGGCTTGTTGGATCCTAAGCGGGTTATTCAAATCGGTATTCGCGGCACCTCTTATGGTGGTGAAGATATTGAATTTGGCCGCGCCAACGGAGTGACGATTATTGAGATCGAAGAATTTTTTGCACGTGGCGTCAAAGACGTGATGGCACAGGCCCGTGAAGTGGTCGGTCAACAACCAAGCTATTGTTCCTTTGACATTGATTTTGTCGATCCATCTTATGCCCCTGGTACTGGCACACCAGAAATCGGCGGGCCAAGCAGTTTTCAGGCACAACAAGTGATCCGTGAAATGGCAGGCGTTAATCTGATTGGGGCTGATCTGGTAGAAGTTTCACCGCCTTTTGACCCTTCAGGGGGCACTGCATGGTTAGGTGTGTCTTTGATGTTTGAAATATTGTGCATTTTGGCCAGCTCGCTTGAGAAGCGACGTGGTAATTAACCTTGATCCCTTGTTGTGACACACACAATCGCCTATCATTCCAAAACCACATGTATTTAAGGGGAATAACCGCATGGAGCCAATGAGCCTGACAATAGAAATGATGGTTGTTCTGGGCTTACTGGTCTTTACGATTTTTCTGTTTGTGTCCGAAATTATTCGTGTTGATTTAGCAGGTTTACTGGTCATGGTGATCCTTGGCGGTTTAAGTTATTTGCCAGGTTTAGAGGAATTAGCTGATGTCACCCACTTGTTTGACGGCTTTGCCTCAAACGCTGTGATCTCAATTATTGCGGTGATGATTATTGGGGCCGGACTGGATAAAACCGGGTTGATGAACCAAGTTGCGGCTGTCATTCTGAAGTTTGGCGGCTCAACAGAAAGACGTATTGTTCCGGTTATTTCGGGTTCTGTAGGGTTCATTTCCAGTTTTTTGCAAAATGTAGGGGCTGCTGCCTTATTCTTACCTGTAGTTGCCCGCATTTCAACACGCACGGAAATTCCCTTGGGTCGGTTGCTGATGCCAATGGGGTTTTGCGCAATCTTGGGTGGCACGATGACAATGGTTGGCTCGTCCCCTTTGATTTTGCTAAATGATTTATTGATTACCGCGAATAAGGATCTACCGGCCGATGCACAAATGGCCCCGTTCAGCCTATTTTCAGTGACCCCTATCGGGGCGGTTCTTATCGTGACGGGCATCCTTTATTTCATGCTGTTGGGCCCTTGGGTTTTACCGAAGACGGCCGCAAGACCCGGCGCAAGTTCTGCACAATCGATCAAAGATTACCTGAAGCGACTTTATGGGCTAAAAGCAGATATCATTGAGATTGAAATCCCCGAAGGCAATATACTGGTTGGCGAAACTTTAGGTGAAATAATGGACGCGCACCATATGTCTATTATCGGAACTTATTATAATGGCCAACGCTGGCTTGCCCCTTTAGTTACAACCGAAATACAAACACCTTGCCGCTTGGCAATCCTGGGTCGTAAGAAAGTTATTGATGAATTTGCCGATATTTATGATCTTAAAATTTTACCGCGGTTAGAGATTTTTCGCGAAGAATACACTGCCACAAAATCTGGCGTCGCCGAAATTGTTATCCCACCTGACAGTGGTGTGATCGGAAAATCTGCCCGCGAGGTGCGCCTGCGCGGCACTTACGGGCTTAACTTGCTTGCCATACATCGTGGTGACGAAACCTTAAGCCGGGTTGAAACGAAAGCGCATACCGCTTGTTTGTTAGGCCAAGAGCCGTTTCATGCAGGCGACACGCTGGTTGTTCATGCGCAGTGGGAAAATCTGGCGCGCACATCCAAAGATCGGGATTTCGTGGTTGTCACCTCAGATTACCCACAAGAAGAATTGCGCCCACATAAAGTCGGCTGGGCTTTGTTGTTTTTCTCAATTGCTTTAGCCCTAATCCTGTTTACAGATATGCGGTTATCTTTAGCCCTTTTGGTTGGTGCCGTCGGTATGGTCTTATCCAAGGTTATCAACATTGACGAAGCTTATGCCGCAGTAGGCTGGAATACAGTCTTTTTGTTGGCCAGTCTGATCCCGTTAGGCCACGCTGTGCAATCCAGCGGCACCGCAGAATGGATCGCACAACAGGTCATGCTGTTACTAGACGGCTGGCCGATCTGGGCCTTGCAAACAGGTGTGGCCGTGCTGGCAACAGTATTCACCTTGATCATGTCCAATGTGGGTGCCACGGTTCTGCTGGTACCTTTAGCGGTATCCATTGCTGTGGCTTCGGGCGGCGATCCGGCTATTTTTGCGATGACTGTGGCGATTTCAACGTCAAATTCATTTCTGATCCCGACGCATCAAGTCAACGCCTTAATTATGGGTCCCGCAGGTTATCGGGTGAAAGATTTCGTCAAAACCGGCGGCATCATGACTGTATTGTTCCTAGTGGTATCGATGGTGATGATGAATGTGGTATTTGGTTAACTAAGTCTCCACCGGCTCTACCGTCAGTTCCAGCGCAGGTGGAGGCACATCTTTTAGATCACTTACATTCAATGGCCCTGTGGGTTTACCCAGACGATACCGTGTCACCCAATGCAAGCGTTTTTCTGCCCGCGTAATCGCTACATAGACCAGACGTTTCCACATCGGAATACCCGCCTCCATGCGACCTGCCCTTGATGCCGCATAGATGTCAGGCGCAAACACCTGAACTTCACCCCATTGTGACCCTTGGGCTTTATGGATTGTACATGCTGCCCCGTGTAAAAAGCTAGCGCCCATCCGCGCAGCATAAGGAATAAACGGCTCTTCTTGATCCGGAGCTTCAATTTTAATAATAGTGGCAGCCGACACATAAGGATCAACAGCCCCGATCACGTTAAGTCGCGAAAACCCAGGTTTGCGTCCTTCACCCAAGTAAACCACCTGCGCGCCCTTAATCAGGCCACGCGCTTCCAAATCCAACCGTTTCTTACGGTGTTTGGCGGGCAATTCAATACCATCACATATCAAGGGTTCCCCAGGTAAAAGCAAATCAACAGGCGCATCATATGCATGGCGAAACGCTTGGATCAGGCGAATGCGGGTCGCATTTCGCCAACAAAGAACCGGAGAGCGGGCCATCAGACCGGCTTCAACACGCGGAGAGACGACCACACGGTCATCTTTGGCTGCCGCCTGTTCAATCATACGTTCAAAAGCTTCAAACGTCAGAGCAGGATCAGACAAGGCGTGGGCCAAGTCAAGAATGGGACTATCTTGTTCTTGCCGATGTACACGGCTTAACACAAGCGTGTGCTTGTCGTTGACCTTCTCAAAAGCCATAGATCCTGATTGGCCCACAGGGGCAAGCTGCGCAGGATCACCAAACAGGATAAGGGTTGAGAAAATATCGCAAAGGTCTTCAAACTGTTTATTATCAAGCATGGACGACTCGTCAATAAAACCGATATCCAATGGTTCTTCACGGCGTTTCCAACCAATAATGAAATCAGAGCCACGCACCCCTGCAGTTGCCAGCGCACCGGGGATGGATTTATTGGTTTTGTAAAATAATGCGGCCCGATCTAAGGCAATATCCGTGATGCCCTCTATTTCCGGCCGTTCACCATCACCTGCCAGCCATTCAGCAATTTTTTCATATTCGGGATCGTAAAGCGGCGTATACAAAATGCGGTGAATGGTGGTGGCTGCAACGCCGCGATTACGTAACACGCTTGCGGCTTTGTTGGTCGGGGCAAGAATGGCCAAGGTACGCCTGTCTTTACGTACCTTGCCTTCATAATCACCTGAAATAACATCAACACCAGCCTCAGATAAAGCTTCACCCAGTTTTGCAAGTAACATGGTCTTGCCCGACCCTGCTTTACCCAGCACCGCAAACACTTGCGGCTTACCGCATTCGGGTAGCAAAGTAGCATTGTCAATATCAACACCGGCACGCCGAAGTGCTTCACTAAGCGTGTCATAGGCCGTGGCCTGATCGTTAGAAAATTGCATGGCTGCGGGAATCCCTTTTTGGGTTTCAGGCAGTCTATTCCGAAGTGTTATGCAAGGCTAGGTATTATACTAAAAAAGCACCATGCTTCAGGTTAGTTTTCTTGCCACAATCCTGTTCGGCCCTTGCCATTTCAGACGCTGCAATACGAATTGTATCATCCAGTTGTTCCGTTAATTCTGCCATGCTGTTATTTTCTGAAAATTTGCGTAAATCCGCTAATACATCTATCAACCAATGTTCTCTCATTCGCCCTCACAAAATATCACTCAACTTAAAAACGAGTCACTTATATATGAATACCTAAAGGGTTGATAGCATGAAAACCAGAACATTACCTATAACTATTTGATTGCAAAGTTTTAAATTTCCAAAATACCTATTGGTAATTTAAAAAAATACTAAAAAAAAGAAGACACCAACAATGTGATGTCTTCTTTTTATACTGTATATTGTATGGTCTTAAGCTTAGACTACAAGATTTGGGATGATCTGCTTTTTGCGTGAAACGACACCCGGTAGAATAACAATATCACCAGATACGGTCGTATCAAAGGATTTTTCAGCAACTTTCTTTACGAAATCATTGGGTATCAATAAAGTTGCTTGCTCATTCAAAATATCCACAACAAACAATAGCACCTGATCCACCTCATCTTCAGCGGCAACCGTTGTCATTGTTTCAATCAGGTTTTCCTTTCGGGCCAGTACAGTTTCAGGGCTGGTGGTTTCCAAAACTGAAACGCGGAATTTAACACCGTCAACTGCGTATTCTTTACTATCCATGCGTAAAAGTTCCGCATCAGAGAACCGTGATACATCAGATTTTGCGGCAAACATTTCAGCCGCATATTCTGCGATATCCACCCCCAACTCATCGGCCAGAAAATGGGCCAGAGACATATCCACCTCTGTGGTTGTCGGGCTGCGAAATTCCAGCGTGTCAGACAAGACACATGATAAGATCAGCCCTTTGATTGCATCAGGCGCGGTTGTCAGGTCTTCACCCATCATATTGGCCATAACAGTGGCCGTTGAGGCTACAGGTTCAATGGTGATATTGATCGGTTGTTTGGTCTTCAAACCGCCCACCAGCATGTGGTGATCAATGATTTCAATCACCGTGGCGTCATTGATATGCGCAGGTAATTCCGCCGGGTTATTCGTGTCGACAATCACCACCATATCATCCGCATCGACATCCTCTAGAAGCTCAGGTGTTTCATAACCCCAGCGTTGCAAAACAAACGCCGCTTCTGTGTTAGGTGTGCCCAGAACGTAAGGTGTTGCTTCTACATCTTTTGTGCCTAAAAACCAGCTCCAGATAATAGCTGCACCTGTTGCATCTGTGTCAGGGGCTTTATGCCCAAAGATTTTGATCATGTCTGTACCATTTCAATATGAATTTCGCGGCCCTTATAAGCGCAGATATTTCAAATGTCACCCCAAATGGACGATTGCATTGGCATAGTAACCAAGCAACGCGGCCTCAGAGGTTTGCACATGGTATTTTCCATCCACCTCTATAATCACATGGCGTAACACCAACATACGCAAACCAACCTCTACCGCATAATCAAAGTCTTTATGCGGGATATGCATAAAAGCCCCCTTCGCCAGCAAACGCGCAAGCACCACATTGCATTTGCTTATTACGTCTTGCTTGCTAAGCGGTGTTTTTTGATTAGTCAGCAATACCCGTGCCACAAGGGACACAGGCAAGATCGGCACCACCTTGCCAACAGCTGCCATCAATTTCTTACCCAGTGCTTTGGTCATCAGATCATGCTTGCGATGCCCATGGGTTTTAAGGAATGCCTTAAATGAAACGGGTGCACCAAAACTAACGCTGGCATAGCCAAAACGATAAAACCTACCTGTGACCCGCAGCCCGATCTGGCGCGCAGTAAAACGCAAGAAAGCCGAAAATTTCTTTACTCTGCTGGTTTTCTCACCCTTTGCAGATGCTAAAAGCACCCGGTCTTCTAGCACACGGTCGTAATTCACCCCCACAGGCACAAAATAAATATCGCGGCTGGTCTCAACATCAAAATCTGCCACCATATAACTCAGTAAACCCAGTTTTGCAGGCTTCAGCTTCCCATCGCGCGACAGCCCGCCTTCGGGGAAAATCGCTTGCGTAACACCGGCTTCAGTGGCCATTTGCACATAGCGTGCAAGAACCCGGCGATAAAGCTGGTTGCGTGATTTACGACGGATGAAATAAGCCCCAAGACTGCTGATCAGTGGTTTTAGTGGCCAGACCCGCGCCCATTCCCCCACCGCATATGATAAGGCTGAACGCGAAGCTGCCAAATATGTCACAAGAATATAATCCATATTGGAACGATGGTTCATCACGAATATTACCGTTGCATTAGGATCAATCCCAGTTAACGCTTTTTCATCAACATAACCCAAGCGCACACGGTATAAAGAGCGCGATAACCAGCGCGCAATCTTAATCGCAACGCCAAAATAACCGGACACAGAAAACGACGGTACAATTTCACGGGCATATTTATGCGCCATCTGTTCGACCACCGGATAAGGTATTTTCTCGGTTTGAGAATGTTCAACAATTGCTTCAATCACCTGCGGATCATAAGCCAGACGGTCAATCATTACCCGGCGTTTGGTCAATTTAAAGGGTTGGATTTTCAGTTGTAACTTCTCATTCAAAACTGAAATAGCGCGGTTCATACGGCGGCGCAGGTACCAACGCACTGTCGGCATCAATATACGATCCAACAAACCAATTACAGCCAGAGCACCAGCCAGCCAGACCGCCCAAATCGGAATTTCTATTGTCTCAAACATTTGCCCAGCGTATCAGGTAATACGTAATACCAAAGACAAACCTTGGGGAAACTATGAAATATCGTAAACTAGGGGCAAATGGCCCAAAAATCAGCGCCATCGGCTTGGGCTGCATGAGTTTTGCAGGTTTTTTTGGGCCCACGGATGATAGATCCAGCTTCGAATGCATGGCCGCGGCCATGGATATGGGCATAGATTTCCTGGATACGGCAGATATTTACGGCATGGGAAAGTCGGAAACTGTTCTGGGCAACTTTATAAAAGATCACCCGAACCGTTTCAAGATCGCAACAAAATGCGGGATCATGGTTAAACCGACACGCGGTTTTAATAATTCGGAAAGCTATATACGCCAAGCTTTAGCAGAATCTTTCAAGCGGCTGGGCGTGGATTATGTCTCGCTTTATTATATCCACCGCCGTGACCAAAATATACCGATAGAAGATGTTGCCCTGACCATGGGCAAACTGATTGATGAAGGCAAAATCGGCGGCTGGGGATTATCAGAGGTTTCACCCACAACTATTCGGCGTGCGCATCTGGTTACGCCCCTTAGCGCGGTACAAAGTGAATATTCGTTATGGGCACGGATGCCTGAACTTGGCGTTGTACAAACCTGTGAAACTTTAGGCATCACTTTCGTACCATTCTCGCCTGTCGCACGTGGCATGTTTGGTCAAAAATTCCCAATGTTAAGCGACATGACTAAAACCGATTTCCGTTTACAAATCCCACGCTTCCAAGAACCTAACTATACGCAAAATTGCCGCATCATCGAAGGTTTCAAATCCTATTGCGCTGATATGGGGTGGACAGTCTCTGCAGTGGCACTGGCATGGCTACTGGATCAAAACAACACAATGGTACCGATCCCGGCAACCCGGTATGCAAAACATCTAAACGAATGGGCTATGGCGACCGAAATCAATTTTAACGATGCCCAGCGTGCAGAAATAGATCGGTTGCTGCCTATCGGTTTTGCTTATGGCGACCGCTATAGTGACAGTCAGTGGATCGGGCCGGAAAAATACTCTTAACCTTTAGAAAACTCTAGTAGGTTGGTTAGTTTATCCTTTGACACCAGCAAACTACCGCAATTTTTTTGCGCGCCTTCAGGCCCGAGCACACAATAATCATAAGCTCCCATATCCAGATTAAACGCCATAAGCGGGGCCAATTCATCTTGCAATTGATGCGCTGCATCATAAAGCGTTTCGGTTTGCGCTGTTTCCCATATGGCAAAACTGCCGTCCTTTAGTGTCACAAACAAGCGGCGTTTAAATTTCGGAGCATCGTCCACATCTTTCAGATCAAGCACCCCTTCGGTAATCAACAAATGTGATTGTAACACTGTAACCCCCAACGCTTTCGCTTTACGGATAAATGCATCGCGTAAAGGTTTCTCTTTTAGGTTAAAGTTTAGCCCGGCCAGACTGACGTTACTGGCATGATAAAGCCGCGGGTTACCCTTGGCATCAATAACCAAAACCCCATCCCAATTTTGATATCTGTGGCTTATGGTTTTGCCGTCCTTAATCACCAGCCCTTCAATACCAAAGCGATCTCCACTGGAATACGTGCCTGCGACAGTCAACAAAGCAGTGTCATCTGCCGCCTTACTTTGGGGCAATACCCGCAAGCGTACCACCATATCGGTTTGGCATGAATGTATCAAAACTGAGTTGGGCAAAATACAATCTTGCGCAAAGACCATAGCGGGCAAAGTTAGGTTAAGGCAAAATGCCAGCAAGGCCCATTTAATAAGTTGAAAAGTCATGCGAACTCTCCTGCTGTTTGGGCAAACATTGCCAGACATTACCCGTTTTGCCAATTGATCAAATGCCAAGATCGGTCAAATACCGCTTACTCAACTCCATGTGTGCGTGAATACGCATTTAAAGCAGGCGATTGCCAGCCTTTCAAGACATCTGTATCTGATCGATATATCTCAACCTTCAAAGGGTAACAGGCAGCTTCATCGCTAGAATGTTCGCTGCTACAATCCCCACCTGGGCAAGCGGATAATCCGCCCAACAGGTCAATTTCTGCGAAAAACTCGATATAGTCACCCGGTTGTACCGGGCTGGCTTTCATAAAGTATTGTTTGGTATCAGGGGTAAAGCCTGTGCACATAAAAACATTAAGAACATCATGCACAAACAGCTCTGCCTTGTCTGGCGTGATACCTTTTTCTTGTGCCAAAGCGCGCACAAGATTAGAGTGGCAACAATGATGGTAATCTGTTCCGTTCAAAACGTCATTGGTATATGGATCGCACCGCGTACCGATCACATCATGCACCGAACCGCCATATTCATCCCATCCATACCAATCCAGCGTGTCATGGGTCACTGTCGCCATCGGGCGCATGGCAGGAAAACTAGACCACATACGATCACCGGTACTGATATGTGTACCATGCAAAGCGCGGGTTTTACCGGAATAAAATTTTTCGTTCAAATCATGTGCGTTCCACAAATTCAAATCCCCCACTTGCGGCCCCTCAACGCTTACAATGCGAAAGAAAGATCCAGCCGGAACTTTAAAGCAACAAGCTTCGCGCGGTGCGGCTATAACGGTATCAACCAAAGTCAAAGCTTCACGTGCCGCCTTGTAAAGTGCCATATCCGGCTTGGGTAATGTATCTATCGGATAACAAATAGTCGGTGCGATTTTGCGCACATTATCGGCATAAGCCGGAGCGGGGTTTTCAGGTTTGTATTTCATACAAACACCTTTGGCAGATTACCGCTTCGGGTCAAGCATTGCACCCCGCCTGACGGCCAGAAAAAATGCAACCGCCCCCAAAAGTGCCTTCCAATGCATTGTATCCGTGATAACCCCCGCATCAAGACAAACAACCCACCTCATGACCAAAGCGCCTGCCCGCCTAAAGATTGTGAACCGTCTTGATCCAATAACAAGACTGACCTTCCCCGTGCAACCACTTCATTTGCGGCAACAAGGCCTGCAAGATCTGCCCCAACAACAATTACATCTGCTTTTGCCATGTCATTCCCCGCTTGTTCAAAATCAACCTAGCCCAAGCCTTAGATGCATATAAAGAAAAACCTGAGGTAACGGTTGGATTTCAAAGACTTGACCTTATCTATCAAATTATCCATCTTGCAAAAAATCAAACGGGAAATTCACATGGGTGATGAGGGTTATATACTAATTGCAGTTCTAATCGGGGCCTATATATTCATAATGCCGCTGATTGCGTTTATCACAACCATGGGGGCTTCAGGTAAGATAAAAAGCCTTCAAACCCAAATTGAACAATTAAAAATACAGATAGAAAGCCAGAGTAAACCTGCTCCTAAAATCAAAGAAACAGCAGTTGCACCGCAAATAAACATAGCAGCATCGACCCTTCCCGACCCCATAAAAAGCAAAGCCGCCTGGACGCCACCCGAAGAAGAACCTGTGACCAAAGCAACAAAAGAACCGATCCAACCTCTAGCGCCTAAACAACCTTCAGGCCCAACATTCTATGACCGTATAGCCAATAACGCCAAAGATAACTGGATCATCTGGCTTGCAGGTATTTCTTTGGCACTTGGTGGCTTGTTCATCGTGCAATACGGGCTTGAACGCGGCTACCTTGGCCCTGTGGCCCGTGTTTTAAGTGCCATAGGCTTTGGAATTGCTTTATTGGCCGTTGCTCAATACCTGCATCGCAAACCCAATGTGGGTATGGAAGGTTGGTTTACTGTACCTGTAGCCCTCGCCACAGGTGGGGTTGCATCGCTTTTTGGTGCCGTGGTTTCAGCCCATGTTCTATACGACTTAACCAACCAGATGATTGGCTTTGCCTCTATGGTTTTAGTGTCATTTCTTGCGGTCGGGGCCGGGCTGATTTACGGCCCTGTCTTGGCCGTGATCGGTATTTTAGGGGCGTTCATATCACCGGTTATCGTCTCTGACGATAGTGGTCATGCGATCATGTATCTGTATTTCTTATCGGTACTTGTCGCAGCTTTAAGTTTAGAGCGTATGCGCCGTTGGATTTGGCTTTCCACTCTGGCTGTAATCTGCGCGTTATTCGCAGGTTATGGCTTGCATGACGCAATCCCAAATCAACCTTATCTGGCCTTATACATCGTTGCGTTGATTGCAGCTGTAACAGTTATTCCGGCCTTTGGTATATCGCCTGCATGGGGCTCAACTGAAATGGTTAATGAAAAATCATTAGGCAACATCGCAACTCACTACCCCACGGTTTTAACCGTGGTCACTGCCGCAGCAGGGACAGCTCTGCTAAGCTTCAACGCTTATGACAGCTTGATTTTATGGCAAGCCGTATTACTTACTTTCCTTGGTTTGATCGCCTGGGCTATTTTTTGGTGCCCCCGCGCCCAGAACCTAGATCAGCAAGCCGTCATCTTCAAAGCCGGTTTATTGTTTTGCGCGACTGTCGGAAATCCCTTTATGCGCTATAACTGGGAAGGCAACCCTGCAACTTATTTCAATTTTGTCAGCGTTATATCTATCATCGGGACGGTTTTATTTATGGCGGCTGCCTTCTGGCGCACAACCCGTTCCTGTCGACCGCTTTATTGGGTTGGCGCAGGGGCAGCAGCCCCGGTTCTGACCTATTTTGCCTTATACGCCCATTGGCACGACCGTGCCGATATCCGGGAAAGTACATGGGCTTTTTTCGCTATTTTAACCGCTGCCTTCTTAATTTCAGCGGCTCTATTGATGTTACGCAGACATATCCGTCAGCGTCGAACCGCCTCTGATTTGTTCTTTTCCGGTGCATTAATTGCAACATCATTTGCCGCTTACCTGACAGTTGAGATTGAATATCTGGCTCATATTGCAGCGCTCTTATCGCTTGCTGCACTGGCGCTTTCAACACGCTTCAAATATTATTGGACAGGGCATTTGGTCACGTTATTTGTGGCCGGTTCCACGTCTCTTGTCGTGTTTGATCTGTTTCCGGTCTACTCATTAAAAGAACCGGTCATATGGGTCGTCACAGTCTTTGGTGTGCTGACAGGTTTATTAGCTGCAGGCTATATGATGGCAAAACGCTCTGGTCTACTGAACCGCGTAATCCTGTTTGAAACTGCAATATTGTTAACTATCGCATTGCTGGCCTGCGCCTTGATCGCACGGGTCGCATCCGGCGGACGTTGGGAGCTGGAATATATGTCCATCGGCCTATATGCTACAGTTTGGGCGATGATGGCAGGTGTTCAGTTCAAGCGGATGCTTATGAACGATAGATTAACCAACCTGCGTAAATATCTGGGTTACGGTTATTCAGTTCTGGCCCTTAGCGCATTAGCATTAGCCAGCATTCTATCACCGCTCTTCATAAGCGACATCAATGGTATTTTTCCGATTGATACAATCATGGTAGCTTTTGCTTTGCCTACAATCGCAGCTTACGGATTATACCATTTCAAATTACTTCCAAACTTCATTACAGCCAAGATCGCTTATGCTTTCACTGGGCTAATGGCGGGATTTATCACGGTAATGCAGGTGCGCCGCTTCTGGCATGGCAATACTATTCGGCTTTATAAAGGCACCGAAGTGGGCGAGCTATACACTTATACTGTGATCTTACTGGCGGCGACCGTCATCACAGTCGTGTTAGCGATCACCCGTAAAAATCCGTTTCTACGCAAAGCCGGCCTTGGCCTTACAGCCCTTACCGCGGCAAAAGTGTTCTTGTGGGATACGGCAGGTATGCAGGGATTAACCCGTGCCACAGTCTTTATCGCTCTGGGTTTGACATTGGCAGGTGTTGGCTGGCTATTACAAGT
>JQIA01000014.1_pt1 | contig 78096 bp, 140 predicted proteins | sample 811431 | NCBI WGS metagenome assembly JQIA01 (sample SAMN02998118, study PRJNA258478) | marine sediment metagenome | biome: marine; feature: seafloor; material: sediment; isolation source: oil-polluted sediment collected from 3 locations (0.5 km, 0.7 km and 0.9 km)... | place: USA: Gulf of Mexico ...
GGCTCTTCCTTAGGCTCTTCCTTAGGCTCTTCCTTAGGCTCTTCCTTAGGCTCTTCCTTAGGCTCTTCCTTAGCTTCAATTGGTTCAGCTTTCTCAGGCTTAGCACCTTCTTCTGTAAATTTACCAGCTAGTATAAACCTATCTATGAGTGTGTCTTCCTGGTACTCATCTGGGATAAGGTTCATTCGTCTAGGTCGTATTTCAAAACGTCCTCTTAACTTAACGGGTGAATCTAATTTACTAAATATATGTCTACTCATAGGAATGTCCTCTAGGTGTTCTATTTTTTAAATATTTATTACCTTCGTAAGCTGCTTCTGATGCTATGGCAACTCCTCCGGCGGTTTTAAGTTGAGCTATTCTCTGCAACTTATGTAGTTTATTATACGCCTTTCCTTCAGATTTACTAAAGTTTTTTGAAACGTACTCTGCCCTATCTTTTCTAGGCATAGCTTTTATGCCTGAAACTTGTTTCTTAAGGGCCTTGTTATTGGATCTATTAAAGATACCACGGATACCTTTGACCTTATGGCGATCTACCATATTATCTTCAAAAGTTCTAAGCTTGCCACCCATAGCAGTGTTCACGGTTTGAACGCCTTTACTAGTAGCCTTGCCTGCTGCCTTGTACGTAGCTCCGAATGCATCCTTTACCTTAGACAACTTGCTTGCTTTCTTTATAAGGTCATGACGGTTCATGCTTACTTATCCTTGCCAGAAGACATCACTGCTCCACCTACCACTCCACCCGCTACTCCTTTAGCCGTAGAACTGGTTAGCATACTCTTAGCCTTTTTAAGCTTAGCCTTATTGGGCTCGCTCATACGATAATGCATATCCTTAGCTTCAGCTGAAACACTTCCAGCCATCTTCTTGGCATCTTTTGAAACGGATTCCGCTAGACCTTTGGCCTTAGCTACATTTCTCTTAGCTCCAAAGCTCAACGAGCTAAACATCTTCTTAGCTATAGATGCTCTTTTAATAAGTTCTTGTCTAGTGTACATAAGGGGTTTCCTGTCAGGTGAGGCTCAGAGAGCCGTTAGTTGATTTTGCGTTAACCGGTTTCAGAGTCGGACTCTTAGTCAATCGCTTGTTGAATGTGTTAGTCACTCCAGTTCCAGTAGTTTTCTTCATCTTGATCTTGCCTACTTCCTTAGGCTTTAAGACGCTTACTTTCTTCAGGGAACTAGTCTGAGCACTAATAGGCTTAAGCTTCAAAGCCTTGCCTGCTTGTATAAACGCTACTTTCTCTAATATAGTTTCTTTTTTCATAAATGTATTTTAACAGTTTTGCTTTATAAAAAAAAGGCCCCTATAAAGGAGCCTTTTAATTTGCACTATGGCGAGGTGTAAACTTAGTCTACATCAATAACCGTAATACCATTAACATTACCGATACCAACACCTACTGCTTCGTAAGTTTCGAATTCGATCATGTCAGCTTCAGTCTTAAGATACACAACTGCATCCTGAAGCATGTAGAACTGACCTAGATACTGAGGAGCAGTGTAGAACATAGCTCTAGTATTCGGAAGGATATCGTTCTTAATGGTAGTTAGGATGTCCCAACCGTAGAAGTTCTTCTGATCAGCACCATCATAAAGAGCAGACGCTTTAGAATCACCAATTTGAGTAGCTGGCTCAAGTAACAACTCAGAATACATTTCTTGAGTCATTAAGATTTGACCTACTGGTAATTGCTTACCTAGTAAGTTCTTAACACCTGCCATCAAGTTCTTAAGCAATGAACCCTGAGAGTTACCTGCTGTAAGATCGATAACATTAGAGTTAGCTGTGGCGATTGCTACAGTAGAATCATAGAAGTTTTGATCTTCTTGCTTCTGTAGATCTTTAACACTATTTTCTTGAAGAATGTTACGAATGTCAGTACGGTAAGTACCTAACTCGAATTTAGACTTCTTGAATTTAGCAGATTCAATCTTGTGGAAAGTAACTTCATAGCGTGAGCCATTGAAGTAACGAACGTCTGGAGAACCAGTAAACGCAATGTTTGCTGCTACAGAATCGATCTCTTTCTCAACGATAACTTTAGGCTCGTCGCTTAGACCACGGTCAAGCTCAGCATTAGAAATCATTTGTGGCTTAAGAATCTTACGTGTAAAACCATCTTCACGTAGCTTCTGGCGTACGAATGCAGACATAGCAGCACCCGCTTCTTTTTCCAACCCACCTTCAACCTTGTCTAAGAAAGACTGGTTAAGGAATTGGGCGTTTACTGTTTCAGTAGTATAATCCATAATAAACTCCTATTATTTAACCATGATTGTTAGACTAGCTGGTTCAGCACCTACGGCAGCATGTACAGCAAGTACAAGTGCAACTGGGGCTCCAGTAGTAATAGTTTGTAAGATACCGGCAGCAGCACAAACTTCGTCACCGACATTTACCGAAGTAATGTTGACGCCTTGTGTACGTGCGATAAAGTTACTCCAAAGTACAACGGCTTGATCACCTGCTGCAGCTACGGAATCACTATCACCGTTACCACGAACAACATAACCTAACTTGCTAGCAGTAAGGCCTACTGCCTCAACACCGCAAAGATCTATTGTACCATCTGCTTGCATTTCTACAACATCACCAGCGTTCAAAGTAGTTGCAGCTTTAATAGTCTCGTTAGACTCTAAAGCACAACCATTTGGCCAGCCACGTTGTACCATAAATGCATAATCCATACTAATTGTCATTTATAATACTCCTACGTATTTTTAAAATAAAACGATTCAAAACTAACTCATTAAGAACCTTGTTAAAGGGTCCCCTGCATCATCTGCAGAAGCTCCATGGGCATATCCCAGACCAACAGGTTGTTCACTTAAGTGAGCTAGTTTCTCTAGAGTACTTTTATCTGCACCTTCGAGATCCTGAAGTTCTTTTTCAGTAAATCCAGCATTTGCTAGTTTTTCCATAGGCTCAGAAATCTCAGTTATCCTGGTATTCTCTTTCGCTTCTTTCTCTAACGAGCTAGCTTTCATATTGCTATTACTTAGTTTAGTTTCAATTTCTGAAACATATGATGCAGTTTTTTCTAATATTTCTGCACTTTCTTTTAAAAGATTTGTATATTTTGATTTAAAATCAGACATTAAATGTTCTCCTTCAAGGTATCTACCAAAGAAGACGCTGCTTCTTTACTCAATCCCTTAGTTGCTACGAGTTCATCTACGGCAGCCTGTTTAATCTGTTCCCAAGAATTAGAAGATTCTACCTCGGGAGATGCTTCAGAAGCAATACTTTCTACTTCATCTAAAAAGCTTGCAGCTTTTTCTAATAATAAATTTGAAATTGTACTCATTATTAAACTCCGATTGAGGTCGGGGTACTAGGTACCCCTAGCTAATTACTCTTCGTTAGAAGCGTTATCTTCTGAGAACTCAGCCGATACAGCAGCAACTGCATCTTCGATACCGAAACCATGTTCAGTAATCAATGCATTAACAGCAGCAACTTTAACGTGCTCTACTTCTTCAGATAAGATTTCTTCTTCAGCTTGCTTTACTAGAGATACTGCGTCTTCGAAAGACATATCTTCTTCTGCTACTAAGTGAGAAACAGCAGCTGACTTTTCAATGTCCGCAGACACTGGTTGTTCGCCACAATCTTTAGATGCTTTACCTTCTTGGGCTACTTCTTTACCTTCAGCTTCATCTTTATCACACGTAGCTCCACCTGCAATGCCACGATCGATAACTGCTTTCAGTACTTCGTTAACTTTACCTTCAGGAGTACGTTCTGTTTCACTATCTTGATCAGCTACTAGGCTATCAGTTTTAGTTTGTACTTCATTAGCAGACTTCTCTAATGTGTTGATTATGCCTTGTGCCAATTTGACGCCAAGATCCTGTGCTTCTTTATTCATCTCAGTAGATTCCTCTTCAGATGTTATTACTGTTTCAGTTGACTCAGCGTCAGCTTCGCCTGCTTCTTTTGTCAAAATAGATTCTAGCTCACTAGAGATAGAACTATCTTCTATAATTTCTTCAGTTGTTACTTCATTTTCAGATGCTTCTTTATCAAGAGTATCTGGCTCTAGGTCTTGTAAAAGATCTTCTAATGTTAGGCCGTTCGTCATGTGTGTATCCTCAGTTTTGGATTTAGTTCTTCTTCAATCGTAGTCTGAAGATACAGACTTCGAATCTGTCAAATATTTTACTTAGTATTAAATAACTCTTCAGCTGTAATATTAGCATCAAAGTTACTGTACAGTAAACAATTTCCTGCATCAGATAAAACTGATTCTGCAGATTTAACTATGTTTAGTTTAGCACTATTTCCATAGTTTATATTTTTTTCTAAAAAATCTAGTCTATTTTCTAATATCATTCTCTCTTTATCTTTGAATTTAGCATCCATTAGAGAGGATATGTAGAACCTGGACATAAGTGCTGCTCCACCTAGGGTAAGTAACGTCTTAAACAGACCTCCATTATTACCCGGTTGAAGCCCCCTAGCAGCCATTTGATTCATAAGGTCTTCCTTACTCAGCATAGGTCCGGTAACGGATACCGGTAGTTGCGTCATACCGTTGCCCCAATTGGCGTACCCAGCTCCCCCATCGCTTGCTCTTTTCTCTACAAAAGTAGAGGATAGAGAAGTATCGGATAGCAGCTTACTCACTAATCCTTTTAAGATAGGATTGCTTTCTGCGTTATCTACATCCGGAAGTAACCGGTTAGCTTCCTCTGGTATATGCTTAGGATGTACTCGTAATAGTATCTCAGTTACTATATCGCCCATGCCAACGCCATCTTCCCCTACGGCTTTTTGACACAGTAGTTCTGCCATGAAGCGTATGGATGGGTTTATTCCAGATTCAGCAAGAGTATTTAGTATCTCATTCCAAGAGAATTTAGACAAAGTACTTATGAGTGAATCCTTAGGATCTTTGACTACTTCCAAGATCTTTTGTAAGCTGGGATCAGAGGATATAACCTGACCACCATCTACGACTTTTATTAATTCCGATAGCTTGTGTAGAGCAGCTTCCTTAACTTGGTTAGCTTTCTTAGTAAGAATATCTTCATCTTCAGCTAGCTCAGCAGAACTTACTGCAGCAGAGTTACTGGCAACTTTTTCGAGAATGGAACTGGTAATATCGGCAGGGCGAATAACTATGCTCATATCGAAGAACCTTAGTGGACCATCATTCAATGCCATAGTTTTACGCCCGTCTGGTCGTAAAGTGTTTAGTTCGTTTCTTAGATGAGAACAATATTCCTGTCTGGTGTGTGCTCTATTGCCACATATACTACATATGTCGTATGGAGTCTTGCACGCCATAGAGGTGAGAGGGTATTCTCCGCTTGAAATCTTATCCTCTATATCCTGCCCAAGAGTCTTACTGACTTCTGCAATAAGTTCTACTCTGTGCATTCTATCGTTATATATGGCAAATATAACTTTTCCAATAGCCTTGGCAGGATCTTTATTTATGTGGTGTCTAAAAATATGAGCAGGACTAGTTTCGAAAGTCTTATAGTAATTACGTAAATTGGCTTCAGGGAAGTAATCTCCGTTCTTATTACTGCCATAGTACTCACCGGCACCCATTGCATTTATATGCAAATAGGTCATGCCTTCTTTAGGTATAAGGTGATTAGAGATATAGTCCTTTATCCTAGAATCCGCAGCTTCCTTAGTTAGTTCGGACATATCTCCGTGGATAACCGTAACCTGAGGTTCGTCAGGGCTGTAGTATGAAGCTGTGTCTACTAGTTTAATAATCATTATTAAGCCATTATGTCTCTAACTTTAAATTGGTCGTATCCTCTGAACTTACTTTCCAAGTCTGTTAATGACTTGATTGTTTGAGGATCCATAACTTCAGCATGTACTGCGCTAGCCAGTATAGCAGACAGGAGGTTAACGTCTGTAGATACATGAGGAGCGAAGCGATGTATAGTTTCACCGAAGCGTTCTATCTTACCACGGTTTCCTTGTCGTAGGATAGGGTTAGTCTTGATAGCAAATGCTAATGCTTCTTCGTAATCTCCTCTGAGACCTTTAGCTTTTATCTTATTAGAAGCCAAGTTTCCCATTGTAACGCCAGCACCTATAGATGCAGACATGCCTAGCATTGGCAAAGTCTTCTGTATCTGCTCTCTGACTCCGTCTCCGAAAGAGGTAACAGTTTTTTTGACGCTACCATCTGCACTATCCGTAATAGTACGAGCAGAAGATCCGAACAGTGACTTAAGCCTGGACATGGACTTTCGAGCAGCATCTGTTATGGCACTTGCAGATTTCTCTAGCTCAGCAACAGTGGCATCTATAACTTCTCTGTCAGCGTCTAAAGTACCTGCTTCTTCAGCAACCTTGGTAAGTTCTTCTTTTACAATTTGTATAAATTCTTGTGTTTCGTTAGTATTCATTTTTTAAGTCTCGATGAGTTATATGATTTTTTGTAAGCTCTTAACTACGTCTTTCTTACCTGGCTTCGTAGAATAATCTATGACTCCGCCTATTCCTGCCATGCCTGTTCCACTAGTTAGTACTTTCTTGGTAGTTTTTCCAGTTAACTTAGCTATGCCCTTGGCCATTATGCCTAGTACCTTAGCTGCCTTCTCTATATTTCCTAGATGATCATTTTTCAAAGAAGTCATAGATTCAGCTGATTTGTACATGTTACATAGATCTCTTGCAACTGATAGGTCGGAATCTTTGAATATTATCTCAGAATCTAATTCGGACGCAGACTTCTCTAATCCTGGAATAAACTTAGAAAAGAATCGATACTCTTTCTCAGTAGAAACCATGGCTAACTTCTCTAGGCAAGAATCTTCCTTACCAAAATCTTCAGCAGCATTGGTCATATTCTGTAGAAGTATATCAGATTCATCTTCCAATCGTTTAACTACTTCTGCGGTCTTAAGTAATTCCTGGCTTATTAGATAATGTCTAGTACGTTCATCAAGGCCTAAAGAGTCTTTATTCTCAGAAGCGACTTTATCCATTTCCAATGGCTCGTTCATTATTTCTAACGGAGTTTTCTTAGAATATACGCTAGCTTCTTTGCTCATACTTTCAGTACCTATAAGGAGTTTTGACATGACATCCGAGTAATCCGCAAGAGGGAACTCAAAAGTTCTATTGTCTGTAATAGTTTGCAGCTTTAAGTAAGTCAACTGGTTAGTTGCTTCTATAAGTCTCTTAATTTGATCGGGATTGTACGAGTGACTTTTAGCTACTAGGGCTATAGACTCAGACAAAGGTATCTTGTTGTTAATGAAGGCTTCTGCAAAACTTACCGCTAGCTCTCGTATTTTGTCTTGATACATATCACTCATTGGTCGTTATTCCTATTTTGCGCTATTCTTTCTAGATACTTATTGTCCGTAATGGACGATACTTTTTCTAAATATTTTTTCTTAATTTGTTCAGTTCGTTTCTTACCGTAGGCGTAGCCACCTAATGAGCCGGCAGCGGCAGCACCTGCTCCACTAGCTAAGGCTAAGCGAGCTATCCTAGGTACGGCATTCTTCATAGCTTTGTTGCCTGCAGTTATAGCAGATTTCATTGACTTATGAGGATCTTTAGGGGTATTGTGAACTACATGAGCTTCTACCTTATCGGCTATTTTTCTAGCCCGAGTATAAGCACTATATCCGCCAATACCTGTTCCTGCTATAGCTCCGTAGGCAGCCCCTTTCTTGGCACCCTTTTTCCGATTACTCTTTCTAATCGTAGGTATCTTAAGTCTGTCTTTTATAGTTAACTGTTCAGTCATTCCTACTTACCGTTAAGCTCTTCTACACTAGGTATTTCTACCGATGTCGTGAAAGATGTATCTATCAATTTAGTATCATTATTATGGTCGTTTATCTCTTCGAACGTAGTAAAATTAGGTACTACTTCCTTCAACGCTAGCTCTATGTCTCTAGTAGCAGCAGCTGAATCACTAACCCATGACTTAAGCAACTTGCCTATGTCCATGCTAAGGCGTACCCATTTAACACTTTCCTTACTAGAGGTAGCGGCGTTATTACTGAATAATGCTTCTTTAGATTTGAATATACAATCATTAAACAAATCTGTTAACCCATCTACTGCTGGTATCGTAACCCGATGTCCTAGCCTCCAAGCTATAAAACTTATGCCTTGTGACAGAGACCACAATTTCAGTGTTCGTTCTGTTTCGTTAGCTGCCTCATCTATGAGGCTCATCTTACTGAGTCTATCCCAGTTTTCTAAATTGTAATATATTTTAGCGTAGAGACTTATTATCTCTTTGGGCATTTCCAGTATAGTAGCAATCTCACTATGATCCGAAGTAGCCAATAGGCACGCTTCTACGTACGACCGTCTGACAGACTGTTGTCGGATAGCAGCGCATGCTTTGTAAGTAATATCGTCATCGTCTTTAATATATTTGTCAGCAATTGGGTCTTTACCTAGAGCTTCACTTTTAATAAGACGATAAATCCTATCATGAGTCTGTAACAGCATTGTTTGATAGTCTCTCCAATTTTAGGTGGTTATCACCTAAAGTTTTATAGGTATTCCTAAGAGATGTTAACAAGTCAGTTAATCCTTCAGAATCTAACGTCTTAGATAAGTCGTCAGCTTTCATCCTGGAAAGCAAAATTATACGTCCTATCTTATCCATAGCTTCTTTTATCTCAGGAAGATAAGAACTAATAGTATCGTGTAAGCTTGGATCTTGCAATAGCTCAGATATAAGAGTTGCGTCTACTACCTGCTTATCGCCAGTCTTAGTAGCTTGACGTAGGCTAGTCATAGACTTACCCATGGCTCTTTGTTCAGCCGTTCCTGATATGGTTAAATTAGGGTCTGCTTTCTCTCCGTATTCAGGCATTTCTGCAGGTACAGTACCTGATCCGTACGAAGCAGTCTTTGACATAAGTATCTTGACTGACCCAGACTCTTCAGCTTTCTTCATAAAATCTTCAGCTGCATTTGGAAGTATTTTCTTACGTACAACTAGATGACGGACCATATCTGGCTTACTGCCTACTACCTTACCATCAGAAGAATAAGTACCGTTATCATGGCCTATAGTCATCGTGGCTTCTAGCAATCTAGCAGATTCGTACTCACGTCTAGTACACGCAGCATTAATATTAGTTTCTAACTCATCAGGTATACGTCTCGTACTGACAGGTATGACTATGCATTTAGGGTTCAAGTGATATTCTTCACTCTCTATTCTAGACTTGCCTTCATACTTGCTGAATACTCTGAGTACTCTAGGAGAAGATCTCGTATCGGATCTGGCTCGTATGCACAGTCCAGAATCAGAAGATGTGACTTGAGATATATAGAAAATTCCTATGAGGCATGAACCGTCGAATATGGCGACCTTAGAATTCTCTTCTATGTTTAGAATACTATCGCTACCTTTATACTCTAGTATATCCTTCATTATATCTCTATAGTTAAGTTCTCTATTAGAGATGACTGCTTTATCACAGTTGCAGTATGAGCCATCATTGAACATTATGTAGTTAGAATCACTTCGTCTTTCTAGTTGCAGGGTATCTGCTCTAGGTGGGCAAATGGCCTGACGTGTACTTCCATTTTTAAAAATAACTTCGTAAGCTCTGCCTTCTTCTGCTGCTCCAATGCACGTAAACTCATTAGTGTACGAGCTAGGAGAAGATGCGATAGCAACACGGGAATGCTTGGGGGTACCATTTATAGAGTAACCCTTGTTGAGAATGTCCTGTATCTGCTCGTCAGGTAATCCTCGCCCACCGGTGATTATATTAATACCGGAAGTCGTAGCTGGGACAATAGGGGTATCAGAAGCTTTCTTCTGAAGAGGCTCAAGTATATTCCTTAAGCCGTACATCTTATTTAGGGTGTTAGCAAGATCTACGTCTTCAGCTATTTTCTCTAGGAGATAAGCTTTCATTTCAGGAGGCGTTGATTCTAGAAACTCTGGAAGTCTCCCTGAAGATGCATACACGAATTTACCTGTTCTAGGCGGTTCTACTAATTCTCTTACTGAAGGATTTTTATTCACAGTTTTAGGTATCTTTATTTTTCTACCTAGATCTAGTTTCTGTACGTTCAGAATAGTATCTACGGTATTACGGGTTAAAGGAAGAAACTTTCTGTCTTCCGCATCGAACATGGTGTCTATTGGATATATAGTTCCTGATCTGGATATAACAGGTATATAGAAATACCTACCTCCGGATCTAACTATGAACACTCCCATGTCTATAGAAGACTCAGAATCAAGTTCTCCCTTCATATCTCTGAATGAAAGTACAAGCTTTCCTAGATCGGGATATGTCGTCATCAGCTTATTTGAAGCAGATTCAGAAAAATTCATATGATAGCCTTCCTATAAAATTAATATAATTAGTTGTAACAGTGCTATTTTAGCTTTTTACATATTTTAAACGTTATTGTATACGCTAGTCAACTCTTGTTAAGTACCTTAGTACTTGCCTCTAGATCCATCGCCAAATTCTGTACCCACTATGTAGGGGGTTATAGGGTCTGTAGATTTAGTATCCGATTTTAATCCCAAGGCTGAAGCTTCCTGTATGGTAGACGACAAATGGGTGAAGGCCAATCTAGACAGCCAGTTAGAATCGGAGTTCTTAGAGGTTAGAAGACCAGGTACTATGGGCGTCAAGGATAAACCCATATTACTGATTTTTACTTTTCTTATACCATTTGATCTCAAGTAGTCTATATGATTAGCGTCCAGTATAGTCCCGGGGGTAAGCTCCAGAGAAGAATGGGCTAGTGTCTTTCCCCTAGCTGAACTAAGAGGTATTTCTTGCATATCTTTCTTCAATGTAGGTTCTATTTCATTTATAGACACTCTTTGACCAGGCATGAAACCAGTTGTTCCAGGGTTCTTTATGTCTACCCATTTTATTAGGTTTTTAGAGACTAAGTCAAAATGTCTTGGATCTAGGTTGTGGCCATCATCTTCATATATCTTTCTAAGGGCAGTAGCCATATGCTTACGACCTGTACCGAGCCCTCTTAGGTTAACCAATTGTCTGGGGTTTACCATGCCAGTTGACAGAGGATCTCCCTGTTTAACTGCTTGTCTCTTCTTTACTAGGACATTCTGATCTCTAGGAATGAAATGGTCTACTCCACTAACTGTTACCGTATGGTCGCCCAATGATGAAGTATCTATTTTATCTATTTTCCCGTTTACAGTTGATATGGTAGATTCGTCTATGAACTTGTTAGGATTCTTAAGTAAGTTGTCGGCTTCATCGAACGCTGATCGGGCTTTACCTGCAACCCCGCCTGTATGTTTAGTAGACAATACCGCCTGAGTTAGTACTTCAGATATAGACTGTGCCGCAACAACGCCTATATTAGACCCTATCTCTGGAAGTATACCATCTGATGATATGCCATAACATTTCTGACATACTCCATCCTTAGCTTCGCAAGTTAGGGTGCTTCGAATTTTTATATTAACCTTCTTAGTCTTAGACAGTCTCTTGTAGTAAGCTTCGTCTATATACCTATTTGTACCAGCCGTATACCTGCCTACTAGAGCTCTGCCATCTTTAACGGACATCATAGTTCCATTAGTGGTGTTGCAATCAGGTATAGTAACGACCTCATGATATAGGTTTGGGGTTAGTTTTTTAAATATGGCACCAGGAAGGGATGTAGATAATTGAGTCTTTACCGTGCTACTTCTTCCTCCATATGACATTGCTAGATGCTCAGCAGGAGTAAGCCCCTCTGCAAATGAACTTTTAATAGCAACTGGTATAGGTGCACCTTTGATGTCTATTGCCATCAACGGGGATGATGTACCTTGCTGTAACTGAGTTGCGTTACCACGTGCCCCAGTAAGGGCCATCTTAGCTGCCGTGGAACCCTTGCCTAGCAAATAGTTTAGGTTTTGATCACGTACGGCTGGAGTAGCTTTAGCGGATAACTCGTGTAACGCCTTATCTTGTTCTTGCTTAGTTTTACTACTAGAGGTAATCTTGTCTACTTTGCTTGAAAATTCTTTAAGCAATACGTCACGTTCGGATGACTCATTTAGATAATCCGACAAAGGTGTTGAGTACCCATGCTCCGTTGCCGTATTAAAAAATAGGCTAGATATATCGCTTATAGTATTGTGAGCGTTGCTACCACCATTCTTTATTATATTAACCATTAGCGTGTTAACTCCTTTTTTATCTAGAACACGAGTTTCATCGTATTCCTTCTTAGCCTTTGGAGATAGCAATGATTTTATTAGTAATGATCCTGGAGTTGTTACGTTATTATCTGGCATATTCAACACTGAGTAATGTAATTTGTATACTTGATTTTAGCGTATTTAGTATTTGAAGTATACCGTAGTTTATGTATAATCGAAGTTACTAAATGAGGATTATTATGATTGATACATATTACGATACTATAACTATGGTGCTTATGCTAATTGGCGTAGTGCACTCCGTACAAAATATTATACTCGTAGTACATACCTACACCTGGTACAAGCTACGTGTAAACGGATTTTCCTATAACTACATGGATGAAGTTAGGTACAGACGAAAGGTGGCTATGGCTACATTTTCTCAGGTAAGGGAAAATTGGTTCGACTGTACATCTTCTGAGAAGCTTGGAATATTCTCCAGATCAGTGCGGTGGCCTTTATCTAAAATGATAGTATATTGCTTTGTGTATTTCTTATTCGACCTACATGTATTCTGGGTACTCAATTTAGTAGGGTCGTTATGTGTATACGGACTAATATGGGACGTTCTTCACTTGTGTACAGACACTAATAAAAGATGGATAAGTGCAATAAAGTAATATGTTTTTGGTATAAGTTATATAGAAGCAAGCTACGTCATTAGTTATGTAAAATATATAAATCCCGTTTTATGAGGATTTCACGTGATGGCCAATGTACCTGTACTCTGCTCCGACGTAAAGAAATTTGTCGTTAATTTAGTTATAACTTTAAGGCATGGAAGATGATTTATTATAACTCGAAAGTTTTACCACTACTGCAAACTGTTTTATTAGTATTTGTTAGCGCAAGAAATGAAACTGTACTTTACGTTCTAAGTGTATAGATACAATAACTTCTTATATTGGCTCCCTTTGGGGGCTAGATATTTTTAGCTAGAAACCTCTACTAGCGTGTCTATAGAGGTTATTACTGCTCCACACCCGCATAGGTGTCCAGATAACGCCACAGGTTTGCCTTCATCAGTGTATATAGATGATCCGCTAACTATGGTAGTAGCTCCATGAACAGAGCAGACCGCCTTATCCCCTACCCTACATACTGGTAACCCTAGCGAAGTGGTTATAGCGGATCCTTCTACTACGGCTCCACCGTGGCTAAGTATAGACCCTATCACTACGACTTTAGGCATTTTTTTTAGCCACAGTATCTAGCAGACGTTCTTTGGTTATGCAGTACTCCATTGGGGTACCATGTTTCTCCATTGTAGCTTTCTTAGTGAGTCTCATTTTCAATGCAAGAGCCGCTAACCCTAATGCAGGTATTGCAGCTCCTTTTAAGTAACTAAGTCTACTAGTTCTCCCGACTTCCCTTTCAAATTGTTCTCCTGCATACTCTCCTAAAGAATCAGTAACTATATCCTTACCTAGCGAGTTTGCTTTAAATTCTTGTACAAGAGTTGGAGCTGACATAGCTAGAGGTGCCAGAGGAGCAAATTTAGAGTACTTACCTTTGGATGCTATGTATAGAGCAGGTGCCAACAAGCTCCCTGTTAAAGCCATCGGTGTTCTATGGCTAGATGCGTGTAGCCTTCTAGCAAATCTTTTTAAGTCTGGATTATCCTTGTAATCCATAGCGTGTCCTATCTCATGGGCAAGTATATTATGGTTATCGCTGCCTCCTCCAGATATTATAGAGGTGTCGCTGCCTATGGAGTTTTTATGAGTAAAAAAAGGACCATTGCTAGTAATGTTATCTACGATACTTTCAACTTTATGTTGAGACTCTTCCGGGAGAATAGAGGATATAGATCTGCTTATAGAATGCCTATCCTCTCCGGTGTGTACGAATCTAGTATCTAACTCTTTCTCAGCCATAAGCCTAGATAGCTCATCTAGTGGTATAGATCCTTTACTTTTCATGGCAGAACTAAAGGGTATTCGTTTACCAAATAAAATATTAGGCATTACTTCTTACCGGTTATCTTTATAGGGGTATTAACATCTATAGTACCTTTCTTCAAAGCCTTTATAGCTGCACCTTCAGTTTTAAACTCTACAGTTTTTTGGTCCTTATTAGGTTCTGTTAAATGAACTGATCCTAGAATAGCTTCATGGCCAGGAGCAAACATGGCGTATCCATATCCTTTTCTAGCATCACTCAAATGATTAGTAGGCATCATCTTTTTCTTTGCTTCATCTACGGCTTCAGGAGTCATGGGTACAAAGGTAGACATAGCGTCACCGTCGTAATCAGCAGCAAAGCCCGGTAAGTGCAATGGGTTCAACCCTATAGTCTTACCATCGACTGGTACAGGGAACATAGCCATTAGGTTAGTTCTCATGAGAGTAGGTGCCCTGTTAACAATAACTGGAACATCTTTTATTACTGCGTTAAATGCACTTTGAGCTGCGGTGTTGCGAGATTCGTATGCCTTCTTAGCTTCAGGTCTACTGTAGCCTAATCTAGACAAATAACGTTCTATGTGGAATCTATACATCTCCCATAGTCCTTCCTTAGGATACTTAATTTCGTTAAATCCTACATCTGGTGCAGCGTATATAGTTCCACGTCCAGAGAAATCCTGTTTCTTTTTAAGTATCTTATCTTGAAACATTCCTGTCTTAGGGCCTTTAGTTCCAGATATTTGCTTAAGTATACCTTTGAGATCTTTACCTCTAACTGATCCAGAAATAGCATCTCCCATTCCCAGTGTAGCTTTTAGAGCCTTATACATTCCGGCTCTTTCCTGAGTTAAGTATTCTGGAGAAATTTCGTTTATCAACTTTGACGTAGGAGAATCTACTAGCATATGATCTTTATAAAAAGAGTTTATATCCGCATACTCTAGCTGGTTACCACCTTTATTTATCACAGGTCTCATGTTCGGAGGGAGTACTGGAATATTACGCAGTACGTAAGCATCTTTAGGATGCACTCCTGTGTTTAGCGATCCTTTTAGAAACTTAGCCTTTTTGATGTATGCGTTACGTCTAGATACAGCCGTAGCTTCTAAGGATCCTGTTACTGATTCCTTTAGCTCTTTATCTACATCTATGTCTTCTAACATTGCCTCAAAAGCAGCACCGCTTACTAATGGTTCTTTTTCGGTATCGTCAGCTGCCTTCTTCAACAGGCCAGATCCTATAGTACGAACTGTAGTATCAGTTGCAGTATCAATTATGGAGTAGTGTCCTTTGCCATGCTTATTAACTCCCATAGCTCCGCTAACTATGCCATCGAATTCTTTCTTGTTCAACCCTAATATAGATTTCAGAGGTGTTTCAAACATAGGGTTAACCATGGGTTCTGCTAACTCATAGTGACTCCACTTCTCACCTTTAAGTCCACCAGTTATACCTATGTCGAACAGTCCGCCTTTCTCAGGTTCTAAGTTTTTAGAACTAAGAAGCTTAGGGGTTTTTATCACCCCGTTAGACATTTGTAAAATATCATGATCCGTCATTGGAGTAGCCTGAAGTACACCGTCTTTATTCTTAACATTAACTCCAGAGGCTTTGAGGTAATCAAAGAACCTCTTAGACGCAAAAGTTTGCTTAGGCTTTGGAAGAGGTCTTCCACCTATGAAGCTATCCCAGAAGTCTGAGTTTTCCTCCGACTTTATAGTACCTATTTCTTTCAGGTTCTTTCTAGCATTGGATCCAAGTAACCCAAGGAATTCCATATACCCTACGCTCTTTGCACTTCTTTCACCACCCTTAGTTGGCTGGCTGTATGCATCATATCCGCCTACGCTACGAGCAGAATAATTGGAGTCGGTTGTCTTATATAACTTTAAGAAATACTGAGGTCCGGCCAACGCCTTTCCTAACGCCTTCCCCGTAGTAGGATCTACTATAGTATCGGTATCACTTAAGCCTAGTTCTTTTAGCTCAGACATAAGAGCTTTAATGTTACTCTTGTTTTCATAATTCTTAACCATGTAAGGAGAGCCTTTTTTATCAGCAATCTTACCGGCCACTGTTTCCATGACTTGTCCGAAGTTTATTCTACTAGTTACAGATGCAGGATTTAGCAATATATCTACTGCCTTGCCTGTAGTCTCGCTTATTGGCATATCATGGTCTTCTATTACTTTAGAAATTACACCTTTATTGCCGTGTAGCCCAGTTAGTTTATCACCTATTTCTAATGGCTTTACCGAGCGTGCAAGTATGCGAACATTCTTAGTCTCAGTATGTACATCTACTATTTCACCAGGCTCATCGTGTTCCCAGTACTTAACTACTAATCGATAAGGATTTACCAGTATCTTGTTCAAGTTGCCCAGTACCTTATCCTCAGGAGTGACTTCTCTTTTTTCTAGAACTGCAAATACTGCGTCTCCATGTTCAAGTCGAGTACCTTTTATCACGAACCCTCTCTTATCCAGCTTCTTGAGTTGGTCAGGAGTTAACTTGCCAGAAGAATATCGTTTGAATATTTCTTTATTAGCAACTGTGTCTGCCCTCATAACATAATCATACTTGTACGAGTGTAAGCTGTTTAAAGATTTAGCAGCAGATCTGCTTATGACTAAACCATCTTCGTGGTTAAAACCTTTCCATGGTAGATAAGCACTGTACAGGTTTAACCCTAGGGCTAACTTCCCGTCTTTAGTGTAGTTATTATCAGACAGTATCTGCCCCTTTTTAACTTTATCTCCTACTTTCAGCCCAGTAGGACTATCGTCCAAAAATCCCTTATTGTTAAAAGGTAGGCTTTTGACAAAGTGTTCTGTATGTAACTTACCGTCTTTATCCTTTATAGCCATATACTTATTTGTTATCTTTGATACTATTCCGGAAGTAGGAGATATAGTACTTATGTGATGACCTAGGGCATCCACGAAAGGCTTATGATTTTCGTCTAACGTTTGTACTATAGGTGCTTCTCTATTTTGTAATGACAATGCTTGGGGTATGGCCTTACCAGCCATGGTTAACCTGCCAGGGTGATTACTGTTTAGGAAAGGAACCAAGTTAGTTGTAATAGTGTACATATCCGCTGCATCTGCCAGCCAATATTTAACTTTAGATCTGGGTACCATCTTAATCTTACCCTTATCTTGAGCATGTACTGATCTACCTTTCTTTTCTTTTTCTCCTGGAAATCCTACAGTGTTCTGCATCATTTCTACAGACGTTAGGTAGTGCTGCTTACCTGAGTTGTCTATAACTCTGGCGTACATATTGCCTTCTTTGTCTCTTCTAGCATTAACTGTGAATCTCTGATCCACACCTACGCTGGCTGATTCCGGAGTTCTACTCGGATCTATGATGCCTAAATGGGATGGATCTATATTACGAGCCCCATCTGGTATGGACTTATCATCTTTCACTCCACCTTCGCCTGGGCCTACAATAGTTAACTTGCCTACGCTTTCTAAGCTTTCTATAGGGTTAGTCTCCGTAGGAGCAGAAGATAGTGGAGATCTGAGTATGAAATCGGTAAAGATCTTGGTGTAAGGCTTTACGTGTATAGCGCTTTTAATCTTAGGATTTTCTTTTTTTATACGTTCCAGATTAAACGTAAGTTTATTAGTAGCCTTGCTTACCGTCTCATGGCTTCTCTCAGAATTAAATCTGCGCTCTATGAAATCAGATAGATTCTGTACACGCTTGAACTGGAGAGAGTCTCGGTTATCTTCTTCTCGTTCTCCTTTGTACACTTTAACTAAATTGCTTATAGCCTTTACTATGACGTTTCCGCTAACATTAGTATGACTGGCACCTAGCGTAATCTTTGTTGTGCTGGGATCTAGCTTTGTAGATTCTAAGGATAAACGAAGGGCTTGTATTTTTTCTTCCTTAGAGGCTTCTGCATTTTGATCTTTTCTAGGAACCATCTTTAGATACAAAGAGTTTATAGTCTTCTTATCAGTAGCGGCTGCCTGTGAGTTCTTAGACCAGATCTCAGAAGGTACATACCTTTCCACGGAATCTCGTCCCATGCTAAATATATCAGTGAGGACAGGGCCCAGTAATGACTTAGTTCCTTTGACATCTATATAGAATAATTGATTCTTAGGATTCAAAGTTATACTGAAACTTTGACCTGATCCTGTATTAAACTGAGCCTCGAAAGTACCGTCGTCTTTAGCTCTAGAGTATACTCCAGGCTTGAGGAGTACTAAGTTAGCAACTGAATAATTGTTACCTTTGTACATGACCGTATGCTTTCCAGTCACGTGGAACGAATCCGCCAAAGGGAAATTCTTTTCAGAATCAACTACCTTGTTAGTAGCCTTATCTATAAGTTGAAGATCCCCTTTTATAGGGTACGTTAAAGACTTTGACTTGAGGATAGCGTTCTTCTCGTCTCTATGATCAAACGCTTTTTTGTCTACATGCACGTTTGCCACGGTCAATTTAAAGTCCCTATTCTCTATAGGGAACTGCTTGGCAATACCTGCTATCATTGACCTATCTACATTCTTGCTAATATTAGCAGGGCTTTCATAAATAGGAGTAGTTCCTCTAGTCATTAATAATATCCTCTATTACAATTTTTGGGTTGGAGATTTTTCTAGATAGGTTATTACTATCCAGTAATTGCTTTCAAATGCCTGGGTTGACCTATCGATTATGATGACCTCTCCATTACCGTTCAGTCCTCTAGTCAATATGCTTTCTGCCATACTTAGATCATCTAAGTCTGCTTCATCTCCTATATTACCTCTGAATATCTTACAGTTATATTCGCTGTAGTTAACTTCAGAAACGTTAGTAGGGTTATCAGGAGTCATGCCAGGCATGCCCCCTATTTCTTCTCTAGCAGTTGGCGTTTTAAAAACGTCAGAATTTACGCTACTCATTACACTCTCTCCAGGTTACATGCTTTTAGGTTCGGACAGTTTGCCCTTACTCTTTTTCTTAATAGGTTTCTTTTCTTCTGTAGCTTTCGGCTTAGTATCTTCTTTTACTATAGGATCTGGGCTTTTAGCTTCTGCATCGCTTTCTTTAGCAGCAGTAGCTTCCTCTGGGGCAGCAGGTGCCTCCATTCCTACTTCAGCAGATTCAGTTGCGTTCATCAAGGTTTCAGGGTCTATACCATACGTCGGCAATAACTGAAGAACCATGTTAGCCATAGCCTCATCCTTGCGAACAATCTGAACTAACATGTTTCGTCTGGCATCTAAAGAAGCGGATGCTACCTGATGAGTTAGGTCATGAGCCTGAGCCTTGGCGTCTTCAAATCCACTATCACTATCTGCATCATCAGAAGTATTTCTATTCTTTAAGAACCTGGCTATTTCTATGCCCTTCTCGGCTTCTATCTCACTAGATGCCTTAGCTATAGAATCATCCTTCTTGCGTTCAAGCTCTTCTTTATAATCCATTCCAAATGCTTCGAATAGAGTACTCATAGAACCTTCTCCATTGAGAACCAACTCGGACAATAGTTGCTTAGCTTGTAAATCATCAGTAAGTTTGAATGGGGTCATAGTAGTTTCTACTTTTTCTATATTCAAGTAAGAACTAATTTTTACAAACACCCAATCCACTAAATTTTGAATCTGAGCCGTATACTGATTCATGGTATTTTCGAGCATGCGAAGACCTACTGTAGAACTCGTCCAATTAGTAGTTCCACTGAGTAATTCTAGAGAAACACCTAGACCTAAGAGCATAGTTTCTTCAGCCTGTTTTATCTCAGGTGACACTAGTAAACTCTTACCTTCTCCTCCTAAGTTCTGGTAGCCTAGGGGAACAGGAGATATAAGTATGTGGTTAGGGTCAGATTTATGCTTTTTTAGAGCACTCTCTATTTTCTTAGAAAAGCCCGCCAAGCTCATACTGACCACTGGGTCTCCGTTTGCACTCTGACCTTGTGGAAATACTGCCCTTAGAGGAGCTAGATAATCTGTAGCTATCGCTTCGTTAGCCTTTCTTAGAACTGCTTGATAAAATACTAATGAGTACATGCTTATGATCGGAGGTAATCCCAATCCTTCCAGTACGCTACCCATGGATATATTTTTGAGGTGGAATAGATTCTTACTATCGAACTTAAAGTCTTTACCTTCTTTCACCGCTTCTACCATACCCCAAGGTATTGAATTTACGAATAACTTATCTCCTTGTTGTATCTTCCTTTTAACTGTTCCAGGTATCTGATAGTAGTATTCTGACTCCCCAGTTATAGGGTTATGATTAACGGATACATTTTCAGGGGACCACTTAATAAGGTTTATATCATCTATATCTAACGATTTAACATCGTTTATACTAAAGACTACTTTATCATTACACCCAGGGCACACTCCGGTGAATGAGTATTTAGTGAATCTTGCAAAGTCCGCATTGACACTGTTGTAGCTAGTAGTACACTTAGGGCATACAAGGTTTCTTTGTATAGGGAAGTATACCGACAGGAATACATTGCCTATTGTATAGAAGTCAAAGCCTGCATCACATATCTTATTCTTTAAATCTAGGCTTCTAACTATATGTTCGTATTTCTTCTTCAGTTCGATATTCTTAGTATCGTGTACGAAAGTAGTTATAGGGTACGTGGATAGCTTACGTATAACCTCAGTTATAGTAGGGGACTGTACAGTTATATACCTAGACCACTTAATTACATCATGTAAGTTACGTGGAGTAAACTGGTTTGCAATGTTGAACCAAGGGTTAGGTGTAGTACCTACTCCGAATTGTTCGAACATGCTACCGCCAGTGTTCAAGTGAGGAGGGACAGCCATATTTATTATTTACCTAAAGTAGTTGGTTTGCAGATAGTATATCATGGTGTTAAATACTTGCATAGTTCCATAGACTGATTTTAACTCAAAGTACAAGAAACCACGCCCATAAAATAACCCTATATTATTCAATAATTTAGGTGCGGTTTGGTATAAGTATTGTGAAGGGAATAACAACTATTCCTATTACTCAACGCAAAACCAACAGCATGAAAGAGGAGAAACTATCATGGCTACTAAAAACAACGAAACAAAAAATACTGCAAAGAACGAAGCAACTGAAGAATCTGTAACTGTAAGTGAGCGTATTGCACAGGCCCGAGAAGGCCGAGCAATGTCCGCTGCAGAAACTTCAATCAAGCTTGCAGCTTACGTAGGCGGTCTAGTATCGTTCGTAACTCTAGCGGTTGCAGGAGTTCAAAAAGTAACAAATCTATATGGATCTGATGAAGATTCTATGGAAATGGCTGGTGCTGTGGATGATGCGGATACTCTGTAATCATCTCCAGTAACATCTAAGAAGTCAGGGATTACCCTGACTTTTTATTTACTATGAACTTTTTCAATTGGAGATAATAATAATGAACGATATATTAACGGATGAACTATGCGTAGAAGTAGTGTATAGAGAGATCAAGAAGAACATGATCGATGATCCCGTATTGAGAGAAGCGGAATCTAGTGCACAGACCAGAGTCCTACAAATGGTTAAAGAATCGTTAGAAGTAAGAGGAGTAGACATACGCTCCGAACAAGGTAAGGCATACGTGTCGTACATCCTACGTGAGTTGGGGTGTGGAGGCGACTACAAGTACGAAGTACCATCTCATAATAGAAGAATAACAGATAATTTTAAAGTAGAGTCAGCGTACTCTTTATTCACAACAACAATATTACACAGCATATTTAGAAAGAATAGAAAAGCATCGGACGTCCCTGTCTCCTCTTGAATGTAAAGACCGATGTTGACTAGGGAGAGGGTAGATGTAATAATCTACCTTTCTTTTTTTAGCTAGGATAAGTAATGGACATAACATTTAGTAACCCCAATATTCATGATTTCTTCAATAACGTTAAGGGTAGTACCCCTCCATTGGCAGAGTTTAAAGAGGCCATGTCAAAACCATTACTGCCTGGGAATTTCATACTAGAGATAAAAGTACTAACTGAGACCATAGTTAAACAGATGAGTAGGCAACAGATAGGGGAGGGTATAACTAAGAGGTTAATACAGCTTACCAATAGGTTAACTGCTAGAAAAATAGCCTATAACGCACTTATAGTTGCAGAAGAGAGGAGTTCCTCTGTGGAAGATAAGCTTCTAAATAACATACTAGAAGCTCTCCGTGACCTAAGGTTCTTACTGCTTAAAATACTGCGTAGCTAATTATGGAGTCCCGATAGCCACATGCAGGTTTATAGTTGCCAGTAGTATATTTGCAGTATTTGCTATTTCTCTTATTTTTAAGTTAAGTACAACAGTATTTTCGAAAGTGCTTTGAGTTTGCTGTATGTAGAAGTCTAAGTCAATTGAGAAGGTTGTCCAGGTGTCCGTGTCCCCATGCATGGCCGTTCCAAGTATAGCTAGTCCCGAAAATTTAGTAACATTATATTCGAACTCAGAAGATACTAGTCCAGTCTTAGTATCTACCCAATCCCCTATATCCACGTCGTTACCACCTATATACGCAGTTGTTGTATCGCTGGCATTACGTATTATATCTCCTCCTGTTCTGAATATAATACCTGCTCGTACTGAACCAGGGTCAGTTATATCTACTCCTTGGGCTATTAAGGTACCTAGACTAGCCGGGACACCAGGGGGAGTGGTACCTATTTCCGCAAACAAAGTTTTTATATCCGCAGATAGTGAGTTTTGGAAGCCAGTATTAGCCACAGGTGCAGTGCCAGCAGACACCTCTCTAAAAAGAGTTGCTATGTCATTTCCGGCAGTATCCTGAATGCCTACATTAGAAATGGGCGTAGCCCCGTTTATAGGAGCTAGTATAGTATCTAAGTCAGCCCCTGAGCTGTCGAGTAATCCGGTAGCCATATCGTTAAGGTGTTCCTATTTGAATGTTCAAGGTTATATCTGTAGAGACTATATTTGTAGTATTTCCTATTTCTCTTATTTGCAAAGCTACAGTGCAAGACTCTACGGTATCGTCAAGAGAGCTAGATAAGTAAAAACTTAATTCGGAGCTAAAAGTAGTCCAGGTATTAGTGTTTCCATGTAGCACAGTGCCGGAGGGTACATCCCCGAAAGTCAGTGTCGCATTATACTGAAAATCACTCGATGATAGCCCAGTCTTATCTGCAACCCAGTCCCCTGCGTCAGCTCGTGGTCCACCTGAAGACGATGTTGTACTGGAGTTATTTATAACATCACCATCAACTTCGAATATTATCTCGCACCTAACCGACCCTGGGTTGGTCAAGTCTTGAGCCAGAGGCGTGAAAGTACTGTCAACCGCTAATAGTGGAGGTACTGTCCCTATCTCTGCAAACAAAGTTTTTATGTCAGCCGCTAACGAATTTTGAAATCCAGTATTAGCCACAGGTGCAGTACCCGCAGCAACATCTCTAAATAGGGTCGCTATATCGTTGCCTGCAGTATCCTGAATACCTACGTTAGAAATAGGCGTAGCTCCGTTTATAGGAGCTAGGATAGTGTCTAAATCGGCGCCTGCGCTATTGAGTAACCCTGTAGCCATATTACTTACCTTCTAGATCTGTTACCTTAGTGTGTAACTCATTTATCGCATTGACCAGAACACCCACAAGGTGACCATAGTCCATGGAAGCAACTTTTCCATCTTTTCTTGAAACGATTTCAGGAAGAACCTTCTCCACCTCATCCGCAATAAGACCGATATCGGTTTTGCCACTAAATTCTCCGAGTCCTTGCGCCCAGTTATATCGAACACCTCTGAGGCTATTGCATATATGTAGAGCATCATCAATAGTATGGATGTCATCTTTAAATTCCTCTGCAGAAGTTGCCTGAACTGTGAGTCCGGTAAGAGCTCCAGTAAATGCCCCAGTTGTACCTGTCAATCCACCTGTTAAAGTTCCCCCTGATAACTTCAAGTAAGAAGAGGATACGCCTGCCGGAGTAACGGCTCGTCCGTTATCTGAACCTGCTGCTACCTCTGCGTTAGTAGCTAATTCTACAACTCCAGATGCCGTTGCAGATGCTGCTGGCAAGTAGCCTGGGTTATTAATTGCAAACGATAGCCCTGCCGGAGTCACTACCCGCAATGCATCACTACCGGTATCAGTCTCAGTGTTAGTGGCTAGTTCTGCAACACCTTTTACCGAGGTGGAAGCGTCACTAACTGCAGCTCCTGTATTATCTAAAACAAACTTTAGAGATGCCGGAGTTACTGTGCGAGTAGTATCGGTTCCTGTAAGAGATTCTGCGTCTGTTGCTAATTCTGATTTACCAGCAGTCGTAGTAGTTGCTGCGGACACTGCTGCATTGGCATCAAAGTTACTAAGTGCAAATCCTAACCCTGCTGGAGTAACTGCAGTGTCAGTGGCTGATCCAGTATCGGCTTCTGCGTTAGTAGCTAACTGAACGGTACCATTGGCACTAGTAGTAGCAACTTGTCCGTTAAATACATCCAATAGGGTAGCTGGAGTTATTGCTCTACCTGCATCCGTTAAGGCTAAGGCTTCTGCGGTGTTAGCAAGTTCTATAATTCCTGAAGCAGATGCACTGGCGACTATTGTACCTAACACTGAAGGAGTAATGACCCTAGTAGCATCTGAAAGAGCTATGCCTTCAGCAGAAGTAGCTAATTCAACTATGCCTTCTACTGAGTCTGTAGCAGAAACAACTCCGCCACCGTTTCCAGCAGCTGACCCTATGCCTTGTACGGCTAGAGTTGTTACGCTGTTAGAATCAATTTGTATATCGCCATTAGCGAGCGTTACTACGAACACTCCGGTCCATCCAGAATCTGCCGTAGGAGTTATCTGTGCACCAGTAGTTGCTGCTGCACCAGTCTTAACACCTATCTCAATTACTCCAGTCATTATAGATCCTAGAGCACTAGGATTGAATGGGTCATAAGTAGGTAGGTTGTCAGTACCCGTAGTTACATCTACGAATCTAACTTGTATAAGACTATCTGCTGATTGACCGCCAGTTACTGGAGGTACAAATGTAGGAGATGTATATTCATCAACTAATAGGGCTAACTTAGTTATAAGTCTAGCATCTATTCCGCTTATAGCTTCTTTAGTTGAGAAGAATCCCTGACTAAGAGTAAACGATAAAGTTGAAGGGGTGTATCCTATATCCGACACTAATAAGTCGGAATCACCTATGAGTCCACTAGTAAGCAATCCAGTAGTAACACCGTTTACAGTAGCAGCGTTTATAGCAGCATCTACACCGGATCCTAGGATTATAGCGTTATTATGTAAATCCGTTAGTGGACGGTTATCCACTGTGTAGTAGTAAGGATCTAGTGACGTAAAGAACTGAACAGTATTAAAAAGGTCTTGTATGGCCATTGAAGTATCTCGTATTATCGATAATTAATTATAAGGAACTGGTGTTCCTGTTAGAGCTCTGGTACTATTTTAGTATGATTAAAACATTGGAGAGCATATATGATAACTAGATATGGAATTACTTTCAACTATAATGGTGATAGATTACGTTGGATCTGGCCTTGGGCCCGAAAACAAGGCCTTAAATACGTGTCTATGAAGACAGTGGATAGGTATAAGTCATTATCACACTACTGGTCTTTAAGGGCAACATTAGAGGAGACTATGAGAAGAGATAAGATGATGGGGTTTGACTTAGTAAGTATGGTCGAGGCGTACGTGTCTGTTAAATCACCTAGTGGTAAAGTAGTAGTGGTACTGGGGCAAAAGCTACTTAACAAAATAAAAGGCAATGTGTTGCTTGATAAGCATAAAGTTCAGACCTTAGGCGTATTTGATTCAGTAATGCTAAGAGTAGATGATAGCAGAGATGGGGTAGATCTTATGCGTAGCATAGATCCGGAGCTTGGCATAGCTATGCTGTTTACAGATGGCAAGGTAGTTCAAACTAACGTCAATAATGACGTAAAGCTTATTTCTTAAAGATCTAAAAAACTGGTATAAGCCTTATGTAGATACTTATTCATAGGAGGATTAGAAATGAAAGTATGTTTTTCGAATAATAAAAAAAGGATTCTTTTTAGACCTAACCCTAAAAACCCTATGGAGATACGAGCATTACGCAAGTTTGCAGGGGGTACTTTAGAGTCTAATGGGGATATATCATGCCCTGCAAAAATCAACGTAGCGTATAACTTGGTAAGACGGTTTAGTAAGAAATTCAGCAAGTACCTATCTATTGATACTGACGTAGATAAGTTTATATCCAAAGAATTCAAGCTTAAGGCTATACCAGATAGCTTCAGTTACTTCACAACTCCTTTAAAACACCAAGAGATAGCCCTTAGGTATTTGTATACTGTTGGGTCTGCTGGTATTCTTTTAGATCCTGGCCTAGGCAAGACTAAGGTAATCTTGGATTATATGGCTCTTATGAAGTTTGGTAAGTCTCTTATAGTATGTCCTAAGGCATTACTCTTTGTGTGGGAAGAGGAAATAGAGAAACATAGACCTGATTTAACTGGGTATATTGTTAAATCTACTACCTGGGGAATGCAGATAATAAACTTAGAAAAGAAACGTTTTCCAGAAGCTACGGAGCGCAAGAAAGTACTAAAAGAAGGGAAGTACGACGTAGAGGAGCGCATAGTAGTATTAAAAGAAAGGTGGGAACTCCTCAAGGAGAAGAAGCTCGCTAAGCTACGTGAAGGCTGGGACGATGATAAGTATAATATAGCTAAGCATGACATCATAATAGTTAATTACGATAAAGTAGTTACTGGGCAGTATTACTTTGAGAAATTAGGTTTCGACTTTATAAGCGTAGACGAAGGGTTGATCAAAGACCCTAAGACAGAACGTACCAAAGCAGTGACAAGGCTAGGCAAGAGAATACCCTACCGATCTATTATGTCTGGGACATTAATAAACAACTCCCCACTTGACGTATTCGCACCCGTTCGTTTCCTAGAACCCTCATTGACAGGATCTGCTTTCATAAAGTTCAGAGATAGATACTGTACAGTCATAAAGCCTAAGGCTAACCCTAATGCTGTCAAACAATTCACTGGATCGTTTATAGCTGGGTATAACGACGTAGATGAGGTTCGCTCTATACTGGAATCTTGCAGCATAGTTATGTCTAAGGATGAATGGTTGGATTTGCCTCCTAAGAAATTCCATAATATATATTGTGATATGTCGGATGAACAGCAGGTTCATTACGAAAACCTAGCTACGAATTATATAACTAAGGTTGGAGAAGATTATGTAGAAGTAGATTCGGCCCTTACAGTGATGTGTAAGTTATCTCAGATACCTAACGGATTTATATACATATATAACGAAGAAGAATTAGACGAACTAGTCAACGATGACGATAGTGAGTTTGATGACTTGGATTTAGTACCAGAAGATTCAGTAGAGGATGTGCCTGAGGTAAAGCGAATACGTAAGACTCACTTCTTTAAAGCTCAACCGAAGATAGATAAGTTCAGAACTTTGTACAGAGAGAAGCTACATAACCGAAAGTTTATAATGTGGTATAACATGTCTGCTGAAGCTGAAATAATAGAGAAAGAGTTTGCTAGTAGTGGCGTAAGCTATTTATCTATAAAAGGTGGGGAGAAAGATACTGGCGGTAAGGTTAAACGATTTAACACTGACCCTTCTATACAGATACTATTATGTCAGGCTAAGTCGGTTAACTACGGAATAACGGTACTAGGATCTACGCCTGAGAAGCTAGAAGCTAATGGCATACAGGTAGTGCCGGATATAAACCCTTCAGTATTTACCCAAGTGTTTTATAGTCTCAACTATAGCTTAGAATTGTTCTTGCAACAGCAGGATAGGTGTCATCGCATAGGTCAAGATAAGGAAGTAGATTACTATCTATTACTTACAAGAAATACGACCGATATGGATATACTAAGTAGACTGGATGAGAAAATGAACATACGTGCCAGCATACTGGTAGACGTTTTAAATTTATTAAAAGAGAGGATAGGTAACAAAGGTGGCGACATATAATGTTTATGAATCAACTTATGGTACTAGTACTTCTGGAACTGGTACTGATTGGGGTAGTGGTACAGCCACAGGTACTACTTATGCTAGTATCTCTGGTGGAACATATCAGACAGTCAATTGGGAAACAGAAACCGAAAGAGTAGTATTGGACAACGAAAGGAACATGGTCTTTAGGATGCTCCCCCAAAAGAAACATAGTTGGATGGGTTCTATTTTTCCAAAAAAGGGACTCAATAAGGCAGACGTAAGAAAGATATTCATAGGAAGAAAATTTATAATCAAGGCTACTAGAGGTCACCCTCCAAGCTCTGACCACATGCTATCAAATTACTTATTTGAGTAGATTCTTGGTATAAGTAATATGAGGAGAAATATTATGAATACTTTGATCAAATACATACTACTAGTAATTGCGGTTCTCGGTTTACTTCTTGGAGGAGGAGGGTGGATGTTCAGCTTAGGCTTACAGATACTAATCGCACCGCTAATGTTCTTGGGATATATATTCTTGTTCCTATTCGGTCTATACGCTGCAGCCAATGTAGTAGCTCTACTATTTGGTGGCTTTTCAAACAAAAGAGGGTAGCTCCTCTTTTTTATATGGTAAAAAATAATAATGAAAGATTCAATACTCGACTACTTCCCATTCGAGGAAGCTCGCGCATCTCAAAAACAAGTTATACCCTTAATACAAAAAGCGTACGAGGACGGCAAGAAAGTAGTAATACTAGAAAGCCCTGTAGGTTCTGGCAAGTCTGCTATGGCTATGACTATAGCTAGATTCTATGGTAATAGTCACATACTTACTCCTAGAAAGGCGCTGCAAGATCAATACTACAATGATTTTAAAGACCATGTCACTGTAATGAAAGGCAGGGCAGCTTATCCGTGCTATTGGGAACTAGGACACACGTTTGATAAATCCTATTATCAAAAAAATATAGAGCTTGGTAAACCCTTATATATGAGCAAAGATATAATAACTACTGCAAGCGGTCCATGTAGCCATGCAAAAAACGGTAAAGAGAACTTCCAGAAATGCATGGAAGTACATACCATTTGCCCATACGCTAGGGCAATAGACGTGGCTAACGATTCAGATCATATAATTCATAACCTGCACGGGTTTATATACCAAGCTAACTTCGCAGAAAGATTCGAGGTTAGGGACTTGCTAGTGGTTGATGAGGCTCATGATCTCGAAGGTATAGTACGTGGCTTTACTTCTAGGACGATAACAGTGGTTAAGCGACTTAGCCAAATGCCAGGAGTAACTATCCCCGAGTTCAAGCACTTAGATGAATGGATAGATTGGTTTCAGACAGAAGACTTTACTCCTAGGGACAGAAAATCGAAAGAAGACTTCGAGGAGTCTGTGGATAAGCTGGAAGCATCTAAGATGTCAGAGTTTGTCGTGGAGGTAGATGAGGATAGTTATAAAAGAACTACCAAGTTCAAGTTCACTCCTATAAGCATAGGAACTATGCCGCACTCTCTCATACTGAGCTTCGGTAAGCGTGTGTTGCTTATGTCTGGGACGATATATAACAAAGATACATTCTGTAGAAGTATAGGCATAAAGCCAGATGATGCTCATTTCATTAGAGTAGGTAGTTCCTTTCCCGTAGAGAAAAGGCCTATATACATGAAGAGGAAGTATCTACACGATACGTCTCACGCAGGGTGGTCAAGAAATTTAACAGAAATTGGTATAAGTATACTGAAGATACTTGACGTCTACTCAGATGTCAAAGGCATAATACATGTATCTTCTTACTCCGCTATGAACGATATTATGAGTACCGTAAAAAGTAGTAGGTTAATTGCACACGACAGAGAGGATGCTATAAATGGGTTGGATAATTTTTTTAAATCAGAAGGTAACGGAGTTCTAGTGTCACCTATCTGTCATCAAGGGGTAGACTTTAAAGATGATAGAGCAAGATTTCAAATAGTAACAAGAGTGCCTTATGCTAATACAGGGGACGTGTTTATACATCATAAAGTAAAGACGGATTTCCCATGGTATAACTTGCAGGCTCTAGTTAAGTTTGGTCAAATACTAGGCAGAGTTAATCGCTCAGAATCAGATTATGGAGCTACTATTCTACTAGATGAACGTTTCGAGAAATTCATCAACAGGAATCGTAGACTTATACCGAATTGGATTTTAGAAGCAATTCTAAAATAAGTTACGGAGAATAAAAATGTTAGAACGTGTATTGACTTTAAATCAAGATATAGAAGCAGAAACTAAAAATCATATCGACGATTTAAATTTTGTTAGTGATATTGTTAATTGTGTTAATAGCTTAACTTGCAACGAAGCGACTGAAGTCCTCAGTGGGGATTTCGGAGATAGGATTCAACGAGAGGTTCACCTATCGAGTACCTTAGGGAACTACTAGTACTCCCGTAGCAAGTTACAGTAAAAACATACAACAATAAATTACTACAGAGGGTACTAGCATGAGCTGGAACTGGTCAGGACAAGGATTAAACGGCAATGGGTCAGGAAATAACAATGGAGGCGAGAAGAAATAGCATGACTAAGAAGGCTGGAATAGGTAAGCGAAAAATAAACAACTTGGTTGCCAAGCATTCCGGTACGTTTAACAGGTCGTCCGTTCAGAGAGATAGAACGAAATTCTACAAGAAATATAAGCACAAAGGTCAAGATCTCGATTCAAACGAGTGACCTTTGAGCTATGGAAGCCCACTAATCCTGGGCTTCATTTTTTAGATAGTATTTTTTTAGCAACCTGATAGCTTCACTTCGTTTAGCACGAACCATGTCTTTAGGCATGCTCATTTCCCTAGCAACAGACGCAGCTCTGCGTTCCTTGCCAGTATCCATGCCAAAAGTTAAGTATACAATTCTAGATAAGTCCTCTGGAAGAGTCGTCAATGCATTGTGTAGAAAGGTAGATTCTATTTCAGTTTCTATAGCACCTTCGAACGGATTTATTAGCTTTTCCGATTCTGTTACATCTTCAAAGAAGTAAGTTAGGTACCTGGTTTTAGATAATTCATTAAGATCCTTTCTGGCAACATCGGGGAAGCGCTCACACAGTTCATCCAAGGTAAGAGGTACTTCCCTTGAGTTCTGAGCCTTTAATATCCTGGTAGATAACTGCTGCTTCCATATAGGCAGGGCAACTACTCTCATCTGGGACATAGCCTTGAGCTGTCTCTGTAAAACCCACCAACCTGCATAGGTCAGGAACTTTACTCCAGTGTGGTGATCAAATTTATTGAAGCCCACTAGCAAGCCTTCATTACCGGCAGCTATTAAGTCTTCGAATTGGTTCTGATCATTTCGGGAAAGGTCTTTTGCTTTTTTAAAAACATATCGCAAATTTGCTTTAATAACAACATCTCTGGCCCTACTGCGTTCTTTCTCAGGAAGGTCCTTGTTATAGTAAGTCTTAAATAGTTCTTGTTCCTCCTCACGACTAAGCATTTTTTGCTTACATATTTCGTCATAATATTTCGTGAGATCCACTCTATAAGTATCCTCTTAGGTTTGATTTCAAGTGTAGTATATGATAATATGCCACCTCCTATAAAGTCAAGTCCTAGTATACGAGAGGGTATATATGTCAGTTATTAACGTAGAAGTATCTACTAACCAAGACGGAATCACAGAATTACACTTCAAGTCTAGACGTGCTTCTGAAGAATCCAAAGATATTTTAGATCAAATATTGTTCGCTACTGTAGCTCCTGGGCTACGCAGAGGTGGATACATCAATTCAAATTCTGTAAAAATACAATTTAAGCCAGACAATTCCACAAAAACGAAATAGGTGGTATAAGCAATATGGTCATGGAAAAGAATAGCCACATCTCTATCACTGCCAAGGAACTTGAGCAGTTTAGAGACACGGGCGAAGTACCAGATCGAATAAAAGAGGTATGGGGTTATGGGGTTCATGAGCTCCATGAAATTATCATAAGTAACCAATATTCTCTTTTACCTTAAATATTACATCATTATCCGGAGAAAATAAAAAGATGAGTAATTTAGATGCAGTAAAGGAAGCCTTAGAGGGTCTTCCCAAAGCAGTAAAGCAAAACGCAACAGATCTTCTAGAGAGAATGGAAGCAGTTGTAGAGGGAATCGGAGATTCTGATAGAGGGTGGAGTCCACCATTCTTGAAGCTTATCCAACCGACTACTGGAGAGATTCCAGATGGAGCGGGTATAGGAAGCCTTGTTGTAGGAGACGAGATTCTTGTAAAGAAGAAGGGCGAAGCTCTTCCGGTAATCCCAATTCGTACTTGGTCTACTAGACAGTACTGGGATCCAGATCCAAATAGTCCAACTCTGTTATGTAACAGTCCAGACGCTAAGACAGGCTATAAGTATGGTCAGTGTTACGGATGTACATTTGCACAATGGGAAGATGGAGTAGGTTCGGCCTGCAATAAGAGCAAAGTATTTTTAGCTATAACGGCAGACTTAGCTCACATCGTACAGGTGTCCTTCACTAAGGGTTCTTTCAAAAGTGGTAACGCTTGGGAAGCTAAGCTTAAACGTGCCGGAGTATCTCCTTACAAACGCATATACGACCTATCTACTGAGAAGCACGCAAAAGCTCCGACTTTTTTAATCGGTGCCGAGCCTTCAGGTGATAGACCGGATCCTAAGATCATTGGATTTTTAACTGCTTTGTTCGCTAGTACTTCAGCTGATAGAACTGAGTTCTTAGCTAAGTTCTATGAAGGCGTTAAGAATAAACAAGCGTCACAGCCACCTGCGCTAACAAGCGAAGACCAGGCAGTTGAAGTAGAAGTTATTGCTGCAAGTGATCAGCCTGCAGATGATAAATCTGATTCAAAAGGCTATGAACTGTAGTTCTTAATGTAAGTTAAAGGAGAGAGGCTTTTGCCTCTCTTTTTTTTAAGTGAGAGAAATGATGAGAGATTATAAAATTTTAGATTACACGCATATGTCTGACAACATAAGTAGGTTCATTGCTAGCTACAAGACACTAGGCGCAGTAACGTGTACAAAACTAGTTCCGCAACTCCTTACCTTAACTGACGATTCTAATCTAGTGTGCTTGCCTATAATGGAGGATTCTAAATCAGTGCATTGTCTCCTGGTTAATCGAGCTCCTATTCTAAGAAATGAAGAAGGGGATATGAAAATATCTATAGAAGCTTACGGCTTTACTCCGGTCGTCAGGTTCATGGCTAACGAGATAGCTTCTATGAATCCTATATTCGGTGAGGCGGCTATAGCCTACTACGAATACATTTTAGAACTAGACCCTGCTCAGTATGGTGCGTGCGATATGGTAGGAGCAGACGGCAATACCATAAAAGGTCTCCCTTTTTTAAACATGGATAGTACCTTGGAAGAATGGTTTGAATTTCTTAAAAAAGAGATACAATTATTAAAAAGTTATTTGTACGATAACGGCCCTATGCTTCTCCAGGAGTCCATAATGAGAGAGCCTCCCGGTATGGAAAATATAAAAAGTATCCTACAAAATGCCCTATCTGAAAATGGTATTCATGGGGAAGCTGTTGTTATTAATAGAAAAGATATTGACATGGATGATGAAGGTATGGCATCATTCCTCGATCAACAAGATGTTAACGACGAGGAGGGCGGCGGAAACAAGCCACATTAATAGCTTATGACTGAAGAGATAAAACAAAAAGAGGAAGATTTAAAACTTCTCCCAGATACTTTCCCGGATATGACTGATATAGGCTTAGGCCCATGGTCAGTATCTAAACTTAAATGTATACAAAACTGTTCTTTACAATTTTACTTGCGGTATATAGTAAAGCTTAAAGTTCCACCTCCACCTATGAACGAAGATCGTGCAAGGACTAGCTTAGGCTCCGCAGCGCACGCAATCTTAGAATACATAGCGAAAGGGCATACGGTAGAAGATGCATTCAATATAGTTCAGGAAACGTCAAAGAACTATTTGCCAGAGGAATACTGGCCACTTATAGAGAAAGAAAATCGGTACAACATAGAAATGTTTTGGACTAGAATTCAAGAATTCAAAGCAAGGCATGATGTTAAGAAGATATACCCTGAGCTAAAGCTAGGCATGACAAAGGACTTCAAGAAGACAAGTTTCTTTGCTGATGATGTGTACTTTAGAGGAGTAGTGGATATAGCTTTGGAGTTGAATAACGGAGATGCTTTAATAATAGACCACAAGAGAGGTCCTGACCCTGCATGGGGACTTAGAGCGTACGAGTTTCAACTGTCCAGTTATATACCCCTATTTCATTATGGATATAAAAATATAAACGGTGCTCAAACAGGAGTTCATTTTATTAATCATGGTGAAATTTTACTTAACAAATATCAGACGAGTGAGAAAGTTGCGGAAAAAAATGCTAAAGAACTTGTGTTCTACGCAGAAGCCGCAGCAGAAGCCGTTGAAGAAAAGGGCGGGTTTATGCACAAACGAGGAAACATGTGTAAATACTGCGATTATCAAGAAATGTGTAAAGCAGGGAAGAGAGGTACTTCCGGAGATCTAGAAAAATATGCATCAGCTTCTAAGCAGCTGATAAATATAACCGAGATTTAATCTTGAATAACAGCCTCTATAGATACCGTAAACCCTTAACCCCCAAAGTTGAGATAGCGGCATCCGTAGAGGCTAAACCTTGCACTACCTGCAGGGAACAAAAACTCTTAAGAGAATTCCACAAAAGCAAGCAGAGAAAAGACGGTAGAATATCTATTTGTAAATCCTGCTGGTCGTACAATGATAGAAATAATCCCGTACGCATAACTACTATAATTAAGTGCAGGACTACTTGGAATCTTAATAATCCAGAAAAAATAACAGCTGCAAGCGGAAAAAGAAGAGCAGATGAGATAAAGGCTACCCCAGGGTGGTTTAATAAAAAAGAAGTAGAAGGGATATACCGATTGTCTGCTTCATGTAGAGACGAATACGGAGATAAATATCCTACCGATCATCGTGTTCCACTGAACGGTAGAAAACTAGAGTATGCAGATTGTACCCAAGTTTGCGGACTTCACGTAGGACAAAATTTAGAACCCTTTCCAAAAAGACCCAACTCCCAAAAAAGTAATAAACTGTTACCCCAGTACGGTGTATCCCCTGAAGCAATTCCTGATGGGCATTACAAAGTATGGGTAGGGGACGTGTATGGAGAAGGATTCAGCATAGCAGAATTTTATAATAAAGAACTAATAAGGATAACTACAACATGAAGCAATACTTAGAACTACTGAAAGATGTTAAAGAAAAAGGTAGAGCTAAACACGATAGAACTGGTACTGGCACAGTAGCCCTATTCGGTGCGCAATCTAGATACGATTTGACCGAGAATAAACTTCCCGTAATAACTACTAAAGCAGTACACCTTCCTTCAGTAATACATGAGTTGTTGTGGTTTATATCTGGCAATACTAATGTCAAATACCTCCAGGATAACGACGTAAAGATATGGAATGAGTGGGCGGATGAGTGGGGAAACCTTGGTCCAATCTATGGAAAGCAATGGCGTAGGTGTAACAACTATAAAGATACATCCTGGGGCCGTGCTAGGGACGTAGAGGGTAATGAGCTGGTAACTAAGGACGTAAGTATAGATCAGCTGCAAAACGCCATAGACACGATATTAGACGATCCCTACAGCAGACGAATAATAGTTAGTAGCTGGAACGTAGCAGATATCTCAGATATGAAGCTGCCACCTTGCCACTTACTGTTCCAATTCTACGTAGAAGATATGACTACTTCGGAAAGAGCTGAATGGTTACAATCTCATGATTTAGAATGTTTCAAAACGTATTATCTAGAAGGAGACTCTTCATTAGATGATCTGAACGTACCACGTCGCTGGTTAAGTACTCAGTTGTATCAACGTTCTGCAGATATGTTTCTAGGAGTTCCTTTTAATATAGCAAGTTATGGGTTGCTTACTCACATAGTAGCAAAGCTTACGAACACTGCCCCGAGAGAATTCATACACACCATAGGGGATGCTCATATCTATTCAAATCATTTTGAACAAGTGGACGAGCAATTATCTCGTGAGGTAAGACCTTGTCCCACCATAGTGTTTAATGAAGAGCTTACAGAGTTGAGCGAACTATCTATAGATAGCTTTGACGTCATAGATTATGACCCTCATCCAAAAATAAAAGCTAAAGTAGCAGTTTAATCAAAGGTCACTGAGGTGGCCTTTTTTAATGGAGAATATAAATGCAATGTTCATGTGGCGGTGAAGCCGTAGAAAAAGAAAGATTCAAGCAGCGTAATAAAGTTATAGTATCCATAATAGACTTTCCTGAATGCAAATCATGCGGGAGAGTAGGCGAGGTAACTCAGCGTGACTTGATAGACGGAGAAATGAAAGTAGTTAAGAAGGGTCCTCCGGGTACTAAGATGTGGGATTAGTAGTTAAGAAAATAGGGTAAACATGGTATAAGAACTTTGAGGAGAACTATTATGACTATGTTTATTTGCAAGACAAAAGTAGTTGGAAGTGAATGGAAATGTGATAGATGCGGTTACAGTTGGGACTTAGATGATAAAGATATTCCCAAGTGTAAGACTAGAGAGCGGGTTGCCAAAGACGATGCCATTAGGGCTGAGGATCTGAGGCTCGCTAAGAGCAGAAAACATATTCACTACATACGTACACAAATATTAGGAGAGGACATATGACCTGGAACTACAGGATATGTAAAGAAACTACTGACGATGGTGTTGTGGAATACACCCTTCGTGAGGCCTACTACAACGACAAGTTTGAAATAACTGCAGTATCTATTGATAGTAACTCTGAGTTTATGTCTCACTTAGAGGGAGGAGACGATGACGATGCTGCTATACAGGAAGTAAAGTCTCATATAGACAAGTTGGTAGAAGCTACTAAGAAAGAAGTAGTAGACTTGGATAATATAACTTTTTCAAATTGGGAGTAACGTTGTATGACTGCTAAAAGAGTGCTAGACACAGTAACGTCCAAATCGAACTTCGGTGATGAAACTGGGTTCGTGGATGTTCTAGATAGAAAGATACTAGTAGGTGATTTTTTATATTATTTAAATGATAAAGGTTCCTACGGACTATTAATAAACCAGGTACTGAAGGGTTGCAAGAGCACCGTTAAGTGTCATGGATCTCATATAGATACTTACGCAACCACATTTTCTATGCTGACAGGAAGTGTGCCAGCTACCTTGGATGACATAAGAAGTAGATGGGGCAACGCAGCATTAATAGGATATGTACAAAACTATATGATGGACAATAAAAGCTATGTGTACCGTCATATGTCCACTCACTTCCTACATGGAGATCTTAGAGTAGAGGGGTATGAATGCATTATGCAACCTAGTAGATGCTTAAAATTTAGCAATGAATTCTTAGTAGAATTTTTAGCTAAGGACAGACAACTAGCAGCTTCTAGAGGGCCTACTGTACCGAGTGAATCTTCGTACATGCTAGCGTCTGAGCCCATTGACCTAGAGAGTCGAAGAGAAGAACTATCAAATAACTTAGGAGCGTAGCATGTCTACTTTAAAAACAATCACGTGGTGTACTGCGGAAATAGAGGTGAGCGATCAGAGCATAACTCACTTACTGGCTACCGAAGGTGTTACTCACATAGCGTGTGAAGCAAGGTATGTTGGAGATTCAGTAGTTCTGAGTTGTAGAATTTCTGTAGGCTCTCAAACACACCCCATGGTGGTAATCATACCCCCTCATGAAGAATTTCCTGATAAACATAATAAGAAAATTTTAGACATATTTAGTGTAATTGGAGTCGGCGTTATATCCAGTTTAGTATTTGGACCAGATTCCGACTACGAGTACTGGGATTCCATAGTGTCCGATTACAGGGAAGGCCTAGCCATATCTGAAATAATAATAAACGAAATCGCCGAATTCACAGAAGACCGAGACACAATCTTGAGTTTACTATCGGGGGACTAGAGGATATACTCTTTCTCCTAATAAAAAGGATAAAAAGATGTTTAAAGAAATAAAAGAAAAAGTAAACATATTAGATGGGTTTGAAAAATATCTAGATATGTCTATGGTTCCATGTGGAGAGGATACGTTTGAACCAGAAGATAAGACTTGTCCATTTTGCGAACACAGAGATTGTTTCAAGATAAAATCTAGCGAAGAATTCTCGTGTTGGTCTTGTTTCTCAGATTGTCAAATAAGTGGGGGAGACTTAGTAGACTTCGTGAAAAGATATCACGATGTTTCCATATCAGAAGCTGCTAGAACTATTGCGGAGGATTTTGGAATAGCTGTTTCGTCAGTCAAAAGAAATCCTAAGCAAGAAGTCATGGACCTCGCAGGTAGCTACTACCACAACCAACTACTTGAAAATGAAACGTCTACTATAGCTAAAGATGGGGTCAAGTATTCTCCTTTGAACTATCAGCTAGAAGTAAGGAAACATGATAAGCGTACGTTAGAGTATCTAAAAGTAGGTTGGTCTGATGGAGGGTTAGTAGAGTATTTAACATCCATAGGCATAGACTTGAAGGTCATAGAAGGCGCTGGCCTTATGAATAAGAAGGGTAATGATTATATTGCCGGTGGTAGATTCGTATACCCTCACATTGTTCATAATAAAGTATCCAGCTTTACCCTAAAGTCTCCTGATCCTAAGGATAAAGTTTATCAGTTTAGGAAAGTTAATAGGTTAAATGAGGTAGTTCTATACAATCAGAATTCTGCTACCAGGGCCAAGGCTACTATTATCATAGTGGAAGGAGAGAATGATGTTGCCTCTGTACTGGATGATGGGTGGAGCGAAGGTATAGTTGGGACTTGCGGAACAATAGATACTCATCAACTAAGTTTTCTAAAGAAGCATGTAGTAGATAAGCATGTCATAACTTTGTTCGATGCAGATGGAGCGGGGGATAAGTATCGTAGCAAGGCTAACGAACTCGCACCGTTTGCCGCAGTTATGCAACACATCAAGGTGCCTGTCGAGTTTAACGATATTGATGCGTATCTAAAGAAGGGTAATACCCTAGAGGATGCTAATAGAGATTTCGAAGTCACGGTTGATTTAACCGGTGGTCAAAGAAGTTTGGCTCTATTGCCTCCTACTGCCAACTTACATATGGATACTCTACGTAAGCAGGCTAAGAAGCCCGAAGCAATGAAAGACGTTAAAGAAGGCTCTAATGTAGACATTGAAAGTGAAAATCAAAAGACTGTTACTGTCGAAGAGGATGGCAGCTTTGATGACGACGCTGGATCTGGTTCTAGAAAAATAACTGAGGCAGAAGGGTGCTATTTAAAAACTAGATACTCTAATGGTGAGCCTCAGGTAGTAGCCATAACTAACTTTGTTATCGTAATAAATAACATATTTATACGTGGTAATAACGAACGTACTAGAGAGATTCAAATCATATCTAAGAATGGGCAGACAAGTAGACCCTTGTCAGTTTCGTCTGCAGATAAAGTATCTCTTAAATCGTTTAAAACGTTGCTAGCTAATGCTGCAGATGCTAGTTTTTATGGAACAGAAAACGATCTTATAAACATATGGGAATATGTGTATGCCAAAGGTTCTCCTAGGTTTGTAATAATCCCGGACATGGTAGGATCTATAGCAGAGTTCAACGGCTGGTTATTTGACGATTGCTTTATCAATGTACAAGGTGAGGTGTTTTCTCCGGATAAGGGTGGAGTCATGTGGGCTGATACTACTGGTCACTCTAAGACTCAGCAGCGTGGTATCAAGGGCAGAGATATTAATGATAGTGAATGTAGCAGTGCTAGTATTCCTAGGTTAAACAATATGTTTGGCAAAGATGACTACGAAGATCTACTTGAGGGCTTCGTGGCTAACCTTGCTCAGAACTTAGGTAACCCTGGAATGGCTCTTACAATGATAGCGTGGGCTCAAGCTAATGCATATTCTGATGATATATTCGATGTATGGAGATGCTTTCCTTTCTTATTCATGTGGGGCCGTCATGGTCAGGGTAAGACGAACTTAGTTAAGTGGGTCTTAGCTACTTACGATATGGAAGAGAAAGGATACACTACTATTGCTAACCTAAAGACGGCTGTGGGTTTTGAACGTAAGGCGGCTTACTACGCATCTCTGCCATTGGCGATTGATGAGGTAAGAGCTGATAAAAATACGTCCATGCACTACGGCAGATTCCGAAGCTGGTATAACCGTGCTCCTAGAACCATGGGTACACGAGAGGGGTCTAATGTTAAAGTAGTACCGGTCAGATCTAACTTTATATTTAGTGGCCAGGATATATTTACGGATGATGCGCTAGCAGACAGATGTATATCTTTACAACTTCCTAAAGGCGGTAGAGAATTAAGAGATTCTTACTCCTGGATAGAAGGTCGCATAGATGATTTGTCAGCTATAGGTTATAACTGGATACTTGAAGCTAAGGGTACTGATTTTAAAGAAGTGGAAGAAGGCATGAAGGATGTAGGCACTATGCTAAAAGCCACTCCTGCCAGTTCCAGATCTAGAATTCAGTGGGGTATCATAGGGTATTTCGCATTGAAGTTGAGGGATAAATACCTCCCTGACTTTAACTACGAAAGTTATCTCAAGACTACTGTAACTTTAGAAGCTAAGAGTAACACTGAGAACGATGCGTTATCTATATTCTTTACTCACGTAGAAGGTATGTGTGCCGGAGAACGTCCGGATATTCACTCTGATCACGTTAAGGTGGAGGATGACGTAATGTATATATGGTTTATGGAAATGGTAAACCTAGTTAGTAGAAGAACTGTGCACGACAACAGAGAGGCGTTTACTTACAACGCATTGAGAGCTGCAATACTAGAAGAAGGATGGTGTCTTGGATCAGGTATCAAGCGATTGGGTCATCGTAATACTCAACGAAGAGTAATACAGATTGATCTAAAGCATAAGACAGTGCCTTTCAGTTTGACAAGTATAGCGGAATCTCTAACTTCATAAGCCTCGTAACAGAGGCTTTTTTTATATAAAAATAAAAAGGAATAAAACGCAATGATGAAACGTACGGACGTAATGATTGATATTGAAACTTTAGCTGCAACTGATGGGGGAGTTAACGGTCGTGTTAAGGAAGATGCAGTCATAGTCCAAATAGGGTGTGTATTCTTCGACCCCAGAGAAAAGAGTAGCGTACAAGAGTTGAGAAAGAAAAGTTGGATGAGTACCATATCGTCTGATTCTCAAAAAGATAGAGTCATTTGCCCAGATACTGTTGCTTGGTGGAAAGAGCAAGATTCTGAAGTATACAGAGAAGTCATGAGTGGTACTACTACTTTAAGCGATGCTTTAGACGGTATGGTGGAGGCGTGTGATACCAATCTAGATAAGCATAGTAGGCTATGGGCTCGTGGAGATATATTTGATGTATCTATACTACGCCATGCGTTATTCAGTCTCGGTAAAGAACTAGAAATTCCATTCTGGAATGTGCGATGCTTACGTCCTATAGAAGAGCTAGTTTTCGGTAAGGGCGTAAAAAAGCAATTCGAAGTAGGAAATGCACACGATGCAATAGACGATGCAATTGGTCAAGCAAGACTTGTTCAGGAGTGTTTCAGACAAACACAGAGAATAAGAAATGAAAATGGGAGCGTATAACTCTCTACTTGGAGGTAGACATGAGCGGTAGAAGAAGAGGTAGAAGGGGAGGGAACAGGCATGTTCCCGACTTTGCCCAAAGATTGCAAGATTCACATAACGCTAGAAATGGTATAGAAAATGAAAGTACCCTTCCAGTTATTAACCTAACTACCGAAGCTAGCAGTACATCCTTTACTTTGTCAGGAAGTGACACTACCTCCTTCACTGTTGCAGGATGGAACAATGTGGTATCCAATACGTCAGGCAAGATAGATAGATTCGAAAATGAAAGCATAGAGAGAATACTCATGGGGTTCGTAACTTGGATGTCTAACCTCAAATTTACGGTACACTTCGGAGAGGGCTATACTCAAGACATGGGAATGCAGCTTCTTAAGGAGTTTCTTAAAGCCAACAAAGGGTACGATGACTTGGATCATTTATTTAACGGGTTGTTTTATAGTCAAGTGATATCCCCTTCACATCAGTTTTCAGATTTAGATATAGATCCTCAAAATGAAGTAGATAACTCAAGTAGGTTATTTCGTAATTTTGAAGATGAACTTTTGCCAGACAGGCCTGACTACACAACCATTATAGATCTGCAAGGTACGCAAATACACGGCAATGTGGACGATGAACTTAACCTTATAAATTTCTAAGGAATTGATATGAATGATACAAAAGATAAACTGGTACAATCCGCCATGCCATGTCCTTTTTGCGGCAAGAAAGCTTCTCTAGATACCTACAAACGTTACGTAGGAGGAGGAGCCTTCGGGAGAAGGAGAAGGTATGAATGCTCCTTTCGCTATTACTGTGCTAAGGGTTGTGCACAAACTCTTTACTACAAAAGAGAGTCTACTTGCTTAAAGAGATGGAACACTCGCTTTGGAAGTAAGGTAGAATCAGGTAGGCTGTTTAAGCTATGACATCATTAGTAGTAAGGTCGATTAAACATTTTCGAAAGGTTTGTGATAGGCTAAAGTATAGGTTTAATGTAGATCATATGGACGAACTATTAGACCTACTTGAACATAAAGATGAAGACTACCATGAAGAAGTACTAAAGACTTTGGAGTATTACTATTCTTGCATGATGAAGAAAGAAGGTGCTTCCAAGATGGATATAGATGTGGCCTGGGCTAAAAAGCTCAATATAACATCGTTGTTTCTAACCATGGAGAACATAGATGACTGACGTAAAAGAGCAGGTGAAAGTATCTAGGGATTTAGCTAGGGCAATTATGTTTAGTACTCTGTATGATGTGCCTGATTCAGAATTAGAGAATTTTCTGAGAGAGCGTAACTCTGAGTATGATTATAAGGTCGTACATAGCCCTCCTTATTCTCACGATAACCTGGCTAAAAAAGTTTTAAGGTATAATGAATAGGGCAGTTTTTTGGTATAAGTATACTGAGGAAATGTTACTATAAATGAACTAATACAGAAGGATGTAGGAAATGCAATGCAATTGTGATCAAGCACTTGACCTGATTAAGCAACGGGACAATATTAAAAAAAGATACTTAACTTTGTTGGATGATATAATGGAATACGGTATATCTGAAAGCACAGGAAAAGGTGTACACGTACGGGCTAGAATCAAAGCGTTTAGAAAAGATATACAACAGACCATACCTTGTAGTAGACATGAGTTGACCAAATGGCTATTAGACAATGGACACGATAGAGAGTTGGACATGGTTAACATATATAGTAGAGGGGCTGCTATCCACATTAGTTTTGAAGATTGCGTTTGTGCGGTAGTACCTCAGTTATACCAGAAGTTCTTACTAGAAAATGTAAGGGCTGCATAATAAATCAAGGGACTAGTTAAGTAGTCAGTTCCTATTTTATTTTCACTAATAAAGGGATACCGAAATGGAATTACGAGAATATATGGTAGGTCAAGAGATAATGGTTAGTCCGGCTGAAGGGGAAACTGAGGATGGTAAGAAGTTATTCCAACACTGTGCTAACGGTCATACCGAAGTATACAAGAACGTTTTTGAAAAGGAAGTCGAGCCCCTGCTAATAATGCATGGTGTATCTTTTATCACCACGGATCTAGAACATAGAACTGAAGTAAGACAGCATGAGAGAGAATAAGCATGCGATGCCATAGAATTTAAATGAGGAAGTACTATGAAATTTCAAAAAGATGAAAGAGATCAGCTAGGTGGCTGGGCTCCTGGGAATTACACCAGCGTATGTATGTACTGCGAGGTAGAGTTTCTGGGGGATAAAAGAGCCATAAGCTGTGCTGACTGCGTGTATGACCGTAACGCCCTTGCCGTCAAAACAGAGGAAGAACTAGCTCATAAATTGGGTCAATTCGGACCGGACATGTTTGATATAAGCGTAAAAGAATCTGCTCCACCTCATGTACACAAAGCTTTTGCTGAGGGCGTTTCTAGGCGCATTGCCGACACCGGGCAATGACAGGCTCATTTATAGGCGTATGTACAATTCTACCAGAACACATGAGCGCACAAGAATGTCCTTACTGCCCTAATGAAGGATACTCTGTAGTACCTAACAGGTACACTGGAGAGCCTGAGCAAGAACAGTGTGAATTTTGCTATACAGTTCCAACTAGTATTTTTAATCTAAATAATAATAAGGACCAACATGAATCAACCTACAAGTGATGAAGTTCTTGTAGAGCTGTTAGGGCAAGAGGTAGATCGCTTAACCTTAACAGTCTCTATGCAGATGGACTTTATAAAAAGACAGCATAGAAAAATTAAACGCCTTAATGAAGAGAGTAGGGCTAAGGATAAACCTTGAAAGTAATATGCAACTATTGCAATGAAGAAGCCGTTCTGGTCCAGGGTAGTCAGCTTTTTTCCCATATACCTAAGTTAAAAAATAAACTATTTTGGAAATGCTATCCATGTGCAGCACATGTAGGCTGTCCTGAGGGTTCTAGAAAACCTCATGGGTCACTGGCTAAATCTGAACTCAGAAAGCTTAGAATGAAATGTCATGCTAAATTAGACCCTCTGTGGAGAAATACTTCAGATTCTAGAAGTGACATATACGCCATACTCGCTATAAACATGGGGTTGACCAAAGAGGTATGTCACATAGGCATGTTCAACGAGAGTACTTGTGATCACGCTATGATGGTCATAGACCAGATGTCCATGGAGAGGTCTAGAAATGTTTGTTAGAAATAATATACCAAATGTAAAGTGTAGTTTTTGTGATAAAACATTGATACTATTACCTGATGGAAAACCGATGTCAAAATATTACACTATGGATCTATCAGAGATGTATTGTTCTGCTAGATGCAGCTTAAACATGTATGAGGAGAAGAAACGAAATGGTTAAAGAAGTTTATATATCGGAAGTAGAAGTACATCGCTGTGTTATAAATCTAGATGGGGCAATTGCCGTAGTAGGCATTCCTTGTCATTTCAAAAAGGAAAATGGAGAAGTTATTAGTATAATTACAGACCCTTTCCCTCGTAGAGAAGAGGCGTTGGCTGCAGAAGCTAGGCTCCACTCCTATGTTGCCTCCTGTCAAGAAGTAAGACGCTTCCGGGTAGAGTCTAACAAAGGAACGTAGAAAGGGACTATACCCTTTCTTTTAGCCATTTAATATGTCACAATACTGTTGAATTTATAAACGATGACTAAATGAGGATATTATTATGTTGGGTTCAACAGATCAGGAATTACCTAAGTACGTAAGCCATAAAGCTTTAGAAGCTATTAAAATTGCCAGCATGGAATACCACCCTGACGGTACGGCTACATTAACCCCGGAAGACGAAGATGTATGGTCGTTCCAGGTTAGCCAAGATTTTCTTGTCGAATACTCACCTTCTATCGGTGGCTATTACGTAAAAGATTCTGAAGGTGAAGAATTCTTCTTAGATGAAGATGATTTCGAAAACGAATATGCTAAGGTCTTTAGTTACACTATCATCGTTGACTGCGAAGACGAGTGTGACTGTGATTGCGGTGGCTGTGATGAGTAATGATGAAGCTATCGAAGCAAAGATTAAAGAGCTAGGGCTAGATGCACCCAGGGTTACTCCCGATCGTATCGCTGAGGTCATAGTCTCGGAAGAGTTCCACGTGTTTCCAGGATCTCAACTTACAGTATGCTGTATTACCCTACTTAATGGGTTTACCGTAACTGGTACTAGCGCATGTGCTAGTCCGGAGAACTTTAACAAGAAAATGGGTGAGACCATAGCAAAGCGAAATGCTAAGGATCAAATCTGGGCTCTAGAAGGATACCTACTTAAGCAAGAGCTATATGATAATAGCGATAAAGCTTATTATGATAAAGTCATATCTACTGCAAAGATGTGCCACGAAGTTAATGCTTCTATATGCAGGTCTTTTAGAGATTTCTCTCAAACGTCATGGGAAGACGCTCCAATGCTGATTAAGAAGTCAGCTATGGAAGGTGTTAAATTTCATGTGCTAAACCCTGAAGCTTCTCCAGAAGATTGCCACGTTAGCTGGTATAACTACAAGAAAGCAGAAGGCTGGACGTATGGAGAGATAAAAGATTTAGAGAAAAAAGTACACCCTAACATGGTAGCTTACGATAAGCTTAGCGAGGGTGACAAAGTTAAAGACTACGTATTTAAACAGGTAGTCGGCAGCTTGATGTAACGAATGGGCGTAGAAAAAGGAAGGGGATCTTATAAGATCCCTTTTTTATTTGTAGGTCGGTCTATCTAAACTGTTTAACACATCGTGAAACTTTCTTCGTCTAACTCTCTTGTAGAGACTACCGGATGGCATGCCTTTGCCAGCTGATTCCATCATTCTTTTAACGTAGCTCGTAGATGGCTTAGTAGATTTAGCTTTCTTACTGACCCTAAGCTTTATAAATTTCATAGTCTTAGCGGACTTGGTTAGCTTAGGTATACTCAACGTAGGAGCTTGTGTAGGCCTCATCACGGACATTTTACTAGCAACGGGTAACTTAGGCTTAGATACCTTAGCTATCTTGTGAGACGCTCCAGGCTTGGTCTTAGCAGTTATGTCTTTAGTTTTCTTGGTGATCGTAGCAACGATCTTACCAAGCATAGCTTCTTTGGTTATAGTATTTTTCATACGATTATTTTAACACAACGGGTCAATAACCTCTAATCATCTTGGTATAAGTATTATGTAGGGAACCTAACGATAATCTGAGGAGACTATTATGACACAACCTTTACTTAAAGTACCAACGCTTAACAACCTAGAAATCTTGTATGCAATCCAGGACATAAGCGAAGGAATGTATAGAGCTCTTGCTCCAATGCGAAAAGATGTATTCGAATTTAGAAAGGAATTATTAGCAGATAAGTGTAGCAGAGGGTTTACTGGAGACTTCATACTGGCTATTGAGCTTTGTAAAAAGACCAATGAATTCCGTAATTTACAAGATGAAATGAGAAGAGCCATATTGGATCTATTTCTAGAATCGCTAGTAAACGACATAGAAGAAGATATAGTAGATGATATAGATCAGTTCGACTTCAACGCTAAAGTGTCCGGAATACTTGTACTAATGTTCAAATCCAGCGAGATGATGCCAGTAACTATAGGTAAAGAACTCTGGAAGCATACAGGCAAGATGGAGAGTATAGAGGAAACATTAAGAACCTTTCAATAAGGTTCTTTTTAGTCTAGTATCTGATCGTATATTAATTGATCAGCTTCTTCTCTCATATTATCATGAGTATCCCTATTGGCTTCTAGGTGCGATTCATCTATAGGCTTCTTAGGCTTGTCCTTAGGGGCAGAGAACAACACTTTTTTGTTATTCTCTTTTTTAGCTTCTGCGATTTTCTGCAAGTATATATTCATCTACTTAGCTTTCTTGTAACGTTCTTTGCTGATTTTACCAGCTTGGTACCCACCTGCGTGTATAGCACTTGCTATTGCAGCACCGGCTAATGCGTTACGATTTCGTATTTTGGTAAATTTCTTGTTGACTGATAAACCACCTGCTGTTCCACCTACGCCTGCAGCACCTACTGTTCCTAAGATAGGCTTATCCTTAGTCTTCTTAGTATCTTTTTCATATTCTGCGAACTTTAATAGTATCTGGGCTTTTTTCTCAGTCCAATCAATCTTACGATTCTTAGCTGTAACATTGCCAGATCTCATCTGAGCCAATGCATCTCTATCACTCTTGAGAGCTGATCTGGCTTTACTAACTTGAGCTGCATCCATACCCATAGAGTTACGTGGAGGTAACGAAGTAGTCCTGACTTTAGCCTTAGGCATTGTCTTAACCGGTGCTTTCTTAGGTGCACCTTTTACTATGCTAAGGGCTCTACTGATAAGGGATGCGCTTTTTATGATCATTTTTTGAGTAATCCGAGTAAGTGTATTATTTGTATACTAAGTAGTTTAACACACTATGTGGCCAATAAACAAAGCCTACTATGGTATAAGTATATTGAGGAAACATTAACTTCTTAAGGAGATTACTATGGACTACAGAAAATTCCATGAAGGCGTGGATAAGCTTATAGAAGAAGCGTTATTGGCTATGTCAGATAACGACATACACAGTCTTAAATCTACGATAATATCTATGGAGTCATTAAACCGTAAGTTGAAGATAAGCAAGAATCCGCCTAATTTAAAAACGTATGTGACTATTCACAGATGATGCGTGGTGCAATAAAGGAAAGAGCCCAGCTCTTTCTTTTAAATAAAAATATCACTTCCTGGTATAAGGGTTATGTAGAGAGCATCAACTTCTCTATACGTCTAACAGGCATAACGAAGAGAAAAAGGTATTAGGCAGCTACCAACTGTCTAGTACTCTCTTTGGCTATATATATTATGAGGTGCACAGATGAAAATATCTGCATTAGAAAAAGCTATTATAGATTCTAACAAAAAACTAGAGAGTGCTACTGCAAGAAAGCACGAACCTATTTCTTTAGGTAGAAGTATTCAAAGAATAACAGACTCAGATTGGGACTTCTCAGGAGAACGATCTACCCTAAAGGCAGTAATAGACGGGTATGATTCAGTTATAAATAAATAGTAAAGTAAGGGTTTTCATGCCCTTATTTTTTTACATATCTCTATAGAAGATTGGTATAAGTATAGTGAGAATAAATAACTATATCTGAGGAGATAACTAATTATGAATCTTACATCTAAGGAACTTGGTTCTAAAAAACTAGTATTAGAAATATTAACTACCGCAATATCTGAACTCATAGATGGTAGTCTAACGTCTACCGTGTTTGAATCTACACATAGCAAGTATTTCAACGAGCTTACTGACGCCCTACGTGAAGTGGAAAACGTGAAAGTAGCAGTCGAAGATCACTTGGCCAACATGAATGATTTGGCAGCGGATGACCCTATTGCAAGCCCCGAAGAGATAAGCAGTATGTGCGTAACTCTATTCTTAGAGATGACGCAGCTTATTCCTAACAAAATCTCAATAGAGAGAAGGGGGTCTACGCCGCAAGTCAAGATAACTCTTGATAACGGATTCACAGGCAGTTCGCCAATCTAACAAATGTTCAGGGGATACTACAAATGTCAGAACAAGAATACGCAGTACTAACTCTAGTACTACTATCGACGCTATTACTAATGATGCTAGGGATGATAATATACCTAACTTACACGGTACGGGTATGTAGAAAGAACTCTTCTAAGAGAATAGAAGCTTTAGAAAAAGTTCACCTAGAATCACTTTCTAGACGGGATTAATCTCCCGTTTTTTTAACAAAGGACTACACAAAATGAAAACTGGAATGGTACTTACACTTACTTTTTTAATACTTACGGCTATATACTACTTAGAGTCTAACGCAGAGGCTAATAGTTCTGACCCCAAATCATGGGTCGATAACATAGGTGGTTACCGTGTAATATGTATGAACGGAGTCTATTATTATCGCTTGCCCAAGTTGGCCCCTGCGTACAGACAGGACGGCACTCTTTATTTATGTGAGGTGAAAAAATGAAGCGACAAGAAATGCTGCTAAGTATACTTGGGGAAGAGGGTTGTGAAGTATCCCAGCAAACTTCTAAGGCTCATAGATTTGGACTATACAATATAAGGAATGGCTCTACTAACGCTGAAAAGTTACAGGTAGAGTTTAATGACCTTTTAGCCGTTGCAGAAATGCTCAATGAGGAGGATAATGAAATCAACCTATATCCTCGTAGAGATCTAATAGAAGCTAAAAGGAACAAGGTAGAAAAGTACTTAATTGTGTCTAAGGAATTAGGAACGTTAACGGAGTAATAAAATGAACGAAGAACAGAAAGAAGAATATTTTAACACTTTGCAAGATTGGATGCATCGCATACACATGGCAACTATAACCATGAAGGACGAAGCTATAACTAAGGTTATTTCTGAGATCAAATCATTCTCCTGGTTGTCGGAAGGCGAGGATATAGAAGATAAGCTAAATAGGCGTATCTCTACTAAGGTCCATGCTACTCAAGATCCCAAGTATGGGATACGGAATAACCGTTTAGTAAACATACGTTCTGGGGAAGATATACCCGAAGATGAGCCGGTGTTTTTGATGAGGGCTAAGGATGTTCTAGCCACTTCTGGAATGAGAGGGTATAGAATTTTAGTTAAGAATCATTGTCATAGTGACGATGGTGCCCACTTAGAAGCAATAGACCGTAGAATAAACGAGTTCAGAGACTTCTCTACTAGTAACGAAGGGCTCATGCACTTACCTACTACGGAGAGAGCAGATTGAAGATACCAGATGCCATAGTAGACTCTTTTATATCCGTCGTATACATCGTCGCCTTACTGGCTATTATCTTGGCCATTCCAGTTTCTATATTAGTATTCCTATACTATGTTGTGGACTTGATATTTGCCTTAGCATCGTCGGAGATATTTGTAAGACTGGCTATATTAGCGGTACTACTATTAAACCTAAATCAATTGCGTAAAAACAGGAAAAGAAAATGAATTCAGTAGACTTTTGTTTCTGGCTACAAGGCTTCTTCGAGATCTCCAGCCTAGACTCTTTAACAGATAAGCAAGTTGAAGTAATTAAGAGCCATCTGCACTTAGTGTTTAAGCACGAAATAGACCCGTTGAGAGAATCTCAGACAGAGACTCCGACATCGGTTTTAAATAGTGTGCATCAGGTACCAGGTATTAACGACCCTTTAATTCGTTGTTGAAACAACTCACCTTAAGGCAATGACTGAAGTCTTAGCGATACGTCGCATTTAAAAGGATTGGGCGAACCTGGTCGAAGAAGTCACAAATAATCAAGGAGTAGATAATGTATAGATTCAAATGGTATCGCAAATGGAGAGGGGGCTGTTGGTACAAGAACACCGAGCTAGGGTGGCTGCCAATAACAAAAGAAGTAAGCTGTAGATTATTTAGCGGCTACGTAGAGGACTATACCAATGACTAAAGTACAAAGGTATAATCTATCAAGTAGTTTGTACAGTAGGCATAAAATATATGAAAAAGAAAGCTCTAGGGGTGATTGGTGCAAAGACTCAGATGTCGAAAAGCTGGAGTTGCGTGTTAAAGAGCTTGAAGAAAATGGTATGCAGCAAGCTGTTGATAATTTATGCGATATGGCGGCTAATGAATTAAATGGGCTAGTTAGCCCAGATAACTCAACAGATAGTATTAATGCAAAACGTCACATGAGTGAATTCGCTAATAGACTTCGCAAATATAGAAATATAATCAAGGAGTCCAACCAATGACAACACATAAAGAATGGGACGATGCTAAGCTGAATCTGAAAATTGCTGAGTTAGCGTTCCCTGACAGAGATAAAGATAATCCGCTAATGAATTGGCTGAACATGGAATATGATGATTATCTAGTCAACATGAATGACCTGATGCCGTTGGTGTTTGAGCATGGGATAGAACTAAGAAAATATGAAGATAGAGATTACTGGACAGCTTACGCGAGGGGTATTGGTAGGGTTATTAAGAATGAAAACCCTGCTAGGGCGCTATGCGAATGCTTATATTTAGTGCTACTAAAAAAGTCTAAAGAGAATGACCGTGAAAATACACCTAATTAGATGTTTATAAACTCAGGAGTAGGCAATGCACATGTTCAAGCAGTACAGGAAGTGGAGAGGAGGATACTGGATACGCAGCGAGCTTTATAGCTGGCATAAGGTCAGTAAAGGACAATTGGATAGTTACCGGATCTGTGCGGCTTGTTACGGAGGCATAAACGTGTGGGAGGACTATAGTGAATAGATTCAAATGGTATCGTAAGTGGAGAGGCGGGTACTGGGTATACGAACACTTCTTAGGCTGGTATTCTATATCTAAAGATAAGTATGATGATACTTTGAAAGATCGAGAATGCATGCTGGACAACAGACTAGAAGACTGGACTGTAGTAAAGTCTATAACTTGTGCATGTGGTGAGAAAAAGTCATGCTCCCTAGTTATTGACGTATACTCTGATGGGAGCTTCGGTAGATCTTCCGAGAATTGGCTGTCATGTGGAAATATAAGATCTAACATTAGGAAGTACAAAAACTCAGGAGTAAATAATGACGTGTAACGACTTAATAGAACGATTAAAAAAGTTCCCAGAAGACGCCATAGTTATACTCGGTGATACGGAATCAGGCTGGAGTAATATAGATAGCTTAAAGTCCGATGACATTACTGTAAGTATAATTGGAGAGCAGTATCCGGTATTTTCTGATAACTAGTAAAACAATATAAAATGATTCGAGGAATAAGATGGATAACTACAAAAAAGTGGCAACACAAAATCCTATATCCTACGAAGAGTATGAAGAAGCAGTTGCTCTTAGTAAAACTTGTGATAAAACAGTGCAGGAATATCACAAATCAAATAGGGAAATTTTCAAAGAACGAATGAGGGAGAATCCGATTTTCGATGACGATGAACTCCGCTATTCAGCAACAGCATTCTGTGATTGCGGTCATGGAATGGCTTACCCAAAAGATTGCGATACATTGCATTATTGGTCATGTTCGGCAATATTAAAAGGCATGGCAGATGGTAACTTACCTCACACAGAAGATCTACCGTTCACATATTATTCAGTGAAGGCGGAGAGTGATAGTAACGGTAGTACACGTGGAAGAGTGCTACCTAACTTTAGTTAATATTGAGTTAGGTTTTTGGTATAAGAGTAGTAGAGAGATTTACTACTCTTTTTTATAACTAATGAATAGGAGACAGGCATGAACACTGTACAGCAGTTATGTGTAAGTAGCATATACGTACATCAAGATTTCAGCATAGAGCAGGGTAGGACTTACACTACCAGCGTACCTACTGATGATACTGATAAAATTACAGTATTTACTAGATTTTGGGTAAAAGTACCTAAAGAGAATTTTGTGTTATCCGAGGAGAAAGCATGTATTCCGTAATAGTAAATGGAAGAGTCCTGGACTACAAGTACTCTAACTACAACGATAAAATACCTGGTATGTATTGCTTTCAAGTAGGGGACAGGCCTCTGGGGTTTATATCTAAGGTGGGAAGCAGATGGTCTGCTGTCCCAACTTTAGTCCCACTTGGTTTTACTGTTCGAGGTTTCTCTACCAGACTAGATGCTGCAGAATTTTTAGTAGATATTAGCATAGGTACACTCAAGGATACTAGTAATGCAAATTTATCATCACACGTGGATTAGTGGGTACCGGGCTTGCATAAAAGGCATCCCACGTGAACGTAATTGGTTTGAAACAGTACGACCAAACACAACAGATTCTATCCAGTGGTTTTCTGGGTGGGATACAGCTAAGGAGGATCGCAATGAATCCATTTAAAAAATTATTTGTAATAATGGTTGGCTTTTTTAAGAGATTAGGTCACTACGAACCAGACGTAACTTTCAGAACAAAAGAAGGAGTGAGGTACACAGTAGCGGAACCTGAAGCTTTCCTTGCAACAAGAGATCCGTTTAATATACAGATGGTTGAAAGGCTAAGAGAAGATGTATATGGTAGGTCTTACAGAACAAGGGAGTATATATCCTGGACAGATAAAAGGCCTGAAGAATTAATACCAGTTAGGGTGAAATGAGTATGGACACATGCAATAAATGTGGTGGCGAGCTAGACTGCCGGGCAGGGTGCTCTGCACATCCTAGTAATTGGTACTGTCCATCATGTACTAGTCAAAGCCAAGGGCTACCGGGGGGACATACTCCTGAAGCAATCTCCAAGATGAGTAATTCTTACTTGAGTCTTGGTATAGCCAAACTGGTCTTTCCACAGTACGTCATAACAAGAGCAGATAATGGAAGTGGCTACTCTGTTTTCGTAGAAGATTTTAATAATAAGGATAGCCATAGGGTCGTAGATTTTGTACACGACTGGTCCATAATAATGCCACTAGTAAGTAAGTATAAAGTAAAGCCAAATCCTTACAAGAGTGGAGAATGGAGAGCATCTAGCTTTGATATGAAACATATCGCCTATGCGTCTACTCTAGGGAGGGCCTACGCCGAATGCATCTACCTAATACTACTAGATAGCAAGCTTACGTCGAGTGAACCAGGTACAGCTCCTTGGATTAAAGATGTATCGGAACATTCTCCTGTGCTATGCTGGGCGTGGAATGAAGGTGACGAGAAGCCGGCACCTACTCAAGTCTCAATGGTACAAAATGGTCAATATTTTGACGCTGATCAAAGCTGGGAGTTCGCAACGCCTATAACCTCCGAAGGATTATGGAAAGGAGGGACATATGACGGCAGTAGTGTATGATACGTTCAAAGATACTGAAGAAGGTAGAGCTGAGCTTAAACGAGTTCAACTCCTTTGCGATTCTGACGGTGACGTTACTAATCAACGTGTGGTTACTAGGCCTAACGGCGATTTAGAACTACGGGTACTTGTGAGCATGCCAGAATGATTACTGCAGTGGCAATACGTCATCCAGATGGCAGAGTGTTCCAGATGCCAAAGCCTTTTAGACATCATCACATAATACGCATAATGGCCTCCCACTTAGAAGACTATGGTCCAGGACATTGTAGGGATCAGGGCTTCGTAGATGACAAGGGTAACTACTTAGGCAGAGAAGATGCCTTCGTTATGGCCGTTGAAAATAAACAATTTATAAACAAAGATCCATTGTATCCTCACGAACTTTTTAGTGAAGATCTCTGGTAGGAGAAAATATGAAAGCCATAGAGCAGTTACTTATTTCTGTCGTATTTATAGCAGTAGGTTCACTATTCACTTACTCTAGCTTGCAGAACGAAATGAATCCTCCTACGGAGGTACCCATGATGAGGCACTGTGCCTCGATGGATTCTACGCTAGTTGAATATAGTATATTCAGATACAAGTGTAGTAACGGAGGTACTTTTCAGATAGATGACATTGGTGAGGAGTTCCAGTTAATGCCGGAACATTGTGAACGTACAGGGTTCAGTATAACTGGGACCAAATACGGAAATTGTTCGTGTCTGCCCATGAAGGAAAAAGAGTGAAACATTCCAAGCACATTGGAATAGGCGGCATTAAGTGTCATTGCTGTACGCCCTTTCCGAAGGGCAAGAAGCTGACTAAGATTTTGCATAAAGAGCAAAGAATGAAAGATAAGAAGTTAACGGAGAAAGAATAATGGAGAGTATATTTGTATATGCAGCATTTCTAGTAGGGTTCCTACTTGGACTAATAGTTGCAGCTACGGGGTTAGATGGAGTAGATAAAGTTCCAGTAGAACTTCAGATGATAACTCATTGTAAGAAGATAGACGATGATCTTTTACATTATTCCAAGACACACTTCACTTGTAAGGCGGGTGCCACTTATAACAGAGACGTACTGGAGAAAGTATTATGAATCACCGAGATGTAATTGTATTTGCTATGCTGCTATACATACTTTCACTATGCCTAATACTAGTTGTGGCCGCAATGGGAGCAGCTCAGGCACCCCATCCAGACCAAGTAACGACACATGTACTAATTGTAGCAGCAATAAATGTATGCTCTGTAGTATTTCTAATAACCAGGATAAAGGAGTAGTATCATGGATAAATCCCTTACTCTAACGGACATACTCAATGAGTATTCCCTAGTATACTGTTTCCTACCTAAAACCATAATGAAGAGAAATGACAAGGGTTATTTCGTGGAAGCGGGTAAACGCAGAGGTATACTAATTAAGAGAGTACATAATGGCTGCGATGTCTGGTATCATAACCCTGAAAATTATATATCCTGGAAGTCTTTCCTAAGAGGTGAGTAATGGCTGCAATTAAATTTTGGATGTTTGTAAGAGTCCCTTCAACTAACACGTACATGTTATTGAGAACTTATGGCGACAGTGATCCAGCTAAGAAAACCAGCTGGGACCTATCTGATGCACTCATAGATGTGGTGGAACAGGACAATAGTTATATGCTATTAACTAAGACGGGTCATAGATTTAACTGCGACAAATCAGCAGTAGGAGTAGATGGTACTTTAGCCTCAGCATACGCCCGGGTACACGAACTATACGACGCAGTACCTATTTCTGCAAGAGAAGTAGTTAGTGAATTTATGAGGAACAGAGAATGAGTCATTACCCAGATTTCTGGAAAATAGTAGTTTTAAAGATAAAGGACCGGATCGATCACAGAGTTGTAGGCGGATGGTCTGGAGGGTACTTAACTGGCGATAGCTGGAGAATATCCTCTGGAATAACAAGTATTGTATCTATAGGTAAGTTCTACGAAGTACATAATACATCAGGTAGCGTGTACTACTGTAGGAAAGATTCAGAGAGGCTAAACGCATACACCTCCTCTGTGGTAGAAGGTATGAAAGAGTCCTATGATATAAAGTTCGTAAGTATGGAAGATACCTTACTGGTAGTTAGCAATAGTACCGAGGATCCCGGAACCGACGATTCCAGCTAGGTGCTTTTTCTTCATTAGCTTTGCTTGAGGTATTCTGTTTTTGATAACGTTGTTAGCCAACGTACTACCTACTTCATAACCACCGGCAGCACCTAAGATACCAGGGCCATAGTCTTTTATGGCCTTGATAACTTTATTAGGTTTCTTTTTAACCTTGGTACTTTCTGCGATTTTTTCTAGGTATATGTTCATTTTTTATTTTTTCTTAGAATTCAAGTGTATCTTATCTTTGCCTAAGCTCTTGCCCATGTGGTGTCCTCCATATGTCCCTAGTGGACCTAAACCTACCAATGTTCCTATTCCAGAACCTACAGCTGCGTTATTAGCTACGGTTTTAAAATTTGCTTTCTGTTTAGCAGTGTAACCTTCTCCAAGTCTTTTAGGTATCATGGACCCTATGGTGCCTCCCACGACTGCTCCTCCGAGTGCCCCTGATAAGGCAGTTCTTATGCCTTTACCTATGCCTTTACGCCCATGGGCAATTGCAGATATTACTCCCATACCCCCGCCTATGTTTGCACCATGTGCCCCGCCTTCTGCTGCATGACTCAAAGGTACATCTTTATGGTTAGGTAATTTAGCCTTAGTCTTCTTAGCTTCTGCGATCTTTTCTAGGTATATGTTCATTTTTTAGTCCGTTTAAGCGAGGTATACGTTCGTAGGTAAATGTCAACGTTTGTAAATCTATATTCAAGAGTTTAACACAAAAGCGGTATAAGTATATTGAGAGAGACCACTTATTTTTAATAATCCAAGAGGACAGTTCATGGATAATACAACAATTGTACACTTGGTTCACAGAGTTAACTCTAAGAAGCCCAAGGAATGCATATATTGTACAAAGACGGCTGGGGATATATTAAACGAAGGTCAAAGGTTTTCTCATACTATTGGTGGGTATTACAGCAGGCTAGAAGGTGGTCGTAAAGCAAAGCCATGTTGCACCGTATCAAATAGGTTATTTTCTGGGAGAGAAGAATGCGAGTATCAGTTCACCTTGTAACTATAGGTAGCCATCGTTGTCAATTTTGCAACATGGATGCAAATTCCATGGATGTATTCGAGCATCGTATAGCGTCCACCATGGATAACTACGAAGAATATGTACATGAGTACGGTAAGGTCTTTATCCCTCACCCATGTACGCCACGAAACTCATCCAATAGAATGTTCAAGTCTAATAATGGAGAATAACATGAAACGTATAAAACTACATCTCCTGAACGGAGATCCTTTCAAGCTAGAGGTAGGCAGCTACTGTGTAAAGTGCAATACGTCCCTGAATGATATCTTAGAAAATGACGAAGATTTCCAATACCTAGAACATAGGTATGAAAGATCTCTGTCTAGTCCTAGCGACTATCGCAGGTGCTACAACCCTTCCATTGCTGGTTCAGATCGCTTATTTGGAGAAGGACATGCAAAAGACACGCAGGAAAGAGATAAGTAAAACCGTAATACACCTAGTAACCGACGATTCAAACCCTTTCTGTGAAGTGTGCGGAACACATATGACAGATATATGGGATAGTCCGGATCGAATCATACCTGAACCAAAATCATATCGTTTTAAGCTGAGTAACAGAGGTAGGCACTTCGCCAGCTGCAATCCTCACTCCGTATCCAACTCTGACCACTTATTTGAGAAAGAACTATGAGCCCTGAAAAGACAATACATGTTTATGAAAGTGATACGTATCTATGTAATCGTTGCGGCATAGATCTAGACAGTACAGAGCATATATTAGAACGATGCGTAAGCGTACAGAGTGCTGAGATATTTTACGCTAAGGGAGATGGGCATATGTTGTGTTCTGGCCTAAGCAGATCGTCTTACTTATTTAAAAAAAGGGAGAAGATGATATATGACTGATACACGAATACTCCACCTAGTTAGTAAAGGCGGCAAGTGCTCTAGATGCCATAAGAGTAAACAAGACTTTGAGCCTGACGTAGACGCCCGAACCGGTTCAGAAGGTTTGTATAAAAAATATGCAACTGGCGAGGAAATATCTGCCTACGGCGTTATCTACTATCCATGCGATGATACAACTGGAAGGGTATTCTCTTCCAAAGTAAACTTAGAAGGATTCAAGTTATGAGATCTAATAGAATACTTCATTTAGTTCCTAATAAAGAGGAGCGTAGTTGTAAGGTATGCGGCAAGCATCAACGTTTTTTTAACACAGAGAAAGAGTCGGTGGCTTATAACGAAAGGGTTTATAGAGAATTCGTAGTTGAAGGAAAAGCTAAATCGTTTAATCATGTCGAGTATACAGCATGCTCTGGTCCAGTTACTAGAATGTTCAATGACGTAGTTAACTTAGAAGGATTCAAACTATGAGATCTAATAGAATACTTCATTTAGTTCTTACAGATGAGCGTAGGTGTGAGATATGTAATAGGTATGTACACACTGTTAATCGTGAAAGAGAATCAGTCACTCGTAACAGCACCTTATACCGAGAGGCAGTATCCTTGACTAAGTCTTTTAGCACTACTAAGTACATAGTATGTTCAACACCAGTTACTAGAATGTTCAATGACGTAGTTAACTTAGAAGGATTCAAACTATGAGCCTATCAACTGAGACGCCGTCTAGGATATGTCACTTTATGGACAAGGGTAAATGTACCGTGTGCGGAATGGAAACCAAATACCTAATAGCTTTAGATGCAGACTTTCTTTTCGCCATCAGCCTACCTACTTACTCTGAAACTTTAAGAAAAGGTAAAGCAGTTGCCTGCGGGTCTAATTCTCATAGGTTATTCAGTAGTCTGTAACGTGGTAGTTTTTGGTATAAGTAATGTGAGGAGGATTTTATGGATATACTTAATGAGGTTGAATACACTCTTCATTTACTGGGAAAGACTGGTAGCAAATGTAAGTTCTGTGGCTTGGATAATAAGGACTTAGTAATCAACGTAAATTACCATCTTTTTACTGGCAGCAAAGATACTTACAGAGTATGCATGGCTGCACGCACTAAAGACAATAGTGCAGTTTATTATATTAGCTGTAAGAAAGATTATGGTGGCCTATTTGATTCACCTGTTAACTTAGAAGGATTCAAACTATGACTGCAATATATCGGACATTACATAGGATTGAACAGCCTTATAGTCTAAAGTGCAAACATTGCGGAATGAGAGTTATTGACATGGGGTGGCAGGATAGAACCTCTTCTTATCAGTCTGAGTATATGGTCTTACTAAACCCGAAAGGTGACGAGAATACGATAACTAGTTATTCTGCATGCGTAGATATGCATAGGTTTTTTAAGACGTACGTTAAACTGGCGGGGTTCAAACTATGAAGGATATACGTAAGAGACAAATAACAGTTCATCTTGCTAGTAAGAATGCTCCAGATCAGTGCAAGCTTTGCAGGAAGGTAGTGAGTAGATTTTCTTACACGCATATATGCACGACTGAGATAAGGTTCTATGAAGACAGGTTATCTAATACACACCCTGATACGGCAACGTATAATGAGTGCAGAAAAATAGGTAGACTGTTTAATGCATATGCAGTGACAAGAGGATTCAAGCTGTGACTATACGGCTACTACGGAATATAACTCTACATTTCGTAAGGGATGTACAGCACAACTACTGCGACGTTTGCGGAAAGCTGTTTGAAGACTTCTCTATAGATGATAAGTTTACTTCAGACGAAGGACACTACGGCGACAGGCTATACCACGTCAAGTTCGATAGTGTAAAGTACGTCTCTTGCAGAATGGAAAGTAGATTATTCAAGGGACATACGGTGGTAGGAGGATTCAAGCTGTGACAAAATTAGTAGACAGTCATCGTGTACTTCACTTAACAAATGGAGTAGAACGTATATGTAGGTATTGTGGCAGAGAGGATACGAGGGATTATGGACACGCATTCGTAGAGCGCAGGTCTACCTACCAAGATTTCGTGGGCAGGGCTTCAAAGCTTTTCGCAACTAAACCAACATTTTATAAATCATGTAAGACGGTGACTCCGTCTGATAGATTATTCGTAAACGGAGAAAGATCATATGGCAACGGAAATAGAGAGAAAGTTCTTAGTTAAAAATAATAGTTTTTTACTTAAAGCGGCAATGGCACCTATCAAGATATATCAAGGTTACCTATCAACAGACCCGACTAAGACTATTCGTATTCGCATAACTGAGTGGCCAGGCAAAGAACCTTTTGCCGAGCTAACTATCAAAGGTATTGGCAACGATAGTGGGACTTCTAGAAAAGAATGGGAAGTACTTATACCTATAGAAGATGCTCTAGAGATGATTAACTTATGTGATAATGAAATCATAAAGAAGAAAAGGTATTTACTTAGAGAGAAGCGTAGCATGTTCGAGGTAGATGTCTTTGAAGGTTCATTGGCAGGTTTGGTTATAGCTGAGATAGAACTGGATAGTGAAGATCAGGAAATTGAAAGACCATCTTGGCTAGGTAAAGAAGTTACTGGTCAGATAAAGTACTACAATTCATTCTTAGCTGAACATCCAACCACCGATCACGGGAGAACATCATGAGAGAGAAGATGCAGGTTTACATTCCTCATATTACTCAGAAGCAATTCGATAGTGAGGATGCAGCTCTTACTCCTAGAGAGGGTAAGTTTTTCATATCTCGTCAACGTTCTATTCAGACGCTCGAAAGAGCTCTAAAGAAACATCCTAAGGAGACTGGGTACATAAAGATATTCGAACTTAGTCTTAAGAAGATAGTAACCATGGATGACATCAATGAAGAGATAAGAGAGGCAAAATGCAAGACATCACTGAAGAAAAAAAGACTACTCTGGTAATGATACGTGGACTTCCTGGATCAGGTAAAAGTACTATGGCCCGGAAGCTTGTCGATGAACAGGGCTATTGCCATTTCGAGAATGACATGTACCATATCAACGATGGTGTCTACGATTTTGACGTTAATAAGGTCGTAGAAGCTGGGCTGTGGTGTAGAGGAAAGGTGGAAGAAGAATTAGCCAAAGGTAATAACGTAGTGGTCAGTAATACTTTCATAGAATTCATACACATGTCTTTCTACATCAACCTAATCAGTGATAATGGATATAAGCTAGAGATCTTGGAAGCCACCGGCAACTATGGTAGTGTCTACGACGTTCCTGTCCATGTCTTGGCTAGCATGAAGAAGCGTTGGCAAGAGCTGTCTGACATGAGATCCACTGTAATACACACGGGGTTTTAAATGAGAGCCAGACGAAGTTCCGACCAAAAGTTGGAAAGACTCAAGAAGCGAAATAATCCTCGCAATATGCCAGTAGGCCCATTCACCGGTAGATGTAGTTACTGTGAAAGCGATGACCTCTGGGATGATGAAACAATGTATGGCTGCAAGTGTTGTGGCAAAATGTACCGTAATTAATAGGAGATAAAAAATGGAAGAACAATATAATACGATCTTAATCATAAACGACGTACACGTATCAGATGTACTTACCTCCGTGGTATGGTCAAAAGTTAAAAAGATCCAGGTAAGAGTACGTAGTTTTCTTTCATCCGGGGTCGACGAGGGACGAGAGCCTTGTGCGGAAAGCGACGGAGTTAATGTGTTAGAAGTTGCCGTGCACACGACGGACGGGAGTAGGCCAGTGCTGTCTCGTACTGAATTCGTTCTTACTAAAGACTTTGACGTTGGGGTAGGAATAGAAGAAGAGGCTACCAGGGTTTTGTTAGATAAAGTGTATACGAAGTTTACCAGAAAACCGAATGTTATAAATGTCAGAGAGACAATGGTAGACTTCTTAGATAAGCGCTCATCTCCATCAAATAAATAGTACCCCTAGTGGTATAAGTATTATGTAGAAACATTTAACTAATTAGGAGTGACTTACTATGAACTGCCAGTTTAAAAATGGGAAATACATCTTCGAGAAGAACGGAGTTTATTTCTCTGCTACAAAGGAGCAGGTGGGTGAGCTAAGTGACATATGTAATCAAATACTAGAAGAGGAGGGTAATAGTGATAGGACGAAACAAAGTACCAGAGGAGAACATCTTCTCTCTAAATCAGGGTAAGTATGATTCCATGGCTCTGCAACTTGACTACCTTAAGGAGGAGCTTTCTGAGATTCAAAACGAACTCAACTTCTCTAAGGAAATCCTGAACAACGCCGGAATGACTTATAGTTCTTCTATGATCAGAGATAGCGAACAGACTATGCTTTCACTCGAACGTATTATACGAAAGTTAATCCCGGAGTACGGTTGATATGCATATTGGAGATTGGAAGCCCTACGCAATATGTCCTGGATGCTCAAGTCGACATGAGCCATCTTTTGGCAAGGTATTTTTCTTGGATATAGAGGTGTGCCCTGACTGTGGCATAGACAAAGAAGAGTTTGAAGTATCTATTCAGAGATATGTCAATGAAAGTGTCTGGTGGAAACCATCTACTTGGGGTAAGCACCACTACCAAAGACTTATACATGTAGACAAGCTCAAAATAAACGTCCCGTAGTCAGCGGGTAATTGGTTGGTTACCAATGAAGAAGTGGGTTGACATCCATATCAAAACTACAGTGGAAAGTATATTCCACCATGACGGGGCATGAAAGGTATGAAAGCGTGGAGGTGGACTTAGGTCCAGACTAAAACTAGTCTAACCGTTGAAGCGCCCATACCACCCCTCTAATTCGCATAATATAAGGAACGAACATGTCAGAGAATATAGAAATTCACGGTAAGCTTATGGAATTTTTAACTAAGGATGACGTTATACGTGATACCGATTTAGTTAGAAGTACAGTCCAGGATCATTCAGACCATGGAGGCTGGGATACAACTTTCAAAGGCGAAAACTGGTTGGGTACACATTGGCACGCTGCTAGTGAAGAGCTATCTGCTTGGGTAGGTAGAACATTCCAAGACCTATTGACGTTTAGAGACGAAGGCTATAACGATATGTGCCCTGCAGAAATGGACTACGAAATAGTCCGTGAAGTAACTGGGCATATCGTAGAATGTGTCGATCATGATCACTGGAAGGTCGAGGGTATCGATGTACGCTATAACAATAGCTCTGGCAATCAGGGTTGGTACGTAGATGATGACCCAGATGCTGTGTTCCCTAATACTTTGGATGACTTTCGCATGGCTATAAAAGATGCTATGTATCTATCTAACATGAAGAGGAACGGCAAACATGACAGCTTCTAATCCAGTATTCACTAAAGCAGTTAAGGTTATAGGTGGCCTACACGCAACTTTCGTATTTGAAAATCAGAAAGACGTAGACCAATGGCTTACTACTCGTAACAAAGATGGGTATGCTAGGCTTGACGACGTATATGGAAACTTATCATTCACTCAACGTAATTTAGATGGTTTAAAGATCGGAGATAAATGCTACGCTGTAGGCGAAGGCGATGAAGTGTTTGAGATAATAAACATGGTTAAGTACTCACGACATAGATATGGTTTTGGCCTAGCTGGTCATGGCATGGAAGATGTAGGGAAGTGCTATAAATCATTAACTTAAATAATCTAGGAGATTATCATGGAACAAGAGCAACTCGAAAAAATCAAAGAGCGCTTAATTGTAGCCTTAGATGAAAGTAAAAGATATATGGAAATGGACGTAGAGTATTTCGAAGCTAATGTTCTAGGCTCCGAGGATGCAAAGCTTAAGTACGCAATGTCACAGGCTGAGTTCGTTGTTATAGCTACGGAATATAAACCAAGCTTCTTCCAAGAAGTGCAACCTCTATTCAGCGATATGCTTAAAGGCATGGATGCTATGTTCGATACTGACGATGAGGTAATCATAGAGGAAGCCGCTAGGTTATCCACTGAAGGATTACGCCTACTATACCCACTCCAATTAAAACTATTTAAAGAAATACTAGGTGAGGAGTATGATCTGTCTTGGCTAGAGGACATAGATGCTATCATTGATAGGTACACGCCCGTTATTAAACGTAATCTTAGAATGGAATTAAAAAAGGAGAGTAATAGTGAAGACGATGCAACAATTGATTGATAAACCAATCGAGGGTAACTGCTTTGATGGCAGAGACCTAAACAGACTGATAGGCTTTATGACCACAGAGCAAGTAAAGGCTTCTGGCATAGATCTCAAATATGACTACGTTCATACGCAGTCTAAAGAGTTCACCGAAGAAGCAGTTCTAGAGCAACTTAAGAAAGACGTGGAGTTTGGCTTTGAAAAGGCTTTGAACAAGCGTGGCTTATCCGCAGGATTAATGGTGGACGTGGTTACCATGTGGAACCGTATCTTAGAAAATGGACTGGAAGGTCTCAGTGATACTAGCTACGCTCAATATGGATTACCTGTGTTCAAGGCTACTGCTGTGAAGTATGGTTTCGATAATCCAATCGGAAAAGACGTAGGTGATGAGTACAAGTACTCGGCTGATTTTGGGTATTGATGAATGAGAGCTAGAAGAGAACTAACCGTAGAGGGTGTAACTAAGTCTTTGATAGAATGGTCTGAGTTAAGTGGAATACGTAACCGGACCATAGCGTTTAGAATAGATAGTGGCTGGGAACCTAAGCGTGCTATAACAGAACGTGCGGTCCAAGGTAACAACCAACGCTTAAGAACTGCGTAATGCTACTCTTGGAGTAGAAAGTCAGGGGTCTAGTAACCCCTTTCTTTTAGCTCTCAGATAACTTCTTTAACTTACGCCTAGCTTGAGCAGCTTTGCGCTTATCGTATCTCTCTTTCGATGATTTTTTCTTGGAGTTTATATATGAACCCACTAACGCTCCTGTCGTCACCCCAGCTCCTAGACCAGTCTTAAGTGCAGCTTTAGCAGCGTAATTACCCAGCTTTCCTCTTACTACTTTAGCTCGTCTATCTCGGTAAGTTTGAAAGGACTTAATAGTGGCGTCATGTGGTGAAAGCCCATGTTTACGACTAAGGCGTTCTGCTCGTACCATAACGTCCCTAGGGATAGTACCCTGATTAGTCTTTACCATCTTCTTAGACTTCATAGCTGCGCTACTTGCAGCTTCATTGGTAAACATTTCTTCACTATATCTCTTAAAACCGACTGTCCCACCTACGTAACCACCGACGAGTGCACCAGTCCTTACAGGATGCATCTTTTCATGATCCGGTGTTTTCATTCTCTTGTCAATGTAGCTACTGTATCTACTCCGCAAGCTTTTCTTTTTACCCTTAGCTTCTGCGATTTTTTCTAAGTATACGTTCATTCTTAGTTACCTTTCTTCTGATGTTTAGTGTATACCTTATCGGCTATTTTCTTAGTTACGTGCAAAGCTCCGCCTTTGGCTGCTGCAGAAGTGACGTACGTACCCATTGCCGCTGCTAATCCTGGAACAGCTTTGAGCATTTTCTTCTTACCTAAATGTTTTTTCATCTTGCGTAAGGCATGAGTATTTGCATAACCCTCGTCTGCCAATGTAGGTAACTGAGATGCTAGAGCCACTGCTTGAGACCTATCCCTAGTTTTTTGATTCTTACTATATATGCCAAGGGCTGCTACGCCACCTACGTTAGAGGACATGCCCCTAGCACGAGTCATAGCCTTCCCTATATATTTTTTGTTATGTAGTTTAGCGTGACCCTGTTCATGTAGTAGGGCGCCAATGTCCCCATTCCCCCCTCCAGATATAACACCTTTGCGGGATATGCCCTTAGTTTTGGGGATGTACATCGGACTATGTCCTACTGTCACATTAAGAGCACCGGCATTGATTTGCCTAAGACGGCTTACTGCCTTTCTGTAATTCTTACCCAACGTAGCATTAGCAAAAGGTAGTCTAGTCCTACTCTTGACAGGGGTGATTATCTTATCTGCTCTTCTACTACCTGCTTCAGAGTTACCTGATATCGACGTAACCTTACCCACTAACTTGTCTTCTTTCATGGATTTCTTGTACGCAGACAATTCTTTTTTAGAATACTTGTTGCTACCCCTATCCATCTCTTTATTCATCTTGTTGTGTAAGGCTTTGTTGGCAACCCCGGCTGCGCCACCTATTATGGTTGATGGGACAAACGCCTTAACGAAGGTCTCGCCTATATGATACTTTCGCTTATCTTTCTTCTTACTCTTAGCTTCTGCGATTTTTTCCAAGTATATGTTCATTGTTACTTATCCTTACGGGCCTTCAGGGCTTTATATGATTCGTAGGCTGTCCCGGCTGCTGCTGCTCCAAGGGCTGCTCCCTTAAGGACTCTACCTTTGGATTGTTTGAGTCTATTCTCTAATGCCTCTCCATACTTAACTTTTTTTTTCAATTTCTTGAAATGGTCGTTGGGGCTTTTGCGGTTAAAAACGTTCCAAGTCTTATCGTTGTACTCTCGATGCTTTGTATGCAGGATATCTGCCTTACGTACAGACTTGGCAGTTTTCTTATCATAGGTCATAGCTACGCCTGTTGCCGCTCCACCTGCGGTAGCAACTGCTGCCGTTTCTGTAGCTCGTCTAGCCTTACTCTTAGCTTCTGCGATTTTTTCTAAGTATACATTTGTAGTCATTTGGTAAGTCTCGTTAGGGTTATTAGTCGTATTCAATGAAAGTATTTTAGCACGAGAATTCCCTCAATAACAACTGGCGGACTTGGTATAAGTATTATGTAGAGAAACTTAACCAGTCTGAGGAGACAATATTATGGATACACCACACGTTACCCCTGTTCTTGACGGAGAAAAAATTATACGTCAAACACGGAACGGCAATTATATGGTATGTATAGTAGGATACGAAGACGTAGATGACCCCTACCTTAAGCCATTCGTATCGGTTCATCATGTGAGTGAAAACCCACGTGATAGAATGACATTTAAAAATATCAAGGACGCTAACGCATTTGCAGATGTCCAGAATAAAATAGATATAACTTTCTGAGGAGACAACTATGAGTAACGACAAGCTACTAACCAATGTACAGATTACGAACCTAATAGCTGAATGGGAAGGACTCAAGGAAACAGCTTGGGATATGGATACTTTCCTAAAAGTAGTGAAAGAGCATCTAATTAACACGGGCTATCCCGAGCTAGAGAAACTGCTAGTCAGAGAAGCTAATAAGTACGATGATGTTATAAACGACTTCGAAGACTACCTGTTCTCAAATATAGTAGAAGGTACAAAAACAAGAGGAGACAACCATGAACAACGATAAAATATTAACCAAGGTACAAGCGGACAACTTTCGACGTGCGTGGGAAAAACAACAGAGAGCCGTCAGTGGGTTAGAGGATATGCTGGATATACTTATTGAGCAATCTGAGCAAGCGGGGTATCACCGTCTAGCTGGCTTAGCGATAAGCAGGAAAGAGCACTGCATGACATCCACTGAAGAATTCCACGAATTCCTATATGAAAATATAATGGATTGTGCGTGGGAAAGAGACGAAGTTAATAACTCTAGGATATAGAAGGCAGGGCTAACAACCCTTTCTTTTAGCTAGGCATTACATGTACGTAAGTCCACGGGTCGTGCTTATTACTCTTGGATGCATTATCAGGCCCCGTCAATGGTTGTAGATTGTAATGTACGTGTAACCCACATACTAACTTCCCCATTAATGGTACTATATGATCGTTTTGAAAAGCTATGCCGGTTAGCTCAGATAGGTCAGAAGTTTCCTGGTACACAGCTGTGGTCTTCTTAGAATCAAACCAAGGAGGAGTCGCATGCTTCTTAGTAGCTCTTCGTTTTGCCCAATGTGCCCGCATCTGAGGCCTATGAGTATCTCTGTACCGCTTATAGACAAGCAATCGTTCAGGTTTGGTACGGAGATAATAATCTCTTTGTTCAATTTTTATTCTCTCTCGGTTAGCTTCTCGGTATTTAATAACTCTAGTGCGTATCTTCTCCTTATTGGCAAGACGGTACTTTTTATCTCTTATGCGTATCTTCTCCTTATTAGTATCTCTATACCTCTGCTGCTGCTCGTCCATCCTCTCCTTGTTAGCTGCTCGGTACGCCCTGTAAGTCTCATGCTTAGATTCTTGGTAGTTAGCGAAGTGTTCTGGGCCCTTTGCACGTTCAGCTTCGAGTTTTTTTAATTCGTTAGCCCTTCTAATAGAGTTGATGTAATCCTTATTTTTAGCATGATGCTCCCGTGCCCGTTTACGCATCCTCTCTGGATCTTCAAGCCTGGCCATTCTTCGAGACTCATTCATGCAAGTAACACATCGGGTATTATCCACTCTGCGTTCGACAACGTGTCCATGCTTACACGGCCCACCAGTAAAGTATGTCTTGAGGCCCTGCTCTTTTGCTTCTTTTCTTAGTATTATCGTTTTCATGTCACGTATTACAACATAACAGACCAGCCCCAGTCAACGGACTATAGTCACGGACCATTTATTAGATAATAATCCAAGTCTCAATTCACGGGGAAAGCCGCCCCAGACCCTTATAGTGATCCAAATCAGAGAATACTAACGAATACTAGCCACTATAGTGATCTACTTATTTCTTCTCATCCCGCTTAGACCATTTCTTTTCTATCGCATGCACATCCTTACGCCATTTGTTGTTCTTCTTAGCAGAACTATACCCTGACCCTGCACCTACTATACCACCGATAACTCCGGCAGCTGCAGATACTTTCTTGGATCTACCAGCTAATACTCGGGCTGCGGCTGTCGTGGCTATTCCCGCTACAGCTCCAGCTTTGGCAGCTTGTCCCTTTGGGCTTTGATTTTTCGACTTATCAAATTTACCAGGATCAGGATAATCGTCACTATCCGAGGTTAAATCATATTTAGATTTTGCTATTTTCTCTAGATATATGTTCTTCATGTTCAGTCTCCGTTATTAGTATTCAGTACGTCTAGTTTAAAGCATGGATGCTACTTATGTAAATACCTGATATAATCAAAGAACTGTATATAGACCTCACTGGAGAACTATCCATGAACCAACCGAGTATTAAGCCTAATGCGGCAGATGAACATATGAAGAAAGGGATCTTAGACTATATCTCTGAGTCAAGAATAGGAATGTCACTGGCCTGTATCGCCCTATCCATAGGGGTTCTGTTCTATCCTAAATGGGTTAGAGAAAGGATTGACGCCATCAGATCTAAGACGGGAGCGTACGACAAAGTTCTAACATTGCTCGTGGACAACCCCCTTATTGAGCACGCAGCAGTGCTCAGAGAGATGAATTTGGATGCTCAGAGCTCTGTGCTGGCCTCTAACGTGAGGTGGCTGTGTAATGATACCATCGAGGTGACTAAGAAGCTAACAAGAGCTCAGCACGTTATTAAGGGCAAAGATCTAGACATCAAGTTTACAAATCAAGAGAATATAGACCTTATCTCCTTTATGACCAAGGTGTATCCTAGTTATTTAAGCATAGACCTCAATGAAAAGTTAGATGCTGACATGTCCAATATGGTTGTCATGGAAACTCCTTATGGTCAGATAGTATGGCACGTGCATGAAGACGAGTTGATGGCGTTCGATCACTTAGACATCCAAGACTACTCCCGAGAGCCTGATTCCCTGAGTATAGACAAGAGCGATTGCATTAGGATGTGCAAGAATTCCAAGATCAATCCCCATATAGGTAGCTACGGTAATGTCATAGCCTTTTACTATGAAACTACCCGAGACAAACCTGTCGAGGTCCAAACCATTGCGGCGATGTCAGGGTACAACGATTATGTCGACGACCTAGCACCTAGACACATGTGGATTGAGGTTGACCGGTATGGTACTAAGAAGTGTGTTAAGTATACATTCGAAGAAAGTACCGATGACCTACACGGAGAGAAGCTCGGGCCATCAATCACTGACAATCCTCAGGTTGAGAAGAAGGGCTCAGTTATTCCATTACAGTTAGTACCTACACTGAAGCTGGACTAAGCCAATATCATAGGCTTCCTTTCTGGGAGCACAGTTCAGGGAGGAGTCATTGCGACTCCTTTTTTTATGAGTTACGAGAAAGTACGGATTTGTCACAGATTGGCAGACTAGTGTAAATGCTCTAGAGGCCACGTGATTGCTGACTATGGTGTTTTCTTGGATGAGGTGATAGGAACGAATTCTCAAAATCGTCACAGAAGAGTCACAGGAAAAGGTTACGTAAGTTACTGATATTTATACAGTTAAGGTAGTATGCCCTTTGAGAATATTTTTTACACTAGGAACAACCCCTCATATAAATATATTTTTTAAAGAAAAGTATATTATATTACTATAGGTTGTCACAGAGTAACGGTAGAGAGGGAGAAGTTTTTCAGACGGAGTTTTACCTTGGTTGATGTTTTGTTGTAGCGGAAAATAGTTTCGCTGGATTTATTTTTTTATTTTCAAGTGAGGAATATTTCGTGTCGTATATTCTAAGTATCGTAGAAAATACCTGTGACACCGGAACAGGCTCGGAACGCTCGGGAACACCCTATTGTTCCCTGGGAAAGGTACGGGGTTATTGGTCTGAGGTGGTTTCTTAGAACGGTGGGAACAGCAGAAATTATTCTATTAGCCATTTATAGAAAACTGGAAATTATGGGTTGACACCAAATCATGACCCCGTGACGGTTTGTGTATTAGTTGAAAAAAATTATTTTCGTGTCACAGCCGTTCTAAAAACCTTGATGGGACCAGTCATACCGTGCGTCTCAGCGGGAACAATTGGGTGTTCCCAAGCTGTTCCCAAGCGTTCCCAGCTGTCACAAAAGTAGAAATCGTACAATAAACGTACAACTTTTGTCGTTTAATTAGAATGTTTTCACTTTTCTTGACCGTCAAAATTTTGGCTCCCGGTATGAAAAAACGCTGAAACGCATTGAAACATTTGACACACTTTTTTATGACACCCTTTTTTGGACGGTTTTTAGCTAAAAACACTGTACGTTTTTTGTACAAATCGTACGTTTATTGTACAAATTGATCACTTTTTGTCCCGGGACGAAAATAACGACACATTTGATGCAAATACGACACTGTAAGCTAGAAAATACCTTAGCTTTCTATCGTAACTACCATCCAAGCTCTCTAAATCATTAGAAAGCGTCAAAATATTGACACTATTTACTTCTTTGGCCTATCACACGTATAATCACTGTCAAATCCATGACAATACCCAAGAAAGTACCGTAGTTACGACACTATGCTCCGCAGTCCACTACCTACGACTCTACATCCTTCTACTATACCTTACGAATCGCCCATGGAACAATCATGGAACAATTACACGAATCGTCTTTGACCCTGTCACACATTGTAGCTATGTTAGTAACCACTAACCTATTTATTTGACTATAAATCACAGATGTTTCCAAGAAAGTACCGAAGAGTGGTATAAGTACTATAGAAAAGGAACTTTAGGCGATAGTAATGTTACTCTAACTTAGAAATGTTCCTCGAATGTAACACCTACTGTTCCCGTGACTACTCAACGAGCTTTAGGCGATAGAAAAGGAACTTTAACATATACATTGTTCCTCGAATGTAACACCTACTGTTCCCAAGGAAAATACCTATGACCAATCCGACCCCGTTAGACCTTAAGCCAAAGGTTACATCAATGCATGAGATCAGGGCCTATCTATTTACATATGTCTCCGATATTTTCTCTGATAAGCTAGGCAACTCGCTTGAACGCTTAGCTGTTGACACTAAGACATCACGCAGCAGTATCTTTTACTGGAGAGCACATGGTAGGTTCAGTCGACGTATGTTACTTAGAATGCTCAATCATCTGGACATAGAAGAGAGAGACTGGACTCATGCATTATCAATTACTGCTACAGCTCTCCATAAATCTCACTGGAGGATACTACCTAAGAAGAAAGACTACGATTCATCAGTAGTCTGTACTCTCGCATACCCTTCATTCAAACGAACCCTAGAAAACTCTGCAAAAAATTTGTCTGAGTTGGGTAAACCAAGAAAATAGCCAAACACTGGTATAATTATTATGTAAGACCTAATTACTACTACATTTCACTAGAAACTTCAAAGGAGTTACACAATGCAAGACGAACAGAAAACAAAAAAGACATTCTTCTCAGAAACACGCAAGGATAGATACGGAGATGAACGTCTCACCCTTAGAGCAGGGAGGGTAGTTGGAGTAGCAATGTCATCATTCATTACTCTTATCATCATGGCAAACTCATACACAACTGTTAGTTCTGGTCACGTTAAGGTTAGAACCTTCTTCGGTGAGGTATCTCATGAGGAATTAGCTGAAGGGTTTCATGTCGTACATCCATTAGCTACATTCAGTAAGTATGATACGAGACAGCGTACCGTAACAATAGATAACATCATGGTTCCAAGTCAGGATAAGCTTAAGACCGATATGGATGTATCGATCATCTACAGTCTAACTGCAGCATCTGCATCAAACGTTAAGCAAACTGTTGGTTCTTTACAGGACCTAGAAACTACCTTTCTTGTAGTCAAGGCTCGGTCATTGATTAGAGAGCTCGGCAAGGGTATTCTACAGTCTCAGGATTTCTTCCTAGATAGTGTACAGCAACAAATGCAGGTGGATGCTACTATCCAACTGTCTGAGTTCATGTCCAGTAAAGGAGTCGTAGTGCATGAGGTGTTATTTAGAGATGTGACACTACCATTGGTTGTATCTAACGCCATTATCGAGACTAAGCAACGACAAGAGCAAGTGAATCAGGAAAAAGCTGCACTTCAGATTGTTGAGCAGAAGTCTAGACAAGTAGTAGTCCAAGCTAAAGCACAAGAAGACGCTGCGTTATCTACTGCTAACAAGAAACGTACACTTGCTGATGCTAATGCGTATGAAATACTTACAGCTGCAAGAGCTAAGGCAGAAGGTAACGACTTGGTTAAGAGATCTATCACGCCAACCTTGATAGAATATGTCAAAGCAACGTCATGGGATGGTAAATACCCTACAACCATGATGGGTAATGACACTCCGATACTTATGACTATGCCTGTTAAAAGTAATTAACATTTAATGTGTAAATAGAGGGTGGATTTGAACGTCTACCCTCTTCCATTCATGTAAAATAATATTGTTACAGTTACTAAACTGTAATTTTTACTACTTTTAGATGAACTCGGAGAAGAATAGTGCCAATAATATATGATAAAAGTGACAGACCTACCAAGCTACAAGAATGGCTGTTTGTCATCAGATGGATGTTGATATCATTTTACCTGCCTGAAATATATACATATGTAATGGACGCAGAACCTGGCACAGTAATAATACTGTTCCAAATAGTACTGATAGCCTGGGCGTTGATACGTACAGACCTATTTGTGAGACCTAATTGATGTAATATACCTACGAGAGGAGAGAATCGTGGAACCCCTAATTACCCAACCTACCGAAAGCCTCTTGGATATAGAGGATATAATGTCATCCGACTACACAGTTAGTAAGGACAGTGCATCGATATTAAAAGACGGTGCCCCTATAGATTACAGACTAGCCATTGCAATATCACTGACCCTCAGAAACGAAACCATTCGACGTTCGAAAATACTAGAAAAGCTACGTGTAGACAGAAGTAACATGGCTAGTACTCGTTTGTTCTCAGACGAGGGTGTGTCATGAAGGATATATCGGATAGACTAACTGAAGAAGTACGTGGCGTCCTGTTGTCTGAACCTGGACTGAGGCTGTATGGACCAGTGACTAAGTCTGAGATGCAGAGAGAGTTTCCAGACCTGAATGCACGAGCAATTGGACGTAGATACCGTCACAGAAAGATATTCAGACTGAACCACACTAACTATTCAACGGATGCATTGGTATTTATGATGAAACTAGATATAGCCTCGTTGAAGAGGCTCGGTAAGATAATTGATACCAAAATATCGGATGAACAAGAACGTTATAGGAGATTGTTATGAGTATAATGGATTGGCAGGAAGTATCATTCGACACTGCAGCCTTAGATACTATTATTAGTACAGCACCACAGATGGACACGAGCGTTAAGTGGGTCGAAGAAAGTACCGAAGAAAACATCTCGGAAACCTCACTCACTGAAGATGACGTAGAGGATCTATCACAGGCATTCAGCTTAGGTAATGATGGCGGTATCACTCTTTTCGGTGTGTGGTTAAACACTGATGAGATACTGAGAGCCTTGCAGGAATTGTATAAAAGATCTGAAGTCTTGGACGCACTAGAGAACACAGGTGCTACTGATCTATTCTCCAGTAACAAAGATATAGTGTCTCACTACACACTCACTACTTTAGACAATGAAAGTGAGCTTTGCATTGCAGGGGGTAATGTACCTGTGTCCAAAGTACACATTATACGTGATCAATTAATGACCATGATGCGAAATAGTTTGAGTGATGACGTGGATTCGGTCGAACACGAGGCTATGCTGTCTGCATTGTGTGCACTTGATTGCAAAGGTTACCAAGATACTCATAAGACTGTATGCATGGAAACTATTAGGGATCTCGATGACTTTGAGTTAGAGATACGCAATAGACGTACTGCAACTGAGCAAGCTTCAGTAGATGGATTTATAGGTGATTTGATGCTTCAGAACTCGACGGGGGATGACCATGAGCGCTAATGACCTAGACTATGAAACATCTATGATAGACGTCGATGTTAAGTATAGTATCAATGAAACAGGAGAGATAAGTCTCAACGGGGTATGGCTAGATAAGCTTGAAACCATTAAACTGCTAGAAGAGTATCACAAAAGGTCAATAGCCTTAGATATACTTGAGCGTGCAGGGATAGCTAACATGTTCGACCTTGACCTGGGCAAGCACAGTCACTACGAGCTTACCGCAACTAACACTTGCGGAGAGCTGACGATGGTGAATAGAGGTCCAGAGGGAGATCCAGATGCTTCTATTAACAACTCTGAGAAAATCCGAGATAGACTAATGTCTTCTATGAGAAGTAACTGCCCAGGGTACAACTACTGCGAAGATGATGTTACCTATAACACGCTTAGATCAGCTGACCTGTCAATGTATGTAGATGGTGGAGCTCCGGTAGAGTTTGTAAATGAAGCCGACATTGTAAGACGCACGGGGAGTACTCTCCCTATGTCTGAGGAAGAAATGATAGAAGAGCGCGATGAAATGAGACGTGTAGAATACTTCTAGCGTAGTTAAAATACGTATGAACTCACTAACTAACGGAGAAAATACCTATGAAGTTCTTAATTGTACTACTCACTGTCTTTACCTTAGCCAGTTGTGGTGGACGTAGCTCAAAGCCAACACCATTTGAAGTGTCCCCGAACGACGAAGATACCATTATAATGCAAGGTTGCAGGGATCTGAAGAAAGAAGTCCTTGATTGGAACCTTAACCACCCTAACGAAGCTCCTAAAACGGCGGATTGCTAATATGACTGACTTAAAAGACAAGCTAGCAGCTATACACAAGCAAGTATTCGATCTTTTTACCTATGCTGAAGACATTGTTCAGTATGGAATGGAAGAGAAGTGGGTAATGCCTGAGCGTGACTACGACGGAAGCGAGCCTATCCTTGGTGATTGCGAAGACTTTGCCCTTGCATGTAGGGCACTGTGCAGATTAGCAGGTGTAGATAACTCTCGTCTAATCTATTGTGTGACTGAAACTGATGAAGGACACTGTGTTCTGGAAGTAGAAGGTTGGATACTAGACAATAGACAAGAAAAACTAACAAGCCGAGATAGTGTGAGAGCTTTCGGTGGATACGAATGGGTTGCAGCTTCTGGATATAATTCAGGCGAACCTTGGAGACTAATAACAAACGGATAACATCCGTGATTGCCATAAGGAGGACTTATGTCACTTGGAGACTGGTTAACTAACGCCAACAACATATTTAGAAGAGACTCACCTACCCACGCCACTAGAAGTCCTGGTACGAACTCGGGCCTACCCCCAACCATACCTGTACAGCCTTCCATTAGTGCGACTTCTGACTTACCTCAAAATGCTACCTTTCGTGTTAACGGACTTGGAGGCGGTTTAGCTAACAGTGAAGGGACCATAAATACTTACCGAGGGCAACCAATAGGAGTGCGTGGAGTGTCTAGCCCGACTGAGTACTTAGAAGACCGATACCTTGGAGGGTATGGCGCCACTGAGGAAAGCCGTCTTCATAGAGAACGTGCTGATAGGGCTCAAAATGAGTTTGCAAGAATGTACGATATGAACGTCGAAATTAATAACGTCGATCAGGAGCGCGAAGACTACTATCGGGACATGTCTCGTGGAACCAGAACGGAGGTTCGCTACGAGCAGGAAGTCTGTGAATACAGAGGAATGGAGGTTATGCCTGACACTTGTCCTCGTGATGATAGAAGATACTCTAGAAGACATAGTAACAGAGTGACTGACATGCGCACCGGAGAGCCTATACCTATGGAGAGGCTAGAGCATAGATTGAACTCCCTTAGCAATAGGTTGTCTGACTGTCACCATACCATATCCCAGCTTAAATCTGAGCTGGAAAAGTATAAAGCTCTAGCCGCAACCGGCGTATCTAACTTATTCGAAAGCTAAAGTCACCTTTTGCCCATTTTCTGGTATAATGAATATGTAGGAACACAACCCACCTTTGATTTTCAGGAGAGAGAACTTGGAAGATTATAAACTAGACTCTGTTACAGGAGGCATAACCTGTAAGGGCATCCCCTTAACTACTGAAGATATTGTAGATTTATTGAACAGTAGACAAAACCTAGTGTTTACAATTAGTAAACTCATGAAACAATTAAATGACGTAAAGAAGCCTCCCGAGAGAGGCATGCCAATGACACGAGGAGGTTAGCATGGCTAAGATAGCAGACTTAACACTCGAAGAACTCTACGACAAACCAAAGATCACTCCCTTAGTACTAAAGCATATCCAGGAGAAGGATAAGTTCAATGTTATTAATGAGAGATACTGTAATGCTGCGTGCATGCTGTGTTCTAATAATAAAGAATCCATCAGTACATACCACAAGGCAGCAGACGTAGTAATAATTCAAGATCACAGACCTATCGCAGAAAGATATAAGTCTACCGCTCAGTTAGAGAGGATACACGAACAGATCACTGCATTTTTAGCCAATAAGCATTTCCCGAAAGGCACAGTGTTCCGTACATTGAACACACTCAAGTGCAACGTTACTCTTGAAAACTTAGAAGGTAAATCAAGCTTAACCGAGACACGTGTAAAGAGATGTGCTCCCTACATGCTAGATGAGATACGTAGGAGCGGTGCTAAGGTAATAATATCTACGTCGACCGTGGCCACTAAGGTATTAGGTCTTACTGGGTACAGTAACTACAACAACCGTGGAGAAGTACATCACTCACCGGTGGTTGATCTTCCAGTAGTACTTACCTTGCACCCTAAAGTATCAACTATGATCAGGCAGAATAGTTCAGGTCAAATGTGGGGTCCTGACTTCTTCGGAGTGTTGGAAAGAGACTTTGCAAAGGCTGGCCAACTGTTGTCTGGTGAGCTAAGCATGCCGAATCTAGATGAAGCTATTAAAGAGGCTACTAAAAGAATCTTTATATGTAAAAGTCTAAATGATGTACGTAAGTGGACCAAGTTCCTTATGGAAATACCTTCCCACAAACCAATAAGTTGGGACTTAGAAACGTCCAGCCTAGACCCCTGGGT
>JQIA01000015.1_pt1 | contig 77259 bp, 64 predicted proteins | sample 811431 | NCBI WGS metagenome assembly JQIA01 (sample SAMN02998118, study PRJNA258478) | marine sediment metagenome | biome: marine; feature: seafloor; material: sediment; isolation source: oil-polluted sediment collected from 3 locations (0.5 km, 0.7 km and 0.9 km)... | place: USA: Gulf of Mexico ...
CTTCCCGGATAGACTTTAACTGTTGTTTCAGAAACTCTTTTCTGTAATTTTTATTCGCCTGATCTGAGAACTTTTGCGCCATCTCCATCTGAAGCTTTATGGACTCTTTATGTTTTAAAAGAATATCCATAAAGGTAATGCCTCTCTCTTTCAAAGAGTCGATTTCCAGAAGGTGTTGCCGCTCTTTTGTTGAAATATTAACAAACGGAAGAATGTACCCCATTACTTTTGGAATAGTATCAATTTCTTTGATATGATTAACATAAGGTTCTGCGCCTTTAAAATGCGTCGCAATTTCGTATGTAATTTTCTTGATATACTCAAGCATCTGATCCTGACTTTGCGGGTCCATATCAATATGGTCCGGTGCCGGTACGTGCGTCGCAAAAAACTGCCCCTCAGCTGTTTTTATCATTTCAACGGCAACTCTTTCAGTCACCTTTACATGAAAAATATCATGATCACTCCGGGATGTATGTGATTTCAATTGAATTAATGTACCGGTTGAAAATAATTTTTCCTTATCGATTGTATCTTTGTCAAACCCGTCCTTAATTGAAAGTGCAACGGCCTGATCATTTCCCTGACCAATCCGATTATTTAACAGTTTACCCAGATTTTTGCTGACCCGAACATCAGCCTCAGATTCCGGGAATAATACTGTTTGTGTTATCGGTATTACGACAAGCTCCTGGTTCACGTGTGTTGTTTCCATATTCTGCTCCCTTCTGTATCGATTCAAATGCGTCCTCTTAATCATACAATATGCATGATTTAAATTAGTTCAATACAAACTAACAATAATTTTATAAAAAATTTCAGTATAACGCATTCAAACAACCTGAAACGCCTGTTAAACTGACAAAACAACAATGATTATTATTTTTAGGCAAAATGCAAAAAGCCCCAGGCAAACGCCCTTGTCTTGACAAAATCAGTCATTTCCGTTAGTGAATAAGAAACAAACTATTAAAAAAGAGCGGGCATATCTTGAAAAGAGAATTAATTTACGAGGCAGTAAGAAAGTTCAACAGTTTAGGGCATGAGTGCAACCTGGAACTCTCAGATAAACTTGGCATGTCAAAGCTCCAGTTAAACCAGCTGCACTATCTGAAGGTAATTGACAGAACCGTTGATATAACCTTTGGAAAACTGGCTGAAACGTTAAACGTCACGAAACCATCCGTTACCGAGATAGTGAATAAGCTTGTTAAACTGGATTGTGTTGAGAAATCCCGCTGTTCAAACGACAAACGGATTTTCTATATCAAACTTACAGAGAAGGGCCGGAATATTGCCCGATTACAATACCTTGCCGAACAGCGGGTTGTTGATATAATTTACAGGGTTTTTGAGGACAAAGAGCTCGACACGTTTATCACATTAATCAAAAAATTATAACCTTGATGGCTTCGTAAAAAGTCCTATATCTGTGTTGCGGTTCATCCCTCGTCATTCCGACGTACCCTTTTTTAGTTATAATATCAATGACGAAGAATCTGATCCAGAAATGCTCTGGTACGATCCCACTTTGGATTGGTGAAAAAGGTTTCCGGGTCGTTTTCTTCAACAATTTCCCCTGAATCCATGAAAACAACTCGGTCAGCAACCGTTCTGGCAAAGCCCATTTCGTGGGTAACGCAGACCATAGTGATACCTTCACCGGCAAGATCCACCATAACGTCCAGAACTTCCTTAATCATCTCAGGATCAAGGGCTGAGGTCGGTTCATCAAAAAGCATGATATCAGGATTCATGCAAAGGGCTCGTGCAATGGCAACACGCTGCTGCTGTCCGCCGGAAAGCTGGCCCGGATATTTTTTTGCCTGATCATGAATCTGAACCCGTTCAAGGTAGGTCATGGCAAGAGATTCTGACTTTTTTCTGGGCATTTTTAATACCCATCTAAGTGAGAGCGTCAGATTTTCAAGAATGGTAAGGTGCGGAAAAAGGTTAAAGTTCTGAAAAACCATGCCGACTTCACTTCGAACCTTTGAAATATTCTTCATATTGTGGGTCAGCTCTGTGCCGTCAACAATAATACTGCCTTCCTGATGTTCTTCCAGGCGATTAATACACCTGATCAGCGTTGATTTCCCGGAACCGGACGGGCCACAGACAACAATTTTCTCACCTTTTTTTACCGTAAGATTGATGTCTTTTAATACATGAAAATTACCATACCATTTGTTTACATTACTAATCGTTATAATTGCGTCACTTTTTTCACTCATACTCTCTCCAGAAAAACCTGCCTCCGGGTTTAAATCCCCGGTAAATTAACCTTACCGCGCGAAGCGCCGCCCATTTATCAGACTTTTTAAAAGTCTGGCCCCCGGCAGGGCCGCCGGAGGCATTTGATCGAAAACAACTGTTTCAGATGCACCAGATCACCACTCACTGTTTTTTTCAATAGACCGCCCGTAACGGCTGATTGAAAAACAGATTATCCAGTAGATTAAAGCACAGAAAACATACGCCTCTACGTCATGTCCTAACCACTCAGGGTCCTGAGCCGAGGCTTTAATCATACCAAGAAAATCAAGAAGCCCGACAATAATTACCAGTGAGGTATCCTTGAAAAGAGCCACACAGCGTCCGATCAATGATGGAATCACATGACGAAGCGCCTGCGGCAGTACGACAAGGGCTGTAATCTGCCAGTCCTTTAATCCAAGGGATTGCGCCGCTTCAGTCTGGCCGGGGCTAACGGCCTGAAGGCCACCCCTTACAACCTCTGCCATATAGGCTGAAGAAAAAAAGATAATCCCAATCTGAACACGTAACAGATTATTTATATTAACACCCTCGGGCAGAAATATCGGTAGCATGACTGAAGCCATAAAAAGGATCGTAATCAGAGGCACACCACGAATCAGTTCGATAAACCCCACACAAAAGGATTTAATCGCAGCAAACCGGGATCGTCGTCCAAGGGCAAGAACAACACCTAACGGCAGTGAAAACAGAACACCGACAACAGCAAGCAGCATACTGAGCATCAAACCGCCCCAAAGGGACTGATCAACAAATTCCAGCCCCATACCACCATTTATCAGCCAGTAGACCGGAAAAGGAAGTATAAGCCACAGCCCCATCAGCTTAAACGTTGACAATTTCCTGAAAAACGTCAGGCAACATAGGAATCCAAACAAAACCGTTGCCAAAACAGGTCGCATCAAAAATGCTTCAGGATAAACCCCAACCATCAGCACCCTGAATTTTTCAATAATAAACCCCCATCCGGCACCGTCTGCATGACCGGCATTATCGACCCACGTTGCATCAATGAATGCCCAGGAAATCACAGGTGGCAGTGTTTTCCATAAAAAACAGAGACAAAAAACTGTTAGAATGCTGTTAAACCAGCCATTAAAAAGATTGAGGCGAAGCCAGCCAATAACCCCTGAGGCCTGGATAGGAGCATGCCTGTCGGGTTTTGACAAAAATATATTAAGTGAGGTATCCGTATCTGTTATTGTTGTCATTTTATCGGCCAATTAATTGAACTCTGGCATTAAGCCGGTTCATTACAAGTGAAATTAAAAGATTAATCGAAAGGTAGACGGCCATCCACATGGCAATAATTTCTATTGCCTGATCATTCTGCCCGATAATCGTCCCCCCTATTGAAACCATATCCGGGTAACCGATGGCAACAGCCAGTGAGCTGTTTTTGACAAGGCTGGCATAATCATTAGTGGTTGCCGGAATAATAACACGAAGGGCCTGAGGCAGAATAACCCGCCGCATGGTAATCCCTGCAGGAAGTCCTAACGCTTTGGCTGCTTCCAGCTGTCCCTGATCCACAGACTGAATCCCGCTTCTGACATTTTCACCGATAAAGGCAGCTGTATAGAGAACAAGCCCGACCATTAATGCTGTAAATTCAGGCCTTATTACCATACCGCCTTTAAAATTAAACCCCTTTAACCTGGCAAATTCAAAAGAAAGCGGAGAGCCGCTTAAAAAATATACAAGTACAGGCAGACCGATAATAAGAGCCAGTCCCGCAAGAAAAACAGGCCGTGACTGTCCGGTCTCTTCCTGATAGCGAATTGCCTTGTAGCGATACACAAACGCACCGGCAACCCCGGCAATAAAAGCTGTAAGCACAAAATACATGGCTGTTTCAAATATCGGTTTTGGCAGATAAATGCCCCGGTTATTCAGAAAAAAGCCGCTTAAAGGTTCAAGGCTTGCTTTGGGTCCGGGAAGTGCTGCAAGTACAACACCGTAAGTAAAAAAAAGAATCAGCAGAAGCGGAATGTTTCTTAAGACCTCGACATAGACTTCAGCCAGTTTCGCCACAAGCCAGTTTCCGGAAACCCTTGCAACGCCGACAATAACCCCGATGAGGGTTGCCAGCACAATACCGATTACTGAAACATAAAGGGTATTAATGATTCCCATAAAAAAGGCATAGCCGTATGAATCAGCCGGTGTATAGGGCAGCAGTGAATCACTTATCGGCATTCCGGATTCCAGCGATAAAAACCCGAACCCTGAGGCAATATTTCTCGCCTCAAGGTTTGCCTGGGTATTCACCAGAAGCGCCCTTGCGCATAAAAGAACCGCCACAATAACCGCGACCTGAATAAGGACAGAGCCAAACCTGTTATGGCTTTGGCCCATGTCTTTCTTTTTTAAAAATAACAATGCTTTTATCCTGAATAATCGAATCGTTTTGTCCTGTTATCTGATCGGAAGCGCATACTGAAGACCACCATCAGTCCATAGTTTGTTATAACCACGGGGAATTTTCAGAGCACTCTTCGGTCCAAAATGACGTTCATAAATTTCACCATAGTTTCCCACAGCCTTAATGGCACGAGCCATCCACTGCTTGTCGAGCCCAAGATAACTTCCGGTATCACCTGAAACGCCAAGCAGTCGCTGAACGACAGGGTTTTTAGATGTTTTGGCCATCTTATCCACATTGGCAGCTGTAATGCCCAGTTCTTCCGCTGCAACAAGTCCGTTAATGACCCAGGTAACAATATCTTTCCACTGGTTGTCACCGTGACGTACAAGCGGTGAAAGCGGCTCTTTGGAAATAACTTCAGGAAGAATCATATGAGACTCAGGATCTTTAATCGTGGATCTGAAAGATGCCAGCTGGCTGATATCCGTTGTAAAGCAATCACAACGACCTGTTGAATAGGCATTCAATGCTTCTTTTTTACCGTCAAAGACAACCGCTTCAACCTTAATGCCATTTGCACGCGCAAAGTCAGTCAGATTCAGCTCTGTTGTTGTTCCGGCAGTTACGCAGACCGACGCACCATCTAGTTCTTTAGCGGATTTAACACCTGCTTTTTTTGAAATCATAAAACCCTGACCATCATAAAAAACAACACGTGTAAAATCAACACCCTGCTTTCCGTCACGCTTCAGCGTCCAGGTTGTTGTCCGGGAAGTCAGATCAACCTGACCGGAAGAGACAGCAACAATTTTCTGCTTCGATGCTAGCGGAACATATTTGACTTTGGAAGCATCATTTAAAACAGCTGCTGCCACTGCGCGGGACATGTCCACATCAAACCCAACCCATTTGCCGGTTGAATCCGGAATTGAAAACCCCGGCACGCCTTCACTGATACCGCAGGTCAGAATGCCTTTTTTCTTTACATCTTCAAGTGTTCCAGCCTGTGCAGAAACAACAGCAATTGATAATATCGCGCACACTAGTGCAACTCGTTTCATTACTGACATGTTTATCCTCTCTTTTCGGGTTAGTTTTTAAACAACACGTTTAATTTTATTAAAAACTATGTTAAATTTTTATAAACACTACGTTTTTTAAAATCCTCATTAGAGTATCAGACTTAAAATTTCAAGAATAAAAACCAGACCGACCGGCTCTTTTTTTATACCAAAATTTGTAAAGCCTTTATTTCAAACGCATCCGATTGACTCGTAGACATTTTTGCCAAACTGGTAAACCACTGAACACAGCTATAATTTATTCAAAAAATGATTGTTTTATTCCAAAAGGTTGACACAGTCCGGAATTTTTTTCAAGAAGTAACACAAATATCTGTTTTTAATATAAATGTAGTACAATAAACCGGTGATAAATCTCTAATGAAACCTGTTTTTTACTCAACTATTACAAATTTATGAATGGTTTGTTCAGAAACTTTATCTTGACCCTGGATTTAACCTGATGTAAAAAAATAAAAAAAATCACGCTTACGTTAATAAACAGTGTTTAATGGGAGATCAGAATTGAAATATTTTTTTAGAATAAGTACAATGTTTGCTTTTTTGTGTTTTTTCCTGCTGGCATCCATACCGGCAACAGCATGTGACCTTACAGAGCTTGAAACTGAAATTGTATTTACAAACAGTTCACTTAAAACCCTTCAGGTCTCTTTTTCCGGTGATGCACAGATAAGCCAACAGACAACTGAGGTTCCGCCACTAACGACACGGACTTTGACCTCGGTCAAAAGAATAAAAGGCACAGAAACCAACCTTACAATTCTCCTTGGCACAGAAGACTTTCAGCTGGACCTTACTATGCAGACTAGCAATACAAGTCTTTCATTTGGCGCAGCTACAGACGACCTTGAAATTCCGGTTCAGACCAGCAGCGATATTCAGCGGTATGCGACAGAACTGTCAGGAAAGGCTTATACACTTGCATTTAACGGTTCCGGACTCAATAAAGGCGGCAGACTGACCTACGTTCTTCATAAAAATGATATAAAACCTGAACCAGGTGGTGCAAATATTTTTAATGTCCTGAGTTACAATGTCTGGGCAACCACTATTTACGGTTCCAAAAAAGTCGATACCCGTCTCGATGAAATGCCTGCTGTGATGGCAGGCTATGACGCTCTGGTTCTGACGGAAGTCTTTGATCTTGCGCCCAGCAAAGAACTTCTTGCAAAACTTCGGAGTGAGTACCCGTATCAGAGCGGTGAAATTTTTAAAGCAGGTAAGCTCATGGAATCAGGAACCCGGATTCTCTCCCGCTGGCCATTTGAAACTGAAGGCAGCCACATCTATGACGCATGCGACGGTATTCAGTGCGCCGCAACCCGTGGGGTGATTTATACACGGATAAACAAAATGGGAAAGACCTATCATCTGTTTGCAACCCATACCCAATCGTCCGATGACGACGTTAACCGTGCTGCACGCCTTGCTCAGCTGGATGAGATGGGGGATTATATCCGCAGCCTGAATATTCCTGGTGATGAACCGGTTATTATGGCTGGTGATTTTAACGTAAATAAAATCGACCTGCCTGAAGACCGTGATTATATGGAAATTACCTTAAATGGCTTTGAGCCTGAGAATACCGGTCACAATTACTCGTTTGATTCTGATACAAACAGCTGGGCTGAAAAACCTTATATGGAGTACCTCGATTACACGCTGGTCGGTTTAGGAAACCAGCAGCCAACAGAAGCATCTCAGGAAATCTTTGCACCCCGCAGCCTGATAGATGACTTATGGGGGGACTGGGACCTGTCAGACCATTATGCAGCAAAAGGGATGTTTATTTTTCCGTATGAAGATATTCAGGATCCTGAGCTCCCATACTTTGGCTATGTGGTACATCTTGAAACTGCCAATGGCCATTTTGTACGCGCCATGAGCGGTGGCGGCAGTTTTATCTCTGCCGGTTCGGATCAGATCGGCACATGGGAAAGCTTTCGCTTTGTTGAACTTGATAACGGAAAAGTGGCAATCCTTGCAAGGGATGGCAATTACGTCGGTCTTGACTCTTACCTGTTCGGTACCTTAAAGGCAAATAACCGATCTGTTGGCGCGGGAGAGCAGTTTGAGATTGTTGATCTTGGCAACAACCGGATAGCGATAAAAGCTGATAACGGCAGATATTTTAGAGCCGATTTTGGCGGCGGAGCCGGACTCTCTGCAGCATCCTGGTCGATAGGAAATAAGCAGACATTTCAGCTGATTCGCCCATAGTCCCAAAAATTAACTCCGGTCCATCAGAGACTCTGATGGATCGGAATTTATTACCCTAAGCATTCCGACTGCCTCCCCGATTATTTATATCTGTACCCCTTTTAAAAATAAGAGTCTGTACCTTTTTTTATTCCATAAAAGAATTATAATATACCCTGTAATAATCAATAGAGTGTCGCCGGAGTCATTCAAATCAGATACTTCGACTGCCTTTGATCTTTTTTTGGGGTATTGAAAAATGAAAAATCTGCTTTTTTATGGAATGACGATTCTGATCTGGGGATCCACCTGGCTTGCTATCAAGTTTCAACTGGGAACGATCGATCCCATGGTTTCAGTCGCTTACAGGTTCTCTTTAGCCGCTGTTATCCTTCTTTTCTGGTGCCGGGTATTTCGGCTTAAAATGCGTTTCTCGGTAAAAGATCATATAGGCATTGCCCTGCAGGGGGTGTTTCTTTTTGCCCTCAATTACCTTCTCTTTTACTGGGCAGAACTAACGTTGACCAGCGGTCTTGCCGCTGTTATTTTTTCAACCATTCTCTTTATGAATATGGTAAATGGCGCCATCTTCCTACGCACACCCTTTGACTCAAAAGTAATTACCGGTGGCGTATTCGGGCTTTCAGGAATTATTCTGGTTTTCAGGGGTGAATTTTCAACTTTTCACTTTGGCGATAAAACGTTCATTGCTGTAATGCTCTGTTTTGCAGCAACATTTCTGGCCTCTGTCGGTAATATCATCTCAGCCTATAATCAGAAAAAGAATCTTCCGGTAATCCAGACCAATGCATACGGCATGGCCTATGGTGCCGTCTTAATGCTTATTCTTGCATTTGTCAGCGGCAAACAATTTAATTTCAGTTATACGCCTCTCTACATCGGTTCTCTTTTTTACCTTGCCGTTTTTGGTTCTATTATCGCATTTGGCTGCTACCTGACCCTTGTGGGCAATATTGGCGCTGACCGGGCCGCTTATGCAACCCTTTTATTTCCCATTGTTGCCCTTTTCTTTTCAATGGTATGGGAGGATTATAAGTGGACACCATCAGCAATAGCCGGCATTTCCCTCATTTTATGCGGTAATCTTTTAATGCTGAAGCGAAAAAACAGACAACCGGCAACGGAAAATCAAACGATGGAAACGACTGACGAACAGGTCTGCACTTAACACAGGACTCTACCTTAAAGCCGGAGTCCTTTTTTAATCGTTTCATTGCGCTGGTTCAATCAGATCAACAGAAACCCCAATTTGCATTAACTGCATAATTATGATATAAAGCAAGCTATGATTTCAGTTGATTCCATAGAAAAACTCATTCTTCTTGGGGAGCGCCTGCGGAATGCACGGCTTGATAAAAACGAGTCTCAGCAAAAATTCGCTGCCAGACTCGGTATATCTGTTCCAACACTTCGTAAAATGGAAAACGGAGATCCAACCTGTAGTATCGGCTCATGGGCAGAGGCTCTGTTTCTTCTGGACCGTCAGGATGATATCGACGGGCTTCTTGAAAAAAAACAATCACTCTTTGACAGGCGGGATGATATGATCCATTCCAAAAGACAACGGGCTTCGAAGCAAGCGAGGATCAAAAAGTCATGATTGCTGTTAAAGTATCACTTCGGTTTCCCGATGGCAGTATTACACCCTGTGGTGAAATATTATGTGAAGAACCTGATTACATAATTTAAGCTACAGGGATCTGGGCGATACTATTCGAAAATACAGCTTCAGGCCGGAAACCGATATGATATCCCTATACAGGCAAATGGTTTTTAACGCTTTTATAGGTAATACAGATGACCACCTGAAAAACTTTTTAATGCTTCACAAGAGTGAGGGGTACACCTTGTCGCCGGCCTATGACCTTCTGCCGGATGTCAATGATGCCAGGCACCATGTACTGAACTTTGAATTTGACCCTAAATTTCCGGGAAGCGAACTGCTTGTCAGGCTCGGTAAAAAGTCATTTGGTATACCGGAGGCTGAAAAGATAGTTAGTCAGGTCACAACCGCAATCAGGCTATGGAGAGATGTTTTTTTCAATGCAGGTGTCCCTGAAACCGAGATCGAACAGCTGGCCCGCAGTATTGACAGTCGATATATCCACCAACAGCCATAAAAGAACCTAAACAAAACATTGAATCAACGCCTGTAAGACACCATTTACCTCTTTAAACTATGAAAATACAACGGATCTGACTTCAGACCTTGTGCGAAATTTAACGGTTGAAGTAGAAACAAACAGCAAAGACACTGATTCAGATACTAAAACTTTAAGAATTACAACCTCTGTAGATCCAACACCTTTTGTGTCAACAAATACCGGCCTGACTGTCAATGAGGGTGCAACAGGCCCTTTTTTAACCTCCGACCTTAAATCATCAGATATGGATACTTATGATGAACTGTTACAATATACAATAACGACTGCGACAATAAACGGGCAGGTTGAAAATACAGATAATCCAGGAACACCGATTACAACTTTTACTCAACAGGATATCAGTTACAATAAAATTGTCTATGTACATGATGCTACTGAAACTGTATCAGACACTTTTAACTTCAATGTCTCTGATGGAACAAACACCTTAACCAATCAATCATTCGCAATAACAATCATTCCCATCAATGATGCACCAACTATTACTGCGAATACGGGGAGAACATTACTTGAAAATGAAACGATTTCGATTACAACAGCACATTTGAGTTCAACAGATTCTGACAGCACTGTTCCCTCTCTTGTTTATAATGTTACATCGGGTACTGCTAATGGACAGCTCGAAAATACTGATGCAACAGGAGTTGCCATTACATCATTTACCCAGCAAAATCTGATTGACAGTAAAATCCAATATGTTCATGACGGCAGTAATACAACCACGGACAGTTTTGTTTTTACCGTTACTGATGGATTTGACCCCTTAACAGGTCAGACATTTGCCATTGCAGTTACCCCTGTAAATGATGATATCCCTACCGTTTCCAGCAATATTGGCCGGACTGTTGCTGAGGATGGGACTGTGTCTATTACGGATACACACCTGAATGTGACAGATGCAGACAGTCTTGACTCAACCCTTATTATTAACATCACCACTGCCTCTGAAAACGGACAGCTTGAAAATACAGATACTCCAGGGGTTGCGACCTCCTCATTTACTCTACAAAACCTGATTGATGGAAAAATCCGGTATATCCATAGTGGTAGCGAAACAACCTCAGATAGCTTTGGCTTTTCTATTTCTGATGGCACAAATGAGTTAACCGGTCAGACATTTGCCATTACAATTACCCCTGTAAATGATATACCAGCCATTGTAGTAAATATTGGAAGGTCTTTTCCTGAAAGTGGTTCAGCATCTATTTTAACTCTACATTTAAGTGCAACGGATTCTGACAGCACAGATGCAAATCTTATTTTTAATATTACTACTGCTCCAATAAATGGGCAGCTCGAAAATACAGATAGTTCAGGGATTGCAATCTCATCATTTACGCAGCAAGACCTGATTGATGGGAAAATCAAATATATTCATGACGGTGGTGATACAACTTCAGATAGCTTTATTTTTAATGTGTCTGATGGTATTGCGAGCCTGACAGGACAGACATTCAACATTCGTGATGGCGGTTCAGATGCCCCAATAGCGACGCTTAGTGACGTACCTCCTGCTATAACAAATGCAACGATCTATAATGTTCAGGTCGGTGGAATTGGTGTTGTTTCCTATCGGTATAAATTAGATGATGAGGTGGCATGGAGTGGTGAAACAGATATTGATACAGCTATTAACTTCAACCTTTCTTCGGAGGGCGAACATACCCTTCATGTATTTGGTAAAGATATCTCTGGCTTGTGGCAGGATATCGAAAATGCAACAACTTATACTTGGCAGATTGATACAACACCGCCAGTAGCCAGGATTACCAATGCACCTGAAGGTACTGTTGGGGTCACTTCTGCGGAGCTAAACATTAGTGGAAGTATTGAAGAAGCTGTGGCTTATAAGTTTAGGGTTGATGGTGGCGACTGGAGCACACAACGATCTATTAATACGTCAATTACGATTTCAGATCTCGAGGACGGGACGTATGTAGTGGAAGTCATTGCCATGGATGCTGCCGGAAACTGGCAAGCTGAAGGAAGTGCAACAGAAAAAGAATGGACAGTTGATACAAGTGAATATGAACTTCAGCTTAGTGGTATCCCTGACGATTTGACCAGTGAAACCATTGCTAATATTACTGTCTCAGGAGAAAACATTGTCGCTTATATGTATAGTCTCGACGGAGGAACATGGACCTACGGCATCGTATCAGAGTTAATTGGTCTGACAGACCTTGCAGATGGCGAACATATTCTAAAGGTACGTGGTCTTCTGGAAGAAGGAGATGTAGGCGATACTGGTGAGGGGGCACATACACGGAGCTGGATTGTTGATACTGAAAAAGCAGTCACAACAGATCTCGCAGCAGAAGCTGGTATTCCTTCTGCAACGGCAGCTGATCTTTCATGGACCTGGAGTTCTGACAATACCACTGAAGTTATCAAAAAGTATTATCTCTGGTATTCTACAACTGCTATTACTGAAGCCAACCTGAATGGTGCAACTGAAGTTTATTGCAACCTTAATCCAAGTGCTGAAGGTATTACAGAACGATTTACAGTAAAAAAACTGAAACCGGGAACTCTATACTACTTTGCGATAAAGTCATCTGATCAGGCTGGTAATATTTCTGAATTGAGCAATGTGGCAGAACTGACAACAGCAGATAGCTTGCCTACAGTAACTAATCTTGTTCTTGTCGCTGGCGGTAATTCTGCAGATAATTCGGTTGATCGGGATATAACAGTTACCGGAACCCAATTCGTAGGACTTGAGGGTGATAACATTATCAGATTTGAAAATAAATCTTCTGTTTTTGACATCCATAACACAAGTGGAAGTGCGACAGAGATGTCAGCAACTGTTCCGGTTGGTGCTCCTGTAGGTACATACTCAGTGCGTGTGATTAACAAATATGGTATTTCTTTACCTCTATCAAATGCCTACACAGTTACTGAAGCAGCAAATCCTATTCCAGAGGTTACGAATCTGTCACCACAAATTGTTGCAAGTGGTATATCAACTTCTGTGATTGTTACCGGGGCTAATTTCACTGCCCCAATTGTCGGAGTATGGATTGTCGCAAAAGATGGTACCCAAACTGCAGTATCTGGTATAACCGCTGTGACAGCAGAACAACTTGAAATAACATTAGATATACCTACTGGATTTCCAGAAGGATTGTATGATGTTATCGTTGAAAATTCTAACAACTTGTCTAACAGTAAAAGTGCTGTACAAATCGAAATAGTTGCACCAATCAGTATCATAAACGCCACAGGGCCTGTCGTAACAACAGGTATTGTTGAAGTCACCTCTGGTTTGGTTCCGGTCCAGACCGAACTAAAAACTGATGATCGTGATGAAGTTGAGCCTGTAAGTAGTTTTCCAGTCGAAATCAGTATAGTTGTTGAACCTGGTAGTATATTCGAAGAGAATGTCAGTGGAAGCTGGGCCGACTATACAGGCTTGATAAATCCACCCAGAGAAATCCCCTTAACATCAGCTGTCTCATCACAGCTTGGAAATTATTCATCAGAATTCACCATTGGTGCTGATAACCCATTGCACTTAAAAAACGGCGATGACATTCTTATGACACTTGAAATCACTGTGCCAATCGACGCACCGATACCATCGATCTATTATGTATCACCAACCGGCAGAATATCAACAGCTGGAAATACAGGAACTCGTGATGGTATCGACTATATACCTGGTGGAACTATACTTTCAACACGTCAAAATATACCTGAAGACGGATATGTAACATATACCATAGGTGCTCTGGTTAATGAACTGGGGAATCATTATGCCGCTGGATTCAGAGGTAATACTGACAGATACGGTCCATGTTTTATCGAATCGGCATCGGGCAGTATGTTTAGTCCACTTCTTTTCCTTATTGCTGTTACAATCTGTGCAGCCTTCAGACTTAAAAAAGGCATCGCCTTTTTTATAGCGGCACTTGTCATTACAGGCTATACCGGTCAGAGTAATGCCGAAGACTCTATCGCAGAAAAATGGTACATTCTTGCAGGTGGTGGCTATCAGCAGATCAGCGAAAAAAACAATTCGCTTTATTATGGAACAAACCAGACCCTTACTGTTGATAACAGCATCTATCCACTTGTAAGGGGTGGCTGGCTCTTAAACAGACGCATAGCCCTTGAGGCAGGTTTCAGATATGAACGGATGAGTGGACGGATGCAAAAAAGTCAGGACGGTAAAGGTTATATTGAGGGAATATCTCTTTTGGCCGGCCCTGTCTACAGATTCGACAAGCGCAATTCTAAGCTGATAGGCGAATGGACGCCTTTTATCAAGGGGGATCTGGGCTTCAAAAAAATCCAGGACGGGCTTGCCTATGCCGTAAAAGATTATGATCCCACTTATGGGGTAGAATTTGCGGTAGGCATGCTAAAGGGCCCTTTAGATCTACGTCTCGGCTATGCATACTATACACATGACACAGATACTACAGCAGCAGGCGTTACTGGCTCCAGCTCAACTCTGGGACTTTCCGGTGTCTTTATGGAAGTTGCATACCGATTCACTTTCGGAGATAAAATTCAAAAGAAAAAAGCGGTTTATGAGCCTGTTCCAGAAGTTACTGCAGTTGAAAAAGATGAAACACCATTAAAAGACAGCGATGCAGACGGCACGCCTGACGACAGGGATCTTTGTCCTGAGACGCCACCTGAAACAGACGTAACGGATGATGGATGCCCTGTGCCACCTGTTATTGAGGAGGTTATTGACACCGATGCGGACGGCACACCGGATGATAAAGATCTATGCCCCGGAACACCACCTGAAACCGACGTAACAAACGATGGTTGCCCTGTGGACACCGATAACGATGGCGTTGCTGATTACCTGGATATATGTCCGGATTCACCCAAAGGTGCAACGATTGATGAACGTGGTTGTTGGCGGCTTAAAGGCATTCAGTTTGATGTTTCCCGGTCTGCCATTAAACCAGCAATGCATGAAATTCTCCAGGATGTGATGAAAATTCTAACAGAAAATCCTGCGTTACAACTTGAAATTCAGGGGTATACCGATAACTCGGGCAATAATAAAATGAATCAAAAACTGTCGGAAGAACGTGCAAATTCTGTTCGCGATTATCTGATCAAACAGGGCATTGATCAAAACAGACTGACAGCCAAAGGGTATGGTGAAAAAAATCCGGCTGTGGCCAATGACACAGCTGAAAACAGAGCAGTAAACCGTCGTATCGAAGTAATTCCTGTTCAATAAAAACGTAAACACAAACAAAAAAACCGTCGAATATCGACGGTTTTTTTATTTCCAATTTTAAACTTAATGAGAATAATTTACTGTCAGATAATTAACCATATGGGGCTGGTGTCTCCCGCCCCCTTTTATCTGCAAAACTTAAGGCTTAGAAGAAAGTCTGCCTGGCACCTCCAGTTCCCCCGTTTTAATTCTTGCTTCAATAGCATCCAGTTTTTTCATAACATGAACCGGTATAATATTACGGGTATAAGTCATCGGGGAGAGACTTACGCCCCCTTTCTTTAGATCGTAATAACGGTTGCCGGGAATAAATTTACCGGTCAACGCCTGCTTTACTTCATTATAAGTGGCAATGTCCAGACGTTTCATGACACTTGTCAGCACAAGTCCTTTTGCCATATGGTCCTGGTCGGCATCGACGCCGATGGCAAATTTACCATTCTTCTTTGCCGCATGAATCACACCGTTTCCGGAAAGACCGGCAACACCAAAAATGATATCGGCCCCGTCCCTGTATAATGTTTCTGCGAACCTGTAGGCTTCTCTCGGGTTTCTGAACCCTGAGGGCTTGCTGCCAAAAGGTGCGATAAACCTGCTTACCAGTTCCGCATCAGGCCGGGCATGACTAAGCCCGGCATCAAATCCAATCTGAAAAGCGCGAATCACAGGCATATCCTCACCGCCCACAAATCCGACTTTCCCTGACCTGGTCATCCAGCCGGCAAGGGCACCGGCAAGATAGGAGCCTTCATTCTGAGCAAATTCTGTAGTAACAACGTTGTCAAATCCCGATATAGGGGCATCATTAAGAAGAAAGCGTGTCTCCGGATACTTTGGTGCAGCATCAAGGATCATTTTTCGAAACTCCCAGCCACTGGCAACAATGAGCTTAGCACCTCTTTTTACAAGCTGTTTCACAGCTTTGGTCCGCGAGGCGTCCGTATTATCGGTCAGTTCACGTATCAGGACAAGGTCGAGGTCTTTTTTAACCCGCAGAAGACCGGTATATGCCATATCATTAAAGGACTGATCGCCAAGCCCTGATGACGTAACAATAAAACCCACTACCGGCTTTGCCTGTTCCGCAACAGCAGGGCCTGACAAAAAGATAGCCAGAAAAATAATAAAGCGAATATTTCTCAAAAAATACCTCCAGAAAGGGGGAGAATAAGTTCATGATAGAAAGGTCTAATTCTAGGGGGTATCCAACTACATTGTCAAGATAATTTTAGATTAACTGATTGCAGGGAACCGCAGCCCTATTTTAAAAGAGCATCCTGAAAACTATCGGGCTGACAAGCAATAACGTAACTTATTCCGCGTCGCTGTTCGTCTGATCCTTTTTTAAATGACGCCACAGGGTCGCTGTTCCGATATTTAAAATTCGAGCAGCCTCTTTCTTGTTGTTACCAGTAACCGATAGCACATGACGGATATAATTAAATCCCATCTCTTCATAGGTTGGCAGGCTGTCAGGAAACGCTTCAACGTTGAATGACTGGTCCTCTGTTATCTCTTCGGGAAAATGTGACGGTTGAATTTTTTCCCCGTCAGCCATAATCACAGCGTACTCAATCCAGTTTTCAAGTTCACGCACATTACCGGGCCAGTTATGCTTTTCAATAATCGATAATGCGTTAGGATCAATACCTTTATTTTCAGGACTGATCTTCTTTAAAAAATGCCGTGCAAGAAGAACAACATCCTCCCGTCTCTCCCTGAGAGATGGAATCTTAATTGGAAAAACCGCAAGTCTGTAATAGAGATCCGGCCTGAAACGTTTGTCGGCTATTGCTTTTTTCAGATCCTGATTGGTCGCCGCAATAATCCGTGCCTGAAACGGCATATCCCTTAGTCCACCAACAGGCCTTACTTCTTTCTGTTGAAGAACCCTTAAGAGCTTTGCCTGAAGCTCCAGAGGAAGCTCGCCAATTTCATCGAGGAAAATAGTCCCGTTACCAGCCTCAATAAAAAGACCGTTCTTATCGGAATCCGCTCCTGTAAAAGCCCCTTTCACATAACCAAAAAGCTCTGATTCAAGCAGGGCCGGGGGCAATGCAGCACAATTAATAGCCACAAAGGGGTTTGTTTTTTTATGGGAAAGGGTATGGATATACCGTGCAAAAACCTCCTTACCAGTACCACTTTCACCAGAGATAAGGACCGTAGCTTCAGTAGGCGCAACCTTTCGGGCAAGATCCAGACGCTCCTTCATCTTATTGCATCGGTAAACAATCCCTGCTGTAGATGCCTCATCAGCATTTTTTGCAGTCTGTATTGGCCGTATATCCGAAGATTTTGCTTTTAAAGAGAGGACTTCACTCTTTGTTTTTTCATAATGCTTTCGAATTTGACCCAGTCTTTTTTCAAAGCTGACCGTTTGAGGTGAGTGATATCTGTCACGGGCGTCATCCCCCCACAGTCGTAAGGGGCGCCCCTCACTTAAACAGGCCTCGTATCCCTGTGCCTGGCAGTCCGTTTCACAGACCATAATTTCTTCATTATATACCACGGATGCATACCCGCCTACCATCCCGGCGAGAACTGAGCAGACGGGTGTAAGTGACAATACATGCTCTGCCCCTTTACCATAAAATTCCCTGTGGGCAACACTTTCAAAAGAGTCTTCCCAGCTCACCTTAAATTCATTCAGCCTGTTATTGGCGTCAAAGGTTAGAGACTCAATAGATTCACTGGCATAACCGGTGATTGTCCGAAGCGAAGTACCGGCTTTAAGCCACTCTTCTTTAGAATCAAAATTGTAGAGATCAGAAAGGGTAAAGGCCTGCAGCATACCGAGTTCAACCCCCATCCGGGTAAGTATGGTGTGCCTGGTCTCAAAATCCACAAGATGGGATATATCTTTAATAAAACGGCCCAGGGTGAAAATATTTACCGCCATAATTCGGTTTGGGCCTATCCGAAAAAACCCTTTTTCAGGGTCTCTGACAATAATCTCAATGGGCTCTAAATCAATCGCTAACACAGGGCACTCCAATTTACTTTTTAAAACAAAGCGGCAACCTATCATTATGAAACGAAAATTTCAATATGAAACCCCATCCTGTTTTTTTTATATATCTATGATCTTTAAACCACTCTATTTTTACAGTCGTAAACGTTGTTTGGCTCATGGCACAGCTGTTGCAAGATACGAACTTAATCTGCTGTGAGGAATGTGAGTCTTGTTGGTTTTCATTATTAATATGAAAAAACATACATCCCTGACAAACACAGATTAATGGCGTTTTATGTGAGTTGACGTCCCTTACTGAGGCACTGAATATTGATTCGACTGTATCCTCGCTATCAGAAGGGTGTCACAGGTTTAACATCGGAACGTTCTGAAGCAAAAAAGACTTCAGACGTTCAAGTTTTGACAGGAGAAGAAATGAAAAATCAAGTCTTGTTTGTAATCATCTGTTTCATATTTTCCGTAACGTCTGCCCATGCGGCAGCCGTGGATACGTTTGGTATCGGTTCTAAAGCAACAGCCCTTGGCGGCGCTTTTTCAGCCTACGCAGATGATCCGTTTGCAGTTTACTATAACCCAGCAGGGTTATCACAGATTGAAGGATCGGTTTTTTCCATCGGTATACATGCTGTCGATCCGACCATTAAACTAAGCGATTATAAAGTTGGTGGCGTACAATATGCTGATTTTGAAGATAAATCAGATACCCTGATTGCGCCTCATGCCGGTTACGCCATGAAAATTAACGACAAATTTGCCTTTGGTATTGCAGCCTATGCACCCTGGGGGCTTGAGTTGGACTGGAGTTCTGATCCGGCTGTAAACATGGGGGCTTATAACGCCTACCACTCATACTACAAAAGATATGGCATCACCCCGGGTATGTCATACAAATTCAATGACCAACTCTCTTTTGGGGTAGGGGTTACCATCGGTCGCTCGGAAGCAGGTGTTGATAAAAAGAAATACATGCTAACAGATATGGGGAATTACCAGACAGGTGAAGGAACAGTTATGCAGGCTGTCGACACAGTAATTGGTGGCGCTCATGCCGCATCTATGGCAATGTCTGGCAATACTATACCTGTTGAAACAACAGCAGAAGCCGCAGCCTTCTATACCAATGCAGCTGAGGCTGAGGCTGATCCTGTTATAAAACAGACATATTTAACATACGCTGCCATGATGGGCTCCCTTGCACAGGCTGGTTATAATAATGCTATCAGTCTAGACAAAGCAGATTCACCAGACCATGGTGCCGACCTTAAAGCTGAATTGACTGACGACGCAAACTACTCCTATAACCTGGGTATAATGTACAAGCCGGTTGAAACAATATCAGTTGGCCTGACATACAGAAGTAAAGCAGAAGCAAAATTTGAAGGCGATGTAAAATTAAATGGCGTGAAAGTCTCTGATGCAACGATGAACTATGATCATCCTCAGCAGCTGCAGTTTGGTGTTCGCTATCAGCCACACAATAAGTTCTCTATTGAATGTGACATGGTTTGGACTGACTGGAGCACAAACCGTGAGCAGGTGATGCCTGTCAGTCAGGGTGTTGAACTTTATGCCCTCCCGTTTCAGTCTGTAACAGTTTATGAAGAGAGTTTCGACAGAGACTGGGAAGACACCAAGCAGCTCCGTTTTGGTATGGAATATAAGATCAACGAGATGTTTACTGTACGAAGCGGTTATTTTTATGACCCGACACCAATTCCAGACAATACGCTTGACCTTCAGTGGCCTGATGCAGATAAGAAAACATACTCTGTCGGTACCGGGATCAACATTGGAAAGTGCACCGTTGACATTGCACTTCAGTATGTTGACATTGAAAAAGCAAGAATCATCGGCGGCGAGAGTGAAAACTTCAACGAAAGCTACAATCACCAGGACGTTTCTGCAAAAGCAGATGGTTATATGATTGGTGGTGGTTTCACTGTCAGTTATGCATTCTAACTAAAAAAGCAGTATTCTAAAAACAAGAGGGGTGCCCAAAAGGCACCCCTTCTTTAAACCGCAATTACATTAACAACCCCAATAAAACAACTGGTTTCATACAAGACTATCTTAGCATTCGAACACCATTTATCTCACCTAAAATTTAAAATCCGTTCCTACAACTTTTATTCGAACACTTGCATCTCCTCTGTCCACGCCTTATTTAGGGTTGTTTTAAGCATGGTTTAAGGTTAGAATATTAAAATGCCGTTAAAAATATTTCACAGAATTAAAGTTGGTTAAATGAAAATATCAAAATCAAAAACGTTTCTTTCTTTCCTGTTTTTTCTATTCGTTATCACAGCAGCAGCCCCTGTTTATGCTGACTCCGGTTCGATTTCATGGACAATGCAGATTATAGGCCTTCTGGGTGGTCTTGCCTTTTTTCTCTTTGGCATGGAGCTGATGAGCAGCGGTATGAAACATGCTGCCGGCAATCAGATGCGATACATCTTAGCCACTCTGACAGAGAACCGCTTCAGAGGCATGGCACTTGGCATTGTTGTAACAATGATAATCCAGTCCGGCAGTGCAACGTCAGTTATGCTGGTCAGTTTTGTTCAGGCAGGATTAATGTCCTTTTCCCAGACAATTGGTGTTCTGGTCGGAGCCGGTATCGGAATGACAATTACCGCCCAGCTGATCGCATTTAAAGTCACTGATTTCGCCCTCCTTATGTTTGCCATCGGATTTTTGCTAAGGATGATCGCAAAGCGGCAGACGCTTAAAAATATATCCGAGGTTCTACTCGGCTTTGGTATCCTCTTTTACGGGCTAAAGCTAATGGGTGATTCAATGGCACCTTTAAGAAGCAGCCCGGATGTGGTTAATTTCCTTGCAGGACTTGGAAACCCCGTCATAGGTCTTTTAATCGGAATAATTCTGACAGCCATCATTCAAAGCAGTACAGCCTTTATTGGTATTTTGATTATACTTGGCAGTTCAGGCATGCTGACGCTGGATGCAACGATTCCAATGGTGCTTGGTGCAAATATCGGAACCTGTATGACGGCGGGCTTTGCCAGTATCGGTGCTTCAAGGGAGGCAAAACGGGTTGCGCTTGCCAACGTTCTTTTCCGTGTCATTGCAGTATCGATCTTCATCTGGATAGTACCGGAATTTTCTGCATTTATTCAAAAAATCGCCCAAAAATTCGGATCTGACCTTGCGCGTCAAATTGCCAATGTACATACTGTATTTAACGTTGTCACGGGTCTTGTACTGCTACCTCTGACAAATTCATACGCAAAACTTATTTTAAAGCTGATGCCGGAAAGAGAATCAGAGCAGGAATTCCAGCCGGTCACTACATTTCTCGATGAAAGTAAAATCCTGTCACCGGCACTCGGGATTGACCTTGCAAGGGCCGAAGCATCCCGAATGGCCGAAACCCTTGAAAAAATGTTAAAGGCTGTTGCCGTTCCCTTTGTAACACAGGAAGAAAAAAGAGATAAGGAAGCCCCTCATATTTCCCTGATGGAAGGTATCGATCGAAGAGAGGAGGAGATCGACTTTCTGGAAGAAAAAATCGTCGCCTATCTGATCCGGATAGCCCAGATTGCAGAATCAGAAGAATATACCAAAATTACCTATGCCATGATATCCATCGTCAAAGACATGGAAAGTATAGGCGATATTGTTCATAGAAATATTAAAGGGTTAATAACAAAGAAGAGAGGCCTGAAACACGATTTTTCTACTGAAGGAAAAGAGGAACTAACCATTTATCATCAAAAAGTCTGCAAACAGGTTCGCCTCCTTAAGGAAGCCTTTGCAGAAAAAAACCTCGAAAAAGCCCTGAAAATAATGGGGAAAGAACGAAAATACCTGGATCTTGAACTCCAGTACAGGGCCCGCCACCTGGATCGACTGGTGTGCCGGCAGGCTGAATCCGTCGACACCCATGAAGTTCATATGGAACTCATGAACCTGATGGCGCAGATTATTGTTTATTCATCCAATATTGCAAAAACCTTTATGCTGACACAGACACCCAAAAAGCACTTTTTGCTATAGGTTGATCACTGCCTACTCAGAAGATTCAGGAACGTCTGTCGATTCATCGCCGTCTTCAGTATCTTCCTCATCATCATCAAATTTCAACGGTTTTTTTCCAAAAACAACTGCACCTAAAATACTTATTTCATAAAGGATAATAAGTGGCACAGCCATCATAACCTGAGTAACAACATCGGGCGGCGTTAAAATGGCTCCACCGATAAAAAACAGAACCAGTGCATACTTCCGGTTTTTTCGTAAAAAAGCCGGCGTTACCAGACCAATAGCAGCCATGCAGGTGAGAATTATCGGTAATTCAAAAACCACTCCAAAGGCGATCAGGAGTTTTGATGCTAAACTCAGGTAGTCCTTCATTGAAGGCAGCGCCTGAATGGCCTCTGATTGAAAACTGAGAAGAAATGGGAATCCCCATGGAAAGACAACAAAATAACCGAAAAGAGCGCCACCGACAAAAAATACCAACGTTAGCAGGATAACCGGAGCCAGCATAAGACGTTCTTTTTTGTAGAGACCAGGTGTAACGAACATCCAGAATTCAAAGACAATAACCGGAGCAGCAAGAAAAAGACCAGCAAGAAGTGCCACTTTAAGATAAGTAAAAAATGCCTCCGTCAATCCAGTATATATAAGTGTTCCGCTTTCTGGCATCGCTGCAATAAGCGGTTTTTTTAATATATCAAACAGCTTTTCCTTATATGCATAGGCTCCGCCGGTACCGATAATAATAGCAATAAAACAACGGATCAGTCTTGCTCTGAGTTCTTCCAGGTGACCAGTAAAGGGTAGTTTTTCATCATCTTCAAGAAGCTCTTCATCACTCATTGTCAGCCTTCCCTTCCGCATCGTCCTTATCTACCGCCTTATCTGAGTCAGAGTCAGGCTGCAGATTCAATTCGTTATATGGTCCGTCAGCATTTGCCGATTCATCGGCGGCTTCAGGCTTTTCATTACTGCCGATAATCTCCGGGCGTGACACCGGTGTATGTGGTATATCTATCGGATCGTCCAGATTGATCGTATTCTTGAAATCGTTGGTGGCTCTTTTGAATTCGCCCATTGCCCTGCCCATCGCTTTTGCTATATCTGGCAGCTTTTTCGGGCCAATAACAATCAGTGCAACTGCAAGTATCATAATAATTTCAACCGGCCCCATTCCAAACATGTGATTCTCCCGAATTAAGTATAAACCCTGCGGTACAATTCCCGACAGGATATCCTTGTATAAAGTGCAAACGCTCCTGAAACTCTTTTTTTTACTTATTTTACAGCAATCTGTCAAGATTTTCGAAAATCATAATGCACCGAAATTCTTTATTTTAAAAGATTAAAGGATATTTGACATACGTCTTTGTATGTAATAAATAAGAATTTAATAGCCATATATAGACTTTTTACGAGAGCATCAACTTTAAAGGAAAGATAAATCCCATGGCGATTCAGTCTGTTCAACGCGCACTTTCCATACTGGCACTCTTTTCAGCAGAAAACTCCCGGCTCGGAATCACAGATATCAGCAAACTGATGAGCCTGCCAAAGCCTACTGTTCACGGGCTTGTTCAAACACTTATTCTTGAAGGGTTTCTTGTTCAGGACCCTGAAACCCGAAAATACTCTCTCGGTTTAAAAATATATGAACTGGGACAGTTCCTGTCAGGAACACTTAAGATAAATCAGATAGGCGGACCTACAGCTCAACGACTCTCGAAAAGCACAGGGTATATGACCCGGGTCGCTATCTGGGACAGAGATATGGTGCTGATCACCATGAACCTTTTTCCGACTATTGATGACACGTATCTGTTCCGTCAGTTAGGTCTTGGCCCCAGAGTTCCCGCATACAGCTCGGCGGTTGGCAAGGCGATCCTTTCAACATTTTCTCCGGAAAAACTTGATGCATATCTTAGCCGAAATGAACTCATACCCCATACACCTAATACGATAACATCCGCTGATCAATTTAAGAAAGAGCTCGATTCTACACGGTCAAGTGGATTTGGGGTGGAATGTGAGGAATATCTGAACGGACTCGCCTGCATCAGCGCCCCGATTTATGACAGCACCGGTGGATCTTCTTCTGCGATAAGTATTTCCGGAGCTGTTGAACTCCTGAAAGACCCGAACCTTAAACAGATCAAAGCCCGTTTAAAACAGGATGCAGCAGAGATATCAATCGGAATGGGTTGCCCGCCGTCAATGCTTTACAAATAGGAGAATGGGTTCGCCGGTTTAGCCCATTATGGAAATATGATATTATATCCTTGCTGCAGGCAGTTATACCAGGGGCTACCATCGTCGTAGCTTTTATTTAATAAGAAAGAGCGAAGCGAATCCAACTACCGGCCACTCAACAGGCTAACCTGTTTTTATAACTGCTGCTTATCCAGATAATTAAAGTGAAGATAAGGCCCCAGTCTGTCGTAATGTTCCGGCTTTATAAATACACACCTCATGCAACCATCTACTTCTTCAAGAACTTTTATATCTTTGTTAATAATTGACTTAGGTTTATCATCAAGCCTAAATACAATCTCCATTTGCGACTCTTTTGGAATCATTTGTTTCTCGTTTGTTTTTATAAGAATATGTGTCACAGACATATTCATAACTATCATTTCCCCTATATTTCTGCCATCAACAGTCCGATAGGAACCAGGAAGACTGAGTCTTGCATTTTGTTTTGCACCTGCATCAGGAGACTTTTCCATAGTACTGCTCTTTGCTTCCTGGATCAATGTTGCAAGGTCTTTATCCACTCTTTTAGCCAGCTTCTTATCAGGCAGCTTTTTAAATCTGAATTTTGCTTTTTCAGCCTGAAGGAGACTCAAAACAGCTTCTTCACCATTCATTTCCTTAAAAACAGCATTAAACAAAACACCTTTATTAAAATAAAAAAGCCCCTTCTCTTTGCCCGGCAGAATCACTTCAAACAGACATGTTTTTTTATCCATCTCAACCAGGAGAAGAAAACTGGCAATTGAGATGCCCGATACAACATTTTCCCTGCTCCCCTTTTTGAGCTCACTTTCTATGGCAGAAGCCAGTTTATTTGCAGGAAAAGGTTTACTGAAAAAATGGAGTACATCTTTTGGAATCAGCTTTCTTATTTCCGGAGTCCCATAGGCACTCATAATAAAACAGGGGAATGAGTAGTTCCGGTCATTCACATAAGCAAGAAGTGCCAGGCCATCTACTTCCGGCATCATAATATCCGTCACAAGGAGTGAAATTTTCTCTTTTTCCATTATCTCTTTCGCTCCCTGCCCGTTTTCAGCGGTAATCACATTGAAATTACTGCTGTACTGCTTCATTGTTTCAACAATTATCTCCAGAAAAACAACATCATCATCAACAATCAGAACATTTTTCATGTCAGCCTCATTTAGTTTTTATGTGCCGGTTATCAGGTATTTTCTAAAAGCAGTTCTTTCAATTTACTTTTCGGTACAATTCTTCCGGATAAAACAACTTTCCGGTTGATAATCAGAGCAGGCAATTTTACAGGGCCGTATCCCGCAATTTCCATTGTATCTCTTACATGATCAAAGTCTGCAGGAACCGCCATCTCTGACAGAAGCGCCAGAATATCCGTTTCGAGTTGATCACACTGGAAGCAGCCCTGTCCCAAAACCCTTATCTCAGTAATATCATTTACGTCTTCGTCAAAGGGAAGATTCAGGTATTTCTTATATTCCCTTAAAAAAGCATTTTTATATTTATCAGCGGAAGAGGAATGGATGTAATTTTTTTGTGAAAGTGCTGTAAGTAAGCGAGCTGCTATATGATCATCATCTTCTTTTGAAAAATTTTTTGCAATCGTTTCAATGACATGAAACAGCCCTATAATGCCAATACTGTTACTGCCTACTTTTATACGGGAAATATGTTTATCAGGCATAATACTCTATAATAGCCCTGATTTATAATTTTTTCAAGATTGATGGCGTCGTAAAAAGGGCGGTTGCAAAAACCGACCAGCGCAAGGTTCACCAAAAAATGTTATCCTGCGGGTATTCCGGACTGCTTCTTTCTGCGATAAAAATAAAGACCACCCTCTGCAATGACAGTACCCCAGATGGCCATATTGGCAATAAAAGCGAGATAGGCACCTATTTCCGGTGTGTTCAAAAAACTGGCGCTGAAATAGATATTTAATGCCGCCAGCGAGGCAAAGAGAAATTCAGAGAGTCTTATAAATTTTAACCGGGTCCTGAAGAATTGAATTCCCCATAAAATTAAAATCAACAGCGGCCAGAAAAAACTAAGTACAAGAAGCCAGAAATCGGCATTTTGATATTCCGGCTCCTTCAATATCCATACTGTCTTTTTTACAACATAGACCTCTTTGGTGACCATTTCCCCTGATTCTTTGTCAGCAAACGTTTTCATTTCAAGCGGGGGCCGATTTTCAGGATGAACATCCTCAAATTTTGCTTTATCATAATTTGTGGTACAGCTACTGAACGGCAAAAATATTGAAAAAACAAGAATCACAAATGCCGCCAGTTTCACGCGCCTCAGTATTGTTATTGTTTTATCCAATAAAAACGGCTCCCTTAAATTTATTACATCGGTATCTCTTTGTTAACCAGCAAAAAATTCTTTCTCATATCCGTCCTTGCCATCATATTTTTCGCTCTGCTGCTTCATATAACCATAATAGGCCAGAATATTCACATCGAGACCTACAGATTGAAGTGCTGAAACCACATCTTCCTGTGACGGCGGGCAGCCTTTTACCCGTATAGCCTCTTGAATATTATCGTTCTCTTTATTCGCCTTGATCATACAATTTCCCATCAGTACCGTCTTGTCATACCCGGACCTGCCTAACATTTTTTTACCGTTCAAAACTTCAACACTCGGAAGGGGATCGCCTTTGAATGCAGAAAGGACAAGAATATTAGAGAGGTTCGCAATAGGCGAACAGCCGGAACAGAGAGTTTCATCGTATTTAGGTAGAGCCGTGCCGGTAATGCCGAGTTTGGCAAAAATCCCCGGACCGGTATTTTCAGCAGTCCAGGTCCAGTCCCATTTCAATTTTTTCACGTGATCTTCTATCTCATCACCCTTAATATCATAATCATTAATTGAGACTGATTTATCATGACGCTCTGCAAAGTATTTTATATGGTCAATATCGGCGCCTTCATAGCCAACAGTATAAGCACCTGCGATGTCTGCACCAAGCATATCTGTAGTAGCGATCACAACATCCTTTCTGAATGCATTCCCAAAATGGAGAGCACCCTTTTCAAGGGCGTAAATCCCGTCCACGATCGTCAATGAAGGCTTGATATAATCGATGATATGCGAAAAGGCAAATTCAAGGTTTGACTCGGGGTTATGGCAGTGACGTTTCGATTTTAACTTCAAACATCCTTTCAGGTTTTTCAAACCAAGGGAGACTTTTGTCTGACCATGGGTTTTTAAAACCGGAAAATTGATAAAGAAGTCCTGTTCAACAGCCTCTTTGGCAATATGGAGTTCCATCCCCTCCTGATACTCAAAGACAGCCGCATCACTCTCATTAAAATCGACAAGTTTTACATCATACTTATCCCTTAATTCAAAATACCCAAGCCCTTTGAAAGCAGCCATAGTTCCCATATCTTCCTTTAACTGAACAGAACCTTCCCCAATCGTAATATTATCGCACCCAAATTCTTTGAGCAGAATAATCAGGTCTTCAACAAGTTTTGTGGTTGTGTAAACCCCGTAAGGTGCAATTGGAAACTCATCATCCCAGGCCACAAGATTCGGTTTTATAAGAATCCTGTCAGAGGGTTTGAGCTTATCAAAACCGCCACACAGGTCTATTGTCTTTTTTAATGAATCAGCGTCTTTAGAATAGGTGTTTACAGCAACAACAGGTGACATTCTTCCCTCCGGCTAAATTGATTTTTTTAACATTTTTGCAGATAGAATACGGACAGATAACAAAAGGCACTAAACTAATACATATCAGATTATATTCCGAATTTCCATGGCTTTAAGAAGAGGTTCTAAACAGGAAGGGAAAAAAGTATTGAGGGTAAGACGGGGGTCACCCTCAATACTTAAGCAAAGTTAAATCGCAGGTTTAAATTCCCACCAGATAACAAGCCCACCTGCAGTGCCTGATATTCTTATCTTTTCTGTTGAGCCTACAACATCAACTTTTGTAAACTGCTTTTTCATAAAATAACTCTTAATAAAGCGCCTGGCCTTATAACTGAGGTTCTTATAATTATCCAAAAGTGCTTTTGGAACTTCGATTGTCCCACCGATATAGCGTGGATTGTCATCAGTAAGACCCCGCTCAATCGGAAACTGTCTGATGAACTCCGTTGTATGCAATTTCAGGTCAATGAAATCACCACCACCCAAATGAATCCGAACATCTGTGGGCGAATTATAACAGCTGAAATTCAATAATTCCCCTGCCCAGTCTTTTTTATTGATAATACGCCACCAGGGAAGCCGTGTTGGCAGTGAACTGTATTTATCCATATTCAGTTCATAAAGCTTATCCTCATTCGGTGCTGTTGTCAGATCAGATGAATCATACTGTCTGTTATCAATAAGATTTCCTTCAAGCGGATTATCTGTTCTGTAAAAAACCCATTGTGAAGACGTATCTGTTTCTGTAACATCTTTTTCAAAATAACCTGTATTACCGTCTTCATCCATCCCTTCAACACGCATCACACGGTTGATACAGTTTTTCCCGATTTTATGAATACTGATGTTGTCTGTTATTCTTCCGTCTACTTTCGGATGCATAATCCATGAAACCGGCGGGAGTTTAATTTTGGGAATAAGTTTATTACTCTGATTATAGTAGGAATACTGGAAAAAGATACTGTCTGCGCCACTAATGTCAAAATCATAGAGCCTTGTATACATATCACCGTATTTATTTATCAAAAACAGAAAAGAGCCGCTTGTACTTAGGTTTGTCGAGACAAAGGTACCACGCTTCGGACTGTCAATTTCATAGCTGTAATCAGCGGGAAGCCACGGGTCAACATAGGTCAGACGCTGACCATCACTGTTTAAAAGCCAGATATGAGAGCACCTGCCAAGACCGACTGTAAAAAGAGTGCCTTCAGGATCTGTCCATTTTTCATCCGTTACAGGCGAAACAACGGACCAGTCCCATTTCAGGATATCGTCAGTAAGCTTCATCCCCGAACCGCCCCAGAATGGAGGTCCCCATTTTTTTTTCCATTTGAATTCGCAGACCTTTTTAAGGGCATTATCCATGGTATAGATCTGGCGGCTGCTGTTCAGGGCAATCATATACTCATCATCAAGGGCAATCTCAGTAACATCACCGGCAAGACCATCGACCAGATCAAGCATCTGCCAGTCACCCTCTACACCCGATAACTCAACATTCGGTTTTACCCAGATATTGCCGTCTATTGCAGCCGCATACCAGACTTTATTAAACGTTTCCGCATTTGTCCGAAGAAAGACTTTTTCCGGAAGAGATTCAGGCGTCGTGGCTGCACCACTAAACCCCGGCAGCAGAAAGCCGGCCATAATTAACAAAAGAAGAACACCTGCAGATAGTCGGGTTTTCATTTTCCGCATCCTCACTTTTATAAAAGATCATATGTCAGATATGTTAATTCACAGCAGCCCTATGCCCTGTTTCATAATAAACCGATACGATCTCGAAACATTATAAAATAAATTTAACGATTGTGAGGAAATATCTTAGCGTCATGTTTTTGATAAATCAATAAAAAAATAAACAAATAACCATATTGTTCATTATTTTACCCAAGACTGGTTTTCCATATATAGTTCTGTTCAGGATGGCCGAAAACGGTGTACCAATGCGTCAGTATTTCTGAAGCCACATCATTCAGTCAACCAACTGGTATTTTGTAACATATTGTATTAAAGACTTCCACCCCATCCGGTCAAGCCGTGCTTTCATTTCACGATACCCGTCACCATAAACAGGGTCCGGATTGTTGTCGAGATTCTTTTGAAGTACTTCTGACAGAGGTTCATCTGAAAAAGAATTCGCCATCATAACCCCAAGATTGCAAAAGCCCTCTGTCTCAGGCATGGTCATTTTTATTCCCCGCTCATTCAGCCAGACATGTAGATACTCATGGATAAGCACGCCTTTAAACTCAGCCGCAGGCATATTTAATAATGCATAAACATTATGCGTTATGGAAATACGCTTTCTGCCCAGTGTTCGTGATATGCTGTTTGTAAATCCTCTCGTCTTATCTGTATAAATATCTGCCGCAACTACAGATAGTTGATTTGTATCAACCAGGTTTACAGGAACATTATCAGGTATCGTCACGCCTGCTGTTACAAGTAAAGCTCTTATCTCAACAGAAAATGTTTCAACCATCGTCTGATTGATAACTGCTGTTTTGTCACAAATACCACAAACAATTCGCTCATCTCTTAAAACAAAGCCGCCATCCGATGTCTTTTTTGAAATAACCCTGCCGCAGGACCCACAAAGCCCCGGCTTAGCACCCTTGTGTTCGCTATGAGAATTGTTTCCCCAGACATCAATAACACCGCCACTCTCAATCGGCAGTGAACAGATCACGCATTTATCAAGCTTATGGTTTTTAAAGCAATCAGGATGGTAGCTGCCCTCATCATCCTTTTTATAGTTATCATGAATGAGCTTCCTACAGATACCGCATCGGGTCTGAATATTGTCTCTGTAGCACTTTTCATGAAATTTAGCCCCGCCCTCTTCAAACCACTGATCTTTAAGAACTTTACCGCAATGCCCGCAAACAATACCTTTTAATTCTTTGTAGCAGTCGGGGTGATATAAATCCCCCCCATCCTGATTAAACCCTTTTGATATGTTTTTTTTACATTTTTTACAGACAAAACAGCTTTTATGAACCTTTTCCCGGTGTTTTCCAATGATATAATGCTCACCTTTTATAGCGTTACCGCAGACAAAACATTCACCGGCCCCCTTTGCAATTACAGATCCTGCATAGAAAATATGACAGACCATCAGAATAAGGACTGTAGCAATCCATTTATATCTGTTCATATACAACCCCTTTGGTATCCACAATACTTTGACACGATCTGTCTGTTTTCTTATGACAGGTAATATTAAGCTTTCGCATTCTACTTCTCAGTGTACTCGGATTAACATCAAGGATTTCGGATGCACCTCCATCTCCTTCAATCCGACCATTGGTTTTATCCAACACCTTTATTATATAGCTTGAAATCATCTGGTCAAGGGAACAGAAGGTTTCACTCTGACCATTCATCATTGCAGAATCAACAATTGCCCGGGCATCTTCGTCTTTTAGTTCAGGCAGTGCAGCAATAATATCAAGTCCCTGAAACCGCAACTCCGGTCCATCTTCAATTAAGACTGCGCGCTCAATCATATTTTTGAGTTCACGGACATTACCACGCCAACGGTGCTGTTTTAAATACGATTCTGCCTCTTTTGAAATACCTGTAAAAGACTTCCCCATTTTTTTAGAAAATTCTACAAGAAAGTATCGGGCTATGGGCATAATATCATCAACACGTTGATTTAAAGAGGGGATTTGAACTTTAACAACTCCTATTCTGTAATACAGATCCAGGCGAAATGCGCCCGTCCTGACCATTTCATCAAGGTCTTTGTTTGTGGCGGAAACAATCCTTGTTTTAACGGTCACAGCCTTGGTACCACCAATCCTGTAGAATGTTCCATTCTCAAGAAAGCGTAATAATTTTGCCTGAGCATCGAGACATAAATCCCCCATTTCATCAAGAAAAAGTGTGCCACCTTCCGCCTGCTCAATCATCCCCTTTTTCCCACCTGGACTTGCACCACTGAAAGAGCCTTTTTCATACCCGAACAATTCACTTTCAATCAGATCTTTTGGGATAGAGGCACAGTTTATCGGAACAAATGCCCCCTTATAATTCGGGCTTTTATAATGTATTGCCGATGCAATAATCTCCTTCCCGGTACCCGATTCACCGGTTATCATAATCGGTGTATCGGAACTTTTTGCAGCTTTTTCCACAAACAGCATAATATCTGAAATCACATTGCTCTCACTTACGAAACAGGGCATATTTTCTCTTAAATATTTTTCCTGAAGCGCCTGAACCTCCTTTTGGAGACGTACAGTTTCAAGCGCATTGTTAATACAAACTTTTATAGCATCAAGGTTAATCGGCTTAACAACATAGTCGTATGCGCCAGATTTCATAGCACAAATAACGGTATCAATATCTTCGTAAGCCGTAATCATAATAACAATTGTTTGCTGGTTGACAGCCTTTATTTCGCACAGTGCTTCAAGCCCACTCATACCCGGCAGGCCTATATCCAGCAGAACAAGATCCGGTGGAGACTTCTTTACTGCTTCAAGAGCCGTTTCCGCTGTACCAAATATTTTAACTGAATAAAGATTCTTTAACCCATACTCAAGACCTTTTATTACACTCACCTCATCATCAACCAGATACACAGAATAATCTATCACTACTCAAGTTCCTTTCGTCCAAATGGAAGTCTTATTACAAATTCGCTGCCGCTGGGTTCCAGAAAAAGAGCCGTTATGGTCCCTCCGTGGTCCGCGACAATTCTCTGGCAAAGACTAAGACCGATACCGGACCCGCTGCTTCGGGTCGTAAAGTAGGGTTCAAAGATTTTATCCAGAATATCTTCAGCTATTCCCGGCCCAGTATCAGAAACCCGGAGAATCACTTCTTTATTGTTCGCATCTGTCATAATACTTATATATTTCAACCCGTCATAATCCCGCATTGCTTCTAATGAATTCGTCACCAGATTAATAATAACCTGTGACATATATTGATAATCATAAAAAATAGCCGGCAAATTTTCTCCCAGCGTTGTACCAAGAAGGATTCCGGCTTTTCTCAATGATGTCTCAGTAAATGCGACCGCTTCATGAACAGCCTTATTGATATCAGAAAGTTCACAGGTCAGCTGGGTCGGTTTTGAAAAATCGAGAACCCGTTTCACAACAAGGGCAATCTTGTCTGAAGCTTTTTGTGCCTGCCGGATCAGCTCCCTTACCTCTTCGTGGTTCTCCGGCTCTTCAAACGTCTCCTCGACCCCTTTAAGAATCAGTGAAATACCGGAGAGCGGATTTCTTATTTCATGGGCGATGCCCGTTGCAACATGACCAAGTGAAACCATTTTTTCACGAATATGAATCAGGCGCTCAAGCTCTTTGGATTTCGTAATATTCACCATGTTGATCAGAATAGCCTTTTTACCCAGATAATCCACCAGGTTAGTTCTGATATTCACATGGGACAGCTCCTTTTTTTCATAAGGATAAAATCGCATCTCAGTCTCACCATGTTGAGGGGTCAGAGCTGTCAGGCTATTTATAAACCTTTCAAAAGTTGACTGATCTTCACTGATCACATTCAGGCAACTGATCCTGAAACTTTCAGGAGGGTCACCCATTATTTTTTTTTGGGCCGGATTCATAAACACAATCCTGTTGTTCCTGACAATTGAAATACCAACAGGGGAACTGTCAACAACATCATGAAATAATTTTTCACTATCTTTTAAGGCATTTTCAGCGATCTTTTTTTCTGTAATATCAGCTGCTGCACCCTCAATATACCCATTTTCTTTAAAATATTTAAGCGCACCGTGGAAGATTACTTTTTCACTATTCTTTTTCTGAAATGTGGCTTCCATATTGCTAAGCTGATCTTTCTCGCCAATAAGCCTCATATAAAAACGTAAATCCTGAAGATCACAAAAATGTTCACAGGCAAAAAATTTCGATAACGCCTGCTCCCTGTCCTGATACCCCATAGCATTTGCAAAATTGTCGTTGCATTCCAGCATTCTGCCGTTATCAACAGAAATTCTGAACAATCCGACAGGCGCATTTTCATAAAGCTGCTTATACTTTTCACGACTGAACTGAATTTCTTTTTCAGCCTGTTTTCGATATGAAATATCTATACTCATCCCCAGAAGACGACACTCATTATTGTTTTTGTCATCATCAATTTTACGTGCACGGGCATAGCGCCAGGCCCACTCATCCTTGGCTGTCCTCAACCGATACTCCATATTCAAAGATTCTGTTCTGCCTTCCAGATGATCATTCAGTGCTTTTTTAAAACGACCGTAATCATCCGGGTGTAATAGTTTTCGAACTATATTGCTTCCGGAATCATTCATGTAATTATAAGTATAACCAAGTTTTAAAAATGATTTTTCCTCTACCAGCAGCTTATCTGTAGAGAGATTCCACTCCCAGACAACTGTAGTATTAACTTCAAGTGCCAATTCCAGACGATGCTTACTCGCAGCAAGCTTGTGTTCAACTTTCTGACGTTCATCAATTTCTGTTTGAATAATGGTGTTAAAACTATGCAGGTTTTTCATAAAAAAATTAAAATGATCAGCCAGCCTGCCGACTTCATCTTTTGCATCATAGTCCATTCGTGTTGTGAAATCGCCCTTTGCCCCTTCTGAAAATTTTCTTTGCATTAATTTAAGAGGCCGGGTAACGGATAAACTAATCTGAGAGATTATTATTAAATTCAACAGAAACCCTATCAGCAGTGAAGTGATAACGACTCTCTTAAATATCCCCATGTGCTGATACACTTCATCATAGTAAGCAGTTGAAGCTATGATCCAGTCATATTCCGGAAGATGGGAAAAGAGAACTATTTTTTTTCTGGGTCTGGTTTCTCCCGGGTTTTGCCATGAATAATCCAGTCGTCCGGATTTACTCATTATCAATTCTTGGAAAAAAAAGGTTTCATTACTTGCCCGGCCCTTCAAATCAACCGTATTTAAAATAGGATGAACGACTTGCTCTCCATGTATATCAATCACAAAGGAATAGCCTGTTTTACCGATTTTAAATCCCTTAATACTCTCTCTGAAATCATCAATATCAACCAATTCAGAAAACTCACTTTTGTAGGCCGAAGCACCCAGAATCAAATCAAGCGGTTTAAACCAGCCGATATACATCGCTTTTTCTCTTTCACTCGTCTCCTCAGGGTTTTTCCAGTTATACTCAATATAACCGTCCTTACCGGTAATCATCTTTTTAACAAAGCCATACCCGGCAATATTACTTCCCACCATGCCACTGTCCGGATGAACTGAAACGACACCGGAAGAATTGATACCGCAGATATAACCTGTTTTCCCAATAGTCTGCTGAAGGAGTAAGGCATGAATTTTACTTTCGGCCTCCTGACGTGTCAGGTTTCCGTTCAGGTGCATATGCCAGAAATAATCGGCTGTTTTAAGATTCATTTTAACAATCGAACGGAGATGATTTTTGATGGAAACAACGGCAGATTCTCTGACAAGGCTCTGTAGAGAGGACATAGACCTGTTCAGTTCAGTTTCAACAACAGATTCAAAATGACGCTGTAATACCGAATGCATGATCCCCCCCCCAATAATTGAGACGGGAATAAATATGATTAGAAACCCTGCAAGAAACTTATTACGGAGTTTCAGATTATAAAACAAACGCATATTACTCATACAGCATTAAGCCTTTTGAACTCACAGCAATAAAAAAACCATACGCTCAGGGCCCGAGCAGAATTATATAATTCATATTAAAGGACGTCATGGATTATTTTTCGAATATATTCCAATCAATTATGGATAATCAAGAAGAAAAAAAAAACTATTTAGCACTGTATTCTACATTCTAATATAAATCAGCCAGTTACCAACTGTTATATTTAACAGAATAATGACGACCCGTCATATCCAGCAGGAATGTTCCCGTTATATTTAACAGTTGTACCTTTTTTGACCACAAAAGACTCTGTTCGCGGTGAAAACAAGGTGGCATATATATTGCTAATAGTATTTAGGACGGGTGGAGAATAAAATAAAGACATGAAAGTGTACCTGAAGAGTAAAAAAGAATCATCTATATATACAGGAATCCGGGTGGGATTATGTTGTTTTTTTGTGAAGAATGCGGTGAGAAAATCAACGAAGAAAATAGTGAGCATAATGGGTCTGTCATTCACTGCCCTGGTTGTTCTCTTCCCATTCAACAGGCTGCGGTAAAAGATCGGGGTAAAAACGGTACAGGCTGGAATGTTCTTACTTTCGAGACTCTTCCTGAAACTCAAAGCACATCACAGCCAATACGAGTTCTGATTGTGGATGATTCCCGGGTCATTCGGCGTATCATAAGAGAAATGCTGACGGAAAAAGACGGATTTATCATTGTCGGAGAAGCGTCAAACGGAATCGAAGCCCTGAAGATGGTAAAAAAAGTATCACCTGATGTGATTACAATGGATGTTATCATGCCAGGGATGGACGGACTGACTGCGTTAAAACATATCATGATTAAAGAGCCCAAACCCGTAGTCATGTTCAGCGCCCTGACCAGAGAGGGAAGTCGTGACACGTTTAATGCTTTAAACTACGGAGCTGTTGATTTTCTTCAAAAACCATCATCTAAAAAACAGGATATTGATGTAAAACGATTGCAAATTTCTGAAAAAATCAGACTTGCAGCCGGTATCAAAACAGACTCGATCAGGTATTTCAGAAAAAAGCAGCTGACTGAATCAAAAAACACAACATCTGAAAACGCTGGTTTTATAACTGCCATAGGGACAGCCGAAGGGGGATATGGTGTGTTGATGAAGACAATTCCCGGCCTGTCGACCAGATTGCCATCAGCCTATATCGTTGTTATTCACTCTGAAACTGAACACGTCAAAGCCTTTGCAAACTATCTTGATGAAATCAGTGAAATATCGGTGAAGTATGCTGAGAATGGTGAAGTCATCCAAAATGCCATCTGCTACATTGCCTCAGGAGCTGACTATTTAACTGTTTCCGGCTCAGACAATACCTACATACTGAATGTTGAGCCATCACCCTTTCCTCTCAGGCGGGGGTCAGCAAATATGCTGATGTTTTCGCTGGCTGAAACACTTAAAGATAAAACGCTGGCGGTAATCTTAACAGGAACCGGAGAAGATGGCGTTGAAGGCGCTGTTGAAATAGAACGCAGCGGCGGGGAAGTCCTCGTACAGGACCCGTCATCCTGCCTGTATAAAGAAACCGTCTTGCTGTATCTGGCCCAAAGTAAAAACGATAATATTGCCTCCGACATGGGGATGCCGGAAGCTTTTAATAACCATTTCACCTTAATGAAGGAGAGGAATACGCATGTTTAAGAATTTAAAACTAAGGTCAAAACTGATGCTTATCGGTTGTCTGTTGACTGTTACACCACTGATCATCATCGGGATCACAATGTTCTCCCAGAATAAAAAAATTTTGAAGGTCTCCAGTGAAGAGTCCCTCAAACTTGCTTTTACTGACCTTGAACATATCGTTAACGGTGTCTACAAAATGGTTGATACTCAGAATGAGCTTCTTAATAAGATGATTGAGAGTTATCTCAATTTTGCAGTCGATGTTGTCAAAACAAATGGCGGAGTTAAAATCAGCACAGACAAAGTAAGGTGGAATGCTGTGAACCAGTTTACTAACAGAGCTGCAGCCACAACACTCCCCAAGCTCTATGTAGGCACCGAATGGCTTGGACAGACCCGAAACCCCAAAAAAAGAGTATTTGTCGTAGACCATGTAAGAAACATGGCACCTGGTATTTTTTGCACTGTCTACCAGAAGATGAACGACAACGGTGACATGCTTCGTGTCGCTTCAAATGTTATCAAAAAAGACGGCAGCAGATCCATTGGTTCATACCTTCCCGCAACGGACATGGATGGTTTCCCCACCCCGATGATTTCGGCAATACTAAGGGGGCAGTCCTTTATTAACAGGGTCCTTATTGAAAAAACATGGTTTATTGCCGCCTATGAGCCACTTTATGACGACCAGCGAAACATAGTCGGCATTATTGCCGTGGGTACTCCTATTGAAAGTGCAAAGCATCTTCGTGAGTCAATTATGGCGGAACAGGTTGGTGAATCAGGTTATATCGGTATCCTTGACAGTAAAGGTGACTATATTGTCTCTTACAAAGGAACCCGTGACGGTGAAAGTACATGGAATATTAAAAACAATAAAGGCATCTATATCATGCAGGAACTGATCGCCAGGGCAAAAAAACTTAAGCCAGGCGAAATAACAGAGTATGAGTATGAATGGCAAAACCCGGGTGACCCGAAACCGCGTAAGAAAATTGCAAGAACCATGTATTTTGAACCCTGGGACTGGGTTATTTCTGCAACCACATATGAGGAAGAATTTCTTACGGGTACCAATATCATCAAAAATGCTGGCCACAGTAATAATATCTTCCTTCTGTGGATTATCGCATTCTCCCTTATTGCAGCTATCATTATCTGGTATCTGACATCTCTCGGAATTGCAGGACCTGTTGTAAAAATTGCAAACGTTATCAGAACCGTTGCTGAAAAAAGAGATCTTACACTGAATGTACCTGTAGCAGGGAAAGATGAAATCGGAATGATGGCAGAAGAGATGAACGGTATGATGGAAGTTCTTCGAAGCACATTTACCGAAATTAACAAATCGGCCACAACCCTTGATGCCCATTCGGATGACGTTGCCAGCAGGGCAAATGCAAACAGAGAACGTGCAGCGACCCAGAAAGAGCAGATGGAGATTATGCAGACCACTGTTATGGAGATGGGAACAACTGCCGGTCAGGTTTCTGAAGGGTCGAATGCCCAGAAAGATGCCGCTGAGTCTTCGAACCAGAATATTGGCCTTCTGGTTAATGACATGAAATCTGTTAATGAATCATCAAGCTCTCAGATCGAAGAAGCTCAGCTGGCATCTGAACGTGTGGGTATGATGGGTGAAACCGGTGCCCTCGTTGTGCAGACAGCAGAGAAACAGGGCGAAGCCGTTATCAATGTAACCCGTACAATGGATAATATTTCAGGCTCAGTTAATGAAATGACGGAAGCTGCAAACCGTTCGATCGAACATGGTAGCCAGGTACTTCAGGCAGCAAAAGAGGGTGCGGACTCTGTTAAAAAAACGGTTGATGGTATGAAAGCAATTTCTGAATCATCTGTTCAGATCTCTGAAATTATCACCGTTATTACTGATATTGCGGAACAGACTAACCTGCTGTCACTGAATGCAGCGATCGAGGCAGCCCGAGCCGGTGCCCACGGTAAAGGTTTTGCCGTTGTTGCTGATGAAGTGGGTAAGCTTGCCCAGCGTTCCTCAGAAGCGGCCAGAGAGATTACTCAGCTGATCAAAGACTCTGCAGACAGGGTTGAAGAAGGAGCTATATTAACAGATGCCTCACGACTGGCACTTGAAAAAATTGCCGAAGGTGGTCAGGTTAATATGACGGCTATTGAAGATATTTCCAGAACAACCAGTGACCTTGCATCCGGTATTTCACGAGCCCATGAAATGATTCTGGAACTGAACGCATTTGCCAAAGAGATCGAAAATATGGCCGGTCAGCAGGGCTCACGACGTGAAGCAGCCCAGCTTGCACTAAGCATCCTGGTTGAAAAATCACAGACCATTGCAGAACTGATCCAGAATGCGGACCAGAGTGCTTTCAGTATCGGCAGTGAAATGAAAACGGTTGTGACCCGTACTGAGGAGATGAACGAGCTGACAACCCTTCAGGCTGAACGTTCCGCCAAACTCAGAGATATTACTCTTGAATCAACTGAGGCTGCAGATCAGACATACAGCGGTGCAGGGCACGTTGTACAAATTACTGAAGAGCTTAAAACCCTGTCAACATCGCTGGTTGAGCAGGTTGCCCTGTTTAAAATCTAAACGGATTCAAATTGCCGGCTATACCTCTGCTTCCTTATCGGTTTTGTCACCTTACCGGGACAGGAAGGCAGAGCGTATATGCGGCGATTAATTCAATTTTAAAACCCACCGCCAATCACCCGGCGGTTGAAACGGAGAAGTGAGATGAGCGAAGTTTTTTTCCAGCAAGAGGCGGAACAGGCAGAAACAGACCCGCTGTTACAGCTTGTAAGTTTTAATATCGGAGAAGAAATATTTGGTGTCAATATCCTGATGGTTCAGGAAATTATACGGTCAACCCCTGTAACACCGATACCGGATTCACCACCGTTTATTGAGGGTGTGATCAACCTGAGGGGTAATATTATTCCAGTCATTGATCTCAGAAAACGGCTCGATATGACACTGCAAAAGCATAATACTGATAAAGTGTGGATTATCATTCTCAATATTAACAGCAGAACCGCAGGATTCATCGTCGATTTTGTGAGTGATGTTCTTAAAGTTGCAAAAACAGATATAAAACCACCTCCGGATATCGTTTCGGCCGGTCTGAACAGTCAGTATATCAAGGGTGTATGCAATATTGAAAAAGGACTGCTTGTACTTCTGGATTTCAATCGTATCCTCATGATCGATGAAATTAAAAAACTGAAGGATATTGAGGAGAAAAAAGCGATATGAGCAAGTCTATTCTGATTGTTGATGACTCATCCATGATGAGAAAAATGCTTAAGGCATCACTCGTTTCTAAAGGTCATATCATTACCGGTGAAGCAAAAAACGGGTTTGAGGCCATCGAAATGTACCAGAGGCTTAAACCCGATCTGGTAACAATGGATATTACAATGCGTGGTATGGACGGCTTCACCGCAGCAAAAAGAATTCTTGTCTTAGACAGAAATGCAAATATCATATTCTTATCAAACCTGGATAAGGAAAAATACCAGCGTGAAACAGAAACAATTGGTGTATGGGGTTTCATTAACAAACACAAAGTAGATGAAATTCTCAGGTTGATTGATAAAATTTGATAAATAATTCGGAGCATGACCCTTATGAGAAAATCTGTGATACCTTTTTTATTCAAAAAAAAACTAAGCCGGAAGCTTATTGTCATTCAGCTTGCAGGTGCACTGGTACCTGTATCGATAACCGGTGTTGTTCTGTCCACTATCCCCGGACTGAGCATACCCGCTCTATGCCTTTCCGTTATTGTAACCCTCTTCGGTATTCTATATTACCTGAACCTGAAAATTACAATACCACTTCATGCCATGGAAACAACTGCTAAAAAACTGGCTGCCGGTAATCTGAGTGAAACAATGCCGGAAGATGCTTTGGGTGAAATCAGCAGAATAAGTTATCATATCAACGAATTTTCGATAAATCAGCAGGAAATGCTCCTTCATTTCTGGAATCAGTCGGTGGATACCATAAAGGAGCTTGATGCGGTTGTGTCTGAGCTGAAAACCACCAATAATGCCAACATCAGGAAATTGCAAAGACTGCTCACGGGCTTACGAAAAAATCATGCCATGATTGAGACATTCAGCTATTTTGATGTTCAGATGTCCGATGACAAGGCCGTTGCCATCACCGATACATATCAGGGAGATCACAATGAATGATTTATCACTCCTTCAGGATTTTATTAATGAAACAACAGAACACCTGGAAGAACTGGAAAAGAATCTTCTCTACCTTGAGACAGACCCTGAAAATAACGAGATACTAAATGAAATTTTCAGGAGCCTTCATACGATAAAAGGGGCCTCTGAATACCTTGCAATGACCCGAATTGCAGATCTTTCCCATAAACTTGAAAATCTGCTTGATCTGCTTCGGACAGGCAAAAAGGCTGTCAGCAGTGAGATCATCATGTTTCTGATTCAGTCTAATGACCGGATAGGCATGCTTATTTCAGAAATAGACCAGAATGGTATGGAAAAATCAGAGATTAATGATCTGCTTGAAACCCTTGAAACAATCATACCAGAGAATAATCAGACATCATCTGCAAAAGTTCTTCTACAGGCAGAGAGTGACCCGGTATCCTCTTTATATGACGAAGAGTATGATAAAGAACTTTTCGATATTTATATTAAACAACTTGAACAGAATATAAATCGTTTTATAACGCTTCTAACCAGACTGGAACCTGATTCTGATGCTGAAGTACTTGACGGTTGTATTGAGCTTGCTGACAGCATGAAAGCCTCTGCAAATTATATGGGGTATGAGGAATTGATACAGATTCATGAAGCCTGGATCTCTATCTTTAAGGAATGGAAGTCATCACCGGGTTCACCTGAAAAAATCATCCGGGCAATCAGACCCGGCATCGATAAAACGCTTGGTATCTTTCCATCTCTGTGTTCCGATGAACTTGATCTGCGCCTCAGCAATCTTGCGGAGGGGGCGAACGAATCTCCCGACAGGGATGTCCCACATGATGATTTTGATAACATGATTGATGATATGTTCGCAGATATGCTTCCGGAAACAGAACATGAATCAGCATCATTTGAACAAGTCCCGGTGGATTACCCGGCAACCTGTATATACGAAGAGGAACACGACAGAGAGCTTTTTACAATCTTTATTGATCAACTTCGCGAACACATTGACGAGCTAAAAGCTAAAGCTGATTCTGCAATTCTCTCAGATAATTTTTCCGATTCAGTGGATCACTGCCTTCAGGTCATTCAACGTCTGAAATCTTCTGCATTATATATGGGGTATGAAGAACTCTGCGGTTATTATGATTTCTGGACAGATAGACTTGATTCAGTAAAGGGTCGCCTTACAAATGGTGAGACCATACTGGTTGATTCTTTTATCGATGAAGAAATCTCTGCCCGTATTGAAGGTGTATTAAAATTTTTCCCACCCGGAATTATTGATAAACAAACAGAAAAGCATGCGCCACTTAAGCATTCCGTTGATAACCATTATGCCGAGAGAGAAGAAAACGTCGTTGAACCTGCCGGCGGGAATACAAAACTCTATGACCAACTTAGCATGGCATTTGATTCAAAACAGGAGATGTATCAGATCGGCGATGATGACTGGAGCATACAGGAGATGGAAAAAGAACTCTTTTCATTTTCTGACATTACCGATGATTTTTCTGAAGAGGGACTCCACCCGATCGAATCCCGAAATTCAGTTGAAAAGGAGGGTGAGACTCTTCTTTCCGGAAATTACTCTGAAACGAGTCCCCGTCCATCACTCGAAAATATAGATGAACCAACCGTCGGCCCTGAGGTGACAGAGCTATATTCGGAACCTGAGCATGTAACGACCGACAGACGTCCTGAGACTCCCAAGCCTGAAGAGGAGAGGGCCGAACGGATGGTTCAAAAAAGTGTACGTGTCGATGCTGAGAAGATAGACTCACTGATGAACCAGGTTGGAGAGCTGGTTGTCAGCCGTGCATGGTTTTCACAACTTTTTAATGAAATTAAAACCCTTCAGTACGACCTTGTTCAGAATAATAATATCTCTCCAAGAGAGATTAAACTGTTCAGAAATTTCAGTTTTAAATTAAGTGAAGCCACCACCTCTTTAGGGCGTCTTGCAAATGAGCTCCAGGAGGGGGTGATGAAGGTCAGAATGTTACCGATAGAACGTCTTTTCAACCGCCTTCCACGTCAAATCCGAGACCTTGCTCAACGGAGCAGCAAAGAGGTTGAACTCCGACTTGCCGGTGAGGAAACAGAACTCGATAAAATTGTCATTGAGAAAATTTCTGACCCCTTAATTCATATTATCCGAAATGCTGTTGATCACGGGATCGAATCTCCTGAAGAACGGAAGCAAAAAAATAAACCTGAAAAGGGGCGTATTTCGCTTAACGCCTACCATGAGAGCAATCATGTGGTCATCGAAATCAGTGATGATGGGAAAGGCCTGAACAGAAAAGCAATTACGCAGAAAGCGCTGCAGAAAAAATTAATATCCGAAGAAGAACTCTCTATGATGACAGAGAGAGAAATTTACCGACTTATCCTTACCCCCGGATTCTCAACGGCGGAAAAGGTTACCCATACCTCCGGTCGCGGCGTCGGTATGGATGTGGTTAAAAAGAATATTGAAAAACTGAACGGCACCATCGACATCTACTCTGTCGAGGGAAAAGAGACCCGCTTCAGAATCAAAATCCCGCTGACACTGGCAATCATTCCGGCACTCCTTGTAAAAGTTGGTGCTGAACTCTTTACCATCCCTCTTTCAACGGTTGAGGAGACGTTAAAACTGAACCCTCATGAAATATCCACCATTGAAGGCATGGAGGTGGTTCAGGTCAGAAATGAGACCCTGCCTATCGTGCGGCTCGGAACTCTGTTCAGAATGGACAGGGATGAGAGATCAGGCAATAACGCATTTGTAGTTGTCGTAAGTAATGGTGTTAAAAAAACAGGGCTGGTTGTTGATACCCTTGTCGGACAGGAAGAGGTGGTCATTAAACCCCTTGAAGACTACCTTCAGGAAAAAAGCGGGTTTTCCGGGGCCACGATATTAGGCGATGGCAGCATCTCACTGATTCTCGACATCTATGAGCTGGTCAATATCTCAGTCAGACGTCACAAGGCCAGGAAAGAAGCTGCGGCCGCCATATAGAGACCGGAGGTAATGTTAATGAATCGTCTTTCCTGCGTCACGAATAAGGACAACACTGATATGGATACAACCCATGGTGAAGGATTCGCCGGAACCCTTGTAAACTTCAGGCTGATTGATCTGATTCAAATGTGCTGCCTTTCAGACCAGTCGCTCTGTATTGAGGTAACGCAGGCGTCAGAGCAGGGCCTGATCATTATCAGAGAAGGAGAAGTTCTTCATGCGGTCTGCGGTGATATTAAAGGAGAAACGGCTTTTTTCGAAATTCTTTCATGGGAAAAAGGCCATTTTGAAAGCCGGACGATCACAACTCCTGTTGAAACCACCATTGCTAAAAACCATCAATACCTTCTTATGGAAGCAGCAAGGCTTGAAGACGAAAAAAGCCATTCACCTGAAGAGCCTGATGATTTTATCAGGCCTGATCTTCACCAGGAGCCCCAAAAAAAAATACGCATAATGATCGTTGATGATTCTCCAACCATGTGCTCGATTTTAAGTTCGCTTTTTGCTTCCAATACAAACATCGAGGTAGCTGCCACTGCAGGGAATGGTGAATCAGCGCTGCAAGTAATTGATCAGGTAAAACCAGATATAATAACACTTGATGTCAACATGCCTGTCATGGGCGGCGGAACTACATTAAAGCACATAATGCTGAAATCCCCCTGCCCTGTTCTTATCATCAGCAGTCTCAACAATGACTCTGAGAGAAATGTCCTCGATTTTCTGAGACTTGGTGCAGTTGATTTCATACAAAAACCAACACAAACAGCAAACTTTCAACATCAAAAAAAGAGGATTGTCAGTAAAATAAAAAGAGCTTCAAGTGCAAATACTGGTAATTTTGTTCGTGCAAAACATCATATCAATCCTGTGCCAAAACCGGCCTCAAACACTAAGCAAACCCCGGCCCAAACCCTGTTGGTTATCAACTCAGGTATGGGTGGCTTTGCGGAATTGCTGAATGTCATATCTGCAATTCCTGAAAACGAAAAAATCTCTGTCATTGTTTTTCACGATATGCCTGAAACATTTATACGGCCTGTAACAACTTATCTCCGGACAAGAAACCATATTCAGGTTCAGCCGTATAAACCTGAAAAACAGTTTATTGAAAATTTATGCCTGATCGGATGCCTTGAGATAGTAAACCAGAGACAGAACTCACCAACACAAACAAATGAGCCATGCAACGAATTTGACCGATTCCTTGAATCGGTTCCGATTGAGTTCACCGGAAAAATTTCTGTCCTTCTGCTCTCCGGTGCAAGAATAAACAACGTCAAAAACCTGGAACACATCAACGATACCGGCGGAAAGGTCATGGTCCAGAAACGTTCTACCTGTATGCTCCTGCCGGTACAGGCCATTGAAGGTTCTAACGATACCCCTTTGAAGTCAGACTTTCTGATAGAAACAGAGCCTGGCGGTATCAAATCACTTTTACAGGTACCCCAGGAGGTATCATGTATTTAAAACTACTAAATAACGGTTGGTTATGGATAAAATAAACGTACTGGTTGTGGATGATGCTGCTTTCATGAGGCGGGCAGTCTCTGAAATTTTTGAATCTGACCCGGAGATAAATGTCGTGGGAACGGCTGTCAACGGTAAGGATGCTCTGGAGAAAATTCCCCGACTGAAGCCCGATGTCATTACCCTTGATATTGATATGCCGGTAATGGACGGTCTGACGGCTGTCCGCAATCTGATGATTAAATCCCCGGTGCCCGTTGTAATTTTAAGCTCCATGTTCAGTGACGGTGCCATCACATTCGAAGCATTAAGGCTGGGCGTTGTTGACTTTATACCCAAACCGTCCGGTGCCATATCTGAAGATATTGACCGCTCACGAAATCACATCATTAATCGGGTGAAACTTGCCTGTGCTGTTAACCTCCCGAATATAAGACGTGTTCGTGTACAAAAAACATTTGAGGCCGGAATAACTATTCTTCAAAAGAAGAGCCTCCCCCCCAGGTATATAGTCCTGCTGGGTACGACCCTTGGAGGGCCCAATACAATTATCCGCCTTCTGTCAGGACTCGACCCGGACATTCCGGCCTCACTTGTTGTTGTTAAGGAGATTGCACCCGATATCCTCGTAGAATTTGTCAAAGAGTTTAATAAGTTTGTGCCATGGACAATCCGCGTTGCCGAAGACGGAATACCTCTTGAACAGTCTACATGCTATATCGGATCAAACACAAACGCCCTCAGTATTGAATCAGATACAAGTGGAAATCCGGTGATTAAATGCGGTGCCCGGGTTAAAAACCCTTTAGACCTGTTGTTTTCTTCAGCGGCTGAAGTCTTCGAACAAAACACCATAGGGGTTCTCCTTACAGGTACAGGGACTGACGGTGCAGAAGGACTTGCTGTGACAAAAGCATTTTCAGGTGTCACAATTGCACAGGAAACGGATTGCTGTATTTACCCAAACCTGACGGACAATGCAATCAGTCAGGGGACTGTGGATATCATTAAAAATGAAAAAGATCTCTGCCATACGATAGAGATGGTCATGGGGCATTGTGATCAGGAGGCCATCCATGATCATCACCTGTGATAAATGCAAAGCACGTTATAACCTTAAAAAGAAAGAAATGATTAAATCCGTCATGCGGGTCCGTTGTTCAGGCTGTGGTTTTATATTTAATGCCTACAATACACGTTCAGAAAGAATAAAAAACGGAACGGAACTGCCGGAAGATGGCTGCAAAGTTATCACTGTCTGTAATCAGAAAGGGGGCGTTGCAAAGACATCCACCTGTCTGAATCTGGGGTTTTCCCTGACCGGTATGAAAAAAAAAGTGCTTCTGATCGATTTCGATGTACAGGCAAACCTGACAGTACTTCTGGGTTACAGCCATACACATTCTTTTTATGACATTATAAAAAAAGACGCCGGCGACCTCACCGATTTTATCATGCAGACCCGTTACAGGAATCTTTTTCTCCTGCCTGCAAGTAATAATCTTGTCCTTCTGAGTAAAAAATTTTTTGGTAAAAAGGATTTCGAATATATGCTAAAATCAAAATTCAAAGGCTTAAAAGAGCAGTTTGATTACATCATCATCGACACACCGCCATCCGTTGAGTTCTATACTCTGAATGCCCTGACGGCATCTGACCTGGCTGTTATTCCGGGACAATGTGACTATCTATCCACCCACGGCATTGATCAGATATCCCGGATTATTGATCTGGTACGCAAAAAAAGCAATCCGGACCTGATATCAAGAATACTGATAACCATGTTTGATTCAGGCAGCACAGCGTCGGAGCTGATCTTTACGAAACTGATACAACTTTATAAAGACCGGGTCTTAAAGACAGTTATCCGGCAGGACGAAAAAATACGGGAGTCACAAATCATGAGCCGACCTGTTCTCCATTATGACAAAGATAGTGATGCTGGTTCACGTTATCTCCATCTGGCAAAAGAGCTCTCGGAAATCCCTTTTATCTGATGTGGATAATTATTAAGGAGTATTCCTGATATGATCGAGACCTGGACCGCATTTCCGGCAGGCATTCTTATTTCAACAGTGGTGACATCAATTGGACTCGGGGGCGGTATCCTCTGGATGCCTTTTTTTCTCATCGCTCTGAAAATGAACCCGGAAACAGCTGTTATTACCTCACTCCTGATTCAGGTTGCCGGAATGGGCTCCGGCAGTATTGCCTATATCAGACAGAAACAGGCAGAAACCGGCCTTGCTTTTATAGTTTTTGTCGCTGCCATCCCGGGGATTATTGCCGGAACCCTTCTTGCCGGCAGGATCAACCTGAAACTCATTGAATGTATACTCGGTTTTTTGATGATCGGTACAGCGCTTCTGTTTTTATTATCACAAAACCGGAAAAAAAAAGCCCTGCCTTATACAAATGACCTTAGTCAGGCGTTAAAAAGAAAGTTCACATGTTTGTTCATACTGGTGCCGGCCCTTATGTCCACTGCAAGCGGTATGTTAAGTATCAGCATGGGTGAATGGCTGGTTCCGTTAATGAAAAGCCGACTCTCCATGACAATCCATAAAGCCATTGCCACCTGTATCGTAATAACATTCTGGGCCTGCATTACAGGATCGGTAACCCACCTTTTTATGGGAGCGCGGCCGGACGTAGGGATTCTTGCTCTTGCTATACCCGGCGTTTTAATCGGCGGGCAACTTGGCCCCGGAATCAGCAACCGTATCAAAGATTCGGCTGTTCAGCAGATATTTATAATATTTCTGGCTTTTACAGGGATATACCTTGTCATTAAAGCCCTTTAGCATACGGATAATACGTTGATGAAAAAACAACTGACCCAATTGATCCCCTCACTCCTTTCCCTTCTTGTGCTTTTGTCACTATGGGAATCTGTCAGCCACTTCAGTGACTGGAATAGCCATGTCTTTCCGGGACCGTTACAGGTGATTAAAAGCATGAAAGATCTGATCGTAAACGGTACACTGCTGAAACACATTGTTGCAAGTCTCTACCGGGTCACCTTTGGATTCTACCTTGCGATCCTTGCAGGCATTCCGTTAGGAATCCTTCTGGGAGTATGGAAAAAAGGAAGAACGTTTATCAATCCGGTGATTCATTTTTTACGACCAATCTCACCCCTGGCATGGATCCCCCTTTCCATGCTCTGGTTTGGCATTGGTGATAAACCGGCTGTTTTTCTGATCTTTCTTTCCAGTTTCTTTTCTCTTACGGTAGCGACAACCATTGCAGTAAGCACCATCAACCCGGTCTATTTTCAGGTTGCAGCCAATTTTAATTTCAGCCGTCGGGAAATAATTACCCGTATCGTACTTCCGGCAATTACTCCGGATATTATTACTGCACTCCGCATGACTGTGACAATCGCCTGGATCGTTGTCGTTGCGGCAGAGATGATTGCCGTTCAATCTGGTTTAGGCTATCTGATTCTGGATGCACGAAACGCTTTGCGGATGGATTATGTTATGGATGGCATGATTGTTATCGGATTTATCGGCATTATTCTCGATCTACTTATGAAACGAATGGCTGCTTTTGCGCCATCCGGCAGGAGGTAGCATGCCACATATTGAAATCAGACAGCTGACGAAAAAGTATATTAACCGTAGAAAAATGAACCGGAATGACGGGCACAAGGAGACGATCGGAGAGACAATAACGGTTCTTAAAAATATTGATGTCTCCATAGAGACTGGAGAAATGGTCTGTTTTCTGGGTCCGTCAGGCTGCGGCAAATCAACCATGCTCAGGATTATTGCCGGGTTCGAACCGGCCTCCTCCGGTCAGGTTCTTATCAATGGCAGGACTCAAAAAAAACCCGGAGCTGATACAATTTTTGTTTTTCAACACAATGGACTGCTCCCATGGCTGTCGGTCCGGGAAAACATAGGACTCGGTTTAAGACATATGACCAACAAAAAGCAGCGGGATGAAATCCTTATTGAGCATATTGAAATGGTCGAGCTGGAAGGGTTTGAAAACCACTTCCCGGGTCAGCTTTCAGGCGGTATGCAGCGTCGTGCAGAGCTTGCACGGGCACTTGTGGTGAATCCGGAAATCCTCATTATGGATGAACCCTTCAGCGGACTCGATTTTCTGACTCACATGAAAATGCGGGAAGAGGTCGTTAATATGCATCAGTTTATCCGTAAAACAACTCTGATGGTAACCCATGACATAAATGATGCTCTTATTATGGGAGACCGTATCGTTATTATCGGAGGAAGCCCTTCGGAAGTTATACTTGAAAAGAAGCTCGATTTTGAACACCCGAGAAATTTTGAGAGCAACCCAGAACTTGGTAAACTCCGGGATGAGCTTTTTTTAATGATGGGGGTCAGCTATGCCGTTTAAATTTACCCAAAGATTATCCAGGCATCGGATTCCGTTAGTAGCCTGTCTCTGGTTTTTATTCATTACACTGGCGCACTTACAGATGAATGGAGAACGGGATAAACGAAAAACTGTTAAAATGGGATACATGCCGGTCATCACAAATCTGGCAGCTCCGATTCTTGACAAAGCCTCCCGTCAAAATGGGCCGATTTACTATCAGGCAATAAAATTTTCCTCTTTCTCAGAAATGGGGGAGGCTCTTAGAAACAACAGTATCGACGTCGCTTTTATGATTGCCCCATTATCAATTGTTTTGAAGCAGCAGGGTCTTGATGTGAAAATCGTCTATATCGGTAACCGGCATGAAAGTACACTGGTGGTTAAAAAAGGACTGCAGCACAACGACTTTTCCGATCTGGCGGGAAAAACGCTTGCCGTACCCATGCGATTTTCCGGTCATAATATCCTGTCACTTGAACTCAGAGAAAAGTTTGGCCTTACAGAAACCATGACTATTGTGGAAATGAATCCGCCTGATATGCCGGCAGCCCTCCTTTCCGGCGGCCTGGATGCTTATTTCGTCGGCGAACCCTTTGCATCTAGTACACTTTTCACAAAAGATGCCGAAGTCCTTTTCCATGTTGAAGATATCGAACCCGATTTCATTTGCAATCTGATGCTGGTAAAGAACGATTTCATTATAAACGAACGTTCCGTCGTGAGCCGTCTCGTCGAAGGAGCTGCCCGGTCTGGTATCTGGGCACAAAATAACCTGGAAGAGGCCGCTGTTATTGCCTCAGAATACTGGAATCAACCTGGTGAAATAACTCGGTACGCCTTAATGAATCAATCCGGGCGGACCGTTTTTCACAATTTTAAGCCACATGAAAACGAGTTACAAAGACTTGCAGATCGAATGACCCGTCAAGAAATGATCAAAACAAACGATATTACAGGACTGGTTGATGATTTTTTTGCAAATGAAGCAAACCTTGAAAACATTAATGGTATTTCAACGATTCTTCGGTAACCGCCATGTGGTTAATGAGAGACGATATGAACAACGATGAAATTAGATCAAAACAGGAACTAATCACTGAAATTGATACCCTTAAAAAAACAGTGCAAAAAAACAGAAGGAAGCTTGATATTACACGAAAAACATTACGGTTGGGATATATCAGATATAATGAACTCCTTGAAAATAACGAGGCTATTATCGAACAGCTGGCCGCATCAAAAAACGCGAATGATCCGTTAACAGGATTACCTGGAAGAGCTCAGTTTCTGATACATCTGCAGGCTTCGGCAGGAAAAACAATGCAGAACGATTCAGTTGTTATTCTGAATATTGACCGTTTTAGCGGAATAAACAACAGACTCGGTTATCTGACAGGCGACAAATGTCTAATCGAGATTGCTGACCGGCTACAACGCTGTATACGTGCAACCGATATCCTTTTCAAAATAAGTGGTGATGAATTTGCACTACTCCTTCAGGACATGGCTGACAGCGATGAAGTAACAGCTGTAGCTGAACGTGTTCTAACGCTATGTAAAAGAGCGCTTTTCGTTAATAACCAGGTTCTGTATATTAATGTCAGTGCAGGAATTCTTCTGAACACTCAGCGCTATAAAAAAACAGAAGAGGTCCTTCGCAATTCATGCATGGCACTCTTCAAGGCAAAAGAATCCGGTGGCAACCAACTGGTTGTCTTTGATGAATCAGTCCATACAATGCCTGTTAACCTCCTTGACATTGAGAATGATCTTGCCGGAGCTGTAAAAAACAATCAGCTTGAGCTCTACTATCAACCCATAATAAATATTCAAACTATGATGTTTACCGGGTTTGAAGCCCTTTTAAGATGGAACCACCCTGAAAAGGGCTTCATTCTCCCGAATGATTTTATTCCGGTTGCAGAACAGACCGGGCTGATTATCCCTTTGGGCAGGTGGGTTCTTAAAGAGGCGTGTCACCGCTTAAAAAAGTTGAATAAAACCATAAAATCTGAAACGCCCGTTAAGATCAACGTCAATATATCAGTCAATCAGATATATCAGGATGATTTTGTTTCACATATCAAGGGGCTTATTTCAGATTATGAGATTGGACCGTCCCAGCTCAGACTTGAAATTACTGAATCCCTGTTGATGAACAAAACAAAACTCGTTATTGAAAAACTTAAATCCCTGAAGGAAGCCGGAATATCAATTGTTCTGGACGATTTTGGTTCAGGTTACTCATCTTTTTCCTATCTGGCAACCCTGCCGGTTGATACCCTTAAGATTGACCGGTCTCTGATCCTTGACGCCGGCAGACTTGATAGTATCGATAAGATCATTAAAACGATTATCGATCTTGCACATAACATGGGGATCAATGTCGTGGCAGAGGGGGTCGAAAAAAGACGCCAGTTTGACACCCTGAAACAAATGGGTTGTGATAAGGTTCAGGGCTTTATGATTGCTGATCCATTGTCATATGAAGACGCTGCAATGATGATTCGGAGACTAAACATTATCCCTGCGTAGATTTTAAAAAACTGTTTATATATTAATAATTTATAATAAAGAAGCCTGATTTATCCAAATTCAATATTTTTTAACGACCGTTTTTTAATTGTTATATAAACTTCGATCACCCTTAAAAAAATAACCTTTCCGAGTTGAGGGGTGTGTTAGACCAACCACGATCGCCAACCTTGTTTTTTTGATTTTTATCAAATTTTAGTATATGTATAAAATTTAGCAGGCTATGGCATTTTACAAAATGATATGACATAAACAGATAATTAAAATAACAATCGGTATTTAATGTAAAACAGCAAAAATAAATCAGAATAATCCGTTTCACATTTAAAACTGATTGATAATCATTAAGTGAGGATCCATGCACAGAGAAATGAGAAAACAAAAACGACAACTCTCTGAAAAAGAGAGCATTGAAATAATTGAAACAGGAGAATACGGTGTTCTTGCAACAACCGACCCTGACAATCAACCTTATGCTGTCCCACTGAATTACGTATACCACAATGGGAAAATATATTTTCATTGTGCAAAAACCGGTCATAAAACAGATAACATCAGGCACAATCCGAATGTTTCGTTCTGCATCGTCGGCAAAAATGAAATTATATCGAAAAAGTTTACAACAGGTTTCGAAAGTGTTGTCCTCTTTGGCAAGGCAAGAGAGGCTGGTGATAGTGAAAAAGAAGACGGGCTGGTTGCTCTTGTCAAACGGTTTTCAGGCAATCACATGAGTGCCGGCAAAGAAGAAATTAAAAAAGCATGGAATGCTACAACAGTCATCGTTATAGATATTGAGCATATGACGGGAAAAGCCAGCAGAAAAAATACGAAATAGTAATTCAGGAATACCGCAAAGGAAAATATGGAACTATCGATAGCTGAAACCGGAGATATTGAAGGCACTCTGGAGCTTCACTATAAATATCAGGTAGACTCAATTGATGAGAAGGATAAGCGTGATGGATTCGTAACGACACCATTCACAAAAAATCAACTGATTAAACTTGTTGAAACCGAACGTGGGTTATTTATAGCAAAAAAGGAAGGCACAGTCGTTGCTTACGCTATGGCCGCCTCATGGCAGTACTGGTCTGTGTGGCCCATGTTTTCACACATGATAAAGGGTCTTTCTGAATTAACCTATGCAGGCCAGTCCCTTACTACACGGAATTCATATCAGTATGGCCCGGTCTGTATCAGCAAAGAATATCGTGGTACCGGCTTACTTAGTGAATTATTTGAATTCTCCCGAACAGAAATGGCAAAGAGGTATTCCGTTCTGATAACCTTTATCAATAAAAACAACCCAAGGTCTTTTGAAGCTCATACAAGAAAACTCGGGTTGGATGTTATCCGTGAATTCGGGTACAACGATAACCAGTATTATGAGCTCGCCTGTGATACCTCAAAAAGCCCGATCAACAACTGATCAAAGAGAATATTCTCCCGCCTAATACCCGAACGCCCTGAAACCTGCCACAATAATCGTCCCGACAACCATCGCAATAAATGCATTTCCCGTTTTGACCGTTACACCAACAACAGCACCACCGGCCACCAGACCAGGTACACCGGCTGAAACAAGTCCGGGAGCAACAAGTGAAAGAAGAAGAGTTCCCGGAAGTGCGTCTAAAAAACGGCGCATGGGCCCGGTACGGGGAAGCCATTCTGAAAGGAAAAGGCCGCCAACACGTAAGGCATAGGTAACCACCGCAGCAAGTATAATAACAACCCAGGGGGCAATATTCTCAGAAAACAAAAAATCACTCATGTGCCGCCTCCTTGCCGAAAAGGGCCGCCATAATCGAACCACTGATACCACCCGCCAGAATATACCATTTTCCCGGCTGAAAGTTTGCACATAAAACAGCAACAGCACCTGCCACTATCCAGTGGCAGAAGATCACTTTTTAAATCGCGCCACAGACCTGTCACAAGTGCAAGAAAGACTGCAATAAATGCAAAATCAAGCGCAAAAGCCTCCGGGTTTGAAATCGCAGCCCCGAGACTGTGCCCACCAAGCGTACCAACACTCCAGAAAAGATAGACACAGAGTCCGCCACCAAAAAGATGGCCGATAGAGGCTTCACCTTTGCGATCTGCAGCCATGGTCATAGCCCAGTTCTCATCTGTAACCAGGTGCATGAATGAAAGCCGATGCCGAAGACCTTTCCCTTTAAAAAGGGGGCGCAGCGAAGCGCCAATCAGAAGATACCTGAGATTCATCACAAATACGGCAATAACTGTAACGGCTCGCAATAATAATCAGTTGGGCTCGCACTTACAACCAGTTCCGGGCTCTAATTAAGTGATACTACAAAGAGGCCTCGGCTCGAATTAACTGCGAACGGGCTCACATTAATTGACACTGGCTCGGAATAAGCAAAATCAGGCTCAATTTATTTGACACTAACTTTTACCACCAAATTCTGACTCAATTTCTTCTATTGTAGGTAGGCTACTTTTTAACTTTTCCGGTAAAGATTGTGTCAATTCATATTCAGAAATACCTATAGACTTATCAAATCCTTTCAATGCGTACTCAGCAACTACTTCATTTTTATCCTGGCACAGTATGGGGTTTGAAGTCCAATGGAACGAAAACGTACGCTAAGGAAAAAAATATAATATTTTCAACTAGTTTTTTACCATAAAAGTTCAGTTTAGAGGTAGAAATATCGAGTATTTAATCATATTTTATACCATTTTTGCTAATTTTGAAAAAATATTATAAATAAACATAAATAATTAAGTGGCTTACAATTTATTAAGGCCACCAGAACGAAAACGTACGCTAAGAGAAATTATATTTATCTGATGATTGATTTAACGGTCTGAGAATACCGTTTTTTACACTCTTCGATAACGTAAATGAATATTGCCCCAACATATTAATATGCGATGATAGTAGTGGGGATAATCGTGCGACATCTTGTGCATTTATTTCATATGATTGTTTTTCTAAATGCCCTAATGCAGCTTGAATATATATGGTATTCCATAGCACAACTGCATTTGTAACCAGACCTAAAGCACCAAGTTGATCTTCTTGTCCTTCACGGTATCGTTTTCGTATTTCTCCACGCTTGCCATGACAAATATCGCGAGCAATTTTATGTCTCCCTTCTCCTCGATTAAGTTGAATTAAAATTCTGCGCCGATAATCTTCATCATTTATATAATTTAGAAGATACAATGTTTTATTAATTCTTCCAGCATCAATGATTGCTTGAGCCAGGCTGGATGGTTTATCACTTTTGAGTAGAGAACGGATGAGCTCAGACGCATGAACAGTTCCCATTTTAAGTGAGCCAGCAATTCTCAGCATGTCGTCATAATGTTGCTCTATACGATTAGTATTTATATGGCCACGTGCCAAGTCATTGAAAACACCATAATCGGCATCTTTATCAATTCGCCATAATTTTGACTCACCAGCATCGGCCAGGCGTGGAGAAAACTGATAACCCAGCAACCAAAACAAGCCAAAAACCATATCACTGGAACCTGCTGTATCTGACATTATTTCCTTTGGATTTAAGCCGGTTTGTTGTTCAAGTAAACCTTCTAATATATAAATTGAATCTCTCAAAGTACCTGGTATTACAATACCATGAAACCCTGAATATTGATCCGAGATAAAATTATACCAGGTTATTCCTCTACCAGAGTTGAAGTATTTTTTATTCGGTCCGGAATTAATTGTTCGCACCGGTGTCACAAACCGTAGCCCATCTGCTGAGGCGACTTCACCGCCACCCCATTTTTTTGCTAAAGATAAGTCTGCCTGATAGTTGACAAGTCTGGCATTAGCTTGGATAAGGGTTTCAGATCTTATGTAATTCTGTTTTACCCAGTTTAAACGATGACGTGTTAAGGCAGGTGTATGAGCTTTTATAAAAGGTTCTATTCCGAGGTTGGTTGCCTCAGCCAGTAAAACAGCACAAACACTTGTTGACAGATCCTCGGCACGGGCATTCGCCTCACTTACATGTGTAAATTCTTCTGCAAAACCCGTATGAGCATTTATTTCTAATAACAATTCTGTAAGATCAACTTTCGGTATTAGCTCCTTTATCTGAGATTTTAATTGAAACAGACTGGGTGGATCTTCAAGTTTATCCAGGTTAGAAATCGTTAAAGAGGGGTATTTCCCCGAAGAATCAACTCGAACAGATTCGAGATTCTTAAAATTTTCAGCAACTGCCTTATAATTACTATCTAAACTATTAGATAAATTTTCAATGGCTTTTTTTTCGTCTTCTTCGTGACCTATGGCTTTGCAAACCTTATTTTTATTTATTTCCCACTCTTTTCCCTGCAATAATTTTGCCCTGGTATCCCCCCACCTATCGCTATTATTAACAAATAGATCACGTCTACGATATGAATCCTGTAATTTTGCAATAAAACATAATGTGTACCCTTGTTTGGATACAAGACCATCCTCATTAAAAACTAATCTTTTCCAGGGGGTTGATATAATATCAAGAGGTGGATCTTCCAATAAAGTTTTTGGTGAACTTACAACGCTTGACAGATACTCTAAAGCCTTTAGTGTGGCATTCCCAGCTGGTGCAGCAACAAAAAAAAGGGTTGATAGAATTGGTCGGATACGTCCATATTGCTCAATAACTTCTTCAAGAAATCTACCTTCAGGAGGACGAGCAATATCATAGACGGTAGAAATAGAATTCATAAGCTCTTTTTTTGAAATTCTATTAAAAATTTCCGTTTTCAATTGATCTACATGATATTCGTCATTTAAAACTATCGAGCAGACTTCAGCTAATGTAAGTGCTGATCGATCTAAATCTTTAAGAGTTCGTAAGCGGTTTTTTTTGCCTATATTTTTGGCTTTACTGGTTACTTCGGTTATCAGCATATCAAGTACATCCATTGCCTCATCAAGAGCAATAACTTCAAATGCCTTTACGAATGCTACTAAAATGGCAATTTTTTTTACCTTTGGCATTCTATCAATTTTTTTCATAGAAATAGTTCCGGCATGTCGTGCAAGGATTTTTAAATGAACCGGAGGAATTTCGGAAAAATCAAGACGTTGCATTTTAAACACTTTAAAACTTTTGTAGCGTTCAACTGCTCTTTTGAATGAAGGGCCACTTATAGTAACTGGGCCTTTCCGAAGAATATCAAACTGGGATAAACGCTCATCGTCAGGAGTATTTAGTAAGTCTTGCAATTTCTTTTTTTGATAAGTTGTTGGAATTGAAGAAAGTTTTAACCAGAGTTCATTTGTTGCCTTTTCACGTGCCTTTGCAATAAGTCGTACAAGAGTTGTTTCACCAGGTAACAATACTTTACTCTGAATTAACCATGCAACAGCAAAATCAAAAATCAAACTGGGCCTTTCATTGCTTATCCAAGCACGTGCATATAGAAGCTGATTTAATTCTTTTGTCCATGGTTTTCTGAAATCATGGTATCCGTATTCTTTTTTTATCGAGGCATTATGCTCTCTTTTAGTGGTATCGCGAAGAGCGTATTTTTTTAATATTGAAACATCCTTTATTGATAGTTGCCAGGCTACAAATTCTTTCACATTTACCGGAACCTGCGTTATATCAGAAAGAAAGGTACCTAAAAACCTGACAGTCGTTAACTGTAATGCAACACCCAACCTGTTCTGTTCTCCTCGTCTCTTTGCAATGAATGCATGATCAGCTTCATCAAGATGAAAGAAACGTGTCAGTTGCTGCTCGTTCGGCTCACCTGTGAATTGACCGTATCTTGCTATGTGTTCTTCAGTTAGAAAATTTACTGGCATTTAAACCCCATGGAGAGTCTATAAAACATGTGTTTAATAGACATTAAAAAGAAATTGATTTTTACGTAACAAATAGTTTGATTTGTGTCTATAAAATAGTCTATAAATCATAGTATATAAAACGGTGCTATAAAAAGGTAAATGGACAATGCTTATTGGATACGCGAGAGTTTCAACACAGGAACAATCCCTTGACCCGCAAACTGACAATTTAAAAACAGAGGGGTGTAAAAAAATATTTACTGATATTGCAAGTGGGGCAAAAAAGGATAGACTTGGGCTGGATGAAGCAATTAAATACTGCCGTGAAGGTGATACATTAGTTGTTTGGAAATTAGACAGAATGGGACGATCCATGTCGCATTTGATTAATACTGTAAAAGAACTGGAAAGTTCAGGAATAGGATTTAAATCGTTAACGGAAAACATTGACACTACCACTCCTGGAGGTAGGTTAGTTTTTCATTTATTCGGAGCGTTAGCTGAATTTGAGAGAGATTTAATTCGTGAAAGGGTACAGTCAGGTTTACGTTCGGCTAGAGCGCGAGGGCGTAAAGGAGGCAGGCCACCAATATCGGAAGAAACAAAAGCTATGGCTCAGGCATTAATGGCTGATAAATCTCTTTCTATAAAACAAATATGTGCTCGACTGGGTATAGCAAAAAGCACCCTTTATAAACATGTAAAGCCTCTACCCAAAACATAGTGTTTTTTAGGAATCACAACAAAGTCCTTACCTTATTTATAGCTCTGGCTATATCATGTTGAATTTATACGATTATATATTTCAGGAGTTATTCTCTTATCTGTATTCAGCGATTTTTTAGAGAATATTAAAATATAATTGAAAATTTGTTCAATTAATAAAATGAGCCTTCATTGAATTGATAATACGACAAAAATAAAGATTATTGTAAAAGATGTTAACATCCGGTAAAATTAAAAAATATGGGGAAATACAACTTTACTTTGAATTTTTAGATAAAAAATTCAGCTATTTTAAATAGTATCAAAATTTTAAAAATTGGAAAGTATGAAAAACAGAGCTTTTGTTGCACTAAAGCAAACAATAGAGTCATATTCACCTATTTACGATGAAACATGGACATCGTTGAAAACGATCTGTAAATTCAGAATGATAGATAAACATCACATCCTTTATGATGTAGGTGAGATACCTGAATCATATTCTTTTGTTTATTCCGGTTTGTTCAGAAACTTTATTACCGATGAAAAAGGTAACGAATACAACAAAATTTTTTTTGATGAAAACACTTTTCCCGGTTCGATGGCAGCACTTTTAACTTCGACACCTTCCAGATTCACGATTGAAGCATTGGAGCCATCTTCTATAATAGAAATTAACTTTGCAGAATATCGAAAGTTATTGAAAGAAAAGCATGATTTAAAAGTATTCCAGATCTATTACCTGGAAAAAAACTGGTTAATTGCCAAAGAAGGCAGAGAAATAGATATCGTTCAAAACGATGCTTCCTATCGGTATAAGAAATTTTTAGAAGAATATGCTTCATTGGAAAATCGCTTACCCCAATACCACATTGCATCGCATTTAGGAATCACTCCAACACAACTAAGCCGAATCCGAAAAAAGAATTAACATATCAACCTATGTAAATGACTTTTGTTGTTTTCCCCTATATTCTTTTCATAACGAGATTGTGTTCAGTTACTTTTGTAAAGTAACATTGAACCAGTAATTTAATGAAAAGGGGAGGCACCATGACAATGAATTATTTATCCTTACTATCATTATTAGCAGGAGCAGCTATAGCAACCCAGGTAAGTATGCACGCCCAGCTTGGTGTCTTGCTTAAAAATTCGCTGATTGGAACGACTGTCGCTTTTTCTTGTAGTGCTGTTTTAACCTTGATTGCTGTCATTGCATCGACTAAAAACTACCCTCAGGCAGACGTAATCCGCTCTATACCAATTTATTTATGGTTCACAGGCGGAATATTTAGTGCCTTTGGGGTTGCAATGTTTTATTACCTAACGCCTAAAATGGGTGTCGGGCCAATGATGTCATACGCTCTGACTGGCCAAATTCTAATTGCAATAATAGCCAGCCACTTTGGTTGGTTTGACTTGCCGGTTAAACCCATAACTTTTGCCAAATCTGCTGGTGTATTGTCTATGATCGCAGGAATTTTTTTAATCAACTGGAAATAGCAAACTCAAAAAAAATACCTTTAATTTGTGGAGGAAATTATGAATATAGAAATTAAATTAGACTGCTCGGATGTTGATTGGAAAACCATAGCTGAATCACTTAAAAAGGTTGATATGGCTTACCACGCACCTGAGGTTCATAAGAGAGCTTTTGAGGCGAGTCATACGACAGTTTTTATTTATGAAAATTCACTATTGCTCGGTTTTGGGAGAGCAATATCTGATGGTGAATATCAAGGTGCAATTTATGATGTTGCAGTTTTACCGAAAGCTCAGGGAAAGGGAATCGGAAAAATCATTATGCGAACCATCTTAGACAGATTGCCAAACTGCAATTTTATTCTCTATGCAACACCTGGGATGGAAGGTTTTTACAAGAGTCTCAGGTTTGGAATGATGAAAACAGGAATGGCTGTATTCACTACCCAACAAGCAATGGAAAAATTTACAGAATAGGACCAGTGACAACATAGCTGTATTTTTGTCCTGTAGAACTTCCTCTTTTATTTTGAACCGGAATTATTTCCAAAGCCATGTAAAGCAAGCCTTTTAAGGGCAGTGGAAGCGAGCGTGCTCTGAGCGGCAAAGTAGCTATAACTTACTGAAGTCACAAGGTGCAAAACCGTTAACAGCAAAAATAAATGGTAAAACATAGCATTTAACAATGCCTTTCTATATCAAGCACTTAGAACTTACTTTGCACCTGATGACAGCTTCGCGTCCACTGGGCCAATTAAGGGGCTTAACCCCGAATACAGTTTTTGAGGGAAGGGTCAATCATTAATTTATACCCCACTCCGTATACCGTGCAGATAATTTCGTGACCGGGGAGTTTAACGGAAAGTTTTTTGCGTAAATTTTTTATGTGTACGTCAACAGTCCGATCATAACCTTCAAAGTCACATCCATGAATCTTGCTGATTAGTTCACTTCTGGAAAATACTTTGTTCGGCTGTCTTACCATAATGTTGAGGAGTGCAAATTCATTGGGTGTCAGAGTCAGGGATTTTTTATCGATTATTACCTGATGATTTTCATTATCAATCGATATTGGCCCAGCCACCAGGCTTTGATTAATAGTTCCGGAGTTCGTGCGTTTGAAAACTGCTTTGACCCGGGCGACCAGTTCCCTGAAACTGAATGGTTTGCAAATATAATCATCTGCCCCGAGCTCAAAACCGATTATTCTGTCTATTTCATCAACACGCGCAGTAATCATCATGATTGGCACCGTTGAAAATTGTCTGACTTCACGGCATATTTCCATGCCGTCTTTTCCCGGCAGTACAATATCAAGTAAAATTAAATCTGGCGGATTTTTTTTAATTTGCTCAACAGCTTTATCGCCATTACCCTGAGTTGATGTCTGATAGCCCGCTTCTTGTAAATAATCGGAAAGGAGACTTGCGACTTTTTCTTCATCTTCGACAATCATAATATGCTTACTATTCATATGTTTTTTCTTTATTTTTTAATCGTTTAAATTTAACTTCAATTCGCAATCCACCTAATTCTCCTTTGGTAGCCTTGATATCGCCTTTAAAGGCATTAACAATGCTTTTACAAATACTCAGCCCCAGCCCGCTGCCGCCTAAATTCCGATTTCTGGATGAATCCACCCGGTACAATCTGTCAAAAAGCTGGTGCAACGCATCCTCAGGGACGCCTGGACTTGAGTCATCAAAAAATATAACCACCCAGGGATCAATGAACTCTATCCCGATTTGTAAAGTTCCGGATGCATCTGTATATCGTAGTGAATTTTCCAGAAGATTTGAAAAGAGCTGACGGAGGCGGTTGGTATCGCCGATAATAGTCAGGGCAGAAAGATTTTCGAGGGAACTTTCAATTGTGATATGCTTTTCACTAAAACGTGGTTTGAAATGCCCAAGTACCTCTTTTAAAACATCGGTAGGCTGAACAGGTACTTTTTGCATGGTTAATGCACCCGTATCTGCCTGAGAAAGATCATGAAGATCGTTAACAATTTTACCAAGATGCCTTGCCTCCGAATACAAAGAATTAAGAGCCTCATTATTCACTTCTCTGATGCCATCTATAAGTGCCTCAATTTCACCATATATAATCAACAAGGGCGTTCGGAGTTCATGTGCAATATCGGAAATCCATTGATGACGCATAGTTTCAAATTGTTTTAAAGTAGTTGCCATCTCATTAAAGTCTGTTGCAAGTTGACCGAGTTCATCACTGGAATCGACCTCAATCCGGATATCAAATTCGCGGGAAGATAAGGCACGTGTACCTGCGGTGAGTTTTTTGATAGGTCTAAGTAAATGTCTGGATAAAAGAAATGTTACTAAAGCTGCCAGCACCAGAATACAGCCCCCAATAATATATACCCCCTGTAGCTGATACTTTAAAAAATCAACCGCAAGAGGATTGGCCAGATGCTCTTTTTTATGAAGGCCAAGCCAGCCAGCTGTTTGACCGGAGACAATAATCGCCTTTAACGTATAACCCTTAGGGTCCTTGATGGTTCCACCAATAATATGCTCTTTACCAGCACCAAAAACAATAAGGCTTCGGGACTTCAGTTTTATGATTTCTGGGGGAACCGGCGTTTTAATAAAATTTTTGTTCTTGCTGTTGTCAATATTAAGCGGTGCTATGGTGGACCTCAGTATATTATCCCATCGTTCACGATTGTTTTTTAATTTATGCCATCCCTTGTTGGTTTGATATTCCCCAGCAAGAACGACTGCAACCCTGTTGTATTTTTCAAGTAACGATTTATTTGCATAAACTGCAAAATTGCGGACAATATAGAATTTGATAACTGCAATCATAAGGATTACAACCAAAAGGAATGTTATTGAAAAAACAATAAAAAATTTATAAGCAATTTTGAATTTCATCGGAGTTTAAGCCTTTAAGTTAAAGATAGTTCAATAATACAGGTTCAGCTACCCCATTGCAATCCTTTACATACACTGACACAGGTTCCTCGTATTCTCTTCATAACTTCCTCACATTTGAGTGCTATATTATATTTAAGCACGTGCAAGGGTGGTGAAGTATTCAACTATTATGGAGTCTGATACATTTAGTATTTTTTTTAATTATTTTAATTTAAAAAAGGAAACGATTTATGAAAAAAACAATAACTGTTGTCATTTTAATTTTATCAATGATGTTTATTGGTTGTGATGCGGCTAACAATGAAACTGACGAAGGATTAAGTGACTCTATTGATGAGACCATTTTAACCCTGCCTTCGTCTATAGTTCTAAAAGATATTCCGGAAGGCGTTTTTATAATGGGCGGCACGCCCGAAGTTGGACCCTCTTCAGACGATGCACCTGAAGTGAACGTAAATGTAGCCACATTTCAGATGTCAGCGACTGAAATCACGAATGCAGAGTATATCGAGTTCCTTAATGCGGCATTCGAAGACGGGTGGGTAACAGTAGAAGCCATGGAGACAAGTGATCCCTGTGGCACCTATACTGAAAATATGATTATCGGAGCCGGAGATGCTCCCTACAGTGGAGAAATATGGCTGCAACTGGGAGAAACCGGAGGATGTACAAGTGGGGGCGAAGAAGAACATATAGATAATAAAAGTTGGATCTCATTTAATACGGAAGAGAGTACATTTGAATTGCTTGATAATGAAAAAGCTGATTGGCCGGTTAACTGGGTGAAATGGTATGGTGCATATGCTTTTGCCGAGTATTATTCTGTCAGTTTACCATCAGAGGCTCAATGGGAGTATGCTGCAAGTGGAGGGATGCAATATGATTATCCAACGGATGATGGAACATTAAGTGCTGATAAAGCAAATTATAATGGGGATTTGCCCGGTGTTTATGATGCTTTGGGACATTCGGTCGCTGTCGCATCCTATCCTGCTAATCCTTTTGGTCTTTATGATATGGGGGGAAATGTCTGGGAATGGTGTGAGGATTATTATGATGCAGATTTTTATTCAGACGGAGCAACTGACCCTCTGAATACCGATGCCGGATCAGAAAGCAAAAGAGTAAGACGAGGAGGCTCATGGAACTATCATTCGGCAACATTATTAACATACGCCAGAGCATCTGACTATGAATACAGAGGCAATAATCATTTTGGATTTAGAATAGTAAAAAATGATTAAAAATCAGCATAATTAACAAAATAAAGCGGATATACTCTGCTCCAAAAATTAATCTTTTTGGAGCAGTACCATATGAAATACATATCTGAATTTATTAATAATCTATCATGCTATATATTGATTTTTTCTGAAAGCTTTGAATTAATAACTGTACATCGTAAATTGTGTTTTGAAGATTGATTTCGACAATTGATTCGAAATCCGTTATGCTGTGAAGAGGTTTTGCTCATTGCTAATGATACCATAAAAAATAGGTTAATCCTTAACAGGATTTGGTATATTCAAAATTTTTTGAAGATTTCCGCTATCACGTAATCGTCTAAGCCCTTTGTTAAATAGCTTTATCATTTTCTTATTTTTTTTAATCTTCTTTGAAAAAAGAAGGTGATATGTATCTTTTTTTAAGTAGTGAGGATGATGGGTAATCCGTGAAATGTCCTCCGGCTTCAAGTATTTTTTTATAACAGCATACCCTGCATTTAATTCGATAGGAAAAATATCAATCCTTTTGGCCAGTAGCTTTTTGAAGTTATAACTATCATTAGATGTCCATTGAACTTGAATTTTCCCTTCAACCCTAGCTTTTTTGAAGCTCTCTCCATAATTATACCCCAATGTTGCTCCTATATGAATATTTTTCAAGTCATCAAGCGTTTCCCACTCTAACGGGTAAGTTTTTAAATGGAAAAAATTCATTGTCTCTTCAAACACAGGATCGCTGTAGACCGCAAATTTTTACGTCCTTCCGTAGGTGTCCATATAATGGTACCATCCCATATTCCTTGCTTTACATATTCCATCGAACGTTTCCAAGGATAAAATCCGAATTCAACGTTAACACCTTCCAAGGCGAAGGCTTCTTTTACAACATGGCAAAGAGGCCCATTGTTTTCCATATCTTTGGAAATCATAGGAACCCACTCCCATGTAGTTATACGAATCAACTCCTTCGCCAAACTGTTTGCGGAAACAGCTAATATAAAAGAAAACAATAAAATTATTAGTTTTAATCTTTTTTTCATATATTCTCCATATGAGCGATTTAGCGAATTTTATTATGTTATAAAACAGTTGTGTGAAATATGATTCTACATACTTACACATTTCAAATCCATTTATTGGACCAGTGACAACATAGCTGTATTTTGTCCTGTAGAACTTCCTCTTTTATTTTGAACCGGAATTAATTTCCAAAGCCATGTAAAGCAAACCTTTTAAACAATCATCAGATAAATACAAATACTCTTAGCGTACGTTTTCGTTCCATTGGACTTCAAACCCCAGTATCAACCCGATAGAGGGATTGTCATTTGCATGCGTCAGGCAATTATCAACAACATTTAGATAAAAGTTCAGTTTTCCCGCGTATTCCGGTTTAAATTTTCCCTTTTTAAGTTCTATCACGACAAAACACCTGAGCTTCAAATGATAAAACAGAAGATCTATATAAAAATCATTCTCGCTGACACTGATATGATACTGCTGCCCGACAAAAGCAAAACCAACTCCCAATTCAATGAGAAATTTTTGCAAGTGACTTATTAGTCTTGCTTCAAGCTCTGCTTCTCTGAATTCCGTATCCAATGTTAAAAAATCAAATATGTAAGGATCTTTAAGCGATTGTCTTGCAAGATCTGATTGGATGGGTGGTAAAGTGCTATCAAAATTTGTTAGGGCATTACCGGTTCTTTTGAAAGAATTATACTCAATATGGTGCGTCAAAACTGAACGACTCCAACCATTTATTATTGTCTGCTGCATATACCATAAACGCTTATCAATATTTTTTATTTTCTCAATCAATAAAATATTATGACCCCACGGGATCTTTATTGCGAACTGTTGTAATTGATCTTGCATTAGCTCTTCGCTGGATGACTCAGAGTTGATGAGTTCTGTTGTTGGCACGCTATTTTTCAATTGTGCCACAAGCTGTGGCATAATCGGATATTCACGATAAAAGGCTTTCATTCGATTAATATTTCTTACTGAAAACCCCTTTATTTCATCTGAAAAATCATTTTTCAAATCATGGGATAATTTCTCGATGACTTTCGAACCCCACCCTTCTTGATTTTGTTTCATCGTTACAATCCTGCCAATATCCCAATACAACAAAATCAATTCATGGTTGACAGAAAGTGTTGCAGTTTGTTGCGCTACATAAATTCTCTTTTTTATATCAGCCAGTAAAGAAGGATAACTTTTTGGAGCTATTATTTTAACCATGTATTTGCCTTGCAATGAAAATTATAGTGGAATACCTACGGCAAGCATTTCCTGTTGGAGTTCCTGTAAGTGATCGGCACTCAGCTTACCCTTTAAAAACGCATTGATCGTTTTTGTTTTAACACCCAAAACCTCAGAAAGATTTTTAGCGTTGTAACCATGCCTTATTAATACAGGCTCAATGTCATCTATATCTCTTACAATAACGGATTGTGCAATATCTTCAGTAACAGGTTTAACACCTATCTTATATGCTTCCTCAAAAGTCAAAGATAAATACTGATTAATCTGTAAGGGTGTTAATAAACGATCTGCTAAGAGGTCAATTGCTTCCGGAGTAATAATTGTTTCAGTCTGCACATCTGGCTTAGTGCATTTATTAATTAACCACTCGATATATTTTCTTTTACTGGAAAGAATACCATCTAATGAATAAATATCTGAGCGGGCTCCAATTTCTTCAAGGGTGGGGCGTTTTAAATCGTTTTTTAATTTGGGGTGTCCCAACAACAAGATGGATAAGCAACAACCTTCAGTATTTATTGTTTCAATAAGTTTTTTCAGACTGGTCAAAGTATGGCCATGTAGTTCATGGGCTTCATCAACGAATAACACAACAGGTTTTTGTTTATCTTTAATTATTTTTATGAGTTCACGAATTCTGATCTCAGGGTGTGATGGTATTTTTATTTCAGATTTTTTATTTTTTTTTGTTGATAAATCCAGAAATAAGGCTGTTGTGAGTGTTGAAACAGAAATTTTGTTTTTTTCAATAGAAAATGATTGGGAAACAACAATATCTTTGTCATGTTTGAGTTTTTCTCGAAATTGCCTTAAAATAGTTGTTTTTCCACAACCAACAATCCCTGATAGAGCAATAATTTTACCCCTGTGAATTGAATTTTTTATATCTTCAATTACTTTTTTATGGTGTTCGGTTTCAAAATACCCGGCTTTGCTAAATTCTTTAATAAAACCAAAATGCTTCATAACATCACTTAACATTCTTTTTGCCTCCCTTGTTGAGGTGACCTGAAATATTGTCGAATAAGTGACATAACTTCACGTTTTTTCAATGTTCCCGCAAGAATTATGTCTATTTCTTTAAGTTGTTCAGCAGTAAGTAATGAAAGAGGGCTTCCTAAGTCGTCAGAAATAGCTTTTTTTGCTTCAATTTTATTCGGGAAGGTAAATTCCTGAAAAGGATCAGGATCATCAAATTTTTTGAAAATTGTATTATCAGGCAATTTTTTCAATAGAGATTCGGGAACTCGTGAATCGTCTGTAAGAGCTTTGAGTGGTATTTGAATTTTCTCTGCAAGAGCCTCTATTTTGTCGGCCTGTTTTTCTATAGCTGTCTTTGAGAATTTACGAAATTTTCTAAGGGGTATTACCCCTTTAAGAGGTTTATAAGGCCCGTATTGCTTTTCATTATATTCAATAAATATATCATTATCAAAAAGCCCCCACCAAATAATAACTGACATGCCCGCAAGTTCATGGGAAACTTCATATTTAATCCCATTAACTGAGACCGTTGAATCCGTATTAACATGGCGTTTTTCCGGTTCACGCGTAAAAGTACAAAACCTTTCCCAGCTACACATTTTTTTTATACCTGCATTGTCGATATTTTTTATCCAATCATCTATTCGTGAGTGGGGCTCAGCTCTATGCTGTTTTTCATTGTATCTTAAAACAAAGTTTAAAAGCCACTGATTAGCTTCCTCAATATCTTTCGGTTTGTTAAAGTGGTATAAAGTCTCATGTAATTCCTTCACTGTCCTGAATGGTCTTTCAACTTTTCCCTTGGCCCTTGCTGTTGTCCGTCGTCCGTCTTTTCCCCTCGGTAAGTGTTTTATTACTTCAATATTCAAGTAATTCATCACTCTATTAAATAAAGCGCTTTTTGAAATCGGGCCATTATCCGTATATATCATTTGTGGAATACCATGAAATGGAAAACCAGCTATTTCTTTTTGCGACATAGCTTTAAATAAAAATCGTAAAGCCGCCTCTACATCTTCACCGTAAACAGCATGGTATTCTTGATATGCAACGCCACTACGATCATCAACTAAACTATAGAGCATTAATTGAGGTTTTTTATTTTTGGAATCTATCCAAGTCGGCCAGGTCGGTAGTTTTTTTAAATCAGAAGGGCTCAAATCAAAATGCCAGCACTCGTTAGAATGTGATGCTTGAAATCTATTAACCCGAGGTTCTACAGATAATAATTGTAAATTGTAACCCCACTTATTCAGATATTTGTTGATAGTACTTTTTTTTATTAACCCTTTTTCGAGTTGGATAAAACCGTATGGTGTTTCTACTCCATAGTTTTCTAAAATTCGTAATATTTCAGAAGTCGGTAAATGACGTCCTTTTTTATTCGAAGACTTAATTTTTATTGCTGCAATAATCTCACAATATTTTTTCAGCTCATTTTTACTAACAAATCTGGGGCTTCCGAAATCTTTTCTTCTAATTGATTTCGGTATCTTTTTTTCTCGCATATACCTATATATAGTGCTAATTGAAACGCCATATAAACTGGCAAATTCCTTAATAACGGCCTTTCTTTCAGAACTTTTTGCAGGCAATAGCTCAATTCTATTAGCTAACGCGAACAACCTTTCATCAGAAATTTTTTTCCCGGTCATAATTATTGTCCGTTATTATTTAATGCTATATAACGATAAAGCGTTGCCCGTGAAATATTAAGATTCGTGCAAATATCGTTAATAGCCATATTTTTATCAGAATGTAATTTTTTGGCCATTCTAACTTTCGGATTATCAGACAAAATAGGTTTTCTACCGCCAAGCTTTCCTCTTGCCCTTGCAGCTGTCAAACCAGAGCGAGTCCTTTCTCTGATCAATTCCCGTTCAAATTGTGATAGAGCTGCAAAAATATTAAAAATGAGTTCACCAGAAGCAGAGGTTGTATCAATAACGCCATCTTGTAAGGATTTAAAACCAATTTCCTTTGTTTTAAGATCAGTTATAACATCTATTAAATGCTTCATTGACCGGCCTAATCTATCCAACCTCCAGACAATAAGTGTATCTCCTTTTTGAAGATTTTCTAAACAAGAGGTCAATCCTGGACGCATACTTTTTACCCCACTGGCAATATCAGAAAAAACCTGTTCGCAACCGACTGCTTGTAATTCATTTACTTGTGAGCTCAAGTCCTGGTCACTTGTACTCACACGAGCATATCCAAATATTCTATTCATAAAAGCTCCTTTCGATAAAACAGTCTCATTTATATAGGGGATTGTCAAGTTGATGCGATTTTAATTTTTGAGATAACAGTTTGAGACTCTAAGAGCCTTGATAATTCGTTTTTATTGGTCAGAAAAAAATAGTCTCAACAAACGATCGTTTGTTGAGACAGAGAAATTAACCTGAGTTTTATATTTATCCTGCTACAGGTGATAAAAAATTATCTGTAAAATTAATTTTTTCTGTGAGGATTTAAAATCAATTGAAATCTGATTCAGATTTTAAATAAAATGCTCGGATATAAAAAAAGATACATGGATTAGGAAATTTCCCAAGCGATATTCGACAATCTGTTGAGATTGTTTAATACATTGAAATTATATGAAAATAGTTGTTGCATTGTTTCTCCTTAATTTGGATAATTTTACCCTGCTTTTTACTATTTTCTTTCCCCAGACTTTCCCCGGAATCCAAAAAATTTGTTCAAATATATATAAAAGTCAAAGTCTACCAGCAGAGCTGGTAGCTTGAGGAGAGCCCCTGAAAGGGGCTTAATTTACTGTAAAGTCAAACTCCAATTGTTGTTTATCTGAATGTTCTTGTTTCTTAATATAATTTCTTATTGTTTTTTCATCTAAGCCAACGGTGCTAACAAAATATCCTCGTGCCCAAAATGATTTACCATCTTTCATTTGGCTGTAAAGTTCACGATGTAATCTTATAGCACTCTTGCCTTTCAAAAAACCAACCACATGGGATACACTGTATTTTGGTGGTATACTTATACAAATATGGACGTGATCTGACATCGCATGCCCTTCAAGAATCTCAACACCCTTTTGTTTACACAATTCTCGTATTATCAGGCCAAACACCCTTCGAACATTTCCAAATAGTTTTTTCCTTCTGTATTTTGGCACCCATACAATATGGTATTTACATTCCCAACGTACATGGGATAAACTCTGGTAATTTCTCATATTACCTTCTCCTTAGCATCCCCTTTTGGGGCTCTCGGGGAGAAGGTATAGCACATACCACGCCTGACCGGCAGAGCCTATCAGGTTCGCACCAGCAGAGCTGGTGGTTTAATGTGATTAATTATGCAAATAAAAAAGAACTGCAATTATTATTTTTTTATAATAAATAACTTGTTGAATGTAAAATATAATTTTTAAGCGATTACTTTCTAATATATAAATATACTATTTGTAATTTTCGTCATTGGCAGATCAATAATTATGTGAATTAGCTTTGAATATAGTTTTTTGAGTGGAAGCTCATTCAGGGTGTTAGGGGGTGCGGACAGGCGCTCAACGCGCTTGTCCTCATCCCGAAATCAATGATATTCTGAAAAAATAATTTCTCTCTCATCCAACGAACATAGCTTCAATAAAAAATTCTGTCTAAAATTTTGCTATTATGCGAGTGGGTAGTATTTTCAGCAACTGTCCCAGAATCGCCCAGGGATAAGCGGGAACAGTTGAGGATTTAACTCTTTTTTCAATGAGATCCGCCATGATTGCAGCTCCTTTTTCTGTGTTTATTACAAACGGACGATTCGGCAGCATATCATTCAGAGCTGTGTCTATATATCCGGGATAGAGAACTGTAATATCTATTTTTTCCCGATAGACTTCAGCCCTTAGGGCTTCCAGGTAGGTAGAAAACGCTGCTTTAGAGGCACTGTAGGATGCCCCCCGGGGGAATCCACGGAAAGCGGCGACCGAGCTTGTGCCCACAATATGACCGGAACCGCGCTTTAAAAAATAGGAAACAGCTGCATCAACGGTTGCCATGGCGCCAAGCACATTGACTTCAATGGTTTTTCGGGTTTTATCAAATTGATTTCGACCTATTTTTTCTCCCAATGCGATGCCGGCATTGGCAAAAACGATATCAAGACCTTTAAGTTTTTCTGCGACATCATTGACGATCGTATATACCGAGTTATAATCGGTAACGTCCAGGAATCGTACTTCAACCTGAATGGAAGGATTGACCTGTAACGCCTCTTCCTTAATCTTTTCCAAAGTATCGAGTCGTCTCGCTGTCAATGCCAGTGAATAACCACGTTTGGCCATCTCCAAGGCCAGGGCTTTACCAATCCCCGAAGATGCGCCCGTGATTAAAATTGATGGTGCCATAACATTTCTCCTCTGATCATTTGCACATTAATTAACGCCTATTTCTACAATGCTACCAATGTCGGGCAAAAGGCCGTCAAAGTACTAATACTCACCCGTATTTAGAATCAGTTCGAGTTCCACCACGTTTTGGTACTTTAGCTTCAAAAGGATACACCTGTTTTTTCTTCTGATACCTGCCATAATTGTTCCGCAAGAGTTGTATCCAGTATTCCGGGCTTAATTTTTTGTAAAACCGGATTCCCCCATAAACCAAACCTTGGCCCATAAAAATCGTTCGCTTTAACAGAAGGATCTGTTGCCGCACGAAGCTGTGGCAGGCAGCCTTTTTCAATGGGGGATGCAATGACCCTTGCAAAAATGCCTCCCATTCCGATGGTTTGCTGTCGTTCTGTGCCGGTAAGACCGGGGTGAGCTGAGACAGATAATGCCGTAACTCCTGTCTGTTGAAATCTTTCCTGAAGTTTTGCCATAAAAAGAAGATTGGCCAGCTTGCTGTCGCCATAGGATTTTGCTCTGCTGTATTTTCGCCTCTCCCAGGCTAAATCACCAAAGTCAATAACTCCGGCTTTATAGGAAATACTGCTCACTGTCACAACACGCGCGCTGTCTGTTGATTTTAGCAATGGAAACAATCTTCCGGTTAATGCAAAATGTCCAAAATGGTTTGTGGCCATGTGCATTTCGTTGCCGAGACTGTCCCTCTTAAGTGTTTTTAAATTCACAACACCGGCATTGTTTAACAGAATATCAAGGCGGCTGTATTTTTCCATAAATGTTTCTGCAAATAGCCGTATGGATTCATGATTAAGAAGATCAAGGCAAATAGTATCAGGTGCTGCATCAGGCACCATAGCTTTAATTGAACTAACAGCAGCCTGCCCTCTTTCAGTATCCCTACAGGCAATAACGACTGTTGCTCCCCGTCTTGACAACTCCAACGCGCTTTGAAAGCCGAGCCCGGCATTGCCTCCGGTTACTATGGCAATACGCCCGGAAAGATCCGGAATACTATTGCATGTCCATTTACACGACTCGGTGGTGATATTTTCTTTCTGTTGTTTTTTCATTTTTGACCCCCTTTGATATTGTTATATAATCGAATGTTCGTTTATTAAAGGTGTAAATTTTTTAAAACCGAATGGCATCCCAGGCCATTGCGAAAGCTATTTCAATATCATTTTCATCTAACTCAACGCCTTGACACCATTGAACCGCAGCAAGCCTGGTGAGCGGGTGAAACATAAAGGCTGATAATAAAGGACGTTTAACATTTTTTATTATTTTCTGCTCAATTCCTTTTTCCATAACCTGAAATATAGGAAGGAAATATCGGTCCAGAACATCATGGTTGACACGTGCTCTAAAGGGAGATGAAGCAAACTGTTCTACATAATCATAATACACCTGATTTTCGGAAATCCAGACATACATGTTGTACCACCCTCTTCGAAGAATATCCCTTAACGGAAGCGTCTCGTCATAGTTGCCAAGAAGGGCCCGGCTGATTTTCTTTTTTATTTCAACATAGGTGGAAACAAGAAGCTCCTCTTTGTTTTTATGATAAACGTAAAGGGTCGATGATGAAACACCGGCCTCCCGGGCTATTTTAGATACAGAACTGGCGGCAAATCCGATATCATTTACTGTTTTTACCGTTGCTTCAAATAATGCCTGCTTTTTTTCTTCATCTTTTGTTCTCATGTTTCTAAAATAAACGTTCATTCGATTATTGTCAATATTAATTTTTACAATTTGATTTTTAAAATTCTGAGATCTTTACACGCCCCAGTACCACATCTTGATTTATAATCAATAGAGATATCTTCTCCGGTAGCCCCTCATTTTCTGATGGCTTTGATAAAAAATCGCTATGCCGCTTTCTTATCGCGTTTTCTTGTTAACAATAAAATCGATTGTGATCCTCTCCAACTTGCTAATTGTGTGAATCGGCGTCCAAAAATGATCCACTCTAACAAGCTTTTTCTTCTAACTTAATTCGACAGAAAAAAGGAGAAGCAAGTTACGTATATTGCAAAACAAGCTATTGTTATAATATTTGGTGTGTCAATTTTGGACGCTGGTTCACATTCTAAAATATCTCAAAGTGTTTTTTACGCCTTACCTATCAGTTGTAAAAAATTGTTGGCATTTGTTTTATATACAGTTTTTCAAAAGCCACCTTGTAGATAAATGACGCAATACTTTTTCTAGAGATTTTAATTCTTTTAGTAGTACCATCTAAGGTTACTCCAATCTGTTTATCCTTATGCTTTACTTTTGGATCAATAAATCTGACAACTGTCCAGTCTAAGCCTGAATTCCTGACGATTTCTCCCATTCTTTGCGTTTTAAAGTAAGTTACTGGAAAAATTACTTTTAATATAAAAGGAAATACAACATTATTAAAGTCTTTTCGATCCCCTTCATTTCTAATTGTAGGTGTTCCAATAGAAATAAATCGTTTTTTATTTAACCTTTTCATCACTTTAATAATAACTTCATAACCGTCAGAAATGGGTGTTTTTTTAACTTTTCTTGATATCTCCATATATGGCCCAAGGGTACTGATAACTACATCGGCATCTGATATTACCTGCTCGATCAGGTTTTCATTCTGCAAATCCCCAACTACTACATTCAGTTGGTCATGCCTTAAACTGATAGCATCAGCTCTGCGTACATATGCTGTTACTTCATCTCCCTGATTGAGAGCTATATTTATGACATGAGTTCCTATTGATCCGTTTGCCCCAAAAAGTGCAATTTTCATTTTTTACCTCTTGATTAGTTTTCGTAGATTGAACCACTCAACCCACTCTCTTAACCAAGTTAACTTACAAATGAAACCACATCAATATACAGATTTTGGAAACTGTTTACTTTTCTTAAAAGAGAGAGGCTTTCATCTCGGAAAATTCTGCTACATATGCTTCTCTTGACAGGAGCTTTAGTTTATACTGATGTGTAAGTGACATGATTATATGGTGCATCATACGTGCTTTTAGTGGAGCTGACTGCATACTTTTGTACAGCATCCGCAGTCCTTGATCCGATTCTATTAGTTTCATATAGTATTCATCCCATTCCGAAATATGGGAACTGATACGGCAATCTGCTATAGAGCCCTTGGGGTCATACTGTAAGAGAGTTGTATAGAGATATTTATATATGTCAGCGAGAGAACTGAAATAACTGTAAAAGGTCATTCTTGGAATATTTGCATTCTTACAAATATTAACAACTTTAGCTTCCTCATACACTCTTTCAGTAAACTCATTCCGTGCAGCTTTTAGGATGCGTGTCTTTTTTTCCAAATTTAATCGTTCAAATGTTTCCGAAGGCATTTTGTTTTCTCTTTTCGTCCATTAAAGAGTACTAATGATATAACGCCCGGCATAAAGCGCGGCGACTTTTACCATCGCCCTTAATGCCGTTCTTGAAGTTTTTTCGCGAATGGTCATTTATTTTGTGGCAACCCCTTCTCGTAGCATAAAACCGGCAAACCATTTCGGGCACCGGCAAAGCATTTATTACATGATGTGCATTTTACCATCTCTCTTTTTTTTTCATTAAATTTTTTGACAATGAAAGGTTCTTTTATGAACGGTCGGGACATGGATATGAAATCCGCATGACCATTTTCTACAATCTCTTCCATTTGCGACAATTTGCGCAATCCGCCAACCAACATAATCGGAGTTTTTTTTATGGCAGATTTGATCTGTTTTGCTGCATCGAGATTATAGGCCTCAATAAGGTCGTATTTTCCCACCATTTTTTGCAATTTGGATCGGGCAATTACCTTCTTCCACCACGGAAATATTTTAATAATATCCTCTACTGGCACCTCTCCTCTAGATACGCTAAATGGAGCAAAGGCCCCGTTTCCGCAACTGACTTCAATTCCATCAAATCCCAATGACTCCATCCAGGTAGCGTACTTAACTGCCAACGGAGGAGTGACACCATCACCGGGGGTGTGATCATTCCCGTTCAGCTTTACCAACAGGATTTTGTCTTCAGGTAGCGTTTTTTTTATTTCTTTTACGGTCTCTTTTAAAAAAAGGAACCGATTTTCGTCAGAACCGCCCCACTTGTCAGAACGCTGATTAAAAAACGGTGACAGAAATTGACTGAACAAATAGCCATGCCCCGCATGAAGCTGTACGCCATCGGCACCGACTTCAATGGCTCTCTGAGTAGCCAGCGCAAATGCGCGTATCAATAAATGAATATCTTTTTCACTCATTTCCACAGGCTTTTGGAAATTTATGAGATCCCGATGGATAGAAGACGGGGCCATGGGGATTCGGCCTATGACTTCTTTTTTCGTCTGTCTCCCGGAATGCGACAATTGAAAAACGATCTTCCCCCCATGTTGATGCACTGCATCCACAAGCCTTTTCAAACCCGGCATTGTTTCATCGCGATCAATTGCAGGCTGGGAGTCGGAGGCCTTTCCCAATGCGTCTACATACAGGTT